>JADHEF010000914.1_pt1 | contig 23290 bp, 16 predicted proteins | sample 8952391 | NCBI WGS metagenome assembly JADHEF01 (sample SAMN16124439, study PRJNA663245) | bioreactor sludge metagenome | isolation source: sludge (nitrite) | place: India:Bengaluru | collected 2019-02-28 | reverse complement strand
AACCCCTCCCTCTCCGAGTATCATTCCCTGGTTTACCAGCCTCTGGAAAGGCTCAATTGTGCTTACCGCACCTATGTCATAGAGGACCTTGTGCCAGAACCTCGCGTAGAGAAGGTGGAGAACCGCATGTTCTGCCCCTCCCACATAAAGATCAACCGGCATCCAGTATTTTTCCTTTTCGGGAGAAAGGAACTGCTTATCGTTATGCGGGTCAATAAATCTGAGATAATACCAGCATGATCCTGCCCACTGCGGCATTGTGTTTGTCTCTCTTTTTGCCTTGCTTCCGCAGACATGACAGGTCGTGTTTACCCACTCATCAATTGTGGCCAGGGGAGATTCTCCCGTACCTGTAGGTGAATAGCTTTCAACCTCGGGAAGTGTCAGCGGAAGGTCTTTTTCAGGAATAGGGATAATGCCGCATTTGGGGCAATGGATTACCGGTATAGGTTCTCCCCAGTATCGCTGTCTTGAGAATATCCAGTCCCTGAGCTTGTAGTTGATTGCTTTTTTGCCCCTGCCTGTCTCATCAAGCCATTTGATGATTTCCCTGATCGCATCCGGGGTTTTCATTCCGGTGAATCTGCCTGAGTTGACGGCAAAGCCGTCTTCCTTGTCTATATAGGCCTCTTTGAGGTCGTAAAGCGAGCCGTCTTTTGAGACAACCTGTTTTATCGGAAGGTTGAATTTTACCGCGAAGTCAAAGTCTCTCTCATCATGCGCGGGAACAGCCATGATCGCCCCTGTTCCGTATGTGAGCAGGACATAGTCTGATATCCAGACCGGGATTTTCTCATCGTTTACAGGATTCACAGCATAGCTGCCTGTAAACGCGCCTGTCTTGTCCTTGGCAAGATCAGTCCTCTCAAGGTCGCTTTTAAAGCTTGCCTGCCTGATATACTCCTCAACCGCCTGTTTCTGCTGCGGTGTTGTTATCTTTTTCACAAGCGGGTGTTCCGGGGCGAGTACCATATATGTCGCGCCGAAAAGCGTGTCAGGGCGTGTTGTGTAGACCTCAATGCTTTCTTTTCCGTTTTCCATTGCGAAAACCACATTCGCCCCTTCGCTCTTGCCGATCCAGTTTCTCTGCATGGCTTTTATCGCTTCTGTCCAGTCAAGGGTATCAAGGTCTTCGAGAAGTCTGTCAGCGTATTTTGTAATCCTCAGCATCCACTGTCTTATGCTTTTCCTTGATACCTGGCTGCCGCACCTGTCGCATTTGCCGTCCTTGACCTCTTCGTTCGCGAGCCCTGTCTTGCAGGAGGGGCAGAAGTTGATAGGCATTTCAGATTCGTATGCCAGCCCTTTTTCATACAGTTTAAGGAAAATCCACTGGGTCCATTTATAGTATTCTGCCGAGTGGGTCGAGACTTCCCTGTCCCAGTCGTAGCAGAACCCGAATGACTTGATCTGCTCTCTGAAGTGTTCAATATTTTTTTCTGTGGAAACTCTTGGATGAGTGCCAGTCTTTATTGCGTAATTTTCAGCCGGAAGGCCGAATGAATCAAATCCCATCGGGTGAAGGACTGCGTACCCGTTCATCTTCAGAAATCTGCAGTAGATATCTGTCGCGGTGTAACCTTCAGGGTGCCCAACATGGAGCCCTGCTCCTGACGGGTAGGGGAACATGTCCAGTACATACTTTCTTTTCTCAGGCGGGATTGAATTATCTTCCGTTACACGGAAAGTTTTGTTCTCTTCCCAGTATTTCTGCCATTTTTTTTCAATTTGTTCGAATGGATATTTGCTCATGGGAGAATGATACATATATGGAATATTTGAGTCAATCGCAGCAGGGCTGAAGGAGTAACGCGATTCCAAGTGATGTAAGATTGTGGAAAAAATGGGTACCCTGGCTTGGTTCCACCTGAAAATCTTTTAGCCCTGTTTCAATGATTATTCTCGCATTGCTGATCTGGGCCCAGCTGACAGGTATGCCGAGCCATGGATCGCTTGACCCAAGCCTTCCCGGTACCAGAAGAATGTAATTAATGTCCTGTAAAACGAAACGGCTGTTTATCCTGTCAAGCTCTTCTGCTATGGCGACAGTATGCGCCGGGTCAAAGCTTTCCGGCTTGATATAGACAAAGTCCAGAATGTTCTCATACTTTCCGTTGCCAAGTGCTTTCTGAGAGTAAAGAATGATCTGTTCCGTGCTGAAGTGCTCAATCTTGAGGTCAATTGCCTCTTCCCCTTCCACTATTGGCCGTATCTGGAGAAAGCTGAATACATGGGGATATTCAGGGGACTGGCTCAGGTTAACGGCAAATTCGATTTCGACAGGGCATTTCATCGAATCATGGCCGAGTTTCAGCAGTTTTTTCAGTATCTCAGCCAGCGGGAACATGTCATATTTCAGTATTCCCGCAAATGTCACAAGCTTCGGCCCCTCTGCTGATACAGTGTCCTTGACGGCATGATCCTGCATGTCATAGGTTGATGCCATGAATTTAAACGACGGGATTGATTCCGCCTCGCTGATATCAAGCAGCGGCATGTTTTCTTCCTGGCGCACTGACGGGGTAAAACTGTAGGGTGTCATGTCAAGGGCGTAAAAAACCTTCTGTGTTGAGTCCATTGTTGATTTTACTGACGAAAACTGCAAAATCTTTTTCGGGTGCGCGGGAGAGAACCTTAATCCTGTACCACCGTCAACAACTGTTTTTCCAAGTCCTACTGCGATTTCAGCTATTCCTTCCTCGGTTTTCTCATTGGGCAGGGGATAATAATTATATGATCTTGCGACACCTGAAAAATCGGGATAAAAGTAACTGCCGTTTTCCCTTCCTGTAAGTTCCTGGACAATGACAGCCATTTTTTCCTCATCAATTACATTCTTTGTCGCAGAGATGTATCCCTTGCTCTTCTTGAAATAGGTTGAGGCGTAAACGCATTTTATTGCCTGTTCAAGCTGGAGGCATCTTATTGTAAGGTCTGTATTGTTGTTTGGCAGCATGTATGTCGCGTAAACTCCGGCAAAAGGCTGGTAAAGAGAATCTTCCAGAAGGCTTGAAGATCGTACCGCAACAGGGATCTTTATGATATCAAGGAATGTCTTGATATTGTCCTTCACGTACTGAGGAAGATTCGCGTGCAGAAAGCTGTGAAGAATCGAACTGTCATCGCTTGCTGAAAAAGCTGTATCATAGAGATTGTTCTGCTCCATGAAATCTTCAAAAACTGACGTGGAAATAACTATTGTCCTGGGAATTGTAATGTTTATTCCCTTGAATTTAAAGCTAAGTGCCTTGTTCTTGATAATGGAATCGATGAAAGCGAGCCCTCTTCCCTTACCTCCGAGCGAGCCGTCTCCTATCCTTGAAAAGTAGGTAAACTCATCGAACCTGGTATTGTCAAAAGTCGCAATTGATCCCTTTCCCGTGTATTCCCTGTATAGCCTGATTATCTCAATCAGATGCATTTTCGTAGCCGGGAGTGAGTTGTTGAAGTCCTCAGCCTGTATCGGTTTGAAGATATCTGCCAGTGAAAACAGTGCCCTGGCCCTGAGCCATTTCGAGAAGTGGTTCTGCCTTATCTGGTAGGATACAGAGTCGCTTGGCACAATGGTAAGTTTTTCCTGGAGTTCTTTCAGGTTTCCTGCCTTTTCAAACGGGATATTGTCCGCTCCCTTGAAAATAAAATCGCCGAACCCATAGTTTTCCTTGATATAATCCCTGAGCTCTTTCAGCAGGGTCTCGGAGTGCTTGTAAATGAATGATGCGTTGTATTTTTCAGCCTCAGTTTTCATGTCAAGCTGGGCAGACTGGAGAAGTATCGGTATTTCCTGGTTTTCTTCCCTTATGATTTTGCAGAGTTTTATCCCTGCCACAGGGTCTTCGGCCTCTCCCTTTCTGCGCCTAATTTTATAGCCTATGTCTGAGATTATCCCAAGCAGGTTGTTTTTGTATTTTTCATAAAGCTCAAGCGCTTCCTCAAACGAAGTAGCAAGAAGTATCTTGGGCCTGCCGCGCATTCTTGTGTTCTGTTCATATTCATTAAGCCCTTCCTCCATAATTCTGCGAGCCTGTTTGAAGAGAAGCCGGTAGATGTTGGGAAGATAGCTTGAGTAATACCTTATTGAGTCCTCAACAAGAATAATGACCTGAACCCCGCCGGCTTCGACGTCATGCTCGGCATTCATCTTGTCCTCAATGAGTTTTACGATAGCGAGCAGCAGCCTCGCGTTTCCAAGCCAGGAAAAAACGTAATCTGCGTTTATGGACTCAAACAGATCAATCTGCGAGTATATTGCCTTTGAGAAAGGGCTTAAAACAACAACCGGTATATCAGGGTAGGATTTCTTGATTCTGTCTGCAAGATCAAAGAGTGTTGCCCTCTTGAAATTCATCATTGTTATGACAAGATCATATTTCTGGGTGCTCAGCTTCTGAAAAGCTTCTTCTTCTGTGGACACATGGGTAAAGCGGGGAGGGTACCGCAAATTCAGCGAAACATATTCCTGAAACAGCTGTTCATCAATCCTTCCGTCTTCATCAAGCATGAATTTGTCATACTGGCTGCAAAGTAGAAGTATGTCGCTTATCCTTTTTTCCATCAGTTTTTCAAAAGGGGTTTCCTTGAAATTGTAGACAAGATTGAAATTTTTGTTCATTGCATATAAGGATAATACATTGATGAGCTGCTGAGCAACAATATTTATTCTTTTCACCTGAATAGCTGGGTAGACAGGTCTTGACGAGTGAGGTCAATAGGATTAAATATAGTAATAGATAGTGGAATAAGTATAACTAATTCCGCGTCAAACAGAATTAAGGAGCTGTTAAAATGTATAATCTTGATGAATTTATGGCGGAACTTGAAAGAAAGAATCCCGCTCAGCCTGAATTTATCCAGGCGGCCAAAGAGGTAATTGAATCAATTATTAATGTTGTTAACAACAATCCAGCTTATCTGAAAGCAAAGATTCTTGAAAGAATCACAGAGCCGGACAGGACTTTTTCTTTTAAGGTCGAATGGGAAGATGATAAAGGCGAAGTACAGGTAAACAAAGGCTACAGGGTTCAGTTCAACAATGCTATCGGACCGTACAAGGGCGGACTTCGGTTTCATCCAAGTGTAACACTCGGAACCCTCAAATTCCTCGGTTTTGAGCAGATGTTTAAAAACAGCCTTACAACACTCCCTATGGGTGGCGGTAAGGGCGGTTCAGACTTTGATCCGAAAGGGAAGTCTGACGCTGAAATAATGAGGTTTTGCCGCTCATTCATGACTGAGCTCCAGAAATATATCGGCCCGGAAACAGACGTTCCTGCCGGAGATATCGGCGTAGGCGGAAGGGAAATAGGTTTTCTCTATGGCCAGTACAAGAGACTGAAAGTGGAAAACACAGGCGTTCTTACCGGAAAAGGTATCAACTGGGGCGGCTCTCTTGTAAGACCTGAAGCAACCGGATACGGAACAATGTATTTTGCTGACGAAATGGTAAAAGCGGCAGGCGACACAATGAAAGGCAAGACAATTGCAGTATCAGGTTTCGGCAATGTTGCATGGGGAGCATGCATGAAGGGAACACAGCTTGGTGCGAAAGTTGTTGCGATATCAGGCCCGGATGGATACATCTACGATGAAAAAGGTATCGGGACAAAAGAAAAATGGGATTACATGCTTCAGCTCAGGGCTTCAAACAAGGATATTGTATCTCCCTATGCAGAAAAATTCGGCGCGAAATTCTTCCCGAAAAAGAAACCCTGGGAACTTAAGGTTGATATGGCTTTCCCGTGCGCTTTCCAGAATGAGCTTAACCTTGACGACGCAAAAGCACTTATAGCGAACGGCGTAAAATATGTTGTTGAAACATCAAACATGGGCTGCACAGCAGAGGCAGTAACTGAGTTTATCAAGAAGAAGATCCCGTTTGCACCAGGCAAGGCAGCAAACGCGGGCGGTGTTGCTACATCAGGTATTGAAATGAGCCAGAATGCAATGAAATACTCATGGTCAGCAGAGGAAGTAGACGCAAAACTCAAGACAATCATGACAAACATCCACTCAGCCTGTATAAAAGAAGGAAAAGCTTCCGGTTATGTTAATTATGTAAACGGCGCGAATATCGCGGGATTCAAGAAGATCGCAGACGCGATGCTTGATCTCGGCTATTGATAGCCGCTGATACTTTCTGTTTTTAAAAAACGGAAACCCCGCTTGCAAAAGGCGGGGTTTTTTATTGATAGAAACCGGGCGGAAAATATATAATGTCTGGTATTCAGGCCCTCTTTCTGCCGGAAAGGGGGGCATATCTGCCTGCCGGGGGAAAAATGAAAAGGATCATAATAGGTATTCACGGGCTTAAGAACAAACCGCCGGAGAAAATTCTTCGTGAGTGGTGGAAAGATGCCATTGCTGAAGGGTTTGAGAAAAACGGGTACAGGTGCGGCAAATTCAGGTTTGATCTTGTCTACTGGGCTGATCTTAATTATGAATCGCCTCAGGACCCTGATGAAGGCGATGAAAATGATCCCCGTTACCTGACGTTTCCATATCAGGGAAAATCAGCGTCCGGGCAGGAAGCGGATGAGACGGCGAGCGTCAGTGTCAGGGAAAAAATCAGGCGGAGTGTAAGAAAAACAATAGAAACAGGGCTTGATCTCCTCTTTTTGAGGGGGGATGAAATCTCCGGCATTGATAAAATAGCTGACATTGCAATAAAAAGGATGTTCAGCGACCTTGATGTCTATTTCAGGGGGGAATGCCTCAACAAGCCGGGCGCAAATGCCAGGAAGGAATTCAGATCACGGCTTTCCGAGAAACTGAGAAAATACAGAAGGTATGAAATTATGCTTGTTGCCCATTCAATGGGTTCGATAATAGCCTATGATACGCTTTATGATATGGGAAAGAGGCAGGACATTGATTATTTTGTCACAATCGGATCGCCGCTCGGCATTCCTGTCGTTATAAAGAAAATTCTCAAGGAACAGGGGAAGGGAATCAGCGGCAGTCTGCTTCCTTCATCTCCTGATGCAATAGTCAAGGGGTGGTATAACCTTTCGGATCTCGATGACAGGATAGCGCTTGTATACAATCTGGAAAAGGAGTTTGCCCCTTCTGTCCGGGGAATACGCCCTGCTGATTCCATTGTCAGAAATAACTATTACTATAAGGGAAAAAGCAATCCGCACAAGGTTTACGGCTATCTTCAGTGCCCGGAATTTTCGGAAATTGCCTTTAGATTTCTAACCGAAGAGCCGGGATGGAAAAAGGCTGTCAGAAAAATCTTCGGCCGCATGAGGAAGTTTTTTGTGGTAAAGCCTTAATTTATGCTGTGTCTGCTCAGATAATTCGGATCAATACAATAACCGCTATAATGCAAAGTAAAAGGTACAGCATGGTTCCTCCTGTGATTATAAAAGTATAATACAGGATAAAACTGATATGTCAATTTCTTTAATCAGCATGTTTGTCCTTCAGTTCCTGAAAACTGCCTTTTCACTTGAAAAAAAGGCTAGTGAAACTCCAAAACATGCCAGTATATAAAACAAGCTCCAGGCAAATGTAGTGATTACTCCTGAAACTGCTGCCATTCCCAGAGTCAGCTCTTTAATGAGAAGGCTTATGTTTACCAGCGGTATGTGCCGGAGAAGTGGCGATACTGACACTCCTGGGTCAATCATGGTTGTGCTGTAGCCGCAGGCCATGCTTGCCATAAGGAGGGGAATGAAGAGGATCTGCGCTTCTTTGGTTGATTTCGCGAAGATGCTTAATGAAAGCTCAGCCGATCCGAATATCATTGAGAGAAGAATGGTCTGGGTACAGATCAGAGCAAGCGGTTTCGCTGATATTGCAAGTTCAAACCCGGCTGTACCCAGAAACCCGGGATTGATCAGATATGAAATCGCGAACCCTGCGATAAATGAAGCAACCCCAGCCATTCCCATAATTGTTGTCGCGAGAAATTTGCCGGTAAGGATATCAATCCTTGAAACAGGGTTTGTCAGGAGCGGTTCAATTGTCTGCCTTTCCTTTTCTCCCGCGCCGGTGTCGGCAGCAACGGCAGCAGTGCTTATGGCTGTAAAGGTAAGAAGCAGGAGCGGCAGAATTAGGGAAAGAGTTAGAATGCTTTCCCCTCTTGCGGGAGGCATAAGCATCTTTTTATTGATTAAAAGCCTTTTTTCTTCGCTTTCCTCCTTCTTCAGTGCCGTGCTCTTCCGGTAAAAGGCCAGAACTTCTTCAATCATTGCTGCTGCGATAATGGATGACTGTCTTGAGTTGTCAAAGGTTAATGTTATTTCAGAATTTTTGTTTCCTGATGGCTGCTTTCCTGTGATTTCCTGTATGGAAAGCGCAGCAAGCACCTCCCTTTTTTCAAGTGAGGTGACAGGGCTGTCACTTTCAATGACTTTCATATTGCCTTGCTGCCTGAGAAATGATATCGCCGGATGACTGCGCCCGGACGCAAGCGCGACAGTTACGGTTTTGAGCGGGGAGCTTTTCGCATCTTTTAGATTCCCTTCAAGCGCCCCGAAAGCCAGCGGGAAAAAAACCAGGGGAAAGACAAGTGATATCAAAAGTGACCTTTTGTCGCGGAGCAGGTCCTTAAGCTCTTTTTGCGCGATCCTGAAAGCCGGTAAATTACCCATTTTCGGCATCACCTGTTTTAAGCCCTGTTATATCCAGGAAAGCCTTTTCGAGGTCGTTCCCGTATCTTGCGCAGATGTCATCAGGCGCTGCGTTTTCCGTAATTTTCCCGTTATGGATTATTATTATCCTGTCAGCCAGTTTTCTGACCTCTTCGATATTGTGGCTTGAAAAAAGTATGGCCCGGCCTTCTTTCCTGCAGCCCAGTATAAAGTTTCTTACAGTTATTGAGGCAGATACATCAAGCCCTGTTGTCGGCTCATCAAGAAGAATAATCCGGGGATTGTGAATAAGCGCCCTGGCAAAGGCTGTTTTTTGTTTCATCCCTCTTGAGAATGTTCCGCACCTTTTGTCAAGGTACTCCTTCATGCCGAGAAGGGCAGCAAGCGTGGCAATGTCCTTTTTCTGCCTTTCGCGCGGTATTCCATGAAGGTCTGCGAAATAGCCTATGTTTTCCCTCGCTGTCAGCCTGTCGTAAAGGCCTGTTTCCCCGCCGAGCAGCATACCGATCTGTGAGCGCGCCTTTGCGGGTTCTTTTACCACATCATGGCCCATCACGGAGCAAGTTCCATTTTCCGGCCTGAGTATCGTGGAAATTATCCTGAGTGTTGTTGTTTTTCCCGCACCGTTTTCTCCCAGAAGCGCAGCAATCTCACCCGGCCTTACAGTAAAAGACACATCCTCTACCGCTGGCCTTTCCTGCCCCGAAAACCTTTTTGTAATGTTTTTCACTTCAAGCACTTGCGGTTTCCCCTTTCTGCTGCTTACTCAAGTGCGCTTATCTTGAGGAGCCTCCTGTCGTGGCGCCCTCCCTCATATTCGGTAGAGATGAATTTCATGATCATATCCTCAACCGGAACGGAATATCTGATCCTTCCGCCGAAAGCGATAAAGTTTGCGTTGTTGTGGGCCTTGCTCATCTCGGCGGTAAAGATATCCTGAATCAGGGCGCATCTTATACCGCTTATCTTGTTTGCCGCGATTGATATTCCTATCCCTGTGCCGCAGCAAAGTATTCCGAAACTGTAACCGCCCCTGAGGAATTCCCTGCATGCGCAGGAGGCAATATCGGGATAATCAACCGATTCACCGCTGAAAGAGCCTGCGTCAAAGATTTCGTATCCCAGGCCAGCGAGAAAACCTTTTATCCTTTCCTTTAACTCAAATGCGCCATGATCGCAGCCGATGACAACTTTTTTAATCACTTATCGCCTCCCTGTCCCAGTATCCCGGTCAATTCATATACAATGGCAGCTGTGAGTCCCCATATGACAATCCCACTGTATTTGTAGACATATATCCCGGCTTTTCTTGCTGCCCATGGAGAATGGTACATTTCAGGAAGCCCAAGCTCCCTGGCCGGAAAAAGGATTTTACTGTTCCCGTTTTCATCATAATACACAGGTTTAATCTCTGTTTCCAGTATATATTTTTCAGGGGTGGAAGAGATAAAAAAACTGAACGGGACAGCATGGATACTTTCAACCTCTGACAGGCGGGGGGCTAGCTCAGAAAAACTGCTTATGAGAATTCTGCCTATAAAAACATCAAGTGCTGCCCCTATGTTGGAAACGAGGTATCCGAGGTGGCTGTCTACCCTGATTTTATTCTCCGGTATTCCGAGCTCTTCAACTGTTTCCCTGACCGCTGCCGACTCGGGAGACATGTCAGAACTGTCTATCTTTCCTCCGGGGAAGCATATTTCCCCTTCCTGTTTTATCCCTTTTGCCCGTTTTTCAAAAATTATGTATTCAGTTCCGTCCAGATTTACAAAAGGGACAAGAACAGCTGATCTTGAATCCCTCTCCCTTCCCAGCAGAATAAGCTCTTCCGGCAGCGCCTTTATCAGTCTTTCATAACTATTATCCATGACAATTTAATATTACAGTATTTTTGGCCGGATAGCATGTTTTTTCATCTGCAGAGCTCTTAAAAGTTGATGCACTCATTTATTTTATCTCTTTATAAAATAAAATAATTAATATACAATATTAATACTTAGGTAGATATGTAGAAATCTGTATAGGGGGAATGTATGAATAAACAGGCTGTTACAGCTGTTGCAAATTCAGTAAGGGCGCTCTCTGTTGATCAGGTGCAGAAAGCAAATTCAGGCCATCCGGGGCTGCCGATGGGCTGTGCCGAGCTTGGCGCCCTTCTTTATGGTGAAATAATGAATTATAACCCGGAGGTACCCAGGTGGATTAACCGGGACAGGTTTGTCCTTTCGGCCGGGCATGGGTCGACAATGCTTTACTCTCTCCTTCATCTCGCCGGATTCGGGCTGACAATTGAAGATATTAAGGGGTTCAGGCAGCTTGGGACAAAAACACCTGGTCACCCGGAATATGGAATGACTGACGGAGTTGAAACAACCACAGGTCCTCTCGGGGCAGGGTTTACGAATGCTGTAGGCATGGCAATTGCCGAGGAGATGCTGGCAGCGAAGTTCAATACGGAAAAAAGAAAACTGATTGACCACTATGTATATGTCCTTTCAGGGGACGGCTGCATGATGGAAGGGCTTACTTCCGAGGCTGCCTCACTTGCGGGTCACCTCGGCCTTGGCAAGATGATTGTCTTCTATGATGACAACGGCATAACAATCGAGGGAAAGACAGATATTGCCTTCTCGGAAAGTGTTGCCGACAGATACAAGGCTTACGGCTGGCAGGTTCTTAAAGGCGATGCCTATGACCTCGACGGGATTGTATCGCTTGTGAACGAGGCAAAGGCTGAGAAGAAAAAGCCGTCTATAATTATCCTGAAGACAATTATCGGAAAAGGTTCGCCCAATATGGCCGGAGGTCACAAGGTACACGGGACTCCGCTCGGCGCTGATGAGATAAAAGCTACAAGAAAGAACCTTGGCATTCCTGAAAACGCAGATTTCTTTGTTTTCCCTGAGGCTGTGGAGTATTTTAAGGCAAAAAAGGCTGAGCTCAGGAAAAAATATGATAAATGGAGCGAAGAATACAGCGCATGGAGAAAAGAGAACAGCGACCTGGCTAAGTTATGGGATAAATTCATGAGCGACGGCCCTGCTGCTGTTGATGACAAGGATCTGCCGCAGTTCAAGATTGACGAAAGCGTTGCCACCAGGGTAGCGAGCGGCAATACGCTTGTGAAGATGTGCGCTGCTGTTCCGAACCTTGTCGGAGGATCAGCCGACCTTGCACCGTCAAACAATACTGTTGTCCCGGACAACGGCGATTTTTCCAGGAACAGCAGGAGCGGAAGGTCTCTTCACTTCGGCGTCAGGGAGCACGCTATGGGCGGGATTGCCAACGGAATTGTCCTTCATGGCGGTTTCAGGAGCTACTGCGCGACATTCCTTGTTTTCGCCGACTATATGAGGCCGACAATAAGGCTTGCGGCCATAATGAAAATTCCGACAATATTTATTCTTACTCACGATTCAATATATGTAGGCGAGGACGGGCCTACCCATCAGGCTGTGGAACAGGTTGAATCGCTGAGGATTATTCCAAACTGCAGGGTCTTGAGGCCCGGAGATCCCCAGGAAACAGTTGTCGGCTGGCAGATGGCTATGGAAAGAACAAACGGACCGACAGCGATGGCGTTTACAAGGCAGAACCTCAGGACCTATGAAAAGGCTGATCCTGACTGGAAAAAGAACATGAGAAAGGGCGCCTATCTTGTTAAAGACTGCGCAGGCAAACCTGACGTTACAGTGCTTGCGACAGGCTCTGAGGTAACTCTTGCGCTTGACTCACTTGCCCATACATCTAAAAAGGTAAGGGTTGTCTCTGTTCCTTCAAGAGAGCTTTTTGAGGCGCAGGATCAGAAATACCGGGATTCCCTTATTCCTTCAGGCTGCCGTGTTGTAGTTGCCGAGTGCGGCGTCTCAACAGGCTGGAGAGGATATGTGAAATCAAACAGCGATATCCTTGCTGTTGATGTATTCGGGGAATCGGGAAACTACAAGGAAGTTGCCAAAAAGTTCGGTTTTACACCGGAAAATCTGGCAGCGATCATAAACAGATAATTCATGGCTTGTTAATGGAAAATTCAAGGCTGTCTCCCTTTCGGGGGACAGCCTTTTTTGGATGTGATCAGTATGTGATCGTGATTGTTTCTTTTTCCTGTCTGTGCTGGACTTTTATGAAAAGGGTCTGGCTCTCGCTGACGTAAACCCATCCGGCAAAATACTTTTCATAATCAGCTGCGGTATTCCAGTTAACGCCGTAAAGCTTTACACCTGAAACAGACTGTATTCCCTGAATTATGATATGTTCTGACTCGCCTGCCGGAAATGTGGTTTCAACCGTGAGCCATGCCGCTGAAGCTGTGGAGTTCAGCGTATCTGCGCATGTCGCGATCCACGCTCCCGGCGCTATCTCGTTTTTAAGGCTTTTTATCACGGGAAGGTACCGTGCGCTTTTAAGTTCAGGGTATATGTATTCAGGTTCAATCCTTCCTTCAGATGATTTTACCGTATTTTTGTCGGCATATATGAATTCCGGGACAAAACCGTCTTCTCCTGCAAAAGCGATTATGGAAGATATAAGTTTGCACCCGATCTGTTTCAGGACCGGCCTTTCTGCGGCCTTGGCTGCTTTTTTAAGAAGCCTGGCTGTTTTTATTGTATAGGGTGTTTCAGATTTATCGCCTTCTACCGCGAGAAAGATACCCCCGCTGTTAAGCACTATTTTTCCGAGGATTTTGGTGTTGAGAATCGCATTGAACTTTTCAAGTGATCTTTCTTTTTCCATATTGATGATAACAAAATCAAGATAGGCTGAGGCAACCCCGTATGCTGTTTCCATGTCAAGCGCTTCTATTTCAAGGTTCTCCGCCATGAGAAAAAGTTCCTGAATCAGGGAATACGGCCCCCTGTCTGTAATTATTGATACAAGATCATCAATCCTGAAAACCGAGGTGTCGTTGCGTTTGATTCCTGCGCTGATCTCTTCGATAAGCAAAAGGTCCTGTGCCTGCATGTTCCTGTATGCCGCCGCGGTACCGCCTGTCAGCAATGCGCTTTCAAGATAGGCTTTTTCCCTGTTCTTCTCCTGTGCCAGCCTGAATATTCCCTGGTTCTGGGAAAAGCCCCTTCTCCGTAAAAGCTCGCTTCCAAGAGACGAGATAATATCTTTTGAATAAACAGCCGAGCCGTTTCTGTCTGTCCATCCTCCAGCTTCAAGGCTGAACCTGTCTGTTCTCCACCCTTTATATGCCCTGTCTGTAAAGAGCCTTTCGAGTTCTTTTTCTTCAGCTGTTTCTTCCAGGTTCATGTTCTCGGTAAGCCAGAACGTGTGCGGGTCGCTTATCCCGTTTCCTGATTCTGTGACAGTAATTCCGAATCTCCCGTTTTTGTCAGGGGCAAGTGCGATTACCCCATCATCATATCTGACCTCGGAGTTTTTACCCTCTGTGGCAAGGAAGTAAATGCCGTCATCGCTTTCGTACCCGAATACCGGGAAATAAAGGCTTTTCTCAATTTTTTCCTTGCTGTCAACACTGAAAGGAATTGATATTTCCGTTATTTTTTTCCCGGGGGGTGTCTCAGGGCTGATAATATATTTTGCCTCTTTTCCCTCAAGGAGAGATATCTTTATGCTGAAACTGTCTGAAAAGAGGATATCAATGCTTTCGCTGTTTTTTCTGTAACCGGAAAGTGCAGGCCTTGAAACTGATCCTTTGCTGTCTTTCAGTACAACAGGCGATGACTTGGAAAAGACAAGCCTGATGCCGTGGATATCAGTCTCAATCGCCGAGATGTTGTTTTCATGGTTTTTGCTGCCTGACCTTGTGGATCCTGTCATATTGATCGACAGGTAGTTTTCGCTGAACTGCTTGGTGGTAGAGAACTGCATGTAAACCAGAAGAAGGATTATTGATATATACAAAACCGGAATTATGTAATACTTTTTGCTCAACTTTGCTGACATGATTATATTCTATCAATATGACGGCAAAAAAGCAACCTTGAGTAAATTCAGCTTTACGATGTATATTTCTTGATGTATTTTTTTAAAGCCGGGAGAATAATGAAAAAGAGTTTAATCAGATCAGGAATAATTGTTTATGCAGCAATAACAAGTATTGTCATTTTCAGCTGTTCGACTGCGCAGGTTAAGGAGAAAGAAAGGGAAGAAAAGCTCATTGATTCGGTTTCCCGTGAAGCGGAAAGCGGAAATATGGACAAGGCCCTTGAAATATATGAAAAAAAGGAGGGGAACGACCCCCTGCTTTATTCCATCCTGCTGATAAATAACGGAAGGATAGACGAAGCTGGCGCCCTGCTCTCTGAGCTGACAGCGCAGGAGAGTTCCAACGTCACGGCCCTTTTTTACTTATCGCTGGTCTGCAATCTCAAGGGAGACAGGGCGCAGGAAAAGGCACTGCTTGAGCGGATTATCGCACTTGAGCCTGACAATACCGATGCCAACGCCTCGCTCGGGCGTATCTATGCCTCCGAGAAGAAATACCGGGAGGCAGAGGGATATTACAGAAAAGCGCTCTCAGCAGGCGTGTGGAACGAGGAAGCCTCTCTCGGATACGGGCGGGTTCTCCTTTCACAGAAAAAAAACGACGAGGCCTTAAAGCAGTATGATGAGGTGATAAAGAATAACCCTGACAATATGCTGGCCTACATTGACAGGGCATATATAAAATCTGTCAGGGAAGATTACAGCGGCGCGGAAAGCGACCTTGATCAGGCTGTGAGGATAGATCCCGGATATGTATGGAACTATCTTGACAGGGGCCGTTCAAGGCTTTACGGCGGCAGGTATGAGAAAGCGGCGGAAGACTTTTCAAGGGTCCTTTCCGCTGACAGTTCTGTTTTTATTGCATATGCGCACAGGGCTGAAGCCTATGAAGGCTCAGGCAGGGACGATCTTGCAATTGAGGATTACAGGAAAGTGCTTGAACTGAGGGAGGATTACGCAAAGGGGTATGTTCCATTTGCCCTTCAGCTTTTCAGGAAAGGGGACTGGAAAGAATCAGCTTCCTATTTTCAGAAGGCATTAAAAAGGGATAAATCGCCTGAATTCATGATGCTGTGCGCCGCGGCCTTCCTGAATGCCAAAGACAAGGCAGCCGCGGAAAAAATCGTAAACAACAATATTGGCGCTATTCCGAGGGAGAACCTCCTCTATCATGTTTCAAGGGTGTATGTTGACCCCTACTATGAAACCATAGCTGTGCAGAAAATCAATGAAGAGAAAAAAAGCTTTGAAAAGATGAAAGGGATGTTTTACCTGGCTGTTTACTATGACACATTCGGAAAGAATTCATTAAGCGAGAAATATTACACGGAAATCATCAATTCAGGTTTTCCTGAGACAATGGAATACAGGATGTCTTCGTGGAGAATCAATAAAAAAGGTTAGCAGCTGAAGGAGACTGATTTGTTTATTACTGAAAACAGCGATACACTTACAAGAATCAATACTGGTGAAAAGGAATTCATAATAATAGGGACTGCCCATGTCTCAAGAGAGAGCGCCGATGAGGTAGCAAAAACCATTCTGGCTGAAAAGCCGGATAACGTATGCGTGGAAATTGATGCCTCAAGATACAATTCACTTAAATCGAGGAATAACTGGGAGACCCTGGATATATTCAAGATAATAAAGGGCGGCCAGGGCTTTCTTCTTCTGGCAAACCTTGCGCTTGCTTCCTTCCAGAGGAAAATAGGGCAGGCGCTTGACATTAAGCCTGGCGAAGAGATGAAGAAGGCAATTGATACAGCGGCCGCTGAGGGTATTCCTTTTACTTTCGCAGACAGGGAGATACAGATTACCCTTAAAAGGGCCTGGGCAAAATCAGGTTTCTGGGGGAAAAACAAGCTTCTTGCCTCACTTCTGGGCGCGGTTTTCACGAAAGAAAAGATTTCAAGCGCGGATGTTGAAAACATGAAAAAACGGAGCGAGCTTGACGGGATGATGAATGAGCTTGCGGATTACCTTCCTTCCGTAAAAGAGGTGCTAATTGATGAAAGGGACAGGTATCTTGCGTCAAGCATCTACAACGCCGCCGGGAAAAAGATAGTGGCAGTTGTCGGCGCCGGGCATGTCCCCGGCATTACAGGGTGGATGGAAAAGCTTGACAGCGGTGTAAGCGCGCAGATAGAAGAGATCACAGTAATCCCGCCTCCGGGAATTCTTGCACGGGTTCTTCCATGGATAATTCCGGCTGCTGTAGTGGGACTTGTCGCGGCTGGGTTCTTCCGCTCGGGATTTGATAAAAGCTTCTCAATGCTTACAGGCTGGGTGCTGATTAATGGCACCCTTTCAGCGCTGGGTTCGGTTATCGCGCTGGCCCACCCTCTGACCGTAGTTCTTTCCTTTATAGCCGCGCCGATAACATCAATGAATCCCACTATCGGGGTTGGGATGTTCACAGGCCTTCTTGAGGCATTCTTAAGAAAACCCAGGGTAATTGACCTTGAAACACTCCATGAGGATATTATGACGCTGAAAGGTTTTATGAGGAACCGGGTTACGCATATACTGATTGTGTTTTTTCTCTCAAGCCTGGGAAGCTCGATTGGGACGTTTATCGCGCTGCCGTACCTTACTTCGCTTTTATCCTGATCTTTTTTCTGGAAAGATTTTCTGCTTCTCTGGCCTCTGACTAAGGATTTGACCGGTTTTGTCACGGCCAGGCAAATTGCTTCAGGACTTATCTTTGCCTCAGGACTTTTCTTTTGATGAGAAGAGAGACTTGATTATTTCGTTTATTGTGCCTGCGGTTTTGTATTTCTGCCCAGTGGTTTCTGATTCTGCCCCGGGCCCTGAACTGAAAAAGTTTTTTATTCCATAACCAGAGGCTGATTTTACCCTCTTACCTATGAAAGGGACAGGCCGGATTTCTCCGGTAAGGCTGAGTTCTCCGGCAGCCGCTGTTTTGGGCGGAAGGGGAATTCCTGTTCTGGCGGAGTAAAGTGCAAGCGCTGCCGGCAGATCAACCCCGACCTCCCTGATCCTCATCCCCCCTGCTACATTTACATATATATCCTGATCCGAAAACCTGAGGCTTGTATGTTTTTCAAGTACAGCAGCTATCCTTGAGATTCTGGAGCTGTCAATCCTGTCTGAAAAAACCCGTGAAATCCCTCCCTTCGCAGGGACAGTAAGTGCCTGGATTTCCACAAGAAAGACCCTTGAGCCTTCATGGACTGTCGCTATGCAGATGCCGGGAGGGTTCTCTTTTTCCCTTGAGATGATAAAAGCGTTTTCAGGCGAGCTTATCTGTGTAAGCCCTGTGCTTCCCATGCTGAAAAGGGCAAGCTCATCAACAGAGCCGAACCTGTTTTTTACGGCGCGCAGTATACGCATCTCGTTCTCTGAGTGCTCAAAGTAGAGGACTGTGTCAACCATATGCTCGATTGTCCGCGGCCCTGCTATTACACCTTCCTTTGTTACGTGGGCAATAAGGAATAATGATGTCTCATTCTGCTTGACTATATCGATCAGCTCCTGACAGCAGTATTTAAGCTGGCTTACCGTGCCCGGAACAGTCCCGGCCTCGGGTGAAAAAAGGGTCTGTATGGAGTCAACGATTATTGAATCCGGTTTTGCTTTATTTATGGCATCAACCACGGAGGAGAGCTCGGTTGTAAAAAAGAATTCAATATCCGGGTTGTCCCTGATTTCAAGGCGCTCAGCCCTGAGTCTGATCTGTGAAGGGGATTCCTCACCTGAAATGTAGAGGACTTTACGCTTCTCTGAAAGCTTCTGCGCAAGCTGCATCATTATAGTTGACTTGCCTATCCCTGGTTCCCCCCCGATAAGAACAACCCCCCCGGCCGTGATTCCTCCCCCAAGGACGCGGTTGATCTCGTTTATTCCGCAGTCGCTCTGCCCGCCTCCCGCCTGCGGTGAGATCTCAATCTCTGAAAGGGAAACCGGGTTTTTGAAGTGGTTTTTTCTGCCTGGCAGGTTTTTTGAATAGATGTTTTTTCTTCCTGAAGGGGACGGGGCCTGTTTTTCGGAAAAGCTGTTCCATGAAGAGCAGGCGGGACATCGTCCCGCCCATTTGACATCTTCATGCCCGCAGTTGTCGCAGATATAGCCTGTTTTTTCTTTTTTCATATTCTCCGGAATATTATTTAAAATCTATTAATTCCACTTCAAATACAAGAAAGGCGTTTGGAGGTATTACCCCGCCTGCGCCCCTGCTTCCGTAGGCAAGATCAGGGGGAATAATGAGGGTTCTTTTCTCACCCCGCTTCATGCTCATGAGAGCCTCATCCCATCCTTCGATAACCTGCCCCACAGAAAACTGGAAAGGCTCTCCCCTGTCATAGGAACTGTCGAAAACCCTTCCGTCAAGGAACATCCCTTTGTAATGGGTTGTGACCTTGCTTCCCATTACAGGAGATTTGTCGCCTGTTCCCTCTTTGATGACGATATACATAAGGCCGCTTGCCGTTTTTTTCGCGGCAGGCCATTTTTTCGCAATATAGTCCCTGCTGGTTTTTTCCTGTTCCCCTGCTTTCTTTTTTCTTACCTCATCTGATGCCTTTACGAGAGATGCGAATGTCTGCTGGTCGTTTTTGAAAGCCTCTGCCTTTTTCCCTATCCTGATGATTTTTATTGAGTTGATTTTATCATCCTGCCTAATGGCGTTTACAACACTCTGTCCCTCAATAACCCTGCCAAATACGGTATGTTTGTCATCAAGCCACTGCGTCGCAGTGTGGGTGATAAAAAACTGGCTTCCGTTTGTTCCAGGTCCGCTGTTTGCCATTGAAAGTATTCCGGGCCCGGAGTGCCTGAGTGTGCTGTCAAATTCGTCAGGAAACGCATATCCGGGATTGCCTGTCCCTGTCCCGAGCGGACACCCTCCCTGTATCATGAAATTGTCTATCACCCTGTGAAACTTGAGCCCGTCATAGAACGGCTTCCCTTTTCCCTGTCCTCCGTCAATCTTGCCTTCGGCAAGTCCTGTGAAATTCGCGACAGTCATCGGTGTTTTTTCAAACTCAAGCGAGAGAATTATTTTACCCTTCGGTGTGTCAATTTCAGCGTAAAGCCCGTCAGAAAGTTTCTGTGAGGGGGCAGCGGATCCTTCAATTGCAGCTAATGAAAATAACATAATTAAGAGCGCTCCTTTTAAAATTAAACTGTTTTTCATTACAATAAAACCTCCGTTGTTTAAAGCCTGATTCCACATATTTCCATGATTTTTAAATCCGTCAGTGAAGCCTGTAATCAGCTGGAGTATATGAAAGCCAAAAAATGAGGCCAGTATCAGTCATTATCATTGAAAATTAACATACGGGAAAACAAAAGGCAACCGAAACGGCTGCCTTTATCTTTCTGCTTAATTAACTGGGTATTTTTTTACATTTCAGGAATATTAATCTTTCTGACCGAAATAATCCCCTCAATTGCCTTCAGTTTTCCAGTCAGGTCTTCCGGAACCTCGGAATCGGTATCAATAAGGTTATAGGCATAGCCGTCCCTGTGCTTGTTGAAATATTCCGATATATTTATCTTCTCGCTCGCGAGAGTTGCGGATGCCTGCGCAATGACATTCGGGATGTTCTTGTTTGTTATGACAAGCCTTGTTTTGCCGTTGAAGTCCATCCTGCAGTCAGGGAAATTGACAGAATTTTTAATGTTCCCTGTCTCAAGAAAATCCTTGATCTGCTGTACAGCCATGACTGCGCAGTTTTCTTCAGCTTCTTCTGTAGATGCCCCAAGGTGAGGAACGCACAAAACATTTGGTGTCTTTATAAGGTCTTCTTCCGGAAAGTCTGTTATGTAGCTTGAAATCCACCCTTCGGAAAGCGCTTCCTTGATGTCTGTGTTGTTGACAAGGCCGCCGCGGGCAAAGTTGAGTATCCTTACTCCCTTTGGCATTATCTTTATCTTGTCCCGGTTGATAACCCCTTTTGTATTATCATTAAGAGGCATATGCAGTGTGATAAAATCGGAATCAGCAAGTACGCTGTCAAGGCTAAGCCCCTTTTTCACATTCCGCGAAAGGCCCCATGCAGATTCAACAGAGATGAAAGGATCATATCCTGTTACCTTCATTCCCAGGGCGGAGGCATCGTTTGCGACCATTACACCTATCGCGCCCAGCCCTATGACGCCGAGCCTTTTTCCCCTGATCTCTGATCCGCTGAAAAGTGATTTCCCCTTTTCGACAAGCTTCGGCAGCTCGTCTCCTGTATCTGCGAGTGATTTTGTCCAGATTATTGCATCTGTGATCTTTCTTGAAGATATTATTAGAGAGGCTATCACAATCTCCTTTACACTGTTCGCGTTGGCGCCAGGTGTATTGAATACTACAATACCCCTTTCAGCGCACTTTTCCACAGGAATATTGTTTACCCCGGCTCCTGCCCTTGCGATGGCAAGGACAGAGTCAGGTATTACCATGTCGTGCATTTTATAGCTTCTTACGATTATGGCATCAGGGTTTGTTATTTCCGATGCTGTTTCATAATCCTCCCGCGGGAAAAGATTGAGTCCGGTGCCTGAAATTTTATTTAACGTCTGGATCTTGAACATCAGCTGTTTTCCTTTTCAAATTTTTTCATGATTTCAACAAGCTTTTTCACACCTTCAACAGGCATCGCGTTGTAGATGCTTGCCCTCATCCCCCCTACAGACCTATGCCCCTTGAGCTCGATAAAGCCCTGTTTTTTAGCTTCTTCGATGAATTTCTTGTTGAGATCGTCATTCGGGAGGATGAAAGGAACATTCATGAGCGACCTGTCTTCTTTTACAACAGTTCCCTTAAACAGTTTTGAATTGTCAAGGAAATTGTAGAGGAAGGATGATTTTTCAACATTCCTTGCCTCCATTGCCGCAACTCCGCCCTCTTTCTTGAGCCATTCAAGAACCAGCTTGAGTATATAGATTGTGAAGCAGGGCGGTGTGTTGTAAAGGGACTTGTTTTCCGCGTGTATCTTGTACTGCAGCATTGTGGGTGTTATGTCAAGGCAACCGCCTATGAGGTCATTGCGGGCTATGACAAGGGTAACACCTGCGGGCGCGAGGTTTTTCTGTGCCCCGGCATAGATAAGCCCGTATTTTGAAACATCAACCTTTTCAGACAGGATGTTTGAAGACATGTCTGCCACGAGAGGGATCTTCCATGTTTCAGGCACCCATGTGTAGCGGGTCCCGTAGATTGTATTGTTCATTGTTATATGAACATAGTCTGAATCAGTGTTGAATTTTGTTACTTTCGGGATATATGAATAATTCTTGTCTTTGGAAGAGGCAATCCTTCTTGCTTCGCCATATTTAGCCGCTTCGGCAGCTGCCTTGTCTGCCCAGGTGCCGGTTATAATATAATCAGCTTTCCTGTTTCTAAAAAGGTTGAGCGGCACCATCGCAAACTGTGTTGATGCCCCGCCCTGAAGAAACATGACAGAATAGTTTTCCGGAACACCCATGAGCTCCCGGATAAGGGCCTCGGCGCCGTTTATTATTGCCTCGAAATGGGATGACCGGTGGCTCATCTCCATTACCGACATTCCGGTCCCGTTGTAATTAACAAGCTCTTCCTGTGCCTTTTTCAGCGCTTCCAGCGGAAGCATTGACGGACCTGCCGCGAAATTAAATACTCTTTCCATTTTTCTCTCCTTTTATTGTAATTGTGAAACCTTATTTCTCAATATCCAGTCCTTCTGTACTGGCCTCTCCTGCTCCCGCCTTTGAAAGCAGGGCGGAAAGGAGCCTGAGTTCCTCAACAAGATAAATGTTTCTTATAAGAATGCTTTTTTTCGGAGCAAGCATAACAGGGGAAAAATTAAGGATGCCTTTTATCCCCCCTGCAATAAACCGGTCCGCTGTTTTCTGTGCGTTTTCATAACCTACCGCAAGTACCGCGAACTCTATTCCGTGCTGCCTGACCCTGTCTTCAATCTCATAGAGCGGATAAAGGGGAACCTTTGTTGAAATCCTCTCCATCCTGTTAAGGTTGCTGTCAAATCCTGCAGCAATCTCAAAGCCCGAAAGAGCGGAATCCGGGGTATTGAGCATAGCCATTCCAAGCATATCAAGCCCTGCCACACAGATTTTCCTCTTTCTGTCGAATCCGAACGTGCTGCAGATCAGGTTTTCAAGGCTTTCTGTGCTGTACCCTCCCTTGCCGCTGTCCAATGGGCCGAGGAGGCTCAGATCTTTGCGTATGTTGTGGGCCTGTATCCCGGTCAGCAATTCCATTTCGGCAGATGAAACCAGTTCCTTTCCCCCCCTTCTGAGCCTTGAGGCAAGTGCATAAAGCTTTGAGAGTCTTTCAACTGCAGGTTCCGGTATGCTTTTTTTCACTTTATTCCCTGATTCCCTATCCTATCTGTGAAATATTTCACAGATAGGATACACCCTGAATAGTTTTGTTGTCAAGCGCTGCCAAACCCGTTACAATCAAAAAGGGTTGCAGGGAGACTTTAAAAAAAGCGGTTGAGGGGAATCTGATGAAAATGTTAATGCCCTTTTCCCGGCAGGGCTGCCGATTCAACTCAAGTGCGGGACAGGCAAAGGGAGCCATTATGGGCTTCAATAAAACTGGCGGAAATCATAGTTGCTAGAGTTAATAAAGAAATATGGATATCTTAAGAAAAATACCAGAGAGCTGGTTAATTTTCTTTTTTTCGCCCTCTTTTTTCTGGCCCTGATATCTTTCGGGACTGGGCAGCTAAGCTATAACTGGCAATGGTACAGGATCCCGAAATATATTTTCAGGCCAACCGAAA
>JADHEF010000913.1_pt1 | contig 23299 bp, 26 predicted proteins | sample 8952391 | NCBI WGS metagenome assembly JADHEF01 (sample SAMN16124439, study PRJNA663245) | bioreactor sludge metagenome | isolation source: sludge (nitrite) | place: India:Bengaluru | collected 2019-02-28 | reverse complement strand
CCGCGCTGAATATGGCCCTGCCGAAGTCGTTCCTCCAGGTGAACATCGCCGCGGAGACCGGGCAGAAGACCGCGGCGAAGTGACGCCGGGCGGCGGGGGCGCGATCGGCGCCCCCGCCGCTCGTTCTCCGGCCGCCGCGCGGTCGATGATCGGCTGTCACCCGAATAGCGTGCGCAGCGCCGTCCTGCAGGTGATCCGGATCGTCGCCGGATCGTGCCGGCGTCCGGCGCGTTCGAGTTCCAGCGCGGCCCCCCGGATATCGTCGGTCGCTTCTTCGAACAGGGAACTCGCCAAGGCGGCCACCCTCCTCGCGGTTCGCCCTGGGAGCGTGGGTGCGATGACGTCCTGCCAGGCACGACGGGCGGAATCCAGGCGATCACCAAGGAGGTCCGCGCTGGCGAACACGTACGCGATGTCCTTGGCGCGTTCCTCGGGATTTCGCGGTGGATCAGGAGCTTCTGGGCGATGAAGCTGGCGGGATTGGGTACCCTCACGTCGGCCGGTGCCGACAACACGTAGCCTGTCACCGGGTCCAGGTGCACGCTCCAGGGGCTCTCGAGCAGAAGGTCCACATGCGGGAGTTGCTGTGCGGACACCCCGCCGATGAGCCTCGTGCTCGCAGAGCGTCCCTTGCGCGACCTCCCATCACCGCGCCGTGACGTCAGGAACTCCACGTAGAAACCGACCGTGTACTGCGATCGCCACTGGACGACGGGCGGACGCTCATCTCCCGTGGGATCGGGTCTGAACCCCGCCTCCCGGAGTCGGGGCGCGAGATCCAGGTCGCGGCTGGCGACGGCCGGGTCGATTGCGACGTCCGCGTCGAGCGTCATCAGCGGAACGCGATCCTGCCCGAGGACCTGCGGCAGGTGGTGGTAGAGGCGGTACGCCCAGCCGCCAATGACGACCAGGTCCCGCAGCGCGGGACGCACGGCCTCGATGAACCGGGCGAAAGCCTCGATGTCCGACTCGCCCGCGGTCACCGGTGCTGCCCGAACAGTGCCCGCAAGGCCGAGCGTTCGATCTCCCGCGCCTGCGCCGCCCCGCGGGAGGAGTGGTCCACCAGGTCGAGCCACACCTGGAGGGCGTCGACCACACACACGCCACCGCGCGAAACGGCGCCGTTGAAGATCGAGCGCCGTGCCCGGGCCTCCCGAAGGATGACCTCCGCCTGCTGTCCCTCGGCGACGCGGACGAGCCCGAGTTCCTCGAGGTCCAGGTCTTCGAGCCTCTCCACGTAGACGTGCGGACTGACGCCTCTGACGTGGCCGACGCCCAGCGCGTCGGCCGCAGCGAAGAGCCCCAGGCACGCGCGGGCGGGCTGCGGCCCGCGCTGAGTTCTCCCGCCGCGCGCTTCGCGCATGGACAGCCAACGCATCAGCTCCGCGACGCGCGCCAACTCGCGACCCGGCTCCACGCGCAGGGCGAAGCGGAGGGGCCACTCGCGGTGCGGCCGCATGGCTGCCGCGCGCCAGCGCCGCAGCAGCTCCGGCATCCAGACCAACTGCAGGGGCCGCACCTCCGGATCGAGGAACTTCTCCTTCTCGAGCTGACGGACCAGCCTGGAGGCGCTGATCAGCGACACCTCCGCGGCGCGGGCGAGGTCGGAGGCACTGTGGCACGCGCCACGCGGTGCCGCGAGATACGGCTCGTCGATCTCCGGCGCGAGCAGGATCTTCAGCATCCACTGGTTCACGTCGGAAAACAGGTCGCCGGACTTCTCGACGCCCGCAGGTTTCCGCGCGCGAGGCTTGGGTCTGGCGTTGAGCCGTTCGAGTCCCGCGCCGACGAACGCGAGAAGGCCATGCGCATCGACCACGCCGGCGGCCACCAACGGGGCATGCCGTACGGCGAATTGCAGGAGTTCGTCCGCGAGCTTCGGCCTGACGAACGGCGACGCGACGACGGCGAGCGGCCGGGACCCCGGGTCGTCCGCCGCGGCGGCCTGCGCGCGGAGGATCGCCTCCGCGAGCAGCGGGAGCATGCGGTCCCGTCGACCTTCCGTTGCCTGCTTGACGACCACGACGTAGGCGACGTCGTCCCGCGACACGGAGAGGTCCCAGCCGGCCTGCAAGGCCCGCGACGGGCGGCGGACTTTCCAGCCGGCTCTGCGAAACGCGTCACCGAGCGGGATCTCCTGCGCACGGCTGCGGTTGGACAGAGGCATGGATCCCCCAGCGGCTGTTCGGCGGCCGTCAGCCGCGGTCTATCGCGGCCTATCCCGGTTTACCTAGCATGGCCACGACAATTACCATGGCCATGATCATTGTCATGGCCAGGATAGACCCGGGCGAGGGGTACGGACAAGCCCCGGGCGTACACGGGCCGGGCCGGGCGCCCGCGCACCGCCGGGCCCAACCAGCTCTGGACCGACCGGCCCACCGGTCGTCCCGCATCGGGCTCTCGACGTCGCCGCCCGCGTCACCGGCGCCCGCCCCGCGGACGAGAATGCCGCGAAAGCGAGGCGTCCCATGTCCCAGCGTCCGCGCCCCGTTCCCGGCCCCCGTTCCCCGCACCCCGTCGCCGCCTTCCCCGTTCTCCTCGCCGTCGCCATCTTCCCCGTCCTCCTCGCGGTCGCCGTCTTCCCCGCCGTTCTCGCAGCCGAACCCGCCGCTGCGCCGACGGACCCCGCGGCGTCTGCGCCGACCGACCCTGCTGGCGCGCGCGTCGTCGACCTCGCGTCGGCCGACGGCACGAAGCTCAAGGGGACGTTCTTCCCCGCGGCGAAGCCCGCGCCCGCCCCCGGCGTCCTGCTGCTGCACCAGTGCGACCAGGACCGGCGGATTTGGGACGGCCTCGCGCGGCGGCTCGCCAAGGCGGGGCTCAACGTCATGACGTTCGACCTGCGCCACTTCGGCGAGAGCGAGGGCGGCGCCGCCGAGCGGTTCGGCCGCACCGCCGTGACCAAGTGGCCGGACGACGTCGATGCCGCGTTCCGCTACCTGGTCTCCCAGCCGGGGGTGAACCGCGAGGTCATCGGCGTCGCCGGCGCGAGCTGCGGCGTGAACAACGCGATCCAGGCGGCGCGCCGCCATCCGGAGGTCAAGTCGCTCGTGCTGCTCGCGGGACCGACCAACGCCGAGGGGCGCCGGTTCCTGCGCGCGTCCCCGGGGCTGCCGATCCTCTTCGGCTACGCCGACGACGACCAGTATCCCGAGACGATCACCACGACGCAGTGGCTGTACCGCCTGCACCCGAACCCGGGCAAGCGCCTCGTCAGCTACCCCGACGGCAAGCACGGCGCCGAGATCTTCAAGGCGCACCCGGAGTTCGAGGAGACCATCACGGACTGGTACCTCACGACGCTCGTCCGGACCCCCGGGAAGGCGCCCGCCGCCGCGCCGGTCGCCGTGCCGCGCGGCGTGGAGACGCTGACGGCGCTCGAAGAGCCGGGGGACGCGGCCGCGGCGATGGCCCAGCTGGCCCAGGCGCGCGCCAGTGATCCCCGCATCGCGGCGCCGCCCGAAGACATCCTCAACGAGCTCGGCTACGAGCGCCTCCGCACGGGCGACGTCAAGGGCGGCCTCGCGATCCTGAAGTTCATCGCCGAGGCCTACCCCGTGTCGGCCAACGCGCAGGACAGCCTCGCCGACGCCTACGTCGCGGCCGGCCAGCCGGAGCTGGCGCGCGCGAGCGCCAAGCGCGCTCTCGACCTGCTGCCGGCCGACCCGGCCGCGCAGGACGAGCGGCGCCGCGAGGCGATCCGGAAGAGCGCGGAGGCAAAGTTGAAGTGACGCCGCGGGGTCCGGCGCCGCCGTCCTGCCCGGCGCGGCGGCCTAGGCGTCGGGGGCGGACCTCGACGGCTTCCCCGCGGCATCGGGGCCTGCAGGCCGCGCGAGCTCGCGTCCCGCGGCGAACAGGACCGCGATCTGCACCGCCAGCAGCACGGTCATGACCGGGTGGACGACTCCGGCCGGCGCGAGCGCGAGCCATCGCGACACGTCGCCGCGGGCCGATCACAGGCTGCCCGAGTAGTTCCAGGCCGTGTCGATCAAGGGGGACGCGGCGAGCGCGGCGAACGCCTGCGTTCTCCAGAGCCCCGCGCGCAGCCTGCGAAGGACAGGAAGGCACGCCAACGCATTGCCCGTCGCGACCAGGTATGGCGCGATCAACCCGAGTCCCATGCCCCACGCCGACGCAGGCGGCCTGAAATAGGTGCGTCCCGTCAGCCTGCCGCCCGGCAGGATCTCCACCTTGGCCACGCTTCCGCCGGCCGCGAGGACGGCGACGACGTGGCTCCCCTCGTGACGCGCCACCCCGAACAGGAGCTGCAGCGGCAGCAGCGCCAGCACGCAGACGGCCAGCGTCCGACGGGACCGACACCTCCCTTCGACGATTCGGCGCAAGCGCTGCGTCTGGTTAGGGGTCATCGGACACCTCACTAGCATGACGCCCATCTCTGAAGCTTCTCCGCGCAGGTCGCCCTGAGCGGGCTCCGCCGGACCGCCATGGAACCGGGGTCGATAGCACTTCGCATTATCCAACTTGGAGAACGCACGCTCCGCGAGGTGCCCATAGTGGCGCCCAGAATGTTGGCGCGCGCGCGCGGCGCCCGAAGGCGCCGCCCACGGCGGTCGGCCGCCGGAGAGTGGCGGACGCAAGCCCAAAATCCGAGCGACCCTCTTCTCGTCGGCGGGACGCCGTCCGGCACCCACAATCTCGGCGCCACCATGCGAGGTGCCCGCGCTTCGCCTTGATTGCAGCCGCTGCCGCCGCGCGCTCGTCGTACTTTCTGTTCACACACAGCGCCGGGTCAGGACCTGCGGCGCGCCGGACGGACGCGTCGATCGGGGGTGGTCATGCGCGCAAACCGACGTGCTCGTCGCCGCACCATACTGATCGCTCTCGTCGTCGGGCTCGCGCTCCCGCCCGCATCCCCTCCCGCGCACGCGGCGCCCCCGGACGAGGTGACGGGCCTCGCCTGGTGTCCTGGGACCACGGACTGCCTCACTTGGGCATCGACGCCCGGTGCCACCCAGTACACGGTTTACCAGGGCAGCCTCGGCAGCCTTCACGATCTCCTCTCGCCGGCCACCGACTCCTGCTCGCTCGGCGCGTTCACGGCAACGACCACGGGACCGATCCTCGGCGATACTCCGGCACCTTGCACCGTGTTCTGGTATCTCGTGACGGGAACCAACGGTGAAGGCGAGGGGCCCGCGGGCGCCGCGAGCGACGGGCCGAGGACGCTCGACGCCTCCGACCTCTGCGGGCCACACTGCGCGCCGGCCCCTCTCCTGTGCGGCGCCGCGGGTGACTGCTGCAGCGGGAGGTGCGTCGAGGGCACGTGCGGTGCGGACGGCTGCAGCGCGGGGCCGCTCTGCGGCATCACCGAGTCCGAGTGCGGGGGCACCTGCGCCGACACGCTCACGAGCACCGCCCACTGCGGGTCCTGCGGCACCGTCTGCTCCGGCAGCAACGGCATTCCGACCTGCACCGCCGGCGCCTGCGGCATCGCCTGCAACGCCGGTTTCGCGAACTGCGACGGCAACGCCCAGTCCAACGGCTGCGAGACCAGTCTCACCACCTCGATCTCCAACTGCGGATCGTGCGGCACCGTCTGCTCCGGCAACAACGGCTTTCCGACCTGCACCGCCGGCGCCTGCGGCATCGCCTGCAACGCCGGTTTCGCGAACTGCGACGGCAACGCCCAGTCCAACGGCTGCGAGACGAACCTCAACACCTCGATCGACAACTGCGGCACCTGCGGCACCGCCTGTTCAGCGAACAACGGAATACCCAGTTGCGTCTCCGGCACGTGCACGATCGCCTGTCATTCAGGCTACGGAGACTGCGACGGCAACGCCCAGTCCAACGGCTGCGAGACCGATCTCCGCGTCGAGAGCAACACACGGGAGACCGCGGAGTACATCGGCCAGGTCGCGGCGGACGTCGGTTCCGATTACCTGTACAAGGGGTACCACGGTTCGCGCTGGTACTGGTTCATGGCGGCGGAGACCAGCAACACGGCGGTCTACCTGAGCGCGACGGTCCGGCTCACGCCGCCGCACGATCTCGACTACGACCTGTACGTCTACTCCGCCTGCTCGGGTGCGCTGCTCGGTTCATCCACGCAGGGCACCGGCCTCGTCGACACCGTCAACGTCTGCTGGGACGACCGCCTGGACGTCGGCTGCTCCGGAGAATGCAGCGACACGTTGAACCTCCTCGTCCTGGTGCGCTTCTACTCCGGCAACAGCTGCTCGCCCTACACGCTGGAAGTCATCGGGGACACTTCGGTGCCCGGCTGCGCGTCGTCGTGCACCTGCGGCGGGTGCCCGCGGTAGGGTGCTATTGGCGCGGCTGGTAGGATTCGAACCCACGACCCTCGGGGTCCGGAGGGCGCGGCCGCGACCCACCTCGTCGCGGCCGCGCCCATAGAGGCGTGCTAGTTGATCTCTCGAATCCGCAGCTGCGTTCCTGACATCATGATCAGCTTCCTGTCCCTGGTGTACGGAAGGAGCGTGAAGCCGGGAGGAGTTGACACGTCGATCGGGTGCGGCTGAATTGCGCCCGAGCTCAGTGTCAGCAGCCTACCGTTGTCGGCCGGCAAGTTCAGGTTGATGAGCAACACCGTTCCTGGGGCTACGCCAAGACTGGCGGAGTACCTCATGTGTTCCCGCGCCGCCTCCAGGACGCCGCCTCCAAGCAGGTACGGGTCATAGTTGTAGACGAGAGCGCCACTGGCGATGTTCGCCAGCTTGAACTGGCCCCAGTGCTGGTTGATGAGAAGCAATCCGCCCAATGCCCGAATGCCGGTGATGCGAGCATCGTCGTCCCCGTTGAACGAGAGTTCCCAGACCTGGGCCGCGCTCTGGTCGATGCACGTGACTCCGAGGGACGACGCCAAGAGAACCCGGTCGCCTGTGCCCACCAGCATGGCATCGACCCACGGCCCACCGAGGTCCCATTCCCGGGAGTGCACGCCGTTCAAGTCAAACATGGACGCGCGACCGCGCACACCGAGGTCAGTTGAATCCCAGGCGAAGATTCTTTCGCCGGTCGTCGAGAACTCGTAGATCCGGTGATCAGTCTTCGTCCAGACGATGGCGCCGGCCGCATCGATCAGACTCCAGCGCCGTTTGCCTTCGTAGACGTACGAGACCAGCAGGTGACTGGCGTTCGCGGAATACTCCATGTGGGAGATATTGCTCAGCACGTTCGTCTGGACCACGAGGTTCCCGCGCAATTGGTAGACGCGGTACCCTGATTCAGACTCCAGAGATACGGCCACACAGTCGTTGCTCGCGGCGTAGATCGTGAAGTCGGGAGTCCACCCGGGCGGCAGGCCGATGGTCGTGTCGGCGTGCGCCCGGAGAGAGACCGTGGTCGTGCCACCTCTCTTGACTGACGCCGTCTCCGCGCCAAACCAGAAGTCGCGTCCGGAGCAACCGGCAGGGGCGGGTTCCTCGCAGAGACGCACCTTCCAGGCGCCGACCGGCACGCCATGGATGAGCACCTCCTCCGATCGAGGATCCTCGCCTCTACGATCTTCCCTCCGGACGAACACCCGGCTCGATGGGTGAACGTTCCACTTGTCCGCTTCGTCGCCCGTCGCGGCGGCGATCTCGACGACCAGCCGCTCGTCGACTGGTGCGCGGCCGGAGAACGTCGCGCGCACGGAACCCGCCGGGCGCACCCGCATGGGACCGAGGCTCGCGTCGCGACCCTGCTTGACCTCGATCTCCGCGGCCAGCGCCTCGTCTTCGACGCCGGGCCACCAGACCGGGATGAACCCACCGGTCATGGCACCGACGCGCAGCAGGTACTCGCCGGCGCCGACCGGACCCACGCACATCCGCGAATCGGGCTCGGGCGGGGCGCTCCCGTCAGGGCCTGCGGCGGCGATCTCCCGCCGGTCGGACGCGCGCAGCAGTTCCAGCGCGAAGGGCCACACGACGGCGCCTTCGGGGTCTTGTGCCCGAACGCACACCATCGCGCCCGGGTAGGCCTTGACCTGCAGTTCGAGGTCACCGGAATCGAGACGGAAACCGTTCCGGTCGTCCGACCCGCGCACGCGATCTGCCAGCTCGACGGCAAGGCCCTTGAGCGACCCGGCGTTACGCGAGCGTGCGTTCCGGATCGAGTACCACCCGGGCTGCAGCGCCGAGCTGGCAAAGTGCCCGCTGCCGTCGGTCACGAGGATGGCGCGGCCGCCTGCGTCACGACGGAGCTCCAGGGCGAACCCCGGCAGCGCGCGTCCGTCCTTCGTCCGAACGACGCCACTGACCGTGGCGCCCCTCTCGAGCACGATCTCCTGCGGCGCGTCGCACCGCAGCGCGTCGATCGACACGTTGCGTCCGAAGTACCGGCCAGGGGCCGGATCCACGCTGATGTGCGCCGCCGCCCCCGGGACGCAACGCAGGCTCACCGTCCCGTCGGGCTTCGTGGCCGCCTGTGTCCCCTCGGTCCGGAAAAAATCCGCGCGGGGGGCGGCGAGGGGAAGGGTGTGCGGCACCGCTACTTGAAGGGTGACCTGCGCTCCGGCCACGGCCTCCCCGTCCGGACCGGAGACGCGCGCGCGCAGCCGGGATCCGGCATCGCGACGAGCGGTCAGCCGCACGTTGGCCGCGTCCTCCTCCGAGTCCACCGTCACCGACGGCGGTTCGAACGCGTATTCGCCCGCGTCGTCCCGAGGCCGGATCGTGACGGGAAGCGCGTCCACGAATCCGGCGAAGGCACCTTGCCCGTCGGTACCCGCCCAGCGCGCGCTGTCGACGCCCTGGCTGGACTGCACGTCGAGGACGACGCCCGTGACGGGAGCCCCTTGATCGTCCGCGACGGTGCCTCGCACGAGGACGCCTGCGGAGACGACCAGGTCGACCGTCGTCGTGCCGTCCTGGACCGTCACGTCGATGGCGCCCGGGCCGACCTCCCGCCCATCCACACGCGCACGAAGAACGCTCCCGAAAGGGGCTCGATAGGTCAGCTGATACGTCGCGGGCTCGGCGAGGTGGAGCAGCGTTCCGTCGTCGCCCACGTTTGCCGCAACGAGGCCGCGGGGCCTCGAGCCTTGTGCGGGCCAACCCACGGGTTGAATGGTCACCGACCCACCCGGGACCGGCTGATCGCGCTCGTCCAGCGCGCGTACGACGACGGACCGAAGCACGGGGACTCTGATGGTGACTGCCGGCCCCTCACTGCTATTGAACGTTCCCGCTGCCACCGTGCGCCACGTCACTGACCCCGCCTGTAGCTGCTCGGTGCCCACTTCGTAGGGCAGAGGTCCGCACGTCAGGTTCTGCAGTCGAAGCTCGCTCCCGCTCCACTCGTGAGTCGTCGCGCGTCCCTGGTCCTGGATCTTGACGACGAGCCGGTTCGGCGCCGGCCGCCCGCTCGGCTCCTGGAGGGACAGCGCGACGTCGCAGCCGTGTGCAGCCGCGACGGAGAACGCGGCCGCGGCCACAAGTGCCCCGATCACCTTCGCCGCGCGCATCACGCCTCCCCGCGCCGGGCATGCCGACGACCGTCCGCGCGTGGTCCCTCTCGAGCAGTCCCCTCCTGCAGTCCCCACTACCGGAGGAACGGCGATCAGCTGCCGAGCAGATCGGAGATTTCTCGGGACCAGAACTTGTAGCTGTACGGGCCGGCGCCGTGCTCGTACCGGAGGATCCGACCGTCACGGATCAGGAACTTCGTGGGAAAGCTCCGAACGCCGAGCGCTGCCCCCCACTTATCGGGGTCGGCAACGACCGGCATGCCCGGGAACCCCTCCTGGGTGGCCGCATCGGCAGCGTGCTTGGCAGATCCACCGTAGATGACAGCAAGGAACTTGAACCTGCCACTCGGGCTGAAGTCCCGCTCCAGCCGGAGGAGGTCCGGCATCTCCTCTTTGCACGGCCGGCAGCCGAGCGCCCAGAAATCCACGAGGTAGGTGACCCCCGGCTCGTTGACGGCGACCAGCACCCCGTCCGGCCGCTGGAAGCGGAGGCTGTCCGGCGCGGGGCGATCGACGTGCTCGATCGGAGACCCCGGCGGTACGCAGGAAAGTGTCAGAACCAGTGAGCAGAGAAGGAGCGCGCCTCTCGTCGTCACCGCCCGTCCCCCTGTCGAACGCGCCGAGTCTACGGGGGGCCGAGCGGCCGGTTCAACTCATGCGGGCGTCCGCGCGAATCGAGCTGACGGGAAGCAGGATCGAATCACGTACCCATCACGCACACGCCTGCCGCGACCCAAGCGGGCAGCAAACCCCGGCAAACGTCATGCGGCGGGTGCTATTGGCGCGGCTGGTAGGATTCGAACCTACGACCCCCAGCTCCGGAGGGCGCGTTGAGGGCGTGGTAAGTTGCTGATCCTGCGCTATTTGCGGGCGGCTTCGACAGTTGGCGCGTTCGATTGTCCTGTCTGTCCAGCCATGTCCTGTTCGAAATGGCGCTTTCCTGGAGCTTCTCCGGACAATTCGGCGGCGGACCCTGCGGGGTCCGCCGCCGTGTCTGCCCCGCTTGGAGTTTTTGTATGGGGGTCTGCCGTGTTGTGTCGCCTTAATGGTCGGCGGGGCCCCGGGGGGGCCCCCCCGCCGGCGCCGCCACGACTACTCAGGGATCGACGCGATAGTTGCGTAGCTATCCGGAGAGACGTTCAGTGTGACAGCCTGCGTGTACGGATTGAAGTTGCCCTCCACGAAAAGGTGGACGTAGACCGGCTGGTTGGACCCGGGAAGGTAATAGTCGTTCGTCAGCACGGCCGGTACGGTGAACTGGAAGTTCCCCGTGGTGGTGTTGATCGTGCCACCGCCCCACACGTTCGGCTGGAGATCGAGATTGGTAGTTCCAGTCATGCCCGGCGCGGTGACTGGATGCACAAATGAGGGAATCGAGGCGTGGAAGAACGTCACAACAATCTCACGCTCGGTTGCGTTAGGTGAGTTCGTGATTCCGAGCATGATATTTGCGGTCTGCAGCTGGACCGTCTGCTCCGACTCGCCCCAAACCCCATGATACCTAACCGCGAAGCCAGACTGCGCCGTGAGCGTCATCCCGTATTGATTGCCAATCGTCCATGGCCCCCCCTGATACGTGATAGGCGTTGACGTGCCGGCAAACGGGGGCTCCTCTTCGAGCATCTTCTCGCAGATCATCTCGATGAACGGGCCGAGAACTCCCGTCATCTGCGGCGAGCACGGACACGCCGGCGGATCACAGAACATTGGCACATCGGGATCAAGCTTGCACCCCGTGTCGATGCACCCGATCTGCCCTATCGGCTTCTGTCGACATCCCGGGCCCGGCGCAGTCGACAGCGCGGCGCCCACGGCTCCCAGCACGAGTAGTCCGACGATCGTGATCTTCCGGATCATGGCCCCCTCCTTAGTGGGACTCTTCCAGACCCGCGTACCCAACCAGATTGCCCGCCTTGGACACGCGAACCAGTAGTGCCCGATGCGGGCACATAGAAAGCAGTTCCCCAGGCCGAGCGGAGAACACGGTGGTTCGCTCGGAGACTCGATTCGCCACCGTGAGATCAGCGCCCGCGCACGCGATCGAGATCACCCCGCCAGCCTCGGGAACTCTCCAGTTCCAGGAATCGAGCTGGTCGAGAGCGTCCGCCGCGGAATCTAGCGTGCCGGGGAAGATCAAGAGGGTCAGTTCTTCGGAACTCTGACCGCCCAAGGTGATTGCGTCGCCTGCGGGCGACGAGAGGCGCGTCGGTCCAACCGGTTTCCCGATCAGCCGTTGAAGACGGCTCTCCAGAGAGTCTCCTGAACTCGACGCACCAGCCGGCCCGACTTCTGGCTTTCCAGATCTCTCCGCCGAGACCGAATTGGGCCGAATGAGACCACGCGAGATGTGACAGGCCGCGACACCGAGCGCAACCGATACCAGCACGTCGATCAATTGGCGGTACTTTCCGCGCATGACTGCGGTATACACTAGGCGTTGATCAGACTGCAATGGCTAGAAAAAACGCTTACTCGGACTGCTTGTGGGTTTCGCGTTCCAAGGAGCCTCCCATGAACACCACCCGTGGGTTCTCCCGCGCGCTTCTGCGAGCGCTGCTGCTAATCGGGATCACGCTGGCCACAATGCACCTGCTCCACGAAACCAGCCACGGAGTGGCAGCCGTGCTCGAGGGGCGGCCGGCACGCGCGATCGGCTGGGTACCGTTCAACGGGTCCCTCAACACTCAGATCCGCGGAGGGGACGAACTGCCCGGAGTGGGCGTCTGGTGCGCCCCCATCTTCGGGGATGCCCTCGTATTTGGCGTCACCTTCGCTGCAGTTTCCGCATGGAGAATTCGTCCGGGTAATGTTCGGGCGGCCCTGGTTTCCATCGGGCTCGTCGGTCCGACACTCGATACTCTGGCTGCAATTGCCGTGAGCGGCGTCAGTAGGACTGACCTTGCAGTCGCCCGCCACCTCGACCCGCAATTCCCGGCGGTGGCGATATCTGCGGCCTTGGCGGTCGTGTACACATTTGCACTTCTGTACCGAGCATCTGCTGCCGCGCGCGGGCGGCTCTCGGTATCAGCGGGCGGGGTCGCGTGATGTGGCCCGTGCCGATAAACGTCCTTGGCTTTGAGGCTCGGCCGAGTGACGTGTTTCTAAGCGCCGGTGTCTTTGTTGCGGCGTTCTTCGCGTCATGGCTCGGAGCGCGAAGTGAGGGACGGATCGCATGGTTGCCCGTCCTGCCGGCAGTCTTCGCGAGCGCCTACGGCGCGGCCCTGGCGGGCTCCGTGTTCTTCGCTGATGTCCCTCTCGGCAGGGCTCTAATGCATCCCTTTGCCTCGGAGGATTACTCGGCGTTTGGCGCGCTGGTCGGGTTCACTGCCGCATTCGCGGCGGGATGTAGGGCGCTTGGCCTGCGCGCAATGCGAGCGGTCGACTTGACCTGCCCGGGCCTGATCGCTGGTCTCGCGGTTGGCCGGCTCGGCTGCTTCGCTGACGGCTGCTGCATCGGGATGCCGACCACTCTCCCTTGGGCTGTCGTTTACCCACCATTTACCAAGCCGAGCTTGATGTTCGCGGGGCGGCCTCTGCACCCCTCGCCGATCTATGAGGCCGCAGCGTGCGCCCTGCTGGCAGTAGTGATCGTCTGGATCACTCACAGACGGACGGCGCCAGGAACAGTTCTGGCCGCTACACTCATGGGGTATGGCTTGATACGTCTACTGGGGGGCTTCCATCGCTTCGACTACTCGCCGAAATGGATCGGCGTCCCCCTGTCCGCGCTCGTCGCGCTGGGGCTCGTTGCCGCGGGTTCTGTGATGGCGTACATCAGCGTCGTTTTTAAGAAGCGTACCATGCTGCACGCCGTGGACCAGTGAGCCCGCCCCTTCATGCGGTCTCCGCCTCAGCGCCGTCGGCGCGTCGCCAGCGCCCGCGGTAGACAGGTCAGTCTCGGCTGACACAGGCGCGCCTCGCCGCGATTCGTTCCCGCCCCCGACGTGCCCCCCTGGCCTTGCGTCGGCTGCATTCATCAGCGGGAACCGTCGGCTCCACCTCCAGCCTCGGCAATCCGGCCACCGCGCGTTCGCGCCCCTCGCCACGTCGTTCCTTGTAGTAGCGGATGAGCACGGTGATGTCGTGCCCAGTCTGCTCGACGATGTCTTCGGGCCGCTTCCCCACATCGAACGCCCACGTGCAGAACGTCCGCCGCAGCACGCGCGGCGTGTGCCCTTCGAGCCCAGCGCGGCGAAATGCCCGACGCCACGCGTGCGACGCGCTGTGCCGATCGGCGTAGCGCACGCCGAGCACCCTGTCGGTACCCTGCGGGCTGTCATGCTTCTTCCAGTCCTCCTGCATGACGGCGAGCTCGTCGTCGACGGCGCACGCACGGCGCCCGGTCTTTCCGACGACGATCACGGTGCGGCGTTTCACGTCGACAGCCGCCCACTCCAGCGTCATCGCCTCTTCGACGCGGCATCCCAGCTTGATCATCAGCAGCGCCCAGCGACGCAGCGCCTCGTTGTCGGAAAGCGCGGCGATGAGCCGGCCGACCTCCTCCTGGGTCAGCGCGACCGGGACCGGGATTGACTTCTGCGGCAACAGATGGCCCCGGGCCGGGTTCTGGTCGGGACGAAGCCCGAGGAGTCTCCCCTCCCGAGTCTTCGCGACGCCGTCGAACACGCCGGAGAGAAAGAACGAGTACCGCCGGACCGAATCGTCGCAGAAGCGGCGCTTGCGCTCGACGGTCTCCCTCCGCTGCGCGCCTCGCTTCGGCCGGCCCGGCGCGCGGCGCTCCAGGACCTTGCGCTCGATCGTCTCGGTCCGGAGCTTGTCGATCCACATGTCGACCCGGTCCCAGGTCATCAGCGCGAGCGGCAGGCCCTTGAACTCCGCCTCGACCGTCTTCAAGCCGGTCTCCTGCCAGCGCTGGCAGTACTTCGTCGGCATGACCTTCTGGCGGTAGATCTCGAAGACGCGGTCCACGAGCGGGCCGTGGATCTCCTCGGTCGGGCGCTCGGGCTCCCCCAACGCGACCGCGACGGCCTGCGCGACCGCGCGCCGTTCCCGCTCCTTGCGGGGCAGCCAGGTTCCGAGGCGCGCCTGCCGCTCCAGTTCCTCCGCGAGCGCGCGCGCCTCGCGCTTCTGGTTCGGTGCGAAGTCCGTCGCCTCCGAGATGCGTTTGTCCGGTCCCTTGTAGCGGATGTAGCACTTCCCGAAGCGGACCGTGACTCCCGTCGTCTTCGAGCGCGCCATCAGGCCTCCCGGTACCGCAGGTCGGCCGGGCGCTCGGCACCCGCCGGGATGATCCACGCGCGCGGGCCCAGCTTCACCGCACCTGCGATGCGCCCGCTGCGCAACCACTGGCGCACCCGCGATTCGTTCACCTGCCACGCGTCCGACGCATCTGCTACCGTCCACAATCTCGTCGCGGGCACACTCCGTGCCCCTCCGCCTCGCCGGCCCATGCTGTTCGCCCTCGCTGATTTACGTGTTGGAATCGACCGGCGCATCGTACCGATAACAGATCAACGGAGCCAGCGCCCTGTGCCCGCGCCTTGGTCCGTGCAGAAATCTTTGCGTCCGCTCCTATCCGCTCCCGTTTGGAATCTGGACAGATCGGGACAAAGCGGCGAGCCGCGCACGCGGGCCCCCTTGCGGAGGTGACGGGGTCACGGGTACAACCTCCCTCGCTTCAATCGTCGTCATTGACAGGTGAGAATCACTCGGGGGAGACCAACAATTCCATGACGCCGCTCGACGGCGGCCTCCTCTCACCGCGAGAGGTGGCCGCGTGGCTCAAAGTGTCTCGACGCACCGTGCGCCGGCTCGTGCTGGCCGGCGAGCTGAAGGCGGTCCGGGTTGGCCACCGCGACCGCATCCAAGCTGCCTCGCTACAGAAGTACCTCGGCGCCGGCGCCGAGGGGGCGCGCCAATGAGCGCCGCGCTGCTGACCGCCTCGCGGCTCAAGGCCGCGCGCCGCTGCCTGCGCTACCACCACTTCCGGTATACCCGCGGTTTCGTGGCGACCGCCGTCGCGCCCGCGCTGCGCTTCGGCACGCTCACGCATCGTTGGCTCGAAGCGTACTGGCTCGCGCCCGAGGGCGCACGCCGGGAGGCCGCCGAGGCCGCCCTCAGCGAAGCCGAGGCCGACCCGTTCGACCGCGCGCTCGCCCGCGCGATGCTCGTCAACTACGCCGCCCGCTGGCGCGACGCCGACGAGTACGAGGTGCTGGGCGTCGAGGTCGAGTTCCGGGCCCCGCTCGTGAACCCCGAGTCCGGCCGCGCCTCGCGCGCGTGGCTGTTGGCCGGGAAGCTGGACGGGCTTCTGCGCTCCCGCGCCGATGGCCGGGTGTTCGTCCTGGAGCACAAGACGAGCAGCGAGGAGATCGCGCCCGGGTCCGCCTACTGGCGCCGGCTCCACATGGACGGCCAGGTCTCGGTCTACTTCGACGGCGCGGCGGCGCTCGGCCACCGGCCCGCCGGCTGCGTGTACGACGTGCTGCGCAAGCCGAAGGCCGAGCCCCTGCGCGCGACGCCGCCCGACCAGCGCAAGTACCGCAAGGCGGACGGCGACCTCTACGCCGGCCAGCGGGCGACCGACGAGACGCCGGGGGAGTTCTTCGAGCGCGTGGCGCTGAGGCTGGCCGAGGCCCCCAACGAGTTCTTCGTCCGGGGCGAGGTGGTCCGGATCGGCGGCGAGATGGACGAGGCGCGCCACGACGTATGGATCCTCGCGCAGCAGGTCCGGGACGCCGAGCGGACCGGCCGCCTGCCTCGCAACCCGGACGCCTGCCAGATGTTCGGCCGCCCCTGCGAGTTCTGGGCGGTATGCAGCGGCGAGGCCTCGCTCGACGATCCGACCCGCTTCACCCGGCTGGACTTCCCGCACCCCGAGCTGTCCCCCGCGTTCCCCAACTGAGCCTCCCACAGGAGCTTCCCGCATGGCACAGACGCAGCCGGCGCGGCCCAGCGTGGCCGCGCCCCCGCCCCCGGTGTGCACCGCCGCGGCCTCGACGCGGATGGCGCTGAATCGCCTCACCCGCGGCAAGCGCGACGAGGCGCTCAAGATCCTGCTGTACGGCGTCGAGGGCATCGGCAAGAGCACCTTCGCGGCGCTCGCCGAGCGGCCGATCTTCCTCGGCGCCGAGAAGGGCACCAAGCACCTCGACGTGGTCCGGTTCGAGCAGCCGCAGAGCTGGGACGACGTGCGGGCGGCCGTGCGGGTCCTGACGGCCGAGGCGCACGAGTTCCGGACGCTGGTGATCGACACGCTCGACTGGATCGAGCCGCTAGTCTGGGACTTCGTCTGCGCCCGGGCCGGCAAGAAGTCGATCGGCGACTTCGATTACGGCAAGGGCTACAGCGCGGCCTTCGACGAGTGGCGCACGCTGATTGCAGACCTCGAGCGGCTGAACGAGGCGAAGGGCATGGAGCTGATTCTCCTGGCCCACGCCTGCGTGAAGCCCTGCAAGAACCCGACCGTCGAGCAGTTCGACCGCTATCAGCTGAAGCTGCACGAGCGCGCGGCCGGGCTGTTCAAGGAGTGGGCCGACTGCGTCCTGTTCGCCAACTACCAGACCTTCGCCAAGACCGACGAACGGACACGCGCCGTGCGTGGCGTGAGCACCGGCGCCCGGATGATCTACACGAGCTGGAACGCGGCGTTCGACGCCAAGAACCGCTGCAACCTTCCCGAACAGCTCCCGCTCGACTACCCGGATTTCCGGGAGGCGTGCCGGGCCTACACCCCGGAGCGGCTCGAAGCGCTCGTCGCGGCCTGCCAGGCGAAGGCGTCCGCGCTCGGCCCCGAGGCCGAGGCCTGGACGGCGAAGCAGATCGAGAAGTTCCGTCAGGACGGCCCGGCGCTCGCACGGGTCAACAACCGGCTCAACCAGAAGCTCGCCGAGCGCGGCGAGTCCGGAGGCGGCGTCGCATGAGCGTTCCCCACGACATCCTGCGCGGGCGGCCCGTGCAGGTCCGGCTCGGCCGGTCGAGCCGCAACAACCTCCAGATCGGCGTGCGCTTCGCGCTCACGGACCACCCGGGCGAGCACCTCGTCTGGTACGGCTCCTTCGCGAACGACAAGGCGATCAACGTCACGATGCGCGCCCTGACGGCCTGCGGCTGGACCGGCGACGACCCGCGCGAGTTCGAGGGCGGGCGCCTGCCGCCGGGATTCGACCGCGAGGTCGAGCTGGACTACCGCAAGGAGTACGACGAGCAGGACCAGAAGTGGAAGAGCGTCGTCAAGTGGGTCAACGCCCAGGGCGGCGGGATCGCGATGAAGAACGCGCTGGCGGGGCCCGAACTGGCCTCGCACGCGGCCGAGGTGCGCGGCTCGCTGCTCGCCTGGCGCCAGCGCAACGGGGGGGCCACCGCGGCGGCCGAGGACGACATCCCGTTCTGAGCGTAGACGCGCAACGTCGGCGCGCTGACGCGGCGTGACGGCCGGGAGAGACCGGCTCCCATCGAGGACGACGACATGGTCGGACAGCGGACGCTGTTCAACGATCCCCCTCTGCCCGCGCACAACGGCCGGCCGACGAGCCGGGCGGCGGCGGAGGCGATGCGCGACGAGGCCCGGACGCTGCGGGCGCGGGTGCTGTGGCTGCTCCGTGCGCTCGGGGCGCACGGGGCCACGGACGAGGAGATCCAGCGCGCGCTGGCGATGAACCCGAACACCCAGCGGCCCCGCCGAGTCGAACTCGTCCGCGACGGGCGGGCCTGCGCGTCGGGGCAGCGGCGCCCGACCGCGAGCGGCCGGCAGGCCGTCGTCTGGGTCGCCCGCCGGGAGGACGCGTGAGCCGCGCGCGGATCGTGGCCCCTGGCGACGCCGTGCACCATCCGGCGCACTACACGGTCGGCCGGCGCTTCGAGACGATCGACGTGCTGGAGGACTGGTTCCCCGACAACCCCTGGCTCTGGAACGCCGTGAAGTATCTCTCGCGCTGCGGGCGCAAGGGTGACGCGGTCGAGGATTGCCAGAAGGCGGTGTTCTACATCCAGCGCTACGCGCGCCTGCTGGAGCGGCGCCGTGGCCGCTGAGCGCGAGCGCAGCGCGCCGGGGGCACGCGAGCCACCACCGCAGGTCTGGTGCCCGCGGGAGGGGCTGGTGCCGCCCGCGATCGACCCGAGCACGCAGCGCGTGGCGTGCCCCCGCTGCGGGCTGCACCTCGGTGAATGGCTTCCGGTTTCGGGACTGGTGATCCTGCGCAGCCACGGGACGCGGCGCAGGCGAAGGGATGCGTGATGGAGTGGCTGCGGCTGGACGCGGGGTTCTTCGGGCACCCAAAGGTCGGCGCACTGGCGCGCCGGCTCGGGGTGTCGCGCGATGCGGCGGCGCTCGCGGTGCTGCGGGTCTTGTGCTGGGCCGCGCAGACGTGCGAGGACGGGGACCTGACGGGGGCCCACGAGGATGACATCGCCGAGGCGGCGCGCGTCCCCGGGGACCCCGGCGCGTTCGTGCAGGCGCTCGTCGACGCGGGCTGGATCGACCGCGACGGGGAGCGGCTGACGCTGCACGGCTGGGCCGAGCGCCAGGCCCCGCTGCTCCTCGGGCGCGAGCGCGTGCGGCGGTTCCGCGAGCGGAAGCGGGCGGAGCGGCTCGAAGAGACGGGTAACGTTACCGACACGGCACCGGGTAACGTGTCGGAAACGGTCCCCTACCGACCGACCGACCTACCTACCGACCTACCTACCGACCAAAAGAGAGAGAGTCCGACAACGGCCTCTCTCCCCCTCCCTTTCGCGCCGCCGGAGCCGTCTCCCGCCGAGACCGCGCAGGAGCCCGCACACGCCCCGACGTGGGAGTGGGCGGCCTCGGTATGGCGCGCGCGCTGCGGGCGCCTTGGGCAGCCGCGTAGCGCGCCGGGGGCCGCTCAACGCCGGCACTGGACGGCCCGCTGCAAGGAGCCGGGCTTCGTCGAGGCGTTCGACGAGGTCTGCCGGCGGATCGGCGCGTCGGACTTCTGCGCCGGGCACAACGATCGCGGCTGGCGCGCCGATCTCTCCTGGCTGCTGGAGCGGCCGGAGGCGTGGCGCAAGGCGCTCGACGGCCGCTACGACAACCGCGCCGCCGCCAAGGGGCGGCTCGCGGGACTGGGACTCGACGACGAACGCCGCGCCACGTTCGCGGCACTGGAGGCGGAATGAAGGCTCTCGGCGACATCGACTTCGTCGCGCGGCTGCGGGCCGTGCGCCGTGCGGCCCCCGCGGTGACTCCGGACGAGCCGCTGCCGCCGCTCGTGGAGCGCCAGCGCCGGGCTGGAATCCCGGAGCGGTTCCTAGACGCGCGGCTCCCCGACCTCGACGCCGCCCTCGCGGCGCGGCTCGCGGCGTGGCACGCCAACCCCGCGGGGCGGTCGCTCGCGTTCTGGGGCCCGGTCGGCTCCGGGAAGACCTGGGCCGCGACGGCGCTGCTCACGGACGCGATCGAGCACGGCGCGCGCGGGCGCTGGACGGGCGCGCGCGACCTGCTGGAGTCGCTGCGCGCGGAGCGGGCGCAGGGCGGCTACGGCGCGCTCGACGGCTACATGTGGCCGCCCCTGCTCGTGCTCGATGACCTCGGCCGGGAGTGGCTCGCGGGCGACGGCGCCGGCTGGAGCCGGGACCGCCTGTACGACGTGATCGGGCACCGCTACAACCGCGAGCTGCCGCTGCTCGTCACGACGAACCTGACGCCGGCCCAGCTCGGCGAGCTGGACCCGCCGCTCGCCTCGCGGCTGCTGTCGGGCGTGGTCGTGAAGGTGGACGGGCGCGACCGCCGCTTCGCCCCGCGGGGGCGCGCGTGAGGATCCTCGCGATCGACCCCGGCTCGTCTTGCGGCTGGGCGGTGGGGACGGAGCGCGGCCCCGAGGCCTCGGGCGTCTGGCAGCTCGCCCCCGCGCGCGGCGAGTCACCGGGCATGCGCTACGTGCGGCTGCGCGCGAAGCTCAATGCGGTGCGCGAGGCGTACCCCGACCTCGGGCTGGTGGTCTACGAGGCCGCGCACCACCGCGGCGGTGCCGCGACCGAGTACGCGGCGGGGGTCGCGACGCACGTCCAGTCCTGGTGCGCGGAGCGCGGCATCGAGCACGCCTCGGCGCACAGCGCGGCGGTGAAGAAGTTCGCGACCGGGCGCGGCAACGCCGACAAGGCGGACATGCTGCGCGCCGGCCGGGGGCGGTTTGCGCCGACGACCGGCACGGCAGACGAGATCGACGCGCTCTGGATCCTGGCGTGGGCCGGCGCGGCGTTCGGGTCCGAGCCCTCCACGACCGCGCACGCGCCCCGCTGAGCGCGGCGACGGACCCGAGCCGCCCATGTACTCGGACCAGTTCGGAGAGACGCTCAGGGGCCGCCGCACGGCGCTCGGCCTGACGCGCCGCGCCCTCGCCGAGCGCGCCGGGCTCGATGCCGGCTTCGTGCGCGATGTCGAGCGCGGCACGAACCTCGCCACGCTGCGCAAGCTCGCGCGGCTCTGCGCCGCCCTGTCGCGCGAAGAAAGTCAGCAGGTCGTTGGGACTATTTCCCAGAACACCCGAAAACACGTCAAGAACAGGTAGTGAAGAGGAGCAGCGATGCCTCGCGCTACCGCCACGGCCGCCAGCTACGTCAACCGCGCCCTCGACGCGCTGGCCCGCGACATCGAGAACCGCAAGTGCCTCGGGTCCGCTGACCCGAAGCACGACCCGGCGCTGTTCTTCGAGGTCGCCCGCCAGGCGTTGCAGCGCGCGATGCGCGGGGCCGTGACCGAATACGGCATCAGCCCCGAGAAGGCGCGGACGCTGACTCGGAACGCCATGGCTCAGGTCGTGGACGGGCTCAGCCTCGCGGTCCGCCCGAAGGGCGAACGCGAAGCCGACCACCGCGACGCCCTGAGCCGGGCCGAGTGCGTCGGCTCCGCGAGCGACGTGGACCTGTTCGCCGCGACCCACGGCTCCGCCCGGCGCGGCCGGCGCGTGGCACCCAAGGAGCCCGGCGAGTAGATGGCCACGCGACCGCTCAAGATCTGCGCGCACGCCGGGTGCGGCACCGCGACACCCGACCGGTACTGCTCGCGCCACGAGGCGACGCACGCCGCCGAGCGGGCCCGGCTCGATCGTCGGCGCGGCACCAGCACCGAGCGCGGCTACGGGGCAGCGTGGCGCCGGACGCGGGCGCTGTTCCTGGCCGGGCATCCGCTCTGCTCGTGCGGCGCGCCCGCCACCGACGCCGACCACATCGTGCCGCGCGCCCAGGGCGGCTCGGACGAGTTCTCCAACCTGCAGGCTCTCTGTCATGCCTGCCACGCGAGGAAGACCGCAGCGATGGATGGTGGCTTCGGGAACGCGAAGCGCGCAAGCCGCGGAGGGGATGGGGGCTGCGGATCTCTAGCGGCTCGCTCGCACGACCGCGCGCCCGGCACTGTCGCTGCTCCCGCAGGTTTCGCTAGGGGGGGTGTCAGGTGAGCGAGACGCTCCCGACCGCGACGCTGGCCGGCATGGCGGCCTGCTACAACCCGCGCAAGATCAGCGACCACGATCTCGACGCGCTGCGCCGGTCCCTGCGGTTCTTCGGCGCCGTCCAGCCGGTCGTCGTCAACACCCGCACGAACCGAATCGTGGGCGGCCACCAGCGGGTCAAGGCGGCCGAGGCGGAGGGCATCGACGCGCTGCCGGTCGTCTACGTCGACCTGGACGAGCCGACCGAAAAGCAGCTGAACCTCGCCCTGAACCGTGTTTCCGGCGAGTTCGACCGCGAGCGGCTCGAGGAACTGGTCCGCGACCTGGACGCCTCCGGTGCCGACCTCGGCCTCACCGGCTTCACGGACAAGGAGCTGGCGGAGCTGGTCGGCGGGGCGCCGGACAGCGGCGGCGCGGACGAGCCGGCGGATGAGGGCGGCTACCAGAGCCAGTACGGCGTGATCGTCATGTGCTCGAACGAGGCCGAGCAGGAGCGCGTCTACCAGACGCTCCGGGCCGAGGGCTACGACTGCAAGGTGGTGGTGACGTGAGGCTTCAGGTCCGTAACCGCTGCTCGGACTTCGACAGCTACCGCGCCGCCCGGGTGAAGTCGCTGTTCAACGCCGAGTCCGGCTGCAACTTCTCCCTCGACGCCGACCTTCCCATCGAGGACGGTGACTGGCGCATCGGGCTCGTCGTGGGGCCCTCCGGATCCGGCAAGACTTCGCTCGGGCGGCTGGTGTTCGGGCCCGAGGCGTTCTACGAGCCGAAGGGCTGGCCGGCGGACGCGCCGATCGTGGACTCGATCGCGCCGGGCGGTGACTTCGACGCGGTGACAGCCGCGCTCGCGGCGGTCGGCCTCGGGGACGTGCCGGCGTGGCTGCGGCCGTACCACGTCCTCAGCAACGGCGAGAAGTTCCGCGCGGACCTGGCGAGGATCGTGGCCGAGGCGCCGGCGCGGGTCGTGGTCGACGAGTTCACCTCCGTGGTCGACCGCCAGATCGCGCGCATCGGCGCGCTCGCGTTCCAGAAGGCGTGGCGGCGGACGAAGGGTCAGGCGGTCCTGCTCTCGTGTCACTACGACATCGCGGAGTGGCTGGAGCCGGACTGGATCTTCGACACGGCGAGCGGCGAGTTCAAAAGGGGGCGGCTTCGGCGACCGCGTTTCGAGCTGGACGTCTGGCAGACGGACTGGCGTTACTGGCCGCTGTTTGAGCCGCATCACTATCTGAAGCTGCCGAGGATGGTCGCGGCCAAGTGCTACGTCGGCGCGGTGAACGGCGAGCCCGTGTGTCATGTGGGTGTCTCGACCATGTACACCGGGCGGGGCGTCGAGGCCCGGGCGTGCCGTTTGGTCGTGATGCCGGAATGGCAGGGCGCGGGCGTGGGCCTGCGCTTTCTCAACTGGGTCTGCCAGCAGAACCTCGATGGAACCGAGGCCGCGCGCCTGCCCGGCGTGCCGGCCATCGTCGTCAAGCCGGCGTCGGTGGCC
>JADHEF010000916.1_pt1 | contig 23324 bp, 18 predicted proteins | sample 8952391 | NCBI WGS metagenome assembly JADHEF01 (sample SAMN16124439, study PRJNA663245) | bioreactor sludge metagenome | isolation source: sludge (nitrite) | place: India:Bengaluru | collected 2019-02-28 | reverse complement strand
AAGGGTGGCAACGTTGCCCACCGATGAACAAGGGCCTGACGTCAGAATAGTGTCAAATAGCTATGAGCGTGTCGTTTTCAGCTTGGCAGAGGTCGCCCTGCATGCCGGAGGAAAGCCTGAACGCGGGAATCCTGCCCGTAAGCGACATTGATACGGAGCCAGGCGCGGGCCTCGCCGTGGCAATCAACGGCGCTGCCAGGTACAGTATCGGCTCAGATCGCCGTCGCCCCACCGTCCACTGTCAGGCAATGCCCGGTGGTAAAGGCCGCGCCGTCGCTGCACAGGTACAACACGGCGCTGGCAATTTCCTCGACCTTGCCGATCCGCCCCACCGGGTGCATCGCGGCGGCGAACTCGGCTTTGCGCGGGTCCGCCTCGTAGGCACGGCGGAACATGTCGGTGTCGATCACTGCCGGGCAAACGGCGTTCACGCGGATGCCCTTCTTCGCGTACTCGATGGCCGCCGACTTGGTCAGGCCAATCACCGCATGCTTGCTGGCACTGTAAATGCTCATCTTCGGTGCCGCCCCCAATCCCGCCACCGAAGCGGTATTGACGATTACCCCACCGCCCTGGGCCAGCAACAAGGGCAGCTGGTATTTCATGCACAACCACACACCCTTCACGTTCACACCCATAATGGCATCGAATTCGGCCTCGCTACCCTCGGCCAGGCGGTTTTGCTCTATCTCGATGCCGGCATTGTTGTAGGCGTAGTCCAGCCGACCGTATGCGGTAATCAGCCGCTCATGCAACTGACGCACCTCGGCGTCGCGGGTAACGTCGCAGGCAATGAACAGCGCGTCGCCGCCCGCCGCGTGGATCAGCGCCACGGTGGCTTCGCCGCCAACCGGATCGAGGTCGGCTACCACCACTTTCAGGCCCTCGCGGGCAAACGCCAGGGCAGTTGCCCGGCCGATACCGGCGGCGGCGCCGGTAACCAGGGCTACCTGGCCAGAAAAGGTCATGCTCATCGCGTGCTCCTGTGAGGGTTGGCTGGGGTTCAGAGCATAGTCAGCCACCGCAGGGCCGGGCAGCATCATCACACCAGCGGTTGGGCTACCATGCTTGTCAGTGATGTTACGGACCTAGCTACATCAACAAGGTAGATTGAACGCCTGACTCCCTCCACTGCCCACAAGGACCCGTCATGACCCAGACCAACCGCCGTTTCCTGCTCGCCAAACGCCCGGTCGGCGCCGTGCGCCGTGATGACTTCAACTTCGAGACCGTACCCACCGAACAACCCGGCGAAGGCCAGGTACTGGTGCGCAACCTGTACCTGTCACTGGACCCGGCCATGCGCGGCTGGATGAACGAAGGCAAGTCTTACATCCCGCCTGTGGCCCTGGGCCAGGTGATGCGTGCACTGGGCGTGGGCGAAGTGATCGCCTCCAACCACCCCGCCTTCAAGCCGGGCGACCATGTAAGCGGCGCCCTTGGCGTGCAGGACTACTTCACCGGCGAGCCCCAGGGCCTGCACAAGATCGACCCCAACCTGGCGCCCCTGCCCCGCTACCTGTCGGCACTGGGCATGACCGGCATGACCGCCTATTTCGCCTTGCTGGACGTCGGCCAGCCAAAGGCCGGCGACACCGTGGTCATTTCCGGCGCGGCCGGTGCGGTGGGCAGCATTGTCGGGCAGATCGCCAAGGTCAAAGGCTGCCGCGTGGTCGGTATTGCCGGCGGCGCCGAGAAGTGCCAGTACCTGAAGGACGAACTGGGCTTCGACGGGGTGATCGACTACAAAGCCGAAGACGTGCTGGCCGGCCTGAAGCGTGAATGCCCCAAAGGCGTGGATGTGTACTTCGACAACGTGGGCGGCGACATCCTCGATGCCGTGCTGACCCGCATCAACTACAAGGCCCGTATCGTGATTTGCGGCGCCATCAGCCAGTACAACAACAAAGAGGCCGTCAAAGGCCCGGCCAACTACCTGTCGCTGCTGGTGAACCGTGCGCGCATGGAAGGCTTTGTTGTGATGGATTACAGCAAGGACTACGGCAAGGCCGCGCTGGAGATTGCCGGGTGGCTGGCCAGTGGGCAGGTGAAGAGCAAAGAAGACGTGGTGGATGGGCTGGAGACGTTTCCGGAGACCTTGCTCAAGCTGTTCAGCGGGGAGAATTTTGGCAAGCTGGTGTTGAAGGTCTGACTAGGGTGGGCTCGCAACCAGTTTGTTGACGCTGGTGATCTGCTTGTTCCAAACCATTTCGTAATGGCAGGACTGCACGATTGACGCCACCGGACGTGGCGTCATCAGCGCCCAGCAGGAATTGCCCGGCGAGCGAACGGAGTGGTATCGAAGCCCTGGCGCCATGAGCTTTTTCACCGATGCACCCATAGACCGGGAAACGGTGTAATCGTCTGGCGCATAAATGGCGTGCGACACCGGCAACACCGTGGCATCCAGCACGCCAGTTTCATCGAAATGGCACACCAGGCCACGGAACACGAACCGCTCATAATTCAGCCCCGGCACATTCCGCCAGTAGGCCTGCTGATGGTGCCGAACCTCCGCCACCGCCGTTTCCATGCTGTCGGCGAGGTAAAGCACGCCAAAGGCGCCATCCGCGAACCTGGAACCATCCGGGTTCACGTGCGTGAACGGCGCTGTTGCATACGCACACCCCGTAATTCCAAAAGGTATTTCGCTACGGGGTATCAAATTCAGATTACCCAACTCATTCTGCAGACGCGGATTGGTGAGGGCCTGGAGAGCGTAGAGAATGTCGAATTCCTCTTCACTGGCCACGTCATCGAACAAAGCGATGGGCGGAAACTTCGAGTTCACCAGGCGACATGACTTGATGACCTCGCTACCCGGTACAGGACAAAGGCTGACAGGCTCTACCACTGCGCACCCCGCAATGCATCAATGCGGCGGAAGGTTTCATAGAGCTGGATGAACGAACCTAGCGCCATCACATCCAACGGCGAACGCCCGTCGAAGAACGGGTTGTGATTGTTCATGGATGGGAAGCCATACACATTATCCGGATTGTCGAAAATGGTACGCAGGCTTGCGTGAATGTTAAGCACCACGCTGATCCGAGCCAATTGATCGTCGTCCAGGCTCATCACCCGCTCAGGGCTTTTGACCCGGGTATGGGTGCTACGCGAAATGCGTAGCACGCTCTCGATCTGCCTGGCCGTGGCGCCCCACTTTTCCATGATGTTGACCGCTGCGCGCAACCCGATGACACCCATTTCCTTTGTCGAAGCGGATTGCTTGTTGACTGCCCGGTTCATGAGCGTGGCTCCTTGTGCATGATCTACAGACACAAAATTATACTTATAAGATCTCCAGATCAACCCATGGCGCTGCGAAGCCCGCCCTGCAGCGGCTTGAACTGCCACTCCCGCATCAGGGTTTCCTGGCCATCACGGCCAGCGGATTGCACTTAGCCGCAAGGCCTGAACACACAAAAAAAAAGGCCAGCACATGCGTGCTGGCCTTTTTTTAACGCAGGCTACTTACCCACGAATCTCCGCCACCACCGCCGCCAGCGCTTGCGCCGGGTCTGCCGCCTGGCTGATCGGACGGCCGATCACCAGGTAATCGGACCCTGCATCCAGCGCCTGACGCGGGGTGAGGATACGGCGCTGGTCATCCTGTGCACTACCCGCCGGGCGAATACCCGGGGTCACCAGTTGCAACGACGGGTGCGCAGCCTTCAACGCCGGGGCTTCCAGCGCCGAGCACACCAAACCGTCCATGCCAGCCTTCTGCGCCAATGCCGCCAGACGCAGCACCTGCTCTTGCGGGTCGATATCCAGGCCGATACCGGCCAGGTCTTCACGCTCCATGCTGGTCAGCACGGTCACGCCGATCAACAACGGCTGCGGGCCGCTACGCTTGGCCAGCTCTTCACGGCAGGCGGCCATCATGCGCAGGCCACCGGAGCAATGCACGTTCACCATCCATACACCCATCTCGGCGGCTGCCTTGACCGCCATGGCGGTGGTGTTGGGAATGTCGTGGAACTTGAGGTCCAGGAACACTTCGAAGCCTTTGTCGCACAGGGTTTCGACAATGCCCGAAGCGCTGCTGGTGAACAGCTCCTTGCCAACCTTCACCCGGCACAGCGCAGGGTCAAGCTGGTCAGCCAGCTTCAGGGCGGCCTCACGGGTAGGGAAATCCAGGGCGACGATCAGGGGCGTCTGGCAGGCGGACATGGGCAGGGTCTCTTGGCAAGTCGAAAACGGCGCGCATTGTAAACGAAGTGACGCAGGCTTTGGGGCCCACGGGTCACGGAATTGGCCCGACGGCGGCTGGCTCCTATAATTGAACCAATGGAACGGGCTACTGCTCAAATTTCGTACAAGCAATGCTCCCCCCGTTTAAGGAGAACGACAATGCCCTGGTATGCCTGGCTGATCCTCATCATAGCCCTCGGCTCCATCGTCGGTGGGCTGATGATGCTGCGCGACACGGCAAAAAAACTGCCCCTGACCGAAGAACAATTGCGCAAGGTGCATGAGCGCAATGCCGAAGCGGATGCGAAGGATGCGCAGGACCGGTAAAAGGTTAAAGCAGCGGGTTAAAACCCAAGATGACGGGCAATTTTTTGACGCCCACAAAAGCAATGGATAAGCCATTGTTTTATTGAATTTTTATTACTAATGGCGTTGCCCCCCTCAACATATAAAGCCGCCCCCACATAAACCACCCATTCAACAATGAACGTGGTGACTGCAGGAGCGGCCTTGAGCCACGATGGGCTGCAAAGCAGCCGTTGCCGCGCGCCTTACTCCACCATCACCTTATCCCGGTTGCGCTCCAGCAACGCATTCCCGATCCCTTTTATCTCCAGCAGCTCATCCACCGAAGCGAACGGCCCATTGGCCTCACGGTAGGCCACGATGGCCTCGGCCTTGGCCTTCCCGATGCCGTTCAGCTCCTTCTGCAAGGTCAGTGCATCAGCCTTGTTCAGGTCCAGCCGTGGCGCCTCCTGCGCCTGCATCTGGGCCACAACCGGCACCGGCTCGGGCACCGCCGTGGCACTGGCAGGTGCCGCGCTAAGGGAGAACGACAGGCTGGCGAACAGCGGCAGCAGCAGGTACGACAGAACGTTGTTACGCATGAGTGAACACTCCTTGGGTTGGTCATTTTCCAGCAGCCGTTTTCCTTCGGCTGCGCAATCAACCCTAGCGGTTCTGCCATTTTGCAAACAGGCACTTGGCCTGGTTAATCGTTACCGAATCAAACATTAAAAAAACCAACTTCGACCACCCAAAAATGATGGCGTTCAGCCATGTTTCGAGTTAACTTCATGAAAAAAAAGCGATGGCAAATCGCCGCTAGGTAAATTCCCGTTTAACCTGGCTTTCATTCAGACCAAAAGCTGTTGTTTTTCCTACAAGCCTTGCCGGACAAGGCTCCCACCCGTTCGTCGCATACGATAGTTATATTGACTTCGTTGGCATGATGTCTGTATAGCATCAAACAATCGTTTTATCCGATATATATAGCCAACATCGGATCCAATCTCTAGATACTTAGGGGCAAATTCGCTCGATCAGGGGAAAAAAACGTGCCAGACGGGATGCCATACTGATGACAAAATGATAAATTCGCGGCCATAGGACAGCCGCTTCGCTTGAAGGATCCGAGCAGAATGAATTTTTTTTCACCTCCCCCCCACTGGCCCTGCCCGATTTCAGTCGTGCCGTGCCAGCCAGGCCCCCCTCGGCCAACCTGAGCAACACCCGGATCCTCGCGTTTAGCAGTCGTTCCAACCGCCTTCACTCAATACACAGAAGACCGTCGCCGTGTCCCTCAAGACCCTCATCGTATTTGGCACCCGCCCAGAAGCCATCAAAATGGCACCACTGGCCCTCAACCTTGCCCAGGACGACCGTTTCGAGTCGCGCGTCTGCGTAACCGGCCAACATCGTCAGATGCTTGACCAGGTACTGGAGCTGTTCGAGATCACGCCCGACTACGACTTGAACATCATGAAGCCAGGCCAGGACCTGACCGACGTGACCACTGCCATTCTGCAGGGCCTGAAGCCTGTGCTGGCCGAGTTCAAGCCCGACGTGGTGCTGGTGCACGGCGACACCGCTACAACACTGGCCACCAGCCTGGCCGCCTACTACCAGCAGATTCCGATCGCCCACGTGGAAGCAGGCCTGCGCACCGGCAACCTGTACTCGCCATGGCCGGAAGAAGGCAACCGCCGCCTGACCGGCGCCCTGGCCGCCCTGCACTTCGCGCCAACCTCCACCTCGCAGGACAACCTGCTGCGTGAAGGCACTGACGCCGCGACCATCTACACCACCGGCAACACGGTGATCGACGCGCTGCTGGAAGTCGTCCGCAAGCTGGAAAGCCCGGCCCTGAAAAACCAGTTCGAAGCCCAGTTCAGCTTCCTGAACCCTGAACGCCGCATGGTGCTGGTCACTGGCCACCGCCGCGAAAACTTTGGTGGCGGCTTCGAGCGCATCTGCCAGGCGCTGGTACACACCGCGCGTCAATTCCCTGACGTGGATATTGTCTACCCGGTGCACCTCAACCCGAACGTGCGCGAACCGGTGAACCGCCTGCTGGCTGACGTCAACAACATCCACCTGATCGAACCGCTGGACTACCTGCCGTTCGTCTACCTGATGACCCGCTCGTACCTGATCCTCACCGACTCCGGCGGCATCCAGGAAGAAGCCCCTGCCCTGGGCAAACCGGTACTGGTCATGCGTGACACCACCGAGCGCCCGGAAGCCGTGGCTGCCGGCACCGTCAAGCTGGTGGGTACCGATGTGGAATCGATCACCGAGAACCTGGCAAAACTGCTCACCGACGACGCGACCTACCGCGAGATGAGCGTCGCCCACAACCCCTACGGCGATGGAAAAGCGTGCGCGCGAATCCTCGACGCACTTTCCGCATTCTCTAACTCCAAGGACGCAGCATGAGCTTCAACAAGATTTCCGTCGTAGGCCTGGGCTACATCGGCCTGCCAACCGCCGCCGTTTTCGCCGCCCGCAAGAAGCACGTGATCGGTATCGATGTGAACCAGCACGCGGTCGACACCATCAACCGTGGCGAGATCCACATCGTCGAGCCTGAGCTGGACATGGTGGTACACGCAGCGGTAACCGAAGGCTTCCTGCGCGCCTCCACCGTGCCAGAAGCTGCCGACGCCTTCCTGATCGCCGTGCCGACCCCGTTCATGGATGACCACCAGCCGGACCTGAGCTACATCGAGTCCGCCAGCAAGGCCATCGCGCCCGTGCTGAAAAAAGGCGACCTGGTCATTCTGGAGTCCACCTCCCCGGTCGGCGCCACCGAGCAGATGGCCTTCTGGCTGGCACAAGCCCGCCCGGACCTGAGCTTCCCGCAAACCCACGGTGAAGACTCCGACATCCGCATTGCCCACTGCCCTGAGCGCGTACTGCCAGGCCACGTGCTGCGCGAGCTGGTAGAAAACGACCGCATCATCGGCGGCATGACCAAGAAGTGCTCGGACGCAGCCGTACGCCTGTACCGCACCTTCGTTGAAGGCGAGTGCATCGTCACCAACGCCCGCACTGCCGAAATGTGCAAGCTGACCGAAAACAGCTTCCGTGACGTGAACATTGCCTTCGCCAACGAACTGTCGATTATCTGCGACAAGCTGGACATCGACGTGTGGGAGCTGATTCGCCTGGCCAACCACCACCCACGCGTCAACATTCTGCAGCCTGGCCCGGGTGTTGGCGGCCACTGCATCGCGGTAGACCCATGGTTCATCGTCAGCCAGACCCCAGAGCAGGCTCGCCTGATCCGCACCGCGCGTGTGGTCAACGACAGCAAACCTGAGTGGGTGATCGACAAGGTCAAGATGGCCCTGGCCAACTTCCTGATCAAAAACCCGGGCAAATCGGCCCAGCAAGTGAAAATCGCCTGCTACGGCCTGGCCTTCAAGGCCGACATCGACGACCTGCGCGAAAGCCCGGCCCTGAGCATCGCCGAGCGCCTGGGCAACGAGCTGGAAGCCACCCTGCAACTGGTCGAGCCGAACATCGAAGCCCTGCCGCAGCGCCTGGCGCGCCACGAGCACGTGGAATTCGACTTCGCCCAGGACAGCGCCGACATCCACGTACTGCTGGTGAAGCACCGCGAATTCCGCGGCACCTTCAACGTACGCGACGCGGCCTTTGTGATCGACGCCGCTGGCGTTACGCAGGCCTGATGGACCCAACCGCATGAACAACCCCACGCTTGAGAAACCTACCGTGAACACAGAGCTGCCTTCACCTTTGGCCGATATTCATGACCGCGTGATGGAAGCCTATTACGGCAAGCTGGGGGATCAGTTCATGCGCGAGACGCAGTCCCGCATCCACTGGATCTGCGCCCAGGTCAAAGGGCGCCGGATCCTGGATGTGGGTTGCTCGCAGGGCATCGTGCCCCTGCTGCTGGCACGTGAGGGTTGCCAGGTCACTGGTGTGGACACCAGCCCGCAAGCCATCGAAGAGGCCAAGGGTTACCTGTCGGCAGAACCTGCCCACATCCAGCAAAACGTCACGTATATCAATTCAGACTTCCTCGCGCTGGATACGCTCGAGGTTGAACCGGACACCGTTGTCATCAGCGAAGTGCTCGAACACCTGGTACGCCCGGAGCTGTTCGTCGAAAAGGCCTACGACCTGCTCAAGCAGGGTGGCCGGCTGGTGATCACCGTACCGTTCGGGGTCAATGACTTCATTGACCACAAGCACACGTTCTACCTGATGGAACCGTTCCGGCTGCTGGCCGAGCATTTGCAGATCATCGAAATCAAGATGCTTGGCAAGTGGCTGGGGATTGTGGCCGTCAAGAACGAAGCGCATAAGCCGGGGACCATCGACTCGCTGACAGTCGAGCGCGTGCGCGAGCTGGAGAAAGCGTTTGAGTCCATTGAGCGCACACTGCGCGGGAACCTCGGCGACATCGGCAAGCGCCTGGAAGAGGCGAACAAAAAGTATCGCACTGCTACTGAGCAGATTGCTCAACTGAGGCCAGAGGCTCAGAAGGCTGAAGCGCTGTCCAAACAGTTGCAGATGCGGGATGCCGATATTGCAACGCTGCAGAAATCCAACCGCGAAGTCCTCGAAGCCAAGACGCAGCGAGTCCAAGAGCTTGAAGAGATCAGGCAGCGGCTGGAGGAAGCCAACAAAAAGTATCGCATTGCAACAGAGCAGCTTGCGCTGCTGAAGCCTGAAGCACAGAAGGCCGAAGCTCTTTCGCGCCAACTCAAAGAGCGCGAAGCCGATTTCGCAACACTCGAGCAGTCAAACCGTGAAGCCCTGGAAACCAGTGCCCGCAATGTGCGGGCGCTGAGCGAAGAGATTGACGCGCTCAAAGCTCAGTTGAACGATGCGAACCAGAATTGCATTGCAGCTTCTGAGCAGCACGCGCTCCTGGAACAACAATTCGCGGCACTTGAAGAGACTCGTGTACAAAGCGCTGCAGAAGCGAACCTGCGATTTGAAGAGCTGCAGAATCAGCACGCTGAAACTCAACAACATTTGATTAATGCAAATGACGAGCTGCGCAGCAGCGTGGAGAAGCAACTGGCGCAAGAAGGGCAACTGCAAGAGACGCAAGCTGAACTGCAGCAAGCACTTCAGTATGCAGACACCCAAGCGGTACAAATCAAGCAACTCGGCTCAACGATTAACCAGCAGGAAGAAGCGCTGGAGTCGCTACAGCAGATACACCGTTCACTTGAAGAGCAATTGCAGGCAACTGCACAGCAGCGAACCGCCGCCGACGAGCGTGCAACGCTCAAGAGTGCAAAACTGGTGGCGCTGCAGGCAGAATATGACTCGCAGGCAGACCAGCTCAAGTCCGTAGCTGAACTGCTCTCTCAAGCGCAGGAAGCCAACGGTGAGCATGTCACAACCATCACCGACTTGCGCGCCTATCAAGCTGCATTGGTATCAGAACAACAAGTCGAGCTGCAAAAGGCTGCTGAGCGCCTGGGTGACGCGCTGCAGAAAAACGCGGAACACATCGACGCTATCACCGCGTTAAATGCTCATCAGGCAGCACTCCAATCCGAACTGGAGAGCCAGACACAGGCAATGAGCAGCTACCAAGCTCAGGCCCAGTGCTCGGAAACAGCACATCTGGAAAATATCGCCGCACTGGAATCGCAGCAATCCCGGCTGGAGCTCCAACTCCAACAGGCCTCGGAAGTGCAAGCCGAGACATTGCTGACCAATGCTCAACAAGCCGACACCATTGCTGAATTGCAGGCTCACAAAGCGGTACTGCAATCTGACCTTAAAAACCAGTTGCAAGCCATGGGTGAACTTCAGGCCCAGGCCGAGCAAACCAGTACAGCCCATATCGAAACCATCAACTCACTACAGTCGATGTGTACAGATTTCGAGCGGCAATTGCTTGAAGCTGCACAACTGCAGAGCCTATCCAACCAAGCCAACACTGCCCACATCGCAGATATTGCGGCGGTACGTGAACACTTGGCGGCGATGGACGCCGAGTTGAAAAACCAGATTGAAGCAATGGCCAATCTGCAATCCCAAAGCGATCAGGATATTGCTGAGAAAGACAACACGATCACCACGCTGCGCATGCGCCAAGCGGAACTGGAAGCCGAACTTGAAAGCGAGTTGGAGTATATGAAGGAATTGCAGGCCCAAACGCAACGGGCCGACGCTGCTCAGGCAGAAACCATTGCCCTGTTGAAAGCACGTCAAAGTGAACTGGAAGCCGAGCTGTCGGGCCAGCGTCATGCCATGAATGAGCTGCAGATTCAAAGCCAGTTGGCGAATGCTGCTCAAGCCGACACAGTCAATATGCTGCAAGGCCGTCAGGCTGAACTGGAAGCTCAGTTGCAGGTTATGGACGAGGTGCAGGCACAAAGCCAGCGCGAACATGCCGCTCAGGCAAACTCCATCAATGCATTGGTTGAGCAACGAGCCCAACTGGAAGACCAGTTGCAAGCGTTAACACTTGCCAACGCACAATCTGAAGATGCTCGAGCAGCGCAGGCCGAGACAATTTCGTCTTTGAGCCAGACCAAGGACATGCTGGAAGAGCAGTTGATGCTTGAAAGCACCAGCCGTCAAGCAGCCGAAGCCAGCCTCGCAGCCACCAATGAGCAATGGCACGGCCTGCGCCAGCAGCTGGAAACCGAGCTGAATTCGTCCAAGGCGGGCCTTGGTGCGGCCAACATGAAATACCGCGCCCTCACCGGCGAACAGATCCCGCAATTAAAGGCCAGCCTCAACCAGTTGCTGGAACGCAGTGCTGCTCAGCAACGCAAGATCGACGAACTCAATGAAAACCTGGGGCGCGCCAACACCCAGCGCCACCTGGCAGAACAGCGTCTGGTGAAAACCCGCGCCAGCATGACCTATCAGCTCGGTTACCAGATCAAGAACAGCGCCACCTCGCTGGGCGGCCTGGTCAAGCTGCCAGTGCGTCTGCTGCGCCTGTACCGGAAAGCCAGCCAGCAACGTCAGCAAAACGAGCAGAAGCTGCTGGCCAACGAGCCGCTGAAGGCGCTGCTGCCACCTGCACCGGTTCAGGACGAAAACTACCTCAAGCTGCCAGCAGCCCTGGCGACCAGCGAGCAGGCCCGCACTACCCTGCTGCGCCAGGTCGACCAGCCGGTCAGCCGCTTGAAAGTAGCTTGCGTGATGGATGAGTTCACCTTCGGCTCTTACCGCTACGAATGTGACCTGCTACCGCTGACGCCCGCTAACTGGAAAACCGAGATCGAAGGCTTCGGCCCGGAACTGCTGTTCATCGAATCCGCCTGGCGCGGCAAGGATGACCTGTGGGGCAGCAAGGTTGGCCACAACGGCCAGGAACTGCAGGACATTCTGGCCTGGTGCCGCCAAAACAAGGTGCCAACGGTATTCTGGAACAAAGAAGACCCGGTTCACTTCGAGACCTTCCTGACCACTGCCAAGCAGTTCGACCACGTATTCACCACCGATATCGACTGCATCCACCGCTATAAGGGTGCGCTCGGTCACGACCGCGTCTACCTGCTGCCGTTCGCCTGCCAGCCAGCGCTGCACAACCCGATCGAGCTGTACGAGCGCAAAGACGCCTTCTGCTTTGCCGGCGCCTACTACGCCCGCTACCCGGAGCGTACCCGCGACCTGGGCAACTTCGTGTGCGAGCTGCCGAAGTTCCGCCCGCTGGAAATCTTCGACCGCAACTTCGGCAAGAACGACGTCAACTACCAGTTCCCCGAGGAATACCAGCCGTACATCGTCGGCACCCTGCCCTTCGAGAAAATCGATACGGCTTACAAAGGCTATCGCTACGCGATCAACCTGAACTCGATCAAGCAATCGCAATCGATGTTTGCCCGTCGCGTGTTCGAGCTGCTCGGTTGCAACACCTTGACCGTGAGCAACTTCTCCCGCGGTGTACGTCTGCTGTTCGGCGACCTGGTGGTAACTACCGACAACGGCGAAGAAATGCTGCGCCGCTTGCAGTTGTTGGCCGAAGACCCGCTGAACAGCGACAAACTGCGCCTGGCGGCCCTGCGCAAGGTAATGCAAGAGCATACCTATACCCAGCGCCTGGAATACGTGATGAGCAAGGTGACCGGTACCGCGAAGGCCCAGCGCCTGCCGGAGATCGTGGTCATTGCTGAAGCACAGGACCGCCAGCAGTTCGACATGCTGCGTGCCCACCTGGACCGCCAGACTTATACCCAAGTGCGCATGGTCATCATTAGTGATGCCTACCAGAGCAGTATCGTCAGCGACGACCCACGCATCCTGGTGATGAAGCCGGCGCAACTGAAGAAGAGCTCGCTGGGCGAACTGGTTGGCAACAGCCCTTGGGTTGCTGCTTTCGTGCCTGGCGACTACTACGGCCCGAACTACCTGCTCGACCTCGCACTGGCAACCCGCTACAGCAATGCCCAAGTGATTGGCAAGGCAGCACACTTCACCTGCAAAGGCCAGGATGCCGAACTGCTGGGCAACGAACAAGCCTATCGCCCGACCCAGGCCCTCAGCGCCCGCCGGTCGCTGGTTGCAACCGAAATCGTTGCCACCCAGCCGCTGCGCAGCTGGCTGAAGAACTTGCCGTCGCTGCAGTACACCCATGCCAACGGCGTGGCCATCGATCCGTTCAACTACTGCGAGAACGGCGCAGCGCAGCATGCAAGCATCAGCACCAAGGTCAATGACCTTGAGCTGAACCTCGGCATGACCATCGATCAACTGCAGGCACGCGCGCAATCCATTGCTCCGCTGCAGGCCAGCCACGACGCACCGGAAATCACCGGCCGCAGCTTGGCCGAGATGTTCGGCGTGGTTCGCAACAAGTTCGTTGACCTGGTCGTGGACGGCGATAACTGGCGCGTGCACTCCAAGCTGGCCGACGGCAAACATGAGTACATCTATGCCCAGCAGGAAGTCCGTGTGGATGAACTGGGTTGCGAAGATGGACGCCTCAAGCTGTTCATTGATTGCACACCGGGTCTGAACCTGCAGTTGGTAGTGCTGTTCCTTGATGCCGACAAGCAACGCATCAGCCACGTGATGCAGCATGCCAACCGCAACCAGACTAGCGATATTCCGCCTGAGGCCGTCTACATTCGCTTTGGCCTGCGTGCATACGCTGCCGGCAGTGCTGACCTCAAGGCTCTGGTGCTAGGCCATCGCAACCTGCAGCCATCCGAAATGATGGGCCGCGGCGAGCACTTGCTGCTGACCAACCACTACCCGGCTTACTCCGACCTGTACCGCAACAAGTTCGTGCACACCCGGGTAACGGCTTATCAGGAGCGCGGCATCGAGGTAGACGTATTCCGCCTGCGGCCAAATGAAACGGTGAGCTACCACGAGTTCCAGAACGTTGACGTGGTGACCGGCTGCGCTTCGACCTTGACGAAGATGCTGGAGAAGAACCGCTACAAGTCAGTACTCGTGCACTTCCTCGATGAGCAGATGTGGAACGCCCTGCGTCCGTTCCTCAATAGCACGCGCATCACGGTGTGGGTCCACGGTGCAGATATCCAGCCTTGGTGGCGTCGCGAGTTCAACTTTACTACCGATGAGCAACTGCGACTGGGCAAACTCGCCAGCGAAAAACGCATGACGTTCTGGCGTGAACTGCTGCAGCCGATGCACCCGAACCTGAAACTGGTTTTCGTGTCACGATACTTCGCTGAAGAAGTGATGGAAGACCTTGGTTTCCGCCTGCCGGAAGGCCAGTTCGAAATCATTCACAACCCGATCAACACTGAACTGTTCGACCATCGCGAGAAGTCCGCCGAGCAGCGCAAGAAAGTGCTGTCCATTCGTCCTTATACCTCGAAAACCTATGCCAATGACTTGACCGTGAAAGCGATCCAGAGCCTGGCAGGCAAATCCTGGTTCAACGACATGGAGTTCTGCCTGATTGGTGATGGCCCATTGTTTGAAGAGACCCTGGAGCCACTGCGCAACTTCAGCAACGTGAAGATCCAGCAGGGCTTCCTCAACCACACGGAAATTGCCGACACACACAAGGACTACGGCATCTTCCTTTGCCCGAGCCGCATGGATACCCAAGGTGTATCCCGCGACGAAGCCATGTCTTCCGGCCTTGTTCCGGTAACCACAGCTGTGGCTGCCGTGCCTGAATTCGTCGACAACTCGTCCGGTTACGTGGTCGAGCCTGAGAACCATGAGCAACTGGCTAAAGCACTCGAAGACATGTACCTCAATGGCAACACGTTCGTAGAGAAATCCAGGGCAGCGGCGAAACGGGTTCGTGGGCAGAGCGCTGGTGACAAAATGGCAGAGCGAGAAATCGCAGTGATCCAGAACCATTGAAGAAATGATGAAACCCGCTTTGAAGCATTTCGTTTTCACCAATTTTGGTATCGGCATCAAGGATGAACTGTGGCTGTCCTACAGGCTGGAGATCTTTGCCAACACTGTTCTCCCGTCCTTGGCCAACCAGAGTAATCGAGGCTTCGAGTGGGTCATTTTCATTGATGAAGTATTGCCGATTCTGCACCGTACACGCCTTGAAGCGCTGCTGAAAGGCACTGGCCTGAATGCCCGAACGCTTCAGGTTGCCGACTACAGCATGGTCAGCCGTGAAATCATACGGCTCATCAAGGATGTCGATTCGGCAACGTTGATCACTTCACGTATTGACGATGACGACTGTATCCATGAAAGCGTTATCGACCTGATTCAGTCCGAGGCCACCTCCGAAAACAATATCTCGGAGGTTCTGCTCATTTCGCTGAAGAATGGCTTGGAGTTCCTGCCTTCAGATGAATGCTACCGCCCGGTCGACTACGACACATTGGCCTTGGCGTTGACGATGGTGGACAAGACCAGTGGCCCCAAGGCACATGCCATCACCCAGTATGCGCATCATCTGGTCGTTGCTACCCTCGAGCAGCAGCAGATTTCTGCTGAACATATTCACCTCAGCCACGAAGTACCGCTGTACCTCTATACCAAGCACCCGCTGAGCGACTCCTACTTCTTTGGGGCTCGGGCACGCATCTTAGGCGCACCAGAAAGTGTGAAGGGCTTCGATACCCGCCTGTTTGCACAATTTGGCCTGCAACCCAGTCAGCTTGAGTACCTGAGCCAGCTGCTAAGGCAGTCACCGCTAGGCATGCCACACAAGTACCTTGAGAAACTCAACAACGTACGCCAACAACTCCGTGCCGAGCAGAAGAGCATCGACGGTCCTGATACCGAGGTGGTCAACGACCTGCTCTCACAGAAGGCCCGGTTTGAGGTCAAGGCATCGCGCCCTAACCCCGTCAAAGCTGGCTCGGGCAAGGTGCGTGTCGCGATCCTTGGTTCGAGCGCTTCGCATAACCTGTTCAAGTTTCAGAAAAAGGCACTGGAGCGCTTTGAGGTGTGCTTCTACATGTCTCAGTCGTCTGTGATCTCGTACATGGCGCCGCCATGCCTTGATAAACGGTTCAGTGTTGAAGCAGGGGGTGCTGAGGCCAAGCGGGTTGAGTGGGATGCATCGAAAGCGTATTGGAAACAGCTCGAACAATCTCGCCCCGACATCGTCATTGTCGACTTCTTTGAAGAAAGCATTGGCATTGCGACCTTTGGCACATCGATTGTTACTGCCAGCCCGTTGATGCTCAAGACGCTGGCTAAATGCGGTATCGACTACACCGTCCAAGCCCCGTGGAGTGATGAAGCAAAACAGCTACGAGCATGGGCCCTGCCCATGTTCCTGGACCGCGTGGCCAACCTGTGCCCGAACATTTTCGTACACCAGGCCAACTGGGCCAGCCAGTACAAGAGCAAGGAAACCACTGCCAGCTTTGCCGGCAGTACCTTCGAAAGCCTGATTGACCTTAACAACGCCATCATCGACCCAATGCTGGAAAGCCTGGAAGACTCTACAGTCCCGGTTGAGCGCATTGGCGGCAAGGAGGCCGGGTTGATTGCCGGTGGCGCCCCGCGCTGGGCTTACTGCCCCTACCATTACGACAGCTCTTACTACAGAACCATTGCCAAGCAAGCCTTTGCGAAGATGGTGAAGTACGTCTCAAAAAACGAGCACAAGTGGGCCTTTTGCCCCTACTACTACCATGGCACCTACTACAGCACCGTTGCCAAGCAATTGCTGGCACGGGTCATTAATTGAAGTGATCACACCATGAAGCCATACATTCTCATTGTTGCGCTGCTGGCACTACTGGCCGGTTGCGAACAACCCACGACAGCCGATGTGGCGGTAAATGACAAGTCTGCCAACACCTTGCGTTTGAGTGATTCCACGGATGTGCTGCTCCGAGGCACCCACCAGAAGTCGCACAAGAAACCGAACAATGCCGGCTTCTTGAGCATGCACGAGTTCATCTATACCGGCGTTGATAAAATTGCCGAAAATGACGTGTACGCCGTTCTGAAAGCCAACGGCTACACCCGCAAAATCATCGTCAATGACGCGAACCAGTTCAAAGTCCAGTACTACAAAAAGTCCTTGCCCCCTATCGGTGCAATTTACATCACACAAAGCAAAGACGACGGGTATCAAACGCTCGCCAGCATCTACTGGCAGGAAAAATGATGGACAGACGCACGAATTTTGCGCGCAGGGTTTCGGCTTGATATGAAACTCCAGCAGCAGATCAAAGCAACTATCGGTTGGTGCATTTCCCTGGGGGTAAAATTCATCCGGGTAGTACCGATCATCACGCTCCTGGTACAAATCAGTACTCTGGCTAGCCAGATTTTCCTGCTTCTGGCCTTTTTCCTGCCACTCAAAGTCATCATTTTGCTGGGCTCGGAAAAAACCCCTGCCTATTTTCCGTCCATTTTGCACACGCTTGAAAAAGACCATTTGATCTACGCGCTGACGGCGGCGGCGGCGCTGTGCTACGTCGCGTACCTGATAGCAGAGCTGGCCACTGCACTGCTTTGCCGCAAAGGTACACAAACACTTTTAGCACGGACTTCGAAGCTGAATCTGTTTGAGAATCAGGACAAAATCGCCACCAATGCCTACTCGCGCTTCAACCGCGCCATGGCCGGTGCAGCCTTTTTCAGCCTCAGTGCGTTGGCATTGCTGTATGTGTACCCAAGCCTGTTCCTGGCGATTTGCTCGTACCTCGTCGTTGCAGGCTGTTTCTGCGTGCTGGCCTACAACCACGTCAAAACAATCCGCGAGAGCTTCCATCAGCACTACGGCCCGATCCTCAATGCATTGGCGGCCACGGGTTTTCTACTGAGCTTCTTTTTCCTGGTTACCGACTTCCTTTACTACCAGCACACCAAGATTTTCAATGCGGTCATTGCCGTGTTGATCATGCGGCAAGGCCTGCAAAGGCTTTCCAGCATGATCCTGGATGTGATCGGCCTGCGCATTCAGCACCGGCAGGTGAACGCGTTGTTCTATCAGTCTCAGCCCCTCATCGAACTACGCCCACAAAGCAATGGCCTTGAGTACATCCTGGATGCTGATAACCGGGAGAAGTGGCTTCGATCCTTACTCGAAGCGCTGAACCTGAAGGCGACCGAGAACTACCAGATGCACTGGCATCAGGTGGGGTTTGCAGACATTTACGCCTTCACACTGCAACTGGCTGAACACAGCGAAGCCGATACACTGCTGGTCAAGGTGTTTGGCAGTAACATTTCGTCCTCTGCCTTGCAGGAAAGAACGCTACTGACAACCCAACCCGGCCTGCCGGGGCTACCTTTTGTTGGCCACTATAAAGTGAGCAACATTGACTGCCATGTATATAAATTCGAAGCCGCTGAAAAGCTGCAGGGTGGCCGAAAGATTGGTGAAGGCATTCTTGCAATTGCACAAAAACTGCTACTGCTCGAGCCTTCTGCTGCCCTGATTACCCAGTTTACCCGCACACGCTTGTACCTCGAGCAGCGCCTCGAGGAAGCAACAATCAACGCGCTTCGCCTGGCATGCATCAACGAAGAAGACACGCGTAACGTCGAGCGTATCATCGACAACCTGACCTCCATCACCCGTCATCTGGCTGAGCTGCCTCGCCAGATTGTCCCTTTGGACATCACCAACAACACCATACTGGCTTCGCCCTCTTCCGGTTATGTGCTTAGCCACTGGAGCAATTGGAGGATCGAAGCGATTGGGTGCAGTTGGCCTGTTGCCCAGAAGGATGCACTGTTCGAGACCCTGAGCGCGACTGATGAACGCCATGCTTTGGGCTCGGTCGACCCGCACAAGGTCTGGATGGCTGCACTGATGTACATGCTGGAAAGACACATCGTACGTAAAGACTATTCGGGGGCCCTTGCATTGACACCCGACATCGTGAACTGCATTGAAATTTTTGACACACCTGCAGCTTTAGAAGGCGCGACGCAATGACAAAGGTCTCGATGATTGTCTGGAACGAGTTCCTGAATGACGCGCGTGTCATGAAAGAGGCTCAAACGCTGCAACGCGCCGGCTACCAGGTACGGGTATTTGCACTGCATACCCCAGGTGTGACGCAGCAGCACACTGTCTTGGAAGATGGTATCGAAGTTGTGCGGGTAGCCCGCTCCCCCCTGTGGAAACTTCGCAAGAAAAACGCACAACCTGCTGCCAGCGTGAAGGGGCAAGTGCCAAAAACCTCCCCTGCCAAACCTGGCCTTAAGTTCCTTGTACTCAGGGCCATCGCCCGCGGCTGGACCCACCTCGCCTTGCTGTTCAAGATGCTTGAGTACCGCGCGCCCGTGGTTCACTCTCACGATGTAAACACCCTGCCCACTGCCTGGCTGGCGGCAAAACTGTCGCGATCCAAGCTTGTATATGACGCGCACGAAATCAGCACGAGCCGCGAGGGCTACAACCGCCTGAGAAAAGTGGTTGGCTTCGTGGAGAAACAGTTGATGCCCTCTGCCAATGGCACCATTACCACGACCGATGCCCGTGCCAAATACTTCGCCCGGGCCTACGGAGTGGAGCGGCCGCTGGTTCTGCAGAACCGCCCCAGGCTTGTGCATAGCCCTCGCTCCAACAAAATCAGAGATGAACTGGGGCTGGTTGAGCCATGGCCAATCGTTGTTTATCAAGGTGGCTTGCAGGCCGGGCGCGGCCTGGAAAAGCTGATCCGCTGCGCTCAGCATGTGCCCGACTGCTACTTTGTGCTGATTGGCGGTGGCAGGCTGACTGAACCACTGATGGCGTTGGCACAACAGCTGAATCTTCAGCACAAAGTACATTTTATCCCGACGGTAGCCTTGGCAGACTTGCCCGGTTACACAGCATCTGCAGACATTGGTGTACAACCAATTGAAAATACCTGCCTGAATCACTACACCACGGACTCGAACAAACTCTTCGAGTACGTGATCGCTGGGCTGCCAGTGGTGGCGACTGACTTCCCAGAAATCCGCAAGATCGTGAGAAACAATGAGATCGGCTTGCTGGTGCCGGCAAACGACGAGCAGGCGCTTAGCGACACCCTCGTGAGACTGCTGGCGGACCGAAAACTCCGCGAACACTTCTCTCACAACGCACAAAAGACCGCACAGAATCTGAACTGGGAAACCCAAGAGAAAAGCTTGGTCGATCTCTATGAACGGGTGTTGCTTGCCCCCGCCCAAGCCAGGTAATCAAACCGTGAAGACTCGCATTCTCTTTTTGAGCTTTTACTACCCACCGGATTTGTCCGCGGGGTCGTTTCGTGCAGAAGCCCTGGTAAAAGCGCTACTGGAAAATGTCAGTGACCATGTGGAAATCGATGTTATCACCACCCAACCCAATCGATACCACACCTTCAAGGAAAGCGCCTCCAGCTACGAACAGCTACCAAACCTGACCGTGCGGCGCCTTGCCGTGCCATCGCACAAAAGTGGCTTTATCGACCAAGCCTTTTCATTTGGCAGTTTTGCCATGCAAGTGTGCAAAGCAACGAAGAACAAGCACTATGATTTGATATTCGCCACCTCGTCACGACTGATGACGGCATCGCTCGGTGCCTACCTATCCAAAAGGACAGGTACAAAGTTATACCTGGACATCAGGGACATATTCGTTGATACCTTGCAGGGTGTGCTGCCTCCGGCTTTGGGGAAAATAGCATCTGTTATTTTTTCATCGGTAGAGGCTACCACTATCCGACAAGCCGACAAAGTGAATCTTATTTCACCCGGCTTTACACCCTACTTCAACAAGCGCTATCCCGAAAAGGCATATACGCTTTACACCAACGGTATTGATGAACTTTTTCTGGCGCCAACCCCTGCACCTGCAATAATACAAAAACTTCCAACACAGCCGCGCAGATTGAAGGTTTTATATGCGGGCAATATTGGGGCAGGCCAAGGGTTACACCTCATTATCCCGCAACTGGCGAAGCGTCTGGAGCGCGAAGCAGACTTCCATCTTGTAGGCTCTGGCGGAGCCATTGAGCGCCTCAAAAAAGAACTCGCCCGCGAAGAAGTACACAATGTATATCTGGCAGCACCCATGAAGCGTGACTCGCTGCTGAAGCTCTACCGCGAAGCCGACGTACTGTTCCTCCACCTGAATGACATTAAGGCGTTCCGTCGCGTCCTGCCGTCTAAATTATTCGAGTATGCCGCCACGCAGAAGCCCATATTGGCCGGCCTCTCAGGTTACCCCGGGCGCTTCGCCAGCCAGCGTATTCAAAATACGGCTGTATTCAACCCATGTGACATAGAAGGGGCCATCGAGTCCTTCAGAAGCCTGGACCTTCGCCCAACAGCTCGAAATGATTTCATACAAAAATATTCGCGAACAGCTATCAAAAGGAGGATGGCCTTCGACTTGCTCAAAACCTCACCCAAGCATGCGGAGTTTGAGCAAACAGAATAGCAACCCATTGCCAAGTTTGCTAAAATCCGAAATTACACTTCTATACTAACAACCTTAGGTTTAAAGTTTAAAATGAAAAAGATCACCTGTGTTGCTGTTTTGTCCTGCCTGCTCGCCCTCGGCGGTTGTAATGAAGAGAAAGGCGTTGACATTCAGCTGCCTACCGGCGAGAAGCTGACCCTTGAAGGCAACATCACCAAGAACACCAGCAAGCCAATTGAAAATGGCACTCTGAAAAGCTACGAAGTTCAGTACACTCTCGCACAGGATGCTGCCAAGGCAAAAGTTGACGAACACTTCCGCGCCTTGGGCTACTCGGTTTCCGAACAACCTAATGCTGCTTCGACCACTCTAAAAGTTCATTACGTCAAAAAAGATTCGCCTACTATTGGCGTGTTGGTCAACGACAAGAATCCTGCCGTAGTCAGTATCTACTGGCAAGAGAAGCAACAATAAGCAGCACCATCATCTGCATACCTACACTGCACTGTAACCTCTATATTCCCACTACGCACTACACCGCAGTGGGAATATCTTCAAGCATCCATCGCCCTCTAGAAAGCCAACAAAATCACTTCAACACCCAACCATATCACTGACATATAAATAAAACTACAGTCATCGGATAGCCTTTACACATTGGGGGGCTCAGAGCAAGAGACCAATGAACATTCATTATGAAGCATTAACAATTTACTGGTTTGACAGGGCTATGAGCACAGGGCCCGGCAAAGGAGACTGGCAGCCCAAACATTATCTGGACCTGTACAGACCATGGCCGGAAAAGTATGTCACCGACTATCACCAACCATTCAACCCTTTCGCTTTTGCCATCAACGCATGTGCACTAGACGCTTCATCTAAGAAGCATGGCATATCAAAAGCCATGCTCGACCAAATTGATTACCTGGATCTAGCGGCTAGCATCTACACCGAAACAATAGGTGATCACGACTACATCAGAAATGATTTCGCATTTCCAATGTACTGGGCGACGATGAAAAAGCCTTTCTACGGCGCGTTTATGAACGCTTACACGGCATACGGGTACATGCGAATTTATGAGGCAACCAAGAACGAAAAATACTTAAGCAAGGCATTTAGACTGATTCGCACCATCGTCTCAAAAGACACGACAGTGAAATTATCTGACAAAGACTCACAAGGTGATTTCTGGCTGTACGAGTACGTCTTTACTCCTCAAGACAATGAAATTGAGTATCTCAAGAAGCTTGGCACCGAAAGACAAGAAAACGGCAACATGCGTTTTCGTGTTTATAACGGCCATAATAGGTGCAATCATTGCACTTATGAAGCATCGGAAGCTTACAGGCATGAGCTTTACCGACCACGCCATTGAACAATCACTACTCACAATGTCTAAAAATCTCAACAAGCAGATATTTGAGAACAAGTATTTTTCCTACTCCATTGAAGCTGTAACACTTCCCGATTATGGGCAAGCGAGAGCAGTCCACTTGGCAAAGCAAATTGCCGACGCAACCGACAGCAAAGAACTGAAGGCAACCGCCAGGATTTTTGAAGACTTCTATAGCGCTTCCATAAAAAATCACGAAAAAGAAATATACGCTGCAGGCAGAAATGCAGCTCGCGAATTGTATACGCCGCTAAAGAACAACTCAACAAAAGCCGAAGAACCTAAACACTAAGATAGGCCGGCTCCTAACACTGGTAATTGCCTTTACCGTCATTTAACTCTCTCGCCCCTTCAGCAAGCTGTGCGTCGCAGAGCTTGCTCATCCCTGCCGTTTATGTGACAAAGATCACAAAATCGAGTCGCGTCAAGCTTGGCAGCGACCGCGTGTAAAAATCCGTCATCGACACCTTAAGGCACGGAAGGTTCAAATGATATCTCGATATCTTTGGATCCACACGTAGCCGCGACCTCCCTCCCCTCAACCATACGGAATAGTAGAGCGATGAAGTACTTACGTTGCATTCCTTCGCTGCCTATGGATAATGGATTTTAGTCGCAGCTGGCATCCGCAGCTCATGTAAGCGCTCCATGAACCCCACCTAACCAACGATGGGCAGAGCACTCAGCTAT
>JADHEF010000912.1_pt1 | contig 23450 bp, 24 predicted proteins | sample 8952391 | NCBI WGS metagenome assembly JADHEF01 (sample SAMN16124439, study PRJNA663245) | bioreactor sludge metagenome | isolation source: sludge (nitrite) | place: India:Bengaluru | collected 2019-02-28 | reverse complement strand
TCCCAGCGAGGCTCAGGAGATGAGCCTGTCACTACTTAACGCGAATTGAGCCTTTAAGAAGCGTGAGCATGCTTGGGATTATCCCGATAGCACTTTCATCACGCAGTACGGAAATGCCGCAGTTTAGACGGGCTTAGGTGTAGGAATGGACGCGGGTTAAAACTTTTTGAAGGGAAGTACTAGCTTGCTGCGGCCAATTGGATCAAGTCCGGTTTGCATTGCCTTGTCGAACAGATCTTCTCGGCGTTATCGACCAGCATTTGGAAACGCCTTTGAATTGCGCACATGGGACAGGACTGGTGATCAAACTCCAATTCTGTGATAACCAGATAACTCGCCCCGCAATCGTCGCAATCCTTCATGCGCAGCGGAGCGGACTTGCGCCCTTGGCCGTAACCGAGATGAGTCATCAAGTCATACGCATTGTTCAACGAAATCCTGGTGAGCTTCGGTAGTGCTTGCTGCATAGAATCCGTCAAGCGGTAGTACGCCTGATAGGCTGTCAACAGCAACCACCCTCGGTTAGCGGGCTCATCGAGAGCCTTTTCAATCTTCAGGTAGATGCTGGAAAAAGTCGCGGCTTGCAGGTTCCAATCCAATCCGCCCCGGTTGTGCGGTATCGCATAGTGCCTCGGCTGGGTTTGTTGAAGCCTTCCAGCTGGGGCCTCCTGGCCAGTCAGGCGCTTGTAACGTTCGGCGATCGCTTTCTGTGACAGACCTGTGTAGCGCGCGATCAGTTTGGGCTTCCCTCCCATGAGAACCATCGCGTTGGCTAGATCGAGGAAGCGGCTTGTCCAAAGGGGGTCATCAAACTTCGCATACTCGGGGATCGGCGAACCAGGATACATGGGGCTTCACCTCAAGCGGCTGCAGCGAGAATCGCGGCTGAGTAATGAGGCACTGCGGCGGCATGCAACGCCTGCACCGAGCGATGAAAATTGGCACTTACTTCGAATATGGTTCCTGGCCAACGCCGTGACAAATCGGCAATCTGCTGGTTGGTCAAGCGAGCCAAGGCCCGCGCTTGGCAGAGATCGATGTTCAGGATAATCAGACCGTCAAAGTACCCACCGCTGGTTATGTCTCTTGCCGTCTGGCGGGCATAGCCAAGGTACTCGCGGTTAATGGAAGTGATATCGAGGGAGTTTTCATGCGTAACCCCCGATAGTCTACTTAGCAAGTCCGTCAGTTCTCTCCCGTCAGGCTTGAGTCGTCCCAAGCATACCGGCACGAGATCCAGAATCGCGTGCAGGTTAACGTTTGCCGTACCCATCTGATTGAGGATGCGGGAGTTCAACGCTTGCAAGTCATCCATCTTTCAACCTTCCCAAAAGGTTAGTGAACGCCGCAATGTCTCGTCTGCGTGTCGTTCTGTTGCGCATGGTATCCACTTGCGCAATAGATCGTCAACAAATTTTTTGATTTCTAGTCCATATCCAATACAATCCTAGGCGTCCGCTTATTGACAGTTAGCCTTTTGGCAGCAGCCTTTCCACAAGTTGGCCTGCTGATGCGGATTAACTTACGGAATCCAAAGGGTTTTCAGACCTAACAACATGTCGGACATAGCAAATAACGAAATCCATGTCGGTGATATTGCGCCTGCGGATAGTGATGGTGCAGCCCAAATCATCCGCATGTTTAGCGCGCGCCTGAATACGCTCCTCGACAACGCGGGCTTTGCGAGCGTTAATGCCGGGCGATATAGCAACCTTGGCGTGAAATACGGCGTGGCCCGCCAGCAAGCCCACCGCTGGTGCAATGCCCAGGCGCTACCAAGTCCACACATCCTTGTGAAGATTGCTGTTGATTTTGGCACCACGCTTGATTGGTTGTTTGGCGTCGAATCACTAACCTCCGCTGGATCAGAAATCCCGCTATACGCACTCAAATCGTCCGACCTGGAAGCTGTTCAGAGCAACTTTCAACTGCTCGGACGAATGCGCTTCCTGGCCTCAAGCCCCACCGCGGGCCGTAGCTACGCCATAGTCCAGAATTGGGCTGAAAGCCTTGATCCGCCGTTCGCCCGAGGCGAAGAACTGCTTGTGGATCTGAGCTCTCAATCGCTCGACGACGGGGGGTTTTATGTCATCAGAACCGCGACATCAACCTCGGTGCGCAAGGCCACGATCCAGCCAGACGGCGCCAGCGTTCGTTTTGACCGTACAACATCGCTTAATACGCTTTCAGCCATCTACGTGATCGAAGAAATTTTCCACAATGAGTCTCAGCGTTTTGATGCCGATTGGCGACAACCTGGCGTACTTGTTTTAGGTCGCGTTGAAGCGGTAACCCGTAGTCTGCTCACCGACGTTCCAACCTTCTTCAGCAGCTAACGGCTTACGCCACACGGCGGAATGATTTCGCGCCATCGTATTACCTTCGTTATACCATCGTGCAATACGTCAAGTTTGACGCTCCAAAAAACGTGCTTTTGTCGACAACGGTAGAGGCCCGTCGTTGGGCGAAACCTGTATCTGTCGTGCTTGCTGGATTATTCCAGCCCCAGAAGGGGTTTTCGTGAGTCGTACGCGAGGCTATGCCGTAAGTTATATTGCAATCGCGCGATAATCGCGCAATATTTTAATTTCAGCCGACACGCGACGAGGTATAGCAGCCAGTTCTCAGGTAACGCACGTAAATATGATTCCCCTCAGCCCACACACATCGCCGGCACGAAGGAGCCCCGCAACCTGCTTTCTACCGCATTTTCTTGGACTTGCGAGCGCCTTGGACTTACAATACGGTCATTGTATTACCTTCGTTATATTCTTGCGCAATACAACGCTGCCACTTCATGAGTGTAGGTAAATCCATCTCCCTTGTACGCGGACCTGCGAAAAAGCAGAGTGCGGCCGATCTCTTTCGGTCGAATTTCGTCCGTAACCTCACAACTCTTCTGGACGACCGAAAGGTGGTTTCCTCCGAAGAGGTCGGCAAGATCGATGCGCTGGCTGCGATGATTGATACCGATCCGAGTATCGTGGCCAGTTGGCTTGGAGGGCGATCGCTGCCAGATGCGCTGGATCTCATGAAGCTGGGGAAGCTTCTGGACCTGCCGGTCGATGCACTCGTAAATCCTTCTGGAAAAAGCGGGACTGGCTACGGTGGTGCTCATCCGGATCTGATAGATGACTCGTACCACTGCATAACCCTCCACGATACGGCGTCAGAGGACGGGTTCGCGATCTACGTGCTGCCAGAGACGCTTAGGTACATGAAGTTGCCTCGGCGCACCATGATGCTAACGGTGGCCAATGAAGATATGGCACCCACCTTTCGTCCCGGGGATATTGCGATTTATGACCCTCGTGTGACCACAATCACGACGAATGGCGTTTATGTTCTTCTATTGCGAGGTCAGTTCATTGTTCGCCGCGTGCAAAAGAAGAACCTGGAAATTACGCTTACCGGCGAAAACAGTTCAGTCCTACCGATCGAGATCCCCGCTAAAGACTTAACCGGCAGTCCCGATGACGACAGCAAGCTTCAGGTTGTCGGTCGTGTAATTGGCAAAGTAACCGTCGGGAACGTTTGAACCCGCCGGTTTGCCCGATGTAGTCGGCGCCGAAGGCGGTTACCGACAAGCCGCCGCTTCGTAGTGAGTATCAACAACCCGCGCGCCCCATCCCATCCGATCCCGCGATGTCGCAGGATTCACCGGAAGGACTCATAGAACTCGTTCCCGATTTGAAAGCCACTTTCACGGCGGAAGACGTCATAACGTAAGTTGTCATCCAGCGACAACTCGAACGTTCGCTTCCGGTCGGACGACTGTGACCAAGCGCGGCATCTTCCCGATGGAGTCCGGTTCTGCAATCACGAGCATCACACTGCGCCGCTCATCGACCACATAGCGTCCAGGTCTCCTGTGCTTGATGTCGTGCAACACTTTGCGCCCCTCGAGTACAGCGGGTTTCGCCTCACGGGCAATCCGGATCAGTTCACGCCAGGCTTTCACAGGTTGGCGCTCGAACCGATTAACGTACTTCTCCACCGCGTGCGCGGTCAGCTCGACCTCCCCTACCCCAGCGACCTCGATCACGGTAACGGCCGGTTCATTGACCTCCACGTAGGTCACCTGCGCTTCGCAGCGCTCGTCCGCCCAGACAAAAGGGGCCTCGCAGATCTTCACGGTCGCGCCAAAAAAACGCGTACGCAAGAAATTGACATAGGGAGCCAAATACCCATGCGGCGAAACCCCATTCATCAGATCCAGGATCGCACTGCAGCTGGCGTGGATGACGAGACCGGCGCCCGCCTTGTTGTGCCCGCAGACGTTCATCTTAGTCAGTAGATGCTCCATGGCCGCCAGCTCTGCTGCAGTACGCGCATCATCGAGATTCGGGACGGTGATTTGTATGCGCCCCTTTCTTTCGAGGCCGGTCATCCAGCACGTGTCGAAGACTCTGGGGTTATGGGTTGGGTTGGTTGTGAGATGAAGTTCGTTCATAGTTTTTGCTCCGATGCCGAGAAGATAGCGCAAACCTGGGTGTGGATTCCGGAAATTCTTCAATGCTTTTCGCCACAGCCTCTGGGAAGCTGTGCGGAAAAGCATCCCCAACAAAGTGTCGGGGATGAAAAGCCGTGTTAATGCAAACGGCGATTGTCTTCAAATGCAGCCTTGACCAACTTGACCATCGAAGAGGAAAGCTCCCCGATGTCGTGGATGGTTGCTGCATACTGTGGATCGAACACTGGCGATGTATCAACTCCAATGCCGAGCCCAACTACTGTGATGCCATCAGCACGCGCGCGGTCGATGATGTACTTCGTGGCGGCGCGGTCGTTCGGATCGCCGTCAGTGACGACAAGTACGATCTTCAACGTCTCTTCACGCCGGATGACATCGGAAGCGGCATACAAAATCGCTTCCGCCATCGGCGTGCCACCGTCTGTGGAGAGGTTTGCAACACGGCCGGCCAACTGCTTGGGAGATTCATCCCAGCGCTTGACTACCGCAACCCCTTCATCACCACTGTCGTACCAGGGAAAAACCGAAACCTGAGTCTTCAATCCTGGTACGTCAAAGGCCAGCATCGTAGCGACGGCAGCTTGCGCCGCGTGCCCGATGGTACAGCTCATGGAACCCGAACGATCGATGACGATCGACACCGCTGCGTTGATGTCGATACCCTCGTCCTCACGAACAAAGATTGCACCGCCGAACTTACCCTGCCAGATTCGCGACGAATCTATCTGCATCCCGGACCGCGAATGCGAGACATCTCCTTCGGCTACTGAACTCATCCACTGCATCGTTCTGGTTCGGGTTGCGTTGACGCTCGCGCGAAGCTTAGCCATATCAACGGGGACCGACTTCAAACTAGCCTTGTGGACATTGGGCATGGGGACATGGACGCCATCGTAACCCTCGGCGTTAGCCGCGGCGTTGAGAGCGTTTTGAAGCATCTCTCCCAGATCCTCTTGCACATCCTGATCGGACATGCGGAGTAGCTGATCAAGCGCTTCTTCCATGTCGCCGCCAGATCCGGAACCACCAGCGCCGCGAGCCGATTGAGGCGTCGCGTCACCATCTTCCCCTTGCGAGGATCCAGATTGACTGCTTCCCTGGCCATCCGATTCGGAAGACTCATCAGATTGGTCTTGTTGCTGACCGCCCTGACCGCCCTCCTCATCAGCTTCTTCCGACGATTGCCCTTGTTGCTGGGCATCATCTTGACCGCCTTGCTGCTGTTGCTGTTGCTGTTGTTGTTGCTGTTGTTGTTGCTGTTGTTGCTTCTGTTCTTGCTCTTTGTCCTTCTCCTCCTTGATCATCGAAATGATCGCGTCGGCGAGCTCGAACACTTCATCCTCAGTCCTGCAATCGGTCACCTGGAACATCAAGGCATCCAATCGCGTCAGCATGCCGCCTGGCAGACGTGCCTGAGCGACAGCAATTGCACCAGCGGCAATTTCTTCCACCGCTGTTTGCCGAAGGACTTCGTTCCGCAACCGATAAAGCATGTAGCGCTGCAGAATGACCGACTCCGACTCCGATCCTTCCAGAGCAGGAAAGCCACTGAGTCCTGCAGCTCCATCCTCGACCATGTACCCAACCAGACGCGACAGGTAGCGTCGCGCTGCCGGAAACTTACCCATCACCAGATGTTCGATCCGGATATCCTCGAGCACACCGGTTATGGCGCGCTGAAGTGGGTTTGTCGCGGAAAGCGCGAAGTTGGAATGAAGCATGTGGCCAGGACCCTCGTGATAGAGGTAGGCCACCGATTCAACCAAATCACGCTCCGTCAGGTCGATTTCAGACCGACGACGGGGCAGGTAAATCGCCTTGTTGTCGGTACAGGCCCGGTCACCCCGAATAACAGGGATGCCGGTACGGTCGGTGATGAAACCAGCGATGGCGGGCAAAGCCCGGTCCAGCGATTGCGCACGCAGAGCCATGATCGCCTCCTCAGAACATCAACGAGTTGGTTTTCAGAGCTTCGCGCGGTCTCAGCACTGGAGCCGCACGTACTGGAGCCGGCATCGGTGTGATACCCAGCTGACCCAGCTTTTCCTTAACCCGAGTATCAGAAACCCCGGATACCGGAACAGGCGGCAACATCACGACTTGTTGCGGAACAACTACCGGTGATACAGGTACTGCCACGATCGCATCAACTGCAGGCTGCACAGCTTCCTCAACCGCGGTTGCAGCAACTTCGACTTCGACCGCTTGAACAGGCACAGGCGGGAACAACACATCGCACGCCGGCACTCCATTTTTCACCTTCGATGCCGCATTGAGAAGCTGGTCCGTATCGGACATAACTTCCACAAGCCGCTCCAGGGCTACAAATGACTGTCCTTGGATGTAACCTTCCTGCGGTAGCGCCTTCAGGATATCGCCAATTAGAGTGATGGCGCCTTCCACCGACGGGTCGAGGAAAGACAACTTCTTCATCTTCTGAATGGCGGCCTTGAGCGGACGCAGGGACTTCTGACCAACTTTGTGATTCACGGCGAAGGGGTCGCTCTTGAGAAGCTTCTCCATTTCTGAAGCAATCTCCTCATACAACTGCCGGCCGAGGCCGCGAACGATACCCTCCACGCCTTCTTCCTCGCTTTGACCTTCACGAATGAAGGGGGCGATTTTGAAGACGTCACTGCTAAAACGGCACTTTGCAATTGCTGTAGCCCGATCAACCTTCAGCGACCGGATGATCGTTTCAGCTTCAGGGTTGGCCGCCACATGACCGTCAAAGATCTGATCATAGTTGGCTTCCAACGCATTCCGCTCTGCAACATATTCAGCCTGGGCATCATTGATGTCCTTCTCGATCTCGGGGAGCTCGTCCGTCAAGACCGCAAAAACACTCTGCGATCCCAAGGCTTTCACTCCCTTTGCCTGCAACTTGCGAAAAACGCCACGACGAACCGTCAGCAATGCCTTGGTTCCTTCGGACGGAAAGACCTTGATGGATCCTTCCGTAATCGCTTCACTTGCCGGCAGGGTTCCGCCGAGTGCCGCGATATGCTCACGGGTCGCACGACGATAACCAGAGAAGGTGCTGATATTGATGCTAACCAGCGTCAGTTTTTCATTAAGCACGTCTTGCATGGTGATTCTCCAAGCAAAGCGCGAAATGATCCGACCCCCAGCGGGGGTATTTTTAAGGACCACCCGCACGGGTTGATTTTCGAGTCCAGAAAAGGACCCAAGCGAACTCGTGCCAACTGCTCACGAGGTTCCAGCCGATACAACTGGCTGAAGAAAGCGTCCGATAAACGACGGACACGGCGTTTCATTCCTCACGGAATAAAATCGTTTCAACTGCTGCCCGATGGGATCTCGTTCAAATCACATTGGGCAGAAGACGAAAAGAAGAGAGAGACAGAATCCGTTGGATTCGTGTCTCTCTGCTCTCAGGCGGCAACAGGCAGAACGTTGTGAGCGTCACCTGTCACGGAGACCATCACGCCCATCTCGACCACTGGATATCCAGCAGAGGTCAGCAGGCCAAGCATCGAAAATCGATGAATGATGAGTTGCGCCAGGTACGCGACGATGCTTGGAAACCGCTGGGTAACTCCGGAACCTGGAACCTTCGCAAAGAAGGAACCCATCGGCTCGTCGTAATCGACCAGCTTGCGGAGCTTCATGCCGATCCATGCCACATCGACCACGGCCATATCCAGCGTAAGCAGTGCAGCCAGCCCGTCCAGCTCGCGTGGATAGCGCCCTGACAGACGTACTGCGACCGGGCGATGAACACCGTTTCCAAGTTCGACTTCCGGCAGAAACACCATGAACTCGTCGCCCGTCTGCTCGTTCGTTATGCTGGCTGTCCATGAGAGTGTTCCTTCATGGCCAGCGTCCCGAACGTGCATCAGCGCATCGACCAGAGGTGTCTCCTCCCCTACTTCCGGACCGGAGATCCCTAGCTGCGACAGTCGGTAGCGAATGACTCGGGCAATTGCTGCCGAGTTACTGCTGGCCCTGAGCCGCGAAGAACCAAGCGGCAAATCGATCGACAGACTTCCTGTGATCGACTCGAGCACTCCGAGCTTCTTGTTGAGCCAGGCTCGATCCTGGGTTCGCATGTCGGCCGAAAGCGTTTTCGCGACAGCTCCCAGGCAACGAGGTTGCTCGTTGGACAGAATCCAGACTTCAAACGGATGCGGCCTGCCATTCTCAACATGTCCGATGGCCACCGCATACTGCTCCAGCTCACCGTCGACCATGTAAGTCCAGCAGGGATTTCCTTCCGGAAGATCTGGTCGACCAGGCCAGCGCAAGCTGCCTAGAATCGCGTTTGGCATTGCGACGGCCGTACGACGATTGGCCATAGCATTACCGGCGAAGGACAAAACGTCCCTTTCCATGATTGATACTCCTTTCGTGGGGATATGCTCCCGTCGACGCCCAAGATGGACGGACGGGTTGGCTGATAGCCCTGAACACGGACACAACAAGGCTCTTAGCGAACCCCACGGTGCCGGATCAAAGCCGGAAACCCAGAACGGAGCACAAGTCCCCCTTCCGGGAGCTATGTCCCATCCGGGGAAAGAAACTGCGTCATGTCACTGCAACGCAGCCGTACCCAATCAGTAGATTGATTGGATGAATATCACGCTATAACGGGCGCTCCCGGTCTCTGGAAGACTCCAGAAAAACTCATGTAACAACATTACGCCAGGTCACTTTCGAATGCAACGGGCATTGGAAAGGAACCTGAAAGAAGACCGGCTGGAAAGGAACCCTGGGGGGTTTCCTTTACCAGCCAGCTCTTTAAAACACCGCAGCAAGGATCGGGTACCGGAGAACAAGAGACTCCAGTGACACGCTTGCCTTCCTGCGGGGAGGTTTGGCAGATGCAGTTGATGCACCAGATCCACTCAAGAGACTTTCAACAGTAGCATCATCCAACTTCGCCATGTTGTAACGCCCCTCGATGTCTGAATTGAAAAATTTCCCCTTCGACGATGCGTTGAGAAAACTGCTCCAGACGGACGGTGGAACATTGTCATAGGAATACGTTCCGCGACTCTTGAAAGCGACAAGCAGAACGCTCTTCCCTGCCAGATATTGATAACCGGCCACATTACTCGAAGTGACCGGAATTAGACCTGGATGCATCAAGACACCCTCACCTCTTCGAGAACCGCGCCGTAGTGCTGCATCGCGTCCTCGATTTCCTTCTCGACAGCAATCGGGGGAACCTTCCCATCCAACTCAATGAAGCCATTGGATAGGAGATTCACCCTGAATTCGCCGCCCGCAAGTTTGATTGCGAGCTTACTGCGCGGACGTAAAATTTGACGACGCTTGACTGCATCGATCAGGGTTTTGAAAGAGCTAACAACCTCGGTACCGTAACCTAATGCCGGCATTGCATACATGGAAATTCCTCTCGATAAATTGAGCGGGTGACCATTGCCCCAGCGGGAGAATGGCTCCCGCAAAGGGTTTGTGCAACAGATTAGACTACCCGACGAACCTGGGAAGTCGCCTTACAAAAGGTTTTGTCATATGCCATTGTCAAGGTCGCGAACGGAATATCATCATCCTCTGATGGATCAAACCTTGGCTTCTTTGCCGGTGGTGTGTTGCCGTTACCACCGCCGCCGCCCGAACTGCTGCGTGGAGAACCTGAAGATCCAGAAGGCGTATAGTCACCATCAGATTGTTCGTTCCGACGGTTGCCCAACAACTGCATTTCCGTCACTTCAATCTCAGTGGTATATCGCTCCTGACCCTCCTTGTCCTGCCACTTGCGTGTCCGAATGCGGCCTTCAACATACAACTGGCTGCCCTTCTTGACGTAAGACGTAACGATTTCCGCCAGCTTTCGATAGAAAACCAGCCGATGCCATTCCGTGATTTCACGCTTTTCGCCACTCGCTTTGTCTTTCCACGATTCGGTCGTGGCAAGACGAGCATTGGCGACAGCGTCGCCGTTTGGCATATAGCGCGACTCAGGGTCCGCACCAATGTTTCCCACAAGAATTACCTTATTGACCGAAGCCATTCGGTGCTCCATAAGAAAAAACGTATCACTCCGGTCGGCGCAATAGGCGCGTTTTGGTGAAATGCCAACCGGACAGATCGTTTGTTAGAGAAGGTAGCGAAGACGTCTGCTACCGCGTTTCCAGAACCACATCCTTGATGCTACAGAGAGAGGTGATGCGTTTCTGAATTACTTGAGGCGAAGGAACTGCCCCAATTGTTCACTCACTGAATGGTGAGTAAGAGAGCTCTCGGATAACCGACCGAGGCAGCGGCTTGACTCCAAACGGAGCAAAAAGGGGACATGATTCTTTCTTCGATGAAGACTCTGAGGAATCCTCATTGAAAAAAGAGGGTTGAGAGGAAAACCCTTGTGGGGGTTTTCTCTCTCAAAGCGATGCTACGCAGAAGCCGCAGCGAGTTTTGCGACCTTGAACAGGTTCATCGGCGCTTTCTTCGGATCAATCGTTTTGCGACCAATCTTCAGGATCTCGACCGTATCTCCGATGCTTGCATTCGCCTCGCGCAAAGCGCCGCGAAGGTTTGCACCAAATACCGCATCCTCAATCCCTTCTGGTGTCCGGTATCGAACACCAAAAGTTGAGAATTCCGAACCGTTTTTGCTTTGCTCCATCATCCCAATATCTGTGATGACGCCGCGATAGACGGACGGGAATTTCCTCATTCGGATCGACTCAGGCGGCGAGTCCTCCACAACTACGCTTGGAGGCTCAATTACCTGCTCAGTGACACCAGGCCCGGAGCTACCTTGGCTTGGGATCACAGTCGTTGCTGCAACCTCTTCCTGCTTAACTTCTTCTACAACCTTACGCCTCCTTTTCCGCTTGCCTTCCAGAGCCAGTTCATTGAGTCGTTCCTTGGCCATGACCATGAACTCTTCAACAATCGTATCGTTAGGTTCCGCGGCCTCGATAACACCGAGGTCGTAGTAACTGTCGGATATGCTCTTACGCTTTGCGCCCGACCAGATGATCAGGTGGGCGGTGCAGGCGCGCTTGTTCATGCGGTGACGTACAAGCAGTGTTGCCTTGTCTGTCAAGTCACGCACTATCAGAGGTTTTGCGACAACTTCTTCGCGCTCCAAAAACACCGGAGCGTATTGCGGTTGCGGTGGTGCTTCTACTTCAGGCTGCTTCTCTGGAACGGATTCCTTGCGGTCTCCAGCTACCTCTCGTATCCGTCGCGGATACATGCTCCAGACAGCGGTCGCGATGACCACAAAAATGCCAAGCGTCAGTAGTTTGTCGATCAAGTGCAGAGTCGTCATCTCGTTCCCCTCAAAACATGTTGTTCAAAACAGCCGTGTGGCGAGCCGTGAAGGCTGCTCCGGTTGCAAGACCTAGTTCTTGCGCGACCGGGAGGACGCGCAGCCAGGAATCCGCATAGAGCGGATATGCCTGACGAGGAAGTGTTGGAACGGTATCTTGCGATTCCGTCACAACCGAGATATCACCCAGAACCTTTCTCAAGGCGACCAGGCAAACGACAAACAGAGGCGCAGATTCAGAAGCACGTACTACTCCGCGTCCCTTTCCATCGGCGATGAGCATCTGATGCCGCTCTTCGCCAAACTGAACCGACAATTGATTACCGACCGGCAAGCAATCAAAACTCAATACCGCGATACCAGCTCTTTCCAACGGCATCAGAAGATCAAGCGCCCTGGCCAACCAATCAGCGACCGAAGTCGTTACTGACCAATACGCAATGCCCACGAATTTGTTCGTACTCATGGGAATCTCCTTAAGGCTTCACGACTTCACCAACTCCGAACACGCTTTCAACTGCTTGATGCAGCGCGATACGGGTCGATTCAGTCGCCAGACTGGACAGATACTTCTTCAGCGACATGTGCAAGGCCGACAACCCCAGTTTTTCCGGAGTGCTTGCCATTGCGAGCGTGTTGCGAGCCCACTTACGCAAGATCCGCGTGGACATCGTTCGCTCAAGCGCTGCGTCAGAGGTGTTGCCACCATCCTTCGATTGCGCCCTGATCCGCCGTGCAACTTCGACCAGGCCAGCGATGAATTCACTGCGATTGATTGCAGATCCTTCTTTCATACCTTGCTGGGTGGACAGTTTGATGCCCTCTTGGTCGAACCAGTAGGTCAGCAGATCGTCACTGAATACTTCCAGTTCCTTCTCCAACAGCTTCGTTTCCGTCTCATCGGTCGGATAGCCAACATGCAAGGCAACTATCCGCTCCAGAATCGACATGTCGTGCGTGTTGGCCGTGCCGTAGTTTCCAGACAGATCCTCCACCAGGTTGGTGTTGGCCGTTACAACGACTGCAAAGCCCGGCTGGGGTGTTACAACTTCACCGGACTTACCAGGGATCGGAAACGAACGACCTTCAAACACGTCGTTGAACACAATCGTCCTGTCTGCAGCAATGCGGTCATACTCGTTGATGATGCAAGGCAAGCCATACCGCGCCGCCAGCGTCACCGGTCCATCAACCCAAGGCGTTGTGCCATTTTCGCCCCCAACGAATTGCCCGAAAGCTTCCATTGGTTCGAATCGGCGATGACCCTTAGCCATGAACAGCGGAATGCCAAGACGAGCGCACCATTGTTCAAAGACCGAGGTCTTGCCTGAGCCTGTAGGACCCCACAACAACAACACATCATCACCTCGTCCCATCAACCACCAGTAACGAATGTCCCGCACCATGTCCTTGCGGAACTGATAGTTGGGATCGATCGCCGGAATCGCGGAACGCAGATAGGCGGCATAGGAAGCAGCCACCGGATCGGTGAGTGTGGCTGGGTCAGGAATTGCATACCCGTCCACGGTGATACTTGGATCTACTTCATTCGGGTCTAACCCGAAAACATCACAAAGGCTATAGGCTACAGATACCAAAATCGACGACAAATCAAACATGGTCTTTCCTTTCACAAAGGCAAAGTAAAAGGGACACATGCCCCGGTAGGGGATGCGCCCCTAGCGGGAACCGTCAGTCAAACTTGCAGACTTTCTCGACGGCTTTGATCAAATGCTCCGGGATATTCCTTCGAACACCCTCTTGAATCACGTCACCATCCATACACGCTGACATGCAGCAGTTGTGGAATGAGAACGGATCGTCACGCTCGTGCACTTCGAAGCATTGGCTTTTGCCTTTGCTCTTTTCGTACACGTAATGCTTCCAGATCGCCGGGCGGAAGATCCACTTAAGGACATCCCACTTTTCGTTGGCATTGTTGGACAGCGCAAGTTCTTCCATGGACCGCCAGAAGAGACGCACTTGCGTAAACAACAATGCTTCACGAGACCAATGAAGGCCTTTCGCATCGACAACCCAAGACTCACCCCAAGGATCATAGGGAATCTCGATTGTCGCCGCACGCGCTTCCTCGATTTCGGCCTTTGAGCGATCCTCCTCTTCAACTACTGCTACGTTGCCAACATCCGAAGCGTATTCCTTCGGAAGTCTTGCGGCTGTCAGTAACGGTGCCTTAAGGAAGTCCAGCAACTCCTCGAACAGCAGGAAGTTGTTGTTTTGCTCTAAATGACGAATGAGTTTCGCACGTTTGGCCTCTTCCGAGACGACGCGACGACGAACAGGTGGATTTGATACCGGGGGTACAACGACCGGATGGCCGAACAGATCGAAGTTAGTGAGTTGCATGACTCACCTCCCCGCTGTCACTGACCAGCGACCACCCACGCTTTACCAGCTTGGAACTCACGGTGGCAAACGACTGGCGCCATTCCCGGAAATCCCTAAATCTGGGCTTTATGTCCGCATGCTTGAGGACACAGCAAAGAGATCTGCTGTATTGATAAACCACCAGACGCACGATTCCCTTGCGGAAAACACCTGTCCGGATAGGCCTATCAAGCCCGTGCTGGTTTTGCCAAATTGCCCACCTATACAGCACTTGCGTGCCAGGATGAAGCGCGGCAACAAGGGGACGAGAAGCCCCTTGAAATACTGCATTACTCACGACGTACCTCTTGTATTTCTGAGGACGTCATAAGCCCCGTTGGGGAATATGAAGTCCCCAAAGGGTTGCAGGTACCTAGCTCAAATCACATTGAGCCAGATTGAAGCTGAGCTTATCGCTGCTCGGCTAGCGTTCTCGGTCACCCGAAAAACCTGCACCCCGACAAAGAAGCTACGTCGAAGCGAAAAATCTGATGCCTAGTAGTTTGGCAATGTTCGCATTTTGCGATCTTGTCAATCCCGATGTCAAGCCCTCGCCTAATTGCTGGATGGGGAGGCGGCCCCGCGCTTCAAGATCTGGAGCGCTGCTGCGACGCGGCTGATCGTTGCTTCCCGATCGATGCTGTCGATCTTGGGAACGAAGCGAACAAGCTCGCCCTTCTCTACCGCGCGGACAAATCGCGTCGTGATTTTCAGGCAAGGCTCTTTCGACGGACGACCTTCAATTCCGACATTCAACAAGCCATGATTCGCATTTACTTCGTAAGTACGCCCCGTCTCCGTATTGACGAATACGCAACCGTGCCTTGCCCGGATCCACTGATTCCTGGTCTCAGCCGCTTCGCTTCGTTGTTTGCGCCGGTAGACCCTGTGCTCGCTCTTTGCGCGCTGCGCACACAAGTACCGTGCATCGATTTTTTGCGATATTAAATTCTGCAAGTATCGATAACAGTCGTTTGTTGTTGATAACTGCGTAAGTCTGTGACTTCTAAGCGCAACGTAATCGGATAGGCACTGACCACCTGGCGCTTGCTTTGCGAGCGTTTGCAATCGGAAGAGTTGTCCGTAGGTCAGCCTACCTTCGGTTATCAGCCAAACCAGTTCCTGCGCGACGGATCGCCCGTCCATTCGAACGAACTCGGTTGCGCGTGGACTGGTACTTACTGAAGCCTTTGGGTAAACCATACGTTCATGCGTATATATGGGACCGTCTTTCAAACCGTCTTTCATTGATGCTGGGGCCACGGCATTTTCGCGTTGCACTAACTTGATTGAGGGACTCTCGGTGAGAGAGTTATCCGGGTTGGAGTTGATTCCGGTAGAACCATCAGGAATGGGCTCCACCGCGCGGTCCAGCCCTGGCGAAGATTGCCCGTCATCGCTAGAACACTCGTTAGCGCAGTTTTGATGAATACTAGGCGATGTTTCTTCTGTTTTAGATGTAACAAGCCCTAAAACATCAGCTAGTTTCTTTGTAATAGTGATTAGTCCAATATCCAAAACCCCATCATCCAGTCGCGTTTGAGTTGTGCGACAGATCCATCCGTCTTTCTCCAGCTTGCGCATAGCGCGATAGACGGAGACTTCACTGCAGCCAGCCAGCTTGGCCAACGTAGCTTTCTTGGCGAATACCGGTTCAAACGGATCGGTGGCACGAACGCCTGCCGCGAGGATGGCTTGCAGGACCGCGGTCGTTGCCCTCGTGAAACCGTGGTTCGAAGACTGTTCCCATACTCGATAGATTGCCACTCGAATAGAAGAGGGACGGTTTCGGTACTTGGCCGGAACGGCGACGTCCGTTCTACGCCGCGTTATTGATCCACGACGTTCCCTATTACATACACTTGTCGAATCTAACCCAACGTCCTGCTTATTCGCGGGCATAACCTCTCCCTCGGCGACTTTTACCGATAAAAGAATTGACTTTGCGGGGGAGGGTGCTTAGGATTCGCTTGTGAAGACGAGGTTCCTAAACAGTCCCTCTAACGCCTCAAGGTTGCCGCCTTGGGGCGTTTTCTTTTTTCGACCGACCTGGTGCGTTACGTCATTTCAATCTCCAAAAACATCAAGGCCCGGTCAGTGCCGGGCCTTGATGTTGAAAGTATTCGCTGGTTTGGTTGGGGCCTTTGTCGCCGCTTCTGCCCCCGGTGAAGGAGTGGGGCATTGAGCCCCTCTGCAATTCCAGGATCACGTGACCGCCCCTGGTTGCGCAAGAGTCTTTGCACAGCGCTGTGCGCCTTTAAAAGCAATGACTTAGGATTCATTAACGCATCGCGACCGGAGCGGCGAGGCGAGGCGACGGAACTGCTCTCGTCTGTAATCACCGCATCACGCGACCATTTTCGGTCACACAAGCGGCTTTGCACAGCGCTGTGCGCCTTTGCAATCAAGAACTTAGGATTGCTTAATGCATCGCGCCCGGTACGGCGACGCGAGCCAATACGGGCGCTTGGCCGGACGTCGAGCAACGAGGAATCAAATAAGCTAGTCATTGCTTTGCGCAGTGACAATCGCAAGGAACTTCCGGTGCCACTCTTCTGCAAGAGCCTCCGGAATTTCAGCCTCTAGCTTTACGACCTTCGTTCCGGACTTCACCCCCCGATACAGGTCCAAGCTGCCGCCTTTCGTGCCGGCGATCACGATATCGACCGTGCCGATACGTTTCTTGCGCGTGCCAGCAGCGCTTTCGCGAGTAGATTTGTTGACTTCCACCTTGATCGACTGCTCTAACCGTCTTAGCGAAATATCGGTTTCGAGTGCGGTCTGAAGTAGCTTGAAGGCGAAGTCTTCGGAGCACTTCTTAATGGCGTCAGAAATGATACTGGCGAGGGCGGCGGAGAACCGCTCCGCACTGGTCTGGCCAAGTTCAATAAAGTGAGCGGGCAATGCCAGCAGCTTCAACAGACGTTGTACTTGCGTGTGGCTTTCGACGTTGATTGCTTCCGCTGCTTGGAGTTGTGTGTAACCACTTTCGATCAAACTGGCCGCAACCATGGCTCGATCAAGGTCACTCTCCTTGGTCGTGTCGTTGAGAATGCGACTAACTTTTGTCAGTTTCAGGCCATCATTCGGATCAAGACTCTTATCCACAATGGCGTTCAATGTCGGCAGGCCGATCCGTATCGCGGCTAAATGGCGAGTTTCCCCACCCAGAATCATGAAGTGACCGCGGTCGTCTCCAATGCCTGGATAAACAAGCAGCGGATCTAGTTGCCCGTCGATCTGGAGGCTCTTTGCAACCTCCCTGATTCGCGTCTCCGTGCGCACCTTCCGAGCGTTGTATTTTGATACTCGTAGCTGACTTAGGGGGATAGCGACTTCTCGTCTGCCAGAAGCCAAGCCATTGCCTCCCGAATTGGCATCGACAAGAAACGATCTGCTGCTGCCTTCAATCGCTTCTCCCGCACCCGAATCGGACGCGGGAGGGAGATCGTTTGGAGAAGTAGCTGCGGAGACAGTCTTCTCTTGGAAACTATTCGGGAGGGGAGGGGAATCGTCCTCAGACGTCGTGCTGAAAGCACCGCTCTTAATCAATCCAGATAATTTAGGAACCGACTTTGCCATATCATCCCTCGCTTCTGGACGTTACGCCCAGGCCAGGATGAGTGATTCCAAAAGTCTGAACCACACTATGAGCCAGGTCGATCAATGCTCGCGCACCAATAGAAGTCGGGTCACTTTCTACCAACGGCACCGAACGCTTGTTGGCGGTAGCCCCCATTTGTCTCGCAAACTTGGAAAATTGCGGCACGACCGTCTCGTTCAGTATGGCTCCGTAGCGGGTATACAACACCGCCATGTTGTCCTTTACGTGCAATCGACCCGGTTGAAACTTGTTGATAATAATTTCCATTTCAACGACGGCATCTGTGTTCTTTGCAATCTCAGTTAGGTTTGAACGTAGAGACTCAAGGGCCCGAACACAGTCACCTACAGGTTCGACGACTGTCAGTACTTTTCCCGCTGTCTTTGCTGCGTACGTAAACGCTAAAGCGATCGGTGTAGTGCCAGGAGCCGTATCAACGATGATCGCATCGTAGTTGCGTCCCAAATACTCGCGGTTACGGTTAAAGAAACGGTGAGCACGTTCGTGAAAATTCATTGCGGTCACAAGAGAAGCATCGGACTCCGCAAGCGTAATATCGGACGGGAGCAGATCAAGAAGCCCGCCTTCGTAAACAGGAATCGTGGCACTTTTCAGGTCTTCATCAGGGCCATCAGCCTTGCTCAACATAAAGTGCCCAATGTGTTTATCGACTTCAGGGCTGTCGGTATTTCCTTGAAGTAGATTTGACGTCGAGGCTTGCGGGTCACCATCGATCATAAAGATCCGGTAACCCATCATGGCAAGCGCAGCAGCCAAATTTACGGCGATAGTAGTCTTACCCACACCCCCTTTGGTCATACGACTCACGATCACCGGCGGTACTTTGACTGCATCAACCAGATTCGGAAAATCTCCAATATCGACCCCTGCGGCCTTATATCGTGCGGCGCGCAAGTCGAAAGGCGTATAGCGCATGTGGTGCTGCCCCTCGGGCTTTTCGCGTCCGATCAACTCTTGCAGTTTCTTAGGAGCGATCTTGTCTGCGTCGTACAGATCAACCGCGACCGACGTTTTGTATTCAATTGAGCGCATCAAGGATATGTCCACACATTATCGACCTTCGCATGCTACTGCCGCCGTTTTACTTTCGCAAGTTTTTTTTCTTTTGTTTGATAAAAACTATGGTCGCTGTATTTAACTTTGCAAAGATTTTTCCCGTTTTGCGTTCTGCTGCGCACTTTCGACACTTCTGGTCACTTGTTTCGAACTTCGCTAGTATCCACGGCGATGACTTGAGCACAATGCAACAATGCAGCCGTAAACCCCCGTTTACGCGTAGGAATGGTGTACGTAGAGCATTTCATGCATCAATTTTGTTGAGTTGATCGTGTCCAGCCACAGTCATGTAAAACATAACGGCAGCCATTGATGCATCGAACCCGTTTCGCGTCGTGTCGGCTCGGCGGGGCCGGGCTTTGAAATCTGAACTGAGTAAAATTAGTCATAACACAGCTAGAATCGACGCCCGGAGCGAAATTTGCGTTACGATAGTCACTGAACTTGAGAGTCCGCCGCGTGACACTGCCCGTTTGCATTATTGCCAATGGCATATGTTCCACGTTTCTTTCGTTTTTTTTGGGGCAGCCATTTCCGGCCTTGAATAGATAGGCCTGCAGCGGGAACAGCTCCTAATGTTCCACGGTTTTTAGCGCCCGGAAAAGCAAGTTTTTAGTTTTTCAGCGAAGTATCGTAATTTTCGTTACGATATATTTACTATGTCTGAAAAAGTCCGAAAACCACGATCCAAGCATTCCTATCGCGATCGAATCCGGGAAGTGATTCGCCACCGAATCTATCGCGGCGATCCTCTTCGTACCTACGAAATTATTGACGAGGCGGGCGGAGGTTCTGCTTCCACCGTTCAGCAAGAGCTCAAGGCGATGCTTGAGGGCGACACGGTCAAGCCCGCAGTGCTCGTCGGTGCCGACCAGAGGACACCAACACAGCGTATCGGAGCGCTCGAGAAAGCCATCAATGAAGGCATCGCGCGAGAGCAAGTGCTGATCGCGGAAAATGCGGCTTTAAAAGAATCCCTGCAAGCTGCCCGGTCCGATCTGGACAAGTTACTGGTTGCACACCAAGACTCCCAGCGCCTGTTGCTTCAGGGAGTCGACGATCTTCGGCAGATGGTCAGGGCAGGGAAGGATACCTTGCCCGTAGGAATCATCGAGGCCGAACGGCAAAAGATTGCGGCCCAACATCAGAGCAATGATGGAATTCTTTGGAAAGCGAAGCATGATCAGTTACTTCGCCGATACATCGAGTTGGAAGCAAAGAATCGCAAGCTTGAGAGTCAGTTACACGAACTTGGGCAAAACGTTGATTAGCTGCACGCCGTCCGGCGGCTAGGCGCTCAAACTGCGGCGGTGAAATTCTTCGGATTGCCGCGATAGCGCCAGCGCTCGATAAGCTGAGTCACCCACTCATCGCCCAACCGGGCAAGCGCTTCGGCGATGGTGTAATCGCATCGGGCCAGCAGCTCCACGCTGTTTGCGGCAAGGGCTACGTACAGGCGCTCACCAGTGCTTAACGCGCCGGTGCAATCCAGGTCGCCTGCCGCTACGCGTTCCACCAGTTCATCAAGGCGCTCAAATTGGCTCATAGCTCTTGTCCGGAAACAAAAAGGGGAATGGTAGCTTAAGGTCCTACGCAACGGCAGGGGGTTAGGTTGTCGTGCCTTTCCATCAGAAACAAAATTCACGTTGTATTCAGATAGAAACAACCCTTGAATACATGTTTACCGATGCAATTACTTCATTGTAACCAATAAGTTACATCGACTTCGGTGAGGTTTTTTAATGGTGACGGGGAGAAGTTCTAATAGTGGAAAAGGCGAAAGGTGAGAACTTTTAATGCTTGCGGGTGAGAAGTTTTGATGGTCGGTAAGGTGAGAACTTTTGATACTTAGCCCCAAAGCCTTGCTGCTGCTTGGTTTCGAGAATCGGCAAGGTGAGAAGTTTTGATACCAATGGTGAAGGTTAGTGATAGTGATCAGCTGGAACCATTGCGCACTCAGGCGTCACCGCGGGTTGTCCTGATCAGCAAGGTGAGAACAAGTGATAGTCGCGACCGCAGCTTTGTCCGCAACCCTTGATATGCCTAGCGGTGCTTCGATCGCCAGAGGTGAGAACATTTAATAGTCGTCTCCGTCTGCGCGTACCAAAGTGAGAACTTCTGATAGTAAGGGCGGCAAAGGTGAGGTTTGTTAATAGTAGAGGCTCTTCCCCAGCCAGTGCTGGGCGTATAGGTGAGCCTTTTTAATAGTTCGGCGCGCAGGACGGGGAACAGGAACCCAATTTTATTGGCCCACAGGAGAAGTGGGTGCTAACTGGGTTGTCGGCGGAGGGGATCATTACTATTAAACCTTCTCACCTTAGCCAAATTCCTCGGTGATCTTTGAAGCACTCTTTCTTGCTCACCTTTCTTCGGTGAAGCCAAGGTGATACAGTTTTGCATCTCGATTGCAAGCGACTGTTCAGGTGAAAAAATCAACAACAGCCATAGAAGTGCTCGACACGAACACTTCTACGACCTCCGATCTGCGTAAAGCTGTCGAGGCCATCGCGATTCGACCGCAGGCAGGAAAGCTGACGCTGCTCACCCGGAAAATTAACAATGTCCTGCTCGCCGAGGCGCAGCGCCAGGGAATTGATGAACCGTCGTATCGCATCCCGCTCTCAAAACTGTGCGCAAAGGCCGACTATGACTCGACAAACATGAGTCTCGTCAAAGACCAATTGCGAAAGATGGCTTCGACGATCGTCGAATGGAACGTTGGCGTAAAGGGAGCGCGTCGCTGGGGTGTCACCAGTCTGATCAGCGTAGAAGTCATTGAAGACGGCAATCGGTGCACGATCGAATGGTCCTATCCGCCGCAGCTCAAAGCAAAGCTACTCGCACCTGAGATTTACGCTCGTCTGTCGCTGCAGATGCAGAACACGTTCCGCTCTTCGGCGGCACTGGCGTTGTACGAAATCTGCGTTCGCTATGTCGATTCACCTGGCCAGCTGACAATGCGCCTGAACTGGGATGAGTGGCGGCCAATTCTCACGGGTGTTCCAGACGGGGAAGGCGAGGGCACTTATCATTTGTACAAGTACTTTAAACGCGATGTGTTGAAAGCAGCGGTGGCGGAAGTCAACAAGCTGACTAACATCGAAGTCGAGCTGATCGAACACAAATCAGGACGGTCAGTCGCGGAACTGCAGTTCAGTGTGAAACCGAAGGGGCAAGCGGGGTTGCCGCTCGATGAGCCCAACTTGTTCGACCTGAACTTGATAACCAGAATCGTTGCTCTGGGCTTCACCCAGGCGCAGGCGGAGAAAATCTATTCTGACGCGGCCGATGAGGCAAAACTTCGTAGCGTGCTTGAGCACACGGAAAGGCGTCTGAAGCAAATGCCGCCTGTTGAGAACCCGCAGGGCTATTTCCGACACGCGCTCCAAGCAGGCTATGTATCTAAAACTGCCGCAAAAGCGGCGCCGGCGAAAGCCTTGGAAGACAAATCGAAGAAGGCCTCAAGAAAACCGGCATCAGGGACGCAGTTGACTCAACAACTTGCGGAGCATTGGTTCACCGCAAAAAGAGCGGAAGCGCGAGAAGACTTTGACGCTTTGAGCCAGGCGGACCAAGCGGAGGAGCTGGCAAAGTTTGCTGCGAGCGGGAAACTGCCCAGCATGCTACGCAAGAAATGGGAAGCGGACGGTCTTAAGGACAAGATGTGCGCTGCTTCATTTCAACAATGGTTGATCCGCGACGTCAATGCGCCATCAGAGCTCGAACTGCTGCAATACGGTTTAGCGAACGGCTTGATCGCTGCGGCGACATCGTGACAGTCGCGGCTATGTAATGCTTGCGAAATCGCGCCAATTTGGCCACTTTCTTGTCGCACTTGACCGCGAGATCTCGATCACCTGACCGGCGCTTGCCGACCCTGAGCCGACCTTCAGGCTTTTGGAAAGCAGACGGCTAACGTTCGAATTTAACGGCCTCCTTGCCAAACACACGCCAACCGACAACCAGTGCCGCAACGAACGAGAACAAGGCGACGGCGCTTTGCACAAATAAGCCCAGCATGCCGAAGCCTATGTCGTTCGCCAAGTCGGCGCGTTGCGCGATCCCATATTGCTGCATGTACCACGCGACGACTGCCTCCGCCGAAAGCAAAGCCAAGACCGAAGCGACTACAACCGCTACTACCAGCGCAATGAATGCTCGGGTGGCGACGTACCCAATCATTCGGAGTCTGTGCTTGAACATTTCTGATTTCTCTATTTCCTGGACTATCTCGCGTCCTCACTTCCGGAAACACTTTCACAGCACCAGCTACCCCAGTAGGGCTTTGGAGAAGAGCGTATCAAAGACCTTCTCCTCCATCCTTAGACCTGATGGGGATATCGCTGGGTTACGAACGTTTGTAGCTTTGTAGATGTTTCCAGCTTCACCTAGCCTACCTGACCAGAAGGGAATGCTTCGTCCGATGATCACTATCGAACCTCGTTGAACAGCTTCCTTTGCAATTTTTACTTGACGTTCTCGTGACGGCAAAACACAAGCCAAGTCAAAAGACCTGGATGCCCATGGAACAATCTGAACGATGGCAACACGCTGGCTTACCGATTTTGCTCCGAACTTCCTAATCAAAAAAGCTCAGTTCGCGTTAAGTAAGGACGTGGCTACACACGGATGGCAGAAGC
>JADHEF010000911.1_pt1 | contig 23450 bp, 19 predicted proteins | sample 8952391 | NCBI WGS metagenome assembly JADHEF01 (sample SAMN16124439, study PRJNA663245) | bioreactor sludge metagenome | isolation source: sludge (nitrite) | place: India:Bengaluru | collected 2019-02-28 | reverse complement strand
TGTGCGTAGAACACCTCAAAAATTACTTGATCCGGAAACACACTATCTTTGAAGGGGGATTTCGGGGGATGTTCCCCCCATCCCCGCCTCCCTCCTCCCCTGTAGGGGCGGACCCCCGTGTCCGCCCGCTGCCCCATCACCAAACACCCCCACCGGTCCTGTGCGCCCGTGTTGGCCCTTGCTTACGTTTCCTGCAACAGAACGTCGAGCTGCTCCTCAGACAATCCCGATGCTTCCAGCGTTTTGGCACGGGCTTCGTCAGCAGGCATTCCCTGCGTATTGAGCAAAGACAGATAATTAATAACTGCTGGGTAAAAGTATGGATGGGAATGCCCAGTACGTTCGAAAAAAAGACGGTAAATAAAAACGGATCGTCGCATCAGCGGTTCCGCCTCCGCCAGCCGGTTCGTGACATACAACAAAAGCGCTAGGTTGTTGAGGCGGATAGCCACATTAGGATGTTCCGAGCCGTAGGTTCCCTCATCAATGGCAAGTGCTTGCAACATCAGCTTCTCCGCCTCCGCCAACCGGTTCGTTTTCTGCAACAATTGCGCTAGGTTGTTAAGGTCAATGACTACCTTGGGATGCTTTGATCCGTAGGTTCCCTCATCAATGGCAAGTGCTTGCAACATCAGCTTCTCCGCCTCCACCAGCCGGTTCGTGGCCTGCAACAACTGCGCCAGATTGTTGAGGCAAGTAGCCACCTCGGGATGCTCCGGCCCGTAGGCCACCTCGGTAATGTCTAGCGCGCGGCGCATCAGCTTCTCTGCCTCCTCCAGCCGGTTCGTGGTATACAACAATACCGCCAGGTTGTTGAGGCCCATGGCCACATCGGGATGCTTTGGCCTGGGGGCAGCCTCGTATATGGCCAACGCGCGGCGCATCAGCTTCTCCGCCTCCTCCAGCCGGTTCGTGGCCTTCAACAACTGCGCCAGGTTGCTGAGCGCTGTGGCCACATTAGGATGCTCCGGCCCGAAGGTCGCCTTGTCAATGTCCAGCACACGCCGCATCAGCGGCTCCGCCCGTGTCCACTCAGCCAAGGTATACCAGTATCGTCCAACCTCGTTCATCAACCAAGAAGCACCTGGATGCTCCATGTCTCCCCACATATTGGCCAGCGCGTCGAGGGGCAGGACTTCCCACCGGGCCTCCGTCCATGCGGTGGTCTGGTTGAGGACGGCGACACGGGTCTCGACCAGCGCGTCAAGGGCCTTCTGCCGGTCGGCGCGAAGTTCGGGGGGCGCATCCCGCCCCACCAATTGCTGCACGAGCCGGTGGACGCGGACCAGCCGGGGCTGGCCGTCGGCGTCGGGCGCGCCCGCGGGCAGAAGGAGGCGCAGGCCCATCAGGCGGCGGAGCACATCCCGCCAGGGATCAGGATAGCCCGGTTCGGCGTCCCGGCCCAGTTCGGGATGGACGGCCGCCGCCAGCTCCCGCAGCCACGGCAGGGCGGCGTGGTCCGGGGGCAGCAGGGCGGCGTAGTCCATCACGAGCCGCTCGGCGGCGGAGAGGCGCTCCAGCATGGGGCGCAGGGTCGCGTCCAGGCGGATTTCGCCGTGGCGCACCCCCGCGCCGCTCTGTCCGGCGGCGTTGTCCAGCCCCTCCAGCCCCTCCCTGCGCAGCCGCGCCAGAAAGGCGGCGCAGGTGACTTCGGGATAGCGGCCCAGATAGACGGCGGCCTCCTCCACCGCGAGGGTGAATCCGCCCAGCAGCCGGACGATTTCCCGCGCGGCGTCGCGCTCGGCGGCGTCGCGGAACCGGCCCCCGCGCTGGTGGGACTCGATCAGCGACAGGGCGTCTTCCTCCGGCAGCTCATCCACCGCCACAAAGACGCGGTCGGAGAGGGCCTCGTTTTCCTCCTTGTGCAGTTCTTTTTCCGTCAGGCGCGTGGTGGCGAGGAGGTGGAGCCAGTCCCCGTCGGGGAGCTGTCCCGTCTGGGCCGGTTCCAGCAGTTTCGGCCTGTCCACGTTGTCGAGGAGGAGCAGCGCGTGGTGCGGCTCGTTCTCCATGACAAGCCGGCGCAGCTCGGCGATGACGCGCTGGTACTGGAGCGCGACATCGTATTGTTCCGGCTCTGTGAAGGTGACGCCGAGGGGGGCGGCCAGCAGGGCGATGGTCCCCGGCAGATCCTCCCGGCCCTCGCAGCGCAGCAGCCACCGCCCGCCGCCGTACCCGGCGGCGAAGGCGTGGGCGTATTCCGTGGCGAGGGCGGTCTTCCCCACGCCGCCCATGCCGTGGACCGCCGTGAGCACGCCCATCCGCCCCAGCATGACCGACTCGTGGATGCGGCGCATCTCCGACGTGCGCCCCACAAAGTGCGGGTTGTGCGTCTCCACGTTGCCAAGACGCCGGCCGGCCTCCTCGCCGAGGCGGATGCGATCGGCAATCCGCCCCCCCAGCTCGCCCATGCGCCTGCGCACCTCCCCGTCGCGCAGGGCATCCGCGCCCTCCCGGTGCCAGGGGCGCAGGTCGAACTGCTGGCGGCGCAGCAGCTCCGCTACCCACTCCTTGCAGCGCGTCTCGAAGCCCGGCTCGTCCCAGCCGGGCACCTCGACGAAGTAGATCGGGGCGACGCCCTCGCCCATGTAGGGCCGTCCCGTCTCGTACTTCACATACTCGGTGAACTCCCACTCGCAGTAATCGCTGTCGAGATAGGCGGGGGAGAGGCAGGCCAGCATGAGCCGCGACTCCCGCAGCCCCCGGAGGATGCGGTGCCGCCAGTCCTCCATCCCCCCGATTTCGTCCACGTCGAAGAAGGGATTCAAGGGACGGCTGGCAAAGGCCGCGAAGTCCTCCCTGATCCGGTTGACCAGTTCGGTGACCCGCCCTTCGGTGTTGTCCCGCCGGGCATAGCTGATGAACAGATCGTATTCCATGATTCCGCGCCCCTCTCGTTTGGACCGCTCATTCGGAACAGCACGAATATAGGGAACCCGGCCCCCCGTCTTCAATGGGCAGGCCCCGTCCACCCGTATCCCCCGTAGGGGCGGACCCCCGTGTCCACCCCCTCGTCCCCAAGTTGTACTTCGCAACCAACAGAATTGCCGCACCATCCCGCAAGAGGGCAAAGATGAAGTACAACTTCAAAGACACACCCGTCACCAAGTGCAACTTGGTGACGAGATAAGACAAGTGCAACTTGGTGATGAGATAAACACCCGTCATAACAACGGCATGCCGCCTGTCCGGTATGGAGTGCGGTGGCAAAGCGCAGCGCGACACCGCTTTGTCCGGAAAACCCGGCGGATACCCGTAGACGGGCCTTTTGTGCCAACAGGAAAGCGGCGTCGCTGCCGCCGCACTCCAAAAAAGCGTGCCGGGGCAACACATCGCCAAGCCCGCATGCCTTCATGCCGTTTATCCGGCGATTATGGGCCGCCTGTGCGGTTGCGCCGGTTGCGGCGCGTTGTGTATGCTGGAACTGACCAGTCAGTATTGGGAGATTCCCATGGAAACGCGGGACAAACGGCAGGACATCATGGCCGCGGCGGAAAAGCTGCTGGCCCACCGGCGCATCCACGAGGTGACGCTGGACGACGTGGCCAAAGAGGCGCGCGTCGGCAAGGGCACCATCTACCTGCACTTCAAGGACAAGGATGACCTCTTTTTCGAGGTGGCCACCTCCGGCTTCGACGAGCTTTGCGGGGTGGTGCGGGGGCAGGTGCCCGCCGACATCCCCTTCGACGGGCAGCTTCTTTTCCTGTGCGGCGCCATCAGCGGCTATTTCAGGGAGCGCCGGACCCTGATCCAGATGATCCAGGCGGAGGACGCGCGCCTGCCGGGCGGTCCGGGCTCCTTCGGCGCGCGCTGGCTGGAGCGCCGCCGCGCGCTGGTGGACGAGGTGGCGGCGATCCTTGCGCGGGGCGCGGCGGACGGCGTGATCCGCGCCGGCACGCCCCCGGCGGTGCTGGCCCATCACCTGCTGGGCATGCTGCGCACGCACAACCGGGGGCTGGACGACTTTCCCACGGAATTCCGCACCCACGAGACGGTGGTGGCCCTGTTTCTCCACGGCGCGGCCGCGCCGGCCCGGGGGGGGAAAAGGAAATGAAGCCGCGCCTGCTTTGCCTCATGCTGCCCGCGCTGATCGCGGCCGGATGCGCCACCGGGCCGGAGCCGCGCTGGACGCCCGAAACGGCGGCCCCGCCCGCCTCGCCGCCGCCGGGGGTTGAGCAGGCCGCGCCGCTCGACACGCGCGCCGCGCCGCTCCCGCCCAACCTGCCGAACCCCGCGCCGCTCACCCGCGACGGGGCCATCCTGACGGCGCTGACGAACAACCGGGGCATCGAGGTGGCGGCCTTCGGCCCGCGCATCGGCGAAACCCTCGTTCCCGAGGCGCGCGCGGCCTTTGATCCGGTGCTGCTGGGCGCGGTTTCGGCGGGCCGCGACACGCGCCCCCTGGAAGAGTATTCGCCCTCCGCCCCGGCCTTTCCGACGGCGGCCTACACCACCGTCGGCAGCGTGGCCTCGCAGGCGCAGCGGCTGGTGGAGCAGTCGAAGAAGCTGGGCACGACGCTGGACGCGATCCAGACGCCGTCGCTTGTCACCGACGACACGCGGGGATCCCTCACGCTCCGGCAGGCGCTGCCCACGGGCACGGAGTTTTTCCTGACGGGGTCGCTGTCGGACACGCACACGAACCTTTCGGAGGCGGAACGGCAGGGCGCGTGGTCCCTCGGCGTGAGCCAGCCCCTGCTGGAGGGCGCGGGCGCGCGGGTGAACCTTGCCCTGCTGCGCCAGGCGGCCAACCGCTCCGCGCAGAGCGGGCACGCCTTCCGCGCCGCGGTGCTGGAGCTGGTGCGCCAGGTGGAGACGGCCTACTGGGGGCTGGTGCTGGCGGAGGAGCTGGTGAAGATACGGGAATTCGCGGTGGAGCTGGCGGACCGCCAGCTCCGGCGCAACGAGGACCTGCTTTCGGTGGGCCGGGCCATCGAGGGCGACGTGATGGCGGCGCGGGCGGAAAAGGCCACGCGCACGGCGGACCTGACGGACGCGCGCGCCGCGGTGAGGTCGCAGAACATCGCCCTGGTGCGCCTGCTCAACCCGGACGCGGCGGACCCCTGGGCGGTCACCTTTTCCCCGCAGGATCCGCCGGAGACGGCGCCCCTGGCGGTGGACGGGGACAAAAGCGGCGAGCTGGCCCTGCAATACCGGCCCGAGGTGGCCCAGGCGCGCCTGGCCGAGGCGAACACGACGCTCGACGTGATCCGCACCCGTAACAGCCTGCTGCCCAGCCTGGACCTGACCGGCGCCTACGGCGTCACCAGCCGGGGGGGCACCAAGGGCGCCATGACGGGCGGCCTGGACGATCTCGCTTATGACAACTACCGGATCGGCCTTGAGTTCCAGGCGCCGTTGCTGAACCGCGCCGAGAAGGCGCGCCACCGCCGGGCGGTGCTGCTGGAAAGCCAGGCGGAGCGCAACGTGGCGGCGGTGGGGCAGCTTGTGGAGGCGGAGGCGCGCCAGGCCGCCGTCGAGCTGGAGAAGCAGTGGCAGCGCATCGAGGCGGCGCGCCAGGCCGTGGCGAGCCGCACGGAACAGCTCCGCGTGGCGGAGGGCCGAAACGAGTCGGGCCGGACCACCGACCTGGATCTCATGATCGTGCAGCGTGACTTCATCCAGTCGCAGGTGGACGAGGTGACGGCGCGTGTGCGCCACATCCAGGCGGCCACCCTGCTCCACGCCGCCGAGGGCACCCTGCTGGAGCGGCGCGGCGTCACCCTTGAAACCGCGGACAACCCGGAATAGGAGCCTGTTTATGGCATCCCGGAACAGACGCGCCCCGTGGATACTGCGGGGGCTCATGATCATGGCGGCGGCGGCGGCGGCGGGCTGCAACCCCTCCGGCGCGCCCGCCGCGCCGGGCGGGCCCGGCGGCCCCGGCGGCGCGGGCATGCCCGTGCCGGTGCGACTGGCGAAGGTGGAGCGCGCCACCCTGCCCCGGCAGTACAGCACCATCGGCACGGTGGAGGCGCGCACGACGGTGCAGGTGAAGGCGCAGGCGGGGGGCGAGCTGATCGGGGCGGACTTCAAGGAGGGCGACCAGGTGACGAAGGGGCAGGTGCTCTTCCGCATCGATCCGCGCCCCTACGAGGCCGCGCTGGGCCAGGCCGAGGCCAACCTCTCCAAGGCGGAGGCGATGGCGGCGCAGGCGCGGGCCGCCCTGTCGCGCGACAACGCGCAGGCGAAAAACTCCCAGACCGAGGCGGACCGCACCGCCGCGCTCTTTGAAAAGAAAATGGTCTCCCAGGAGGAGAACGACCGCTACCGCACGGCGGCCGAGGCGCAGCGTGAAACCGCCGCCGCCAGCGCCGCCGCCGTGAAATCCGCCGACGAGGCGGTGCGCGCGGCGGCAGCCGCGGTTGAGGACGCGCGGCTGAAGCTGGGCTACTGCACCATCACCGCGCCGCTGACGGGGCGCACGGGCAGCCTGCTCGCCCATCCGGGCAACCTGGTGAAGGCGAACGACACCGCCCCGCTGGTGGTGATCAACGAGATACAGCCCGCGCTGGTGTCCTTCACCCTGCCCGAGCGCAACCTTGCCGACGTGCGCCGCCGCATGGCGGAGGGCGCGCTGGGGGTGCGCGCGGCCCCGCCGGGACGGGAGGACAGCCCCTCCGAGGGGGTGCTCGAATTTGTGGACAACCAGGTGGACCAGGCCGCGGGCACGATCCGCATGAAGGCGCTCTTCCCGAACACGGACGAGGCGCTTTGGCCGGGCCAGTTCGTGCGGGTGGTCATGGACGCCGAGGTGCTGGCCGACGCCGTGGCCGCGCCCGACGCCGCCGTGAAGGCGGGCCAGAACGGGTTCTACCTGTACGTGGTGGACGCGGACATGAAGGTGGAGCGGCGGCCCGTGAAGACCGGCGGATCGGTGAACGGGATGACGGTGATCACCGAGGGCGCGGAGCCCGGTGAGACGGTCATCGTGGACGGGCACCTCCGCGTCGCGCCGGGCGCGGTGGTCCGGCCGGCCGGGGACGGGCCCGCGGCCGGGGCCGCTCCGGAAGGCCCCAAAGCGCCATGAGCATCTCCAGCCTGTTCATAAAACGGCCGGTGATGACCACGCTCGTGATGATCGCGATCTTTCTTGTGGGCGCGCAGGGCTACATGGGCCTGCCGGTGAACGACCTGCCCAACGTGGACTTCCCCACCATCGCGGTGTCGGCGTCGCTCCCCGGCGCGGGGCCGGAGACGATGGCCTCCTCGGTGGCCATGCCGCTGGAGCGGCAGTTCTCCACCATCGCGGGCATCGACTCCATGAGCTCGGTGAGCTACCTGGGCAGCACCCAGATCACCATCCAGTTCAGCCTGGACCGCGACATTGACGCGGCGGCGCAGGACGTGCAGTCCGCCATTTCCGCCGCGACCCGTTCGCTCCCCCGCGACATGCCCGCGCCGCCGTCGTACCGCAAGGTGAACCCGGCGGACTCGCCCATCCTGTTCCTTGCCCTCAGCTCCCCGGTGCTGCCCCTTTCCGACGTGGACGAGTACGGCGACACGAACATCGCGCAGCGGGTGTCCATGGTGAACGGCGTGGCGCAGGTGCAGGTGTACGGGTCGCAGAAGTACGCCGTGCGCGTCTGGGCCGACCCGCAGGCCCTCGCCGCGCGGAAACTGGGCATGGAGGACCTCCTCGCCGCCATACAGACGGGCAACGTGAACATGCCCACCGGCGACCTCCAGGGCGCGAAGGAGGCCTTCACCATCGAGACCGAGAGCCAGCTCGAAAACGCGGCGGACTACGAGCCGCTCGTGGTCGCCTGGCGCAACGGCGCGCCGGTGCGCCTCGGCGACGTTGCCCGCGTTCGTGACAGCGTGGAGAACGACCGCGGCGCGGGCTGGTACAACCGGGACCGCGCCGTGGTGCTGGCGGTGCAGCGGCAGCCGGGCAGCAACACGGTTCGGGTGGTGGACGACATCATGAAACTGCTGCCGGAAATCCGGCAAAGCCTGCCCGCCTCGGTGGGCATGGACCTGCTGTACGACCGCTCCCAGCCCATCCGCGAGTCCGTGGCGGACGTGAAGCACACCTTCGTGCTCACCACCCTCCTCGTGGTGCTCGTCATTTTCCTTTTCCTGCGCAAGATCACCGCCACGATCATTCCCGCCTTCGCGCTGATCCTGTCGGTGGTGGGCACCTTCGGCTTCATGGCCTGGCTGGGGCACAGCCTCGACAACCTCTCGCTCATGGCGCTCACCCTCTCGGTGGGCTTTGTGGTGGACGACGCCATCGTGATGCTCGAGAACATCGTGCGCCACATCGAGAACGGCGAGCCGCCGATGGAGGCGGCGCACAAGGGGGCGGGCGAGATAGGCTTCACCATCCTGTCCATGACCATCTCGCTGGTGGCGGTGTTCATCCCCGTGCTGTTCATGGGCGGCATCGCGGGGCGGCTCCTCAACGAGTTCGCCGTGGTCATCAGCATCGCCATCCTCATGTCGGGGGTCATCTCGCTGACCCAGACGCCCATGCTCTGCAGCCGCCTGCTCCGGCAGGAGTCGGGCAAAAAGCACGGCCCCCTCTACCGCGCGCTGGAATGGGGCTTTGAAGCCATGCTTTGGGTTTACGACCGGACCCTGCGCGTGACCATGCGCCATCGTTTCCTGACGGTGCTGGCGCTGATCCCGCTGCTCTGGGGCACGGCGCACCTGTTCAAGACCGTGCCCAAGGGCTTCCTGCCCACGGAGGACACGGGCCAGCTCATGATCTCCACCGAGGGCGCCCAGGGCATCTCCTTCGCGGACATGGTGAAACACCAGCGCGCCCTCGCGGACATCCTGCTGGAATACCCGCACATCGACGGCATGATGTGCTCCGTCGGATCGGGGGGCATGATGGGCGGATCCAACTCCGGGCGCTTCTTCATCCGGCTGAAGCCGCGCGACCAGCGCCCGCCGGTCACGCGGATCGTGGAGGAGCTGCGCCCGAAACTCGCCGCGGTGCCGGGCATCCGCGCCTTCCCGATGGTGCGCCCCGCCATCAGCATCGGCGGCCAGGCCACGCGCAGCCTCTACCAGTTCACCCTCCAGTCCACCGACACGGCGCTGCTCTACGAGCACGCCCCGAAACTGGAGGAGCGCATGCGCGCCCTGCCGGGACTCGTGGACGTGAACTCGGACCTCTTCATCACCAACCCGCAGGTGGAGGTGGAGATTGACCGGGACAAGGCCTCGTCGCTGGGCATCTCCGCGCAGAAGCTGGACGAGACCCTCTACACCGCCTTCGGATCGCGCCAGATTTCCACCATCTACGCGCCCAACAACCAGTACCGGGTCATCCTGGAGCTCGCGCCGGAGCACCGCGCCGATCCCGCCGCGCTGGGCATGCTCTACGTGCGCTCCGCCACCGGCGCGATGGTGCCCCTCGACACCGTGGCCACGCTGAAGCGCGGCGTGGGCCCCCTCAGCGTTACCCACCTGGGCCAGATTCCGTCCGTGACGCTGTCCTTCAACCTGAAGCCGGGCGCGGCGCTGGGCGACGCGCAGGCGGCGGTGCAGCGGGCCGCGGACGAGATGCTTCCCCAGGGCATCACCACCAGCTTCCAGGGCACGGCGCAGGCCTTCCAGTCCTCCATGGGCGGCATGGCGGCGCTGCTCATTGCCGCCGTGCTGGTCATCTACATCGTGCTGGGCATCCTCTACGAGAGCTTCATCCACCCCGTCACCATCCTGTCGTCGCTGCCCTCGGCGGGCGTGGGCGCGCTGCTCACGCTCCAGATGTTCGGCATGGAGCTCAACATATTCTCCCTCGTGGGCGTGATCATGCTCGTGGGCATCGTGAAGAAGAACGGGATCATGATGATCGACTTCGCCGTGGAGGCGCAGCGCGAAAAGGGCCTTGAGCCGACGAAGGCGATTTACGACGCCTGCCTCATCCGCTTCCGGCCCATCATGATGACGACCATGACCACCCTCGCGGGCACCCTGCCCATCGCGCTGGGCATGGGCGCGGGATCCGAGTCGCGCAGGCCCCTCGGCATGGCCGTAGTCGGCGGGCTCATCGTGTCGCAGCTCCTCACCCTTTACATCACCCCCGTCCTTTACACCTACATGGAGTCCCTCACCGGCCTTTTCCGCCGCCGGCCCAAACCCGCACCGGCGGAGACCGCCGCGGAAACCACGCCATAACCGCGCACCCTGTAGGGGCGGACCCCCGTGTCCGCCCCCTATCCCAGTCCGGCCCAGAAATCGTCCACGGCCTTTTTGCCCTTGCGGGCGGCGTCGTAGACGTCCACCATGATCCATCCGTTACCTGAATTAGGCAGAAAAAGTAATACGTACTATTATTAATAAATGTTATTATTGATTTATTATAATTTCTGTGCTACATTTACACATGGAAGCTTCAAATTACGGAGGAACACACCTGAATCAAACGGACTGCAGCGGGCTTTTAACGTATAGCAAGCATTCATCAATATGGCACATGGTGTCTGACTGCAAGGTTGAAGGGGTATGTGGAGTTCCATACGTTTCTTGTCCGCAATGCCAGGATCCCATGAATCCCTCCCGCAATTGAATACGTAAGGGGACAGATCATGCTTGGCGTTATGTTTTCTCTTTTTTTGATGTCGCAGCATACCCATCAAATCGAGTATATGGAGCGGCTGTCTTCGGAGCTGGCCCTGGTCACAGGGACGCCGGAATATCAGGAGGCAAACGCCCTGGCACGTTCCGGAGCACCCCGGGAAGCGCTCGACATTCTTGGAAACGCGGCGCTGGCGGCGGAGAACGGGGAAATGCGCGCCGCCTTCATTTCGGGCATGTCGGCGGTGCTTGAGTCCGCCGGCGCCACTAATGAGTCACGGGAGGCGTATATTGCCGCCGCAGAGGATCTCCTGCCCAACCTTGAGGATGAGGCGCGCTTTCGGATGCTCTACCAGCGCTCGGCATATGAGCGCGACCTGGGGCGGACGGAACTGGCGGCGGAGGGGCTTGAGGAGCTGGCTCTTGAGGCTGGTGATTCCGCCCCGGAATGGTACTATCATGCGCGGTACATGCAGGCGCAGAACGCCATTGCGGCTGGAGATAGGGAAGATGCTGTGGCCCGTCTGGAGGAATTGCACAAACTCCGCGATAATTTTCCGGAGGAGTTGCAGGTTCAGACCGCATTTCAGCTGGTCAATACCTCCGGCGGCATGAATGACTGGGGCCGAGTGGCAAGGCTTGGGCCGGAATTGCTGAAAAAGCTCACGGAAAATCCGGAGCGCCGGATGAACATCCTTTACCATCTGGGAAGGGCATTTTACGAATTAAGGCGTTTTCGGGAAGCGCAGCAGGCCTATGAGGAATTGAGCGGCCTGGTCAAACAACACCCCCCGCAGAATCCCCAAATTCTTGCCCTGTACCAGTCCGCCGACAAATCAGCCCGTTTCGCGGAATTGCAGGCCCGGAGTCAAGAAGGGTGGCCGATGGCACCCACCCCGCAGGAGAACACGGAAGTGGAATCCGCCGCGCCCCTCTCCCAGCCGGTTCCGCCGCCGCCGCCGCTTCCTGTGCCTGATGTGGTTCGGCAGTCAGGACCACCACCTGAACTGTTGAAGGCCATGGGCGGGGCTCCAGGTTCACATCGGCAAAAATGGCCGCAGGCAGCCGTTGTTCCGGCGGTGTTCTTCTCAGGGCTGCTGCTCGGCGGACTTGCTGTTTGGGCTTACGGCCGCAGTCGGAAACCCCGTCCCCCACACGGCGAGACCGGCCCATGAGAGCCGCGCCGGGGCGGGTTCATCCCAGTCCGGCCCAGAAATCGTCCACGGCCTTTTTGCCCTTGCGGGCGGCGTCGTAGACGTCCACGATTTTCCAGCCGTCCACCATGATCCATCCGGTGTAGCCGCCGTCGTAGAGCACCCTCAGCGCGGCGGCCGTGTCGCAGTGTCCGTCGCCGCAGGGCAGGTGTTTCGACGTGCCGTTGAAGAGGGTGCCGTCGGTGTCGGTGAGGTGGACGTGGCCGATGCGCTCCGCGCCGACGCGCCGCAGCATCTCCTCCGGCACGCCCCGGCTCCCCCACATGAGATCGAAATGGCTGGGGTCGTAGTTGGTGCGGCAAGCGGGGTGGTCCGCCTCCGCGAGGATGCGCTCCAGGTGCTCGCAGGTGTTGAAGATGAAGGGCGGCTCGATCTCGAATGACAGGTGCATGCCCGCGTCGGCGCAGACGGCCGCCGCCTCGTGGTAGCTTTTGGCCAGGTGGGTGATGGCCGCGTCCACATTGGGGTTGCCCTCCAGCCCGCCGCCGGGCCAGTGGCCGATGAAGTCGCAGCCCAGCGCCTTTGCCAGCCGCACCCGCGCGCGGAAGTCCTCCAGCCATGCGCGCCGCCGCTCCGGGTCGGCCGCGTGGGCGTCCGGGCCGCCGTTCTGGAAGGTGTACACCCGCAGGTTGTACTTGTCGTAGAGCCCGCGCAGCGCCGCCACGCGCCGCTCCTCCTCGGCCTTCGGGTAGCCGCCCTGGGGCCAGCCCTCCACCAGCTCGATTCCCCGGAAGCCCGCATCGGAGGCGAACTTGAGGACCTCCCAGATCGGGTAGTCCCTGCCGTAGTCCTGCCCGGAGGACATGAATCCGTTGAGGCCGAGGCCCATGGGCCATTTGCCGGGTTTTTCCGCCGCCGCGCGCCGCGCCGCCATCAGCGCGCCCGCGCCCGCCGCCATGCCGAGAAACCGCCGCCGGGTCACATCCATGACTCAATCCTCCGGATGGTTGAAGCGTCCCTGGGCCCATGATAGCCCTTCGCCCGCGCCCCCGCAACCACGGGCGTCCCCGGCGGGTCAAACGGGGAGATTGCACGGACGGCGCGGGTTGATCTACCGTTTTCCCGTCCCGGCGAATCAGGGTCCCATCCGGAATCAACCGAAAGGAAGCAGCATCATGGGTTCAGAGAATGGCGGCGGCATGTCGCGGCGCAGTTTTGTGAAGGGCATCGGCGCGGGGATGATGGCCCCGCTCATCGTGCCCGGGCGCGTTTTCGGCGCGGACGGGGACACGGCCCCGAGCAACACCATCACCATGGGCCTGATCGGCTGCGGCGGCCAGGGCCGGGGCGACATGGGCGGCGCGCTCCAGCAGAAGGGCGTCCGCTTTGTCGCGGTCTGCGACGTGAACAAGAACAACCTGGAGGAGGCGCGGAAGATGCTCGCGGATCACTACGGGAAGGACGAGTGCGCCTGCTACTCGGACTTCCGCGAGCTGCTCGCGCGCAAGGACATCGACGCGGTGATCATCGCCACGCCGGACCACTGGCACGCGCTCATCGCGGTCACGGCGGCGCGGGCGGGCAAGGCGATCTACTGCGAGAAGCCGCTGACCTGGTCGCTGGGCGAGGGCCGCGCCGTGGTCGAGGCGGTGAAGGCGAACAACGTGGTTTTCCAGGTGGGCAGCATGCAGCGATCCGGAGATCAGTTCAAGCGCGCCTGCGAGCTTGTGCGCAACGGCTACATCGGCAAGATCAAGCACATCAACGTGGGCCTGCCCAACGGCGGCCACGCGCTGTGGGTGGACTCGCACCCGGCGCCGCCGCCGCACGTGGACTATGACTTTTATGTGGGTCCTGCGGAATGGGCGCCCTACCACGAGAAGCGCCTCGACTGGGACTGGCGCTGGTGGATGGGCTTCGGCGGCGGCCAGATGATGGACTGGATCGGCCACCACGGCGACATCGCCCACATGGGCATGGGCTGGGACAACACCGGCCCCGTCGAGATTGAGCCCGTGCTCTGGGACTATCCGAAGGAGCGCAACAACCTCTACAACGGCCCGCTGCACTACCACTTCAACGCCACCTACGCCGACGGCACGACCATGATGGTGGCCAGCATGGACACCATGCCCGACGTGTTCAAGAACTGCGGCGACACGGGCACCCAGTGGTTCGGCGAGGACGGCAAGTGGGTCTACGTCTCCCGCAAGGGCATCGAGGTGAGCGACAAGGAGCTGAAGAAGGTGAAATTCACCGACAAGGACTTCCGCTTCCGCAAGGAGCGCAACCACATGCGCGACTTTCTCGCCTGCGTCCGGGAGAAGCAGGAGTGCATCGCCCCCGCCGAGGCGGGCCACCGCTCCGCGTCCATCGGGCACCTCGGCAAGATCGCCTGCCTCTACGAGTGCAAGCTCCAGTGGGACCCGGCGGCGGAGAAGTTCGTCGGCAACGAGGGGCTCAACCGGGTGCTCACCCGCAAGTACCGGGGCGACTGGACCCTGGCCTGAACATAAAAAAGCACTGTTTTGCCCCGCAAGTGGTAAACTATTGACGGGTAATCATGACTCCGGCGGACCGGTCCGCCGGAGTCTTTTTCCCCCGGAGCGCGGAACACCTTGCGGTTGGCATGGAAAATAGCCCTCGCCGCCCTTGCCGTGGCGGCGGCGGCGGCCCTTTGGCGGGGCATGGCCCGCCCCTCCGCCGGCGAGCTTGTCGCCGGGGCGGTGGAGATGCTCGCCGCCGACCCGGTGGCCTGGGTGGACGCCACCCGCGACGCCGTGCGCGCGGCGGCGGCGGCGGCCCTCGCGGAGGGCGACGAGTCCGCCGAGGCCTGCCATGTGGTGGCCATGCAGCTCCAGCGCGAGGGGGACATTGCGGGCGCGGAGGCCTGGTTCCGCGCGGCCATGGCCGCGCGTCCCGACTGGGGCTGGCCCTACGCCGCGCTGGGCAGCCTCATCGCCCGGGACAACCCGGACCGGCTCGGCGAGGCGGAGGAGGCGCTGCGGCGCGCCATCGAACTGGAGCCCGGCTGGTCGCGGCCCCACAACAGCCTCGCCGTGGCGCTGCGCCTCCAGGGCCGCCTTGAGGAGGCGGAGGAGGAGGCGGTGCGCGCCGTGGAGCTGGACCCCAACGACATCGCCGCGCAGAACAACTACGCCAACCTGCTGGTGCACCTGGGCCGCCTGGAGGACGCGGAATACCATTACCTGGCGGCGCTCGACCTCGATCCGAACCACCCGAAGCCCTACTACAACCTCGCCTGCCTTTACAGTCTCCTCGGCAGGGACGACGAGGCCATGGCCATGCTGGAGGAGTCGGTGCGCCGCTCCGGCGTCATGCGCCAGGACGCCGCCACCGACCCCGACCTCGACGGCCTGCGCAACCGCGAGGACTTCATGGAGCTGATCTACGGCGTTTCCGACGTCATCCCCGCCCTGCCCTACACGGAGGGGAACGGAACGCCGCCGGAGGGGGACATGACCGCGGAGGGCGAAACCGGCGTCATGCCCCCGCCCGAAGCCGCCCCGGAAGCCGCCGCACCCGCCGACAGCCCGGCCGATGAAGAAAAAGGCGCGGTCCCGCCCGCCGCAACAGCGGACGAAACCGCGCCCAACTAGCCCCTCCGGGACCCTTCCGTCCCCCGTGTTTTTTTACGCCCCGCGCTTCAGCCTGCGCACGCTCCGCTCAATCCACAGATCGATCTGCGCGCGTCCGAGGATGTCCGCCAGCGCCACGCCCGCCTCGCCCGCAAGGGCAAGGGCCCGCCGCCGGGCCAGTTCGCGCGCGCTGCGGCGCTCAGCATCGGTCAGCTTGCCGTCGGCGCGTCCCGCCTTGAGCGCGCGGACATACTCCTCGTAGACCTGGCGCACGGCGGTTTCAATGAGCTGGATGGCGCACCGCCGGAGGCGGGCGCGCCGGCCGCGGAACCACGCGGAGGAGCCGAGCGCGGCCCATACCGCGCCGCCGACGCCCGCCGCAAGGGTGAGCACCGGTTCCGAGGCGATGATTTCCGACAGGTTCATGGGTTCTCCTTTCATCACCACCAGGCGTCGCGCCAGTAAAAGGACGCGGCCCCCGCGTGGCTGCCGTCGATGTCGTCGTTGAACTGGATCACGTCCGCGCCCGCCGCCACAAGCGGCCAGACGCCCTGAATTTGCGCGGTCACGTCCGCGCCGTCGAGCGCCGCCCTTCCGGCGACGCCGTCAAGGACGAGGGTGGAGCCGGTCTCCACGACGCCGTTGAACACGGCGGCGCGGAGGCCGCCGCCGAATCCGGGGCGCGACACCCGCCCCGCGGCGGTGAACACAACGCGCAGCGGGACGGGCGCGGTCCCGGAGGAATTCAGCGCCATGGCCTGCCCCCGCGCGATGATCACCGCGTCCGCACGGCTTTCCTCCTCGGCCTCCTCCGCCAGGCCCTCCGCGCGGAAGCGCGCGCCCACCGCGGCGGAGCCGCCGCAATGGTGCGTTTCCCGGCGGAGGCTGAGAAGCCGCGCCGCCATGCGCCGCCCCGGGCGGATGCCCACGGGGACCAGTCCGGCCGCGTCCCCCCGCGCGGCAAGGCCCGCCGCGTCGAGCACGGCCTGGAGCGCCGCCGCGTTCCCGGGGTTTTGGAGCAGGACCGACACGTCAATGAACCGTGCGAAGCCCTCCCCCTCCCGCACGACCCGGTCCGAGCCCGCGCCCTCAAGGGCCAGTCCGCCGATGCGTATCATGGCCGTTCCCCCTCCCCGAAAAGCGGGCCGGTTCCGGTGATCTCGGCCAGGCGCGGGGGCGGCTCCCGCCGCAGCACCGGCGCGAGGAGATCCCAGCCCCGCATCCGCGCGTCCTCCCCGGCCCGCGCCAGCAGGCCGGGGAGGCCCGTGTCGTCCCGGCGCTGCCCGCCCACCGTTGAGTTTTGCGCGCCCGCCGCCGCCGTTGCGGCGAGGCAGGCCAGCACCAGCCCGCCCGCGAGGAGCGCGCCGCCGTCCACCAGCCGGGCCGCGGTGTCGCCGGGGTCCGCGTCGGGGTCCAGGCGCGCCCCGATTTCCAAACGGGCCCGCGCCAGGCACGAGGCCACAAGATCCGGCGGCGCCTGCCGCTCGGTGAGCTGGAAGAGGCGGCGCACGTCCGCCTCGGTCGCATGGTTTGGCATTTTCCCTCTCCCTTTGTTTGCGGCGGTGTGCGGCGCGGACGGGAACCCGCCCGCGCCGCACGGCGCGCCTAGGACCAGTTGCAGTTGACCACCACGCGGGCCTTGTCGTAGATGACGGCGAAGTCCGTCACCACGGTCAGGTAGGTGCGGTCCCACTGCTGCCGGATGAGCTTGTCGCTCTCCACCGTGAGGTCCTGCTCGGTGAGCTTCTGCACGGCGTAGCGCGCGTCGAGGAAGGTGATCAGTCCGTCGGGCTGGTCGGGCATCGGCACGAGGGTCATGCCCAGCGGCGAGGGCAGCCCGCCGGTGCGGGTGAAGTCGAAGAGCGACGCGTCGCGGAATTCGTCGAGCGCCAGGAGCCGCGCCAGGGTGAGCCCGTTCACGAGCATGTGGGTCGGCGTGAAGTCGTTGCCGAGCGACAGTGTCAGGAATCCCGTCACCAGGTCGTCGAAGCCCCACGCGCCCGCCGTTTTGCTGTTCAGCGTCTCCGGCGCGGTGCCGCTTCCGGAGGAGTCGCCGAAGGCGAGCACATGGGCGAGGCGCGCGTCGAGGTTGCGCCCGAGGCGCTCGCCGATGCGGCGCAGGTGAACCCGCAGCATGTCCATGGACATGCGCCGGATCACCTCGTAGGAGGCGATGACGCCGCGCCCCTTCTTGTCCAGCCGCACCGTGCGGTCGCCGTAGGTCAGGCTCGACTCCGGGATGGCCGCGCCCTCGGCCACGGTCCGCATCTCCTCCTGCCCCGCCGACTCGCGGATGTAGGGCACGTCGCAGACCGGGCCGCCCACCGCCTCGTCGCGGATGATCAGGCCGGGATGGCGCGGCTTGCCGCGCATGCCCTCCGTGACCGCGCCCCGGACAATGTCGGGGAAGAGCCACTTGGCGTCCGGGTCCGACTGGAAAAAGCGCTCCACCGTGACGCGGCGGAGGTCCACGCCGAACTCCCGCGCGCAGTAGTCCTCCACGGACACGCCGAGGGCGCGGAAGTACTGGCCGTGGGTGAGGCCGAGGCCGCCGAGGGTCTCGTGCAGATCGCGGCCGCGCACCGCGGCGAGGCGGTCCGGCTCCTGGGCGAGAAAGCGCGCCTGCTCGCGCATGAGGGTGTTTCCTTCGTTCATTGGGGGCTCCTTTCTAGATGAGCACGTGGACTTTTTCACCGGCCGTGTCGGTGTGGAGCACAATGCCCCGCCCCGTTCCGACGGCGGGCGTTTTCACCCTGCCCGCCGTCGCCGAGGCGGCCACCCCGGTGATCCCGTCCGGCACGGGGGCCGCGCCGGTGTAGGGAAAGTCGCAGACGCCGCGCAGGCGCACCGCCAGGGGCGCGCCGTTGCGGTCGCAGTCCGCGAGGGCCTGGCCCAGCACGGGGCCGCCCTCCGCGGCGGCGTTGTCCACCGTGTAGGGGCCGGTGAGGCTGAGCGCGTCGCCGCGCCTGATGGACACCGCGCCCGAGGCCTTGGTGCGGCAGGTCATCACCAGTTCCGTGATCGGCCCGCCAATGTCGCCGTATGCCATGGTTTGTTCTCCCTGTGTGTTGGTTGGTTCCGCCTCAGCCGAGCAGCAGGCGCAGCGCCGCGTCGTTGCGGTCCGCGCGCGCGGCCCGGCCGCCCCCGCCGTCCAGCGCCTCCGGGCGCGAGGCGGGTTCGGGCGGGAAAAGCCCGTCAAGCCGCGTCTCAAAGGCGGCCAGGTGCCCCGTGATCTCCCTCAGGCTGAGGCCCGCCAGCAGGGCGCGCCACGACGCCTCGTCAAAGTGCGCGCCGTCGAGGCGCCGCCCCAGGGCGCACAAGCGTGCCACCGCCCGGTTGCGCGCCTCGACGCCGTCCCCGGCCAGCGCCGCAAGCCGATCCTGGGTCACGCCGTGCTCCCGCGCGGCCAGGGCCAGCGCGCGGGCGGCGGCGGGGCCGAGCCCCCGCTCCCTGCGCCACACGAGCCGCAGCGCGCCCCGCGCGCCCCGGAGGAGCACCGTCCACGCCTCCCCGTCCCGCGACTCCCAGGCGTACTCGCCCCGGTCCAGCCGCTGCGCGCTGCCGTCCTGGTCCAGCCAGCGCAGGGGATGGGGCGCCTTGTCCCCCGCCGTGGCGCCGGGCGCAAGGGCGTCCCCGTCGATGCGCCATCCCGCGAGGCAGCCCCCCGTTTCCATGCGCAGGTCCAGGTGCGGCCCCTCCGCGTCATGGTGGCGGTGGAGCACAAAGCGCCCGTCGCGGGCGGTCCCGGCGGCTGCCGGGTCAAGGGCCTCAACGTTCTCAAGCGTCCAGTGCATGTTCTTCTCCCTTGTTGGGGTTGTGGGCCGGGGGGCGGGGGAATTCGGGGCGCTGCGTGCGGTCCCATGGTTCCGCGCCGTGCGCGGCTTCGGGCTCCGGGCCCCTTTCCCCGCGCCCCCCGGCAAAAAATCCGAGCGGCCTCAGCGGAGCGCGGACTGGAGCAGGGACGCCGCAAGACCGCCAAGGTTGGCGACCAGCAGCAGCACCCCCCGCCCCAGCGCCTGCTCCAGCCGCAGCATGCGGTCGCGGATCTCGCGGATGTCCCCGCGCAGCCCGCGAAACTCGGCCTCCGCGACGCGCTCAAAGGCGCAATGGTCGCCGCATCCGCTTTTCATGGCGCTCATTCCTCCTCCCAGGCGGTGCCGCCCGTCCACAGTTCCACCGGCGCGTGGAATTTTTCCCGCGCCGCCGTCAGCGCGCGCGACGCGGTGACCGCGCCGCCCTCCGCCACAAAGGCCGTGCCCTGCGAGCCCGCGGACACCACCGAGCCCTCGATGACCTCGATCACGTCGCGCATGATGAAGTGGCAGGAGCCGCCGCCGTAGTCCCGGCCCGGCACATGGTCGCAGGTCCGCAGGTCGCGCCCGCACACCGAGCATTCGGGCGTGCGGAAGGAGAAGCCGATCGACGTCTCCCGGTACACGCCGCCCTCGATGTTCAGGATGAAGTCGGCGTTCTCCCGCGTGCGCAGCACGTACACCTCGGGCCGCACCGACACGCGGTCCCCGTCGCGGTGCAGCCGCGACCGGAAGAAGGTGCCCCGGGGCAGCGAGCCCCGCAGATCGTGCCGCTCCATCAGCGGGCGGCCCGGCGTCATGCCGCTGATCCGCTCCAGCTCCTCCTCCGGGAAGCGGCTGAAATGGCGGTCCACCTGGTTGTGGCAGAGGTCCAGGGTGAACACGGCGATTTCCTCCGGGCGCAGCGGGCGCAGCGAGTAGCGGTTCACCGCCTCCGCCGTGCCGTCCCCGCCGGTTCCGTCCGCGTCGCGGCGGGCCGTCACAAGGCCCGCGTGGTGAAAGACAAAAGGTTCCAGTTCCATGGTGTCCTCCTGATGGTTGGCGCCGGTTCAGCGCAGGCCGAGGGTTTCGCGGGCGGCCCCGTCCCCGATGAGGCCCGCATCGCGCAGGCGCAGCGTGTTCTCGATGTCGCGGCCCCGCGCCTCCGCCTCCTTGAGCGTGTCCACCGTGCGGTTTTCGTTCATGCGCACCACCGCGCGCGCCGCCACCCCGCCCAGGGCGAGTTCCGTGTTGTAAATCCGCTCCAGCAGGCCGCCCACCAGCCGGTTCACCGTCTGCACCTGCCGGTTCACCACCTCGAACTGCGCCGTGCCGTAGGTCTCGGTGGAGCCGTAGTTGCGCCCCATCAGCACCGGCATCATGTGCAGCGCGGTGATCACCTGCTCCTCCACCGCCTTGTGGTTGTCGTAGAAAACCTGCGTGCGCTGGTCGCCCTGCACCACCGACACCGACACGTTGTCGTAGGTCACGATGTTCTGGTCGGCCTTGAGGCCCGTGAGGCTTTCCCGCAGCGACGCCAGCGCCGCCTCCGCGCGCGCCCGGTGCGCCCCGGCGTCCTCCCCCGGCAGGCGCGGCTCCGGGGCGCAGCGCACGTGCAGCCGGCTCCAGCCCGCGTTGTGCGCCGCCTTCGCCATGTCCTCCAGAAGCTGCTGCTGAATCTTCACCACGAAGGGGATGGACCGGAGCATCGAGCGGCCGTAGGGGTTCGTGCCGTCACGGTCCAGCCCCAGGTAAAGAATCCGCGCCTCGGGCAGCGGCACCGTGTCCCCCTCGAAGACCTGGAACGGGAGCAGCCGCCCCGACTCCCGGCGGAAGCGCAGGGTCCACACGTCCACCGGCACCGCGTCGTGCAGCCGCGACCGCTCCCGGCCCGGCACCAGCTCCACCGCCGCCGCGCCGTAGGTGAACAGCGCCGCGTAAAGCAGGTCGAGCAGCGCCGTCATGCCCGCGCCGCCGTTCACCCGCCGGTCCAGCTCCGCAATGCGCCCCCGCGCCTCCTCCCCGTCGCGCGCCGACGCCGCGTCGGCAATCTCCACCCGGTGCCCCGTCTGGCAAAGACGCTTCCACGTCCACACCGCGTCCGAAATGTCCGGCACGGCGTCCCGCAGCATCCGGTACACGCCCAGTATCTCAAAGGGCGTGTTCCCCGGCAGCGGCAGAAACTCGTTCCACCCCGCCCCAAGCCCCCCCGGCATCCCCTCGGGCCGCGCCGACTGGCCGCCCGCACCCAGCAGCGGCACCCCCGCCGTCCCACGCGTCCTGGCCCGGCGGCCACCGGCCCCGCGCCACCGCCTCAGAATCCGTTCCATCATTTTCATCCGCGCTTCTCCCGGGAACGTTGATGTGTCCCTCTATAAGATCAGCGCGGGTTGTTGCGTTTTTCGCGCACTTTTTCCGCATAACCCCAGCGGCAAAAAGCCCTTGGGGAATTTTCACAACAGCCCCCGCCACCCCTTTTAAAATCCCCTTTTGAAGGGGGAGCCCCGTCCCCTTCTCCTGTAGGGGCGGACCCCCGTGTCCGCCCGCCTCCACCCACCCTCTTACGTCCCCCTTTGAAAGGGGGATTTAGGGGGATGTTGAGCCGCATTCCGGCCCGATTCCCGGACATGCTGAAGCATGAACAACATGCCAGGAAGCGGGGGGGCGTGGTAGGTTGTTGACGCTTTGGCGGGGCTTGGCGGTTGGATGTTTGCCTTGGCAGGCGGGCGGTCACGGGGGACCGCCCCTACAAGAATTTCCGTGTGTTTTGTCTGTTTCGTGCTTTGCTCTGTGCCTTGTGTGAGGATTCGGTGGAGATTCACCACAAAGAGGAAGGGGAATTCTCACACGGAGGCACGGAGGCACAGGGGAAAGCAAGCGTCTCCCTGCCTTCGAGGTTTTGCTTCGCTCCTTTTGCCTCGCGGGCAGGGACGTTCACAAGTTCAACTTGTGAACGAGTGCAATGGCGGGGGGGCTCTCCCTCTTCCCCTCCCATGCTTCCCATTCCTCCCATAACTCCCATCCCCTTTCCCAGGGGCAGGGAACATGAATCACGAATACCGCCGGATCAGCTCCGCCACGTCATGCATGCCTCTCATTTCGGCAATGTCAACCGTTTTATATTTGTCCAAATACAGGGTATTGTCCCGTGCGCCATGCTCCAGGAGGAACCCAATCAGTTCCCGGTCCTCCGCGCAAACAGCGCTGCGCAGGGCGGTGCCTTTGTGTGCGCGGCAAGCCCTGTTGATGTCCGCGCCATACTCCAAAAGAAGCCTGACCATGGCGATTTTGTCCCGGTTCGGCAGACCCGGAACTATGGTCGCCGCCATGCTAATTGGAGTGCCCATGTCTGAGTGGTCGCTGTTTGGATTGGCCCCCGCGTCAAGCAGCACCCTCATGATGTCAAGGCTTCCCTGGCCGACAGCGGAAAAAATGGGGGTCACCCCAAACCGCGTCACCGCCTCGATGTTTGCGCCCGCATCCAGGAGCATCCGGACCGTTTCAACATTGCCGCCGGTGGCAAATATAAGCGGTGTTTCCCGGCTTTTTGTCGCGATGTCCACCGGGGTGCATTCCAGCAGGATTCCGACCACGGGCGCATGCCCCTCATGGGCTGCGTAATGAAGCGGGGTAAATCCCCCGATACTGAAGGAATGATGCTCGGTGTAGCAATTGCGGGTTCCCGTCAGCGGGTCGGCCCCGTGGGCAAGGAGCAGCGTGACGCAGGGGGCGTGCCCCGCAAAGGCGGCCTCGTGCAGGGCGGTCCACTGGTACTTGTCCGCGCGGTTCACCTCCGCGCCGCGCTCCAGCAGCAGCCGGAGGCATTCCCCATGGCCACTGCGCGCCGCGAGCATCAAGGGCGTGAACAGGGTCTTGGTGCCGGCGTTGGGGTCGGCCCCGCAGTCCAGCAGCACCCGCGCGCAGTCAACACCGTTGTTGCGCGCAGCCTCCAGCAGCGGCGTGGTGTCCGCCGCCGCCTTGTCGGGTTGCGCCCCCTTCCCGCACAGCACCGGCACCGCCTCGGCAAAGGCCTTTTGGCAGGCGGCGGCCAGTGGCGTCAGCCCGCTCGAAAGCGGCCTGTTCGGCTTCAATCCCCTCGCCAGGCATTCGGCAAGCAGCGGCAGATCCCGCGCCGCGCACGCCTGAAGAAAAAGGGTCTCCTGCGCTTCCTGCTCCATAATCGTGTCCCCGCTGGTTAACCACAAAGAACCTACACCATCCGGGGGGATATTTTCACCCCTCCACCCTCTTACGTCCCCTTTTGGAAGGGGGATTTAGGGGGATGTTGAGCCGCATTCCGGCCTGATTCCCGGACATGCTGAAGCATGAACAACATGCCAGGAAGCGGGGGGGCGTGGTAGGTTGTTGACGCTTTG
>JADHEF010000909.1_pt1 | contig 23498 bp, 30 predicted proteins | sample 8952391 | NCBI WGS metagenome assembly JADHEF01 (sample SAMN16124439, study PRJNA663245) | bioreactor sludge metagenome | isolation source: sludge (nitrite) | place: India:Bengaluru | collected 2019-02-28 | reverse complement strand
GCACTTGAGGGTTACCTTCATCGTTTTTCGCTCCGTGAAACGTCTTGTGTGGAAACTCGACGATAGCACGGGGCCATCTTTTCACGTATCCAAGGGCTCGCCAGTTCGACGGTCATTTTGTTTCTGGAGCACCACCTATGGCCGAGCCAAGTACCGGCGCCCTCGCAGTGACCGGCGTACTGGCCAGCGTCGGCCTGGGTGCCCCGGCATAGCTAATCATCCCCCTCAATGCGTACATCCGAGATACCCAAATCTGCGACCGCAATGCGGAGATCATCATTTGATAAGCGGCACGGCGCGCGCGCCTCAGACAAGGGGTCAGCGGGGGCATGCAGACGGAGGAGAGCGGTCAGCACATTGTCTTCGTTCGGCGTGCTAGACCAATCGCATATCCAGAATCTGGTATGGCCTTTGAGGTTGTAGTCGATGCGGTATTTCATAGGTTGCCGGACCTCCGCCATTGGACGTCAGTTATGCCGAAGCGCTCAGCAACAGGTCGAGAGACCTTCCTGATATCTGAAGCAGTGAATTTAGGAATGACTCCTACGCCAGCTTCGCAGGCCGCCCAGTGCCAAGCCTCAGCGTTATTCATTCGCTCGGCGCGGACGATGAATTCGCGAGCCTCCCCGTGGAGCTTGTAAGCGATTAAAAAAATGTCACTGATCGGCATTTATTAGTTCCCTCTAGTGAGGCCAGATCGGGCAACATTCCTTTTAGCCTCTAGGGGGCTCCTGGGCAAGCATCCGACCGGTTTTACGTCGGTGCACGAATTTTCATTTACGGAGCAAGCAATGGCCCGACCGACCTCGGCCCAGGCGCAGCCACCTCGCTGGGCATAAGGCTCCTCTACTGTTCTCGCTGGGTGGTTGGTCGCCCCAGCCTTCCGCACCCACTCCTAGGCTCGCCACAACGGCGGGCCTTTTCTTTTTCCGCTCCCCGCAAAGGGAGGAATCGAGATGGCCCCGATGCCCGAGAAAGACCCTGGCCTCTGGGCCGCACTCATCGCTTGGGTGATCGCCCACCAGCCGCAGCTCTACGCCGCCGGCCTGTCGGTCGCCATCGCTGTATTCCGCGTGATGTATGGCGGAGGCAACCGTCGGCAGATGTTGCTGGAAGGTGCGCTGTGCGGCCTGATCACCCTGGCCCTTGTGCCACTGCTTGAGTGGATGGGTCTTCCCCAAGGAATGGCCACCTTCGCTGGTGGTGCCGTCGGCTTCATGGGAGTGGAGAAGCTTCGCGGCTACTCCGACCTGTTCCTGTCCCGGAAGGCTCAAGGCTGATGGCCTGCAGCGGATGCGCCGCCCGGCGCGAATGGAGGGACTGAGCAGTGATTCCCATCGATAGATTGAGGCAACAGTTAACCTACGACCCTGCTTCCGGCGTGCTTAGAAGGGTTGTAGGGCCGAACGCGGGCAGGATTGAAGGAGCGAAGAGCTCCAACGGTTATCTGAAGCTTCGCCTGGATGGTGTGAATCTCTACGTCCACCGGGTAGCTTGGGCTCTCGTCCATGGCGCCTGGCCCAGCCATGACATTGATCACATCAATGGTGAGAGAGATGACAATCGGCTCTCGAACCTGCGGGTGCTTAGGCGCCACGAAAACTTGCAGAACATGCGCAAGCGTCGACCTGGCGCAAGCGGCGTCCGAGGGATTACATGGGATAAGCAGACGCAAACCTGGAGGGCTCAGCTGAGCACCCAAGGAAAGCGAATCAACATAGGCCGATTCAAGGATAAAGAGATGGCAGAGGCCGCTTACCTCGAAGCGAAGCGGCGCCATCACCCTTTTTCTGCGGAGGCCGCTTAATGACATGCGCCACTTGTATGAAGCATCGAGAGTGGGCGTTAAAGTGGACAAAGGTAGCGTATGAGCGAGCAAAAAACCTTTTCACACAAGATCGAGAAGCTGAGCCCGAAGAAGGGCGACCTTTTGGTGATCAACGTCCCGGTTCCTCTGAAGGAGGGGCAGCGCGAGAAGCTGACAGAGATCCTGAAGGGTAAGGCTGATCGACTGGACTGTGAGCTGCTTGTGCTTGAGGCGGGCATCACTGCCCAGCTGCAACCAAGCGTGAGCGACTTGCTGGCCGAGCAGCAGAAACAGACCGCGCTTCTCGAGCAGATCGCCACCCAGAACCTGGCGCTGATCGAGGCGCTGGCGGACGGTGACGATGTTGATCCTGACGCTGAGCCAGAAACCTACCTGGATGGAACGCCATGCCGCTGAGGCCACAGCGCCCATGCAGAGCCCAGGGTTGTCGGTCCCTGCACCGCAATGCCAATGGCTACTGCGACGGCCATGCAGAGGTGGCGGCAGAGCAGGCTAAGGCCTGGGCTACACGCAAGGGCTCAGGTCGTGGCGGCCGGCCATGGCGTCGACTGCACCAGGCTGGGAAGGATTCGCGAGGCAGATGAAGTTGACCACATCGTGGCGCTGGCCCACGGCGGCACGGACGATGACAGTAACCTCAGGGCCATCAACCACGACTGCCACAAGGTGAAGACCCAGCGAGAGTCAAGAGGGCGTGCACGTGGCGGCTGAAACACGTCAAAACCCCGATTTCTGCGCGTTTTTGGGGCAAAAAACGCCCTGAGGGGGTGGGGCACCCTCAAAGTCTGGGTCTTTTAGTTCGGACACCGCGCCCCCAGCTTTTTTTCCATTTCCGCAAAATTCAGGTTTCCAAAATGGCCCGACCGCGCAAGCCGACGAACGTGCTTGAGCTGACGGGTGCGTTCAAGAAAGACCCCCAGCGGCGCCGCGAGGATGCTGAACCGGTGGGCGAGCTGACCGCCCCGCCGGCTCACATTAATGGAGCAGTGCTCCACGCCTGGAAGGAGATCGCCAAGTACGCCCCAAGGGACGTACTGACGAACTCCGACCGACTGACATTGGAGCTGGCCGCCAACCTGCTGGCCCAGTTCCGCAATGACCCACTCGATTTCCCTGCCGCCAAGCTGGTGCGGCTGGAGGCCATGCTCGGCAAGTTTGGCATGACCCCGGCCGACCGATCCAAGGTTGGCGGCGGCAAGAAGGACGCGCCGAAAGGCAATGCATTCGCGGAGCTGTGATGGCAAAGACGAAATTCCCGCTGATGAAGGCGGCTGAAAAGTACGCCAAGGATGTCGTCGCGGGAAAGATCCTCGTTTGCAAGTGGATCATGCTGCTGGCTCAGCGTCACCTCGATGACCTGGCTGTGTCCAAGCGAAAGGACTTTCCGTACAAATTTGACCCCGCCAAGGCGGAGAAAGTCGCCAAGTTCCTGCAGCTGCTGCCGCATACCAAGGGCAAATGGGGCGGCAAGAAGCAGCTGATCAAGCTGGAGCCTTGGCAGCTTTTCTCGGTGTGCGTACCGTTCGGCTGGGTCCGTAAGAAAGATGGCACACGGCGTTACCGCACGATCCTGGTGTTCGTGCCCAGGAAGAACGGCAAGTCCATCATCGGTGGCGGCGTCGGCCTCTACATGTTCGTTGCAGACGGAGAGTTCGGCGCCGAGGTTTACTCGGGGGCGACCACTGAGAAACAGGCCTGGGAGGTGTTCAGGCCGGCCAAGCTGATGGTCGAGCGTACCGACGACTTGCGGGAGCACTATGGCGTCGACGTGAACGCATCCAACATGGTCGTTCTGGCCGATGGATCGCGCTTCGAGCCTGTCATCGGCAAGCCCGGGGACGGGTCATCGCCGTCGTGTTCGGTGGTGGACGAATATCACGAACACCAAGACTCCACGCTGTACGACACGATGGAGACCGGGATGGGTGCCCGCGAGCAACCCATCATGCTGGTGATCACCACGGCGGGCTCAAGTATTGGCGGCCCCTGCCACCAGTTGATCCGCGATTCCGAGCGAATGCTGGAGGGTGTGATCGACCGGCCGGACCTATGGCCGGCCCTCTACACTATCGACCAGGGCGACGATTGGACCAGCGAAATCGCACTGCGCAAGGCGAATCCAAACTTTGGGATATCCGTCGCCGAGGACTTCCTGCTTGCCCGGCAGCGTGATGCGATGCAGTCGGCGACCAAGCAGGCCACCTTCCGTACCAAGCACCTGAACGAGTGGGTCGGCGCCAAGAATGCCTGGCTCAACATGCTGCGTTGGAAAGAGGCGCCGGTCAGGAAGAGCCTTGCGGAGCTGGAGGGGCGGCCGTGCTACGGCAGTCTCGACCTGGCTAGCAAGATCGACATCGCCGCCAACCTGCTGATCTTCCCGCCGCATGGCGACGATCCGTTCTGGCACATCCACGCCAGGTACTACCTGCCAGAAGCGCGTGTGCTTGAGGAGCTGGACAGCAACACCGCGCGGTACCGCGAGTTCGATGCACTAGGCCTGCTGACCCTGACTGATGGAGAAGTCACCGACTTCGAAGTCATCAAAGAGGACATGCGTGAGTTTGCCGGGCGCTTCGACATCCGGGCCTACGCCTACGACCCGTGGCAGGCCACGCAGTTGGCCCAGGAAATGGACGCCGAGGGACTGCCGATGGTTGAGCTGCGCCAGACGGTGCAGAACCTGAGCGAGCCCATGAAAGAGGTAGAAGCCCTGGTGCTGCAGCGAAAGCTGGCCCACGGCGATTGCCCGGTACTGACCTGGATGGCCTCGAATGTCGTGGCGAAGCTGGACGTGAAGGACAACATCTACCCCAACAAGGAGCGCCCGGAGAACAAGATCGACGGCATGGTGAGCTTGATCACCGGCTGCGCCGTGGCCATCAAGCTCGGTATCGACGACTCCGGCCACTTCGATGACTTTCTTGCCAGCCCGATCGTGGTTGGCTAACGGGAAAACCTATGAAAACTGGCCTGATCATCTTTCTGGTGCTTGCCGCCGGCGGTTTGCTGCTGGGCGTTGCTGGCGTATACGTGCTGGCCGGCCTGGGTTATGCGCTGCTGGCCGCTGCCGGTTCGCTACTGGTCGCCGCGGGCTTCATTCGCAAGGGGTTGATCGGTGGCTAAATCACTCACGCAGATCCTCGGCCAGGCCTTGGTGAAATCGGCCGAGCCGGGAGTGGCTTCGAGCCTGGCTGGCTGGGCCGGCCGCAAGATTGGCCTGACCGACTCCACGTTCTGGAACACCTTCTACGGTACTGACTCGGCATCGGGGAAGGTGGTCAGCCAGCAGACGGCGCTCCAGCTCTCGACGGTTTGGGCTTGCGTGCGATTGATCGCTGAGACCATCGCAACGCTGCCGATTGCCTTGTACGAGGACAAGAACGGTGCGCCGGTGGTGGCCAGTTCTCACCCGGTCAACTTCGTCATCAGCCAGCAGCCGAACGCCGATCAAACCCCGGTGGAGTTCTGGGAGAACGTCATGGCTAGCCTGCTGCTCCAGGGGAACGCCTTCTGCGAGCCTCACCAGAGCGGCCGGACGCTGACCAGCCTGGAATTTCTACTGCCGCAGAACATGTCGCCGCCGCGACGCCTGGCGGACGGCTCCATCGAGTACCGCTACACCGACAACTTCGGCAAGCCTCACACGCTGACCGAGGATCAGATGGTGCACGTGCGAGCCTTCGGCATGGACCCGCTTTGCGGCCTGTCGCCGCTGGCCTACGGGCGGCAGGTGCTGGGCTCAGCCATGGCTGCTGATGAGTCGGCGGCCAAGATGTTTGCCAACGGCATGAAGCTGGGCGGCGTCCTGTCCACCGACCAGATCCTCAAGCCGGACCAGCGGAAGGACATCCGCGAGGACATGATCAAGCAGTTCTCCGGCGCCACGAACCACGGCAAGACCATGGTCCTCGAGGCTGGCATGAAGTACCAACAGGTCTCCATGACGCCGGAAGATGCCCAGATGCTGCAGACCAGGGCGTTCAACGTCGAGGAGATTTGCCGCTGGTTCCGGGTGCCGCCGTGGATGGTCGGGCATACGCAAAACTCCACCAGCTGGGGCACTGGCATGGAGCAGCAGATGATCGGCTTCCTGTCGTTCACCCTGCTTCCCTGGATCAAGCGCATTGAAATGTGCGCCAACCGGCGCCTGCTGCGACCAGATGAGCGCCGCCGCTTCTACGTGAAGTTCAACCCGGAAGGGTTGCTGCGCATGGATAGCGCGGCGCGTGCGGCCTTCTACAGCTCCATGACCCAGAACGGTATCTACACCCGGGACGAGTGCCGGCTGAAAGAGAACATGCCCCCGGAGGGAGGCAACGCGGCGAAGCTCACCGTGCAATCCAACATGCTGCCGATCGACAAGCTGGGCGAAGACCCCGGTGGCGCAAACCAGGCCAAGGCGGCGCTGCTCGACTGGCTCAGCGACCAGCGAAGAGGTAACACCCCATGAGACACAAGGATCGACTGGCGGCGGTCAAATACCGCTCTTTCGACTATGACGTGAAGGCTGTCGGCGACGATGGCCTTTTTTCTGGCTACGGTTCCGTGTTCGGCGTGGTCGACAGCTACAACGAGGTCGTCGCACCAGGTGCATTCCTGGAGTCGATTGCCGAGGCCAAGGCCAAGGGCCGCACCTTCCCCGTGCTCTGGCAGCACCGAACCGGCGAGCCCATCGGCAGCTGGAACATCGAAAGCCTGAAGGAGGACGACCGAGGCCTGTTCGGCGAAGGCGGGCTCTGGCTGGCTGACGCACCCTACGCCCGCATCGCCCACCGGGGCATGCAAACCCGGTCCATCACCGGCCTGTCCATCGGCTACTACGTCCGCGAGTCGAGCTTCGACGAGAAAACCCGAATTCGCACGCTGACCAAGCTCGACCTTATCGAGATCTCCATTGTCACCGTGCCAGCCAACGACGAAGCGCGTACCGACACCATCAAGTCGAAGCTGGCCCATGGCGGCCTGCCTTCGATGCCCGAATTTGAGTTGCTCCTGCGCGAGGCAGGCTTCTCGAAAACCCAGTCGGCGGTGATTGCCAACCGCGGGCTGCAGCACCTGCTCCGGAGCGAGTCCGCGGGCGACCTGGCAGAACTTGAAATCGTCGAGGCGCTGAAGTCGCGCCCGGCACTGTCTCTCCCATCGTTTTGAGGATTCACCATGCATAACGCCATGAGCAACCAGGCTCGCGCCGAGCACCGCCAGTTCCAGCGCAAGGAGCACGCCGACGACAAGATCCAGCTGAAAGCGGTCAATGACCTGCTCGACCAGCGTGACGAGGAGATCAAGGCATTCGCCAAGAAGGCGGCTGACGAGATCAAGGAGCACGGCACCATCCTGGCCGAAACCAAGACCATCCTTGATGGCCTTGTGAAGGATGGCCTGGGTCTGCAAGATCGCCTGCAAGAGATCGAGCAGAAGATGGCCCGTCGCTTCTCCGCCAATGATCCAGTTGACTTCAAGTCGGCTGGCGAAGAACTGACCGAGTGTGACGACTTCAAGTCGCTGCAAACTCGCGGTCGCGGCATCGTTCGAGTAGGCCGGAAGGCCGTCACCAACATTACCAGCTCTACCACCGGCACCGGTGGCGTCGGCGTAGCCATCCAGCCGACCCGCGTTCCCGGCATCGTGGTTGGGCCGGAGCGCGAGTTCACCATTCGCGACCTGATCATGCCAGGCCGTACTGGCTCGAACGCAGTCGAGTTCGTGCAGGAGACCGGCTTCCAGAACATGGCAGCCCCGCAGGCGGGTGAGGGTGCGGCGAAGGCTCAGTCCGACCTGTCCTTTGGCCTGAAGACTACCAACGTCATCACCATTGCCCACTGGTTCCGCGCTTCCAAGCAGGTGCTGTCGGACATCCCGCTCCTGCAGAGCTACATCAACGGCCGCGCGATCTACGGCCTGAAGTACAAGGAAGAGGAGCAGCTGCTGGCCGGCGACGGCACCGGGCAGAACCTGCTGGGCCTCATCCCGCAGGCGACCGCGTTCAACGACGCCCTGCGCAAAGCCGGCGACACCAAGATCGATACTCTGCGCCGCGCGATCCTGCAGGTCCGCATCGCCGAGTACCGCGCCTCGGCCATTGCCCTGAACCCGGTCGACTGGGCGGACATCGAGCTGACCAAGGACGCCAACGGCTCCTATATCTGGGTGAACGTCCAGGAAGGCGGCGTACAGCGCCTGTGGAAGCTGCCGGTGGTGGACAGCAACGCTGTGCCAGAAGGCGAGTTCCTGGTAGGTGCGATGAACATCGCGGCCCAGGTGTTCGACCGCGAGGAAGCGGCTGTCGAGGTCTCCACCGAAGACGGTGACAACTTCCGCACCAACATGGTGACCATCCGCGCCGAGGAGCGCCTGGCGCTGGCGGTCTACCGCCCAGAGTCGTTCGTTCACGGCGAGTTCGAGGCCACCCCGTAACCAGCCCAGGAGCGCGCCCGGGAAACCGGGCGTTACTGCATATGCCAGACGTGAAAGTCAAAACCATCAAGGGCTTCAACAATGGTGGCCAGTACGCCAAGCGCAACACGGAAATCACCGTCGATGAGCTGCGCGCCCGTGACTTGCTGCGCAACGGCCTGATTGAGGAGTACGACGTGAAGAAAGCCCAGGAGCCGGAGAACAAGAAAGCGCCGGAGCCAGCCAACAAAGGCGGCAAGGGCACGGCAACCAAGCCGAAGGAGTGATCTATGTCCGTTATCGCTATCGACTTGGCCATGCATCACCTGCTGGCCGAGCCTGAAGACCAAGCGCTGGTCCAGGCGCAGCTCGATGCGGCGGAAGAAGCGGCGATCCAGTTCCTCAACCGCCGCTTCTACCTGGACCAAGTGGCGCTAGACGAAGCCCGCGCCGGCGTCTCTGCTGCCTTGCAGCTAGCCAAGGAGGCGAATACCGCGGCGATTGCTGCTGCTGAGGCAGAGCAGGACCAAACTCTGCGCTGCCGCCTGCTCGACCATGCACGGCAGGCTCTGGCCGATGCCTATGACAAGGCTGACGCCGTCGCCTATGGCATGGTGCTTAATCCTGCGATCCAAGCGGCATGCCTGCTCAAGCTGGGCCACTTGTTCGCCAACCGTGAGGAGGTTGTTACCGGGTCGACGGCTGTCGAGCTTCCGCTGGCGTCCCAGCACCTGCTGATGCCTTTCCGCATCCGGATGGGTGTGTGATGCAGGCCGGCAGGCTGCGGCACCGCATCGACATCCAGGAGTTGAGGCCGGTGCGTGACCCGGTGACACTGGAGTTCGGTGAGCCTGAATGGGTCACTCGCTGGGAGAAATGCCCAGCCAGTGTCGAAGACCTGTCGGCCAGGGACTTCATCGCGGCTCAGGCCGGCCAGGCCCAGGCCACCGGCCGGATGGTTATCCGGTACCGAACTGGCGTACTTCCAACCATGCGCATCCTTTACCGGGGTGAGGTGTACAGCATCGTCGGCCCTCCACTGGCTGATGCCAAGTCCGGCCTGGATTACCTGACGATATTGGTCGAGAAGGGGGTGAAGGATGGCTGACGGCGTCGAGTTCAGCATTCTCGGCCTGGACAGCCTGCTGGGTAAGCTGGGCGAGGTCAGCATGGACGTTCGCCGCAAAGGTGGCCGGGCCGCACTGCGCAAGGCCGCCCAGGTGGTGGTGCAAAAGGCAAAGGCAGGTGCTGAGCGAATTGACGACAAGGCCACTGGCCGCTCGATCTCGGACAACATCGCGTTGCGCTGGAACGGGCGATTGTTCAAGCGCACCGGCGATCTGGGCTTTCGCATCGGCGTGCTGCACGGCGCCGTGCTCAAGGATGGCGGCGACCTCAGCACCAACGCTCCGACGCCTCACTGGCGCCTAATCGAGTTCGGCACCGAGAAGATGCCGGCCGCGCCGTTTATGCGCCCAGCCCTGGCCGACAGCATCAGCGAGGTGACCAACACCTTCGTCACCGAGTACGAGAAGGCAATCGACCGCGCCATCCGGCGAGCAGCGAAAAAGGCAGCACGCTCATGACACCACCAATTGTGCAGGCCTGCCTGCAGAGCCCTGCCGTGACAGCGCTGCTTGGCGTCGGCACCGGCATGCGTCTCTACTCGTTTGGGGAGGCAGAGCAGGGCGTGGCCAAGCCATATGCGGTCTGGCAGGTCGTCAGCGGCAGTCCCGAGAACTACCTGGCGGGCCGTCCTGATGTCGACAACGTGACCTTGCAGGTCGATGTGTACGCCACCACGGGCGACTCAGCTCGGCAGGTCCGTGACGCCATCCGTGACGCGATCGAGCTGGACGCCTACGTCACCCGCTGGGGTGCTGAAGGCCGCGACCCCGAGACTAAGAATTATCGAGCCAGCTTCGACGTGGACTGGATGGTCCACCGGTAGAGCTGCAACAAACCCCAATAGCCCGCCCAGTGCGGGTTTTCTTTTGCCCGCAATTGGAGAAACCCATGGCGATTCTCGCTCAGGGTACCCAGGTCTATGCCCTGGTGCCCACAGCTGCAAACCGTACCGTATTCGAAGTCATGGAGGTTGAATGCGCCACCGCCTTCAGCCCAGGCGGCAACCCTGCTGACCAGGTTGAAGTGACCTGTCTCAGCGACACCGTGCGCAAGTACCTGCGTGGCCTGCGCACCCCTGGCCAGGCTTCGCTGACCCTCAACGTCGACCCACGCAACGCCTCGCACGTGCGCCTTCATCAGATCTCGGAAGACGACACGATCGAGAGCATTCGTTGGGTGGTCGGTTGGTCTGACGGCAAGGGCATTAAACCCACGGTCGGCGTCGCCGGCGCGCTGGCGGCCATTGAGCTGACCAATGGCGGTACCGGCTACACCTCGGCTCCGACCGTTGCGTTCTCTGGTGGTGGCGGCACTGGCGCTGCTGCAACTGCGATCGTCGCTGACGGCAAGGTGGTTGGGTTCAATATCACCAGCGCCGGTACCGGGTACACCAGCAAGCCAACCATCAGCTTCACCGGTGGGGCTGGCACTGGCGCCGCTGCTACTGCGGTCCTGGGTGATGCGGATGATTTCGTGCTCCCGCCCACCCGCACCTGGTTCCTGTTCGACGGCTATGTGGCTGACTTCCCGTTCGACCACGCCGCCAACGCAGCGGTAACCACCGCCGCTACCATCCAGCGCTCCGGCGGCTCCGCCTGGATTCCCAAGACCACCAACGCCTGAGGTAACCCATGAAGTTGACACTCGACGCGCTTAAGGGCGCTGGCTCGTTCACCGGGCGTCCGGTAGAAAAGGAAATCAAGTGGCGCCAGAACGGCACCGACTTCACCGCCATCGTCTACGTCCGCCCCCTGGGCTACCAGACGGCGGTGAGCGACGTTATGTCGGTGGCCAGCAAGCAAGACAGTATCGCCGGCCGCATCGCCGCATCTATCTGCGACGAACACGGCAACCCGGTGTTCAGCAGCCCTCTGGACATTACCCACGGCCCGCTCGATCCGGTCGAGCTGGAAAAAGACCCCGAAAGCACCAAGCGCCTCGGCTCTCTCGATGGCGCACTGTCCGTCGCCCTGCTGTTTGCCATCCAAGAGGTGAACGACCTGGGAAAGACGAAGAGCTCACCGAGCTCGACGAAATCTGGCACGAGCTCGTCCTCTCCGGCATCGGCGGCTCGACGATCGCGCAGGCCAAAGAAAACCTGAGCCTTCGTGAGTTCAGGTCTTGGGAGAAGTACAGGCAGCGTCGGGGTTCACTTCACGTCGGGATGCGGGTGGAGCGCGCCACTGGCCTGCTGGCTATGCTCCTGGCCAACCAGACACGTGATCCGAAGAAGCGGCCAGTGCCGTACACCATTGCAGACTTCACCCCGCACGATCAGGATGACAGGCCGATCTCTCTTGAGGATGCCAAGGCTACTTGGGCGTAGGTGGCTTTTGGCCTGCATTTGTTATCATCCGCTTTTTAACCTGTGAGGGATGACAGATGAGGAAGATAATCGCGGCGGCCATTGTGGCTACTCTGCTTTCGGGATGTGGCGAGCCGAGGATTGATGGAAGCTCTGAAGAGGCGTTCCACAAATCAATGTCCAAGGTCGCGGAAAGCCTCCCTGAGGAAAATCGAAAGCAATTTACCGCAGATGTAATGTTGCTGGCTTTCCAGAATATGGACATTGGGAAAGTCATGAGCGGAAAGCAAAGACCTGAAGATGTGCCAGGAATTATGCTTTCATCTCTCAACGGGAAAACTGCGGCTGAAGTATCTGCTGAAGCCTCAAGAGTTCGCGAAGCAAGGGCTATGCGAGAAAAAGAGCAGGCGCTTTCTGAAATTTCAGATCTCATGGATAAGAAAAGAAAGAGTGAGCTTGCGAAGGTTGAGCTTGAGAAGTTTGAGGTTCTGAAATCTCGATACTACAAGCGAAAAGTCGAGTACTCATTCATGGATGATTCTGTGATCGAGATCAATGTCAGGAATGGCACAGACAAGGCCGTTTCTCGTGCGTTCTTCAAAGGCACAATTTCCTCTCCAGGTAGGTCCGTTCCTTGGCTTGTCGAGGAATTCAATCATTCGATCGCGGGAGGCATGGAGCCCGGTGAGTCACAAAGCTGGTCCCTGGCTCCAAACTCATTTAGCGCGTGGGGAAAGGTCAATCCGCCAACAGATGCGGTCCTCACTGTAGAGGTGGTACGGCTGAATGGTGCAGACGGTAATCCGCTTTTCGGTGACGGGGAGTTCACCGAGCGCGACGCCGATAGACTGGAATCGCTAAGGAAACAGTATCCAAATTGATAACTAGCCCGCACACAGCGGGCTTTTTTATGCTCGGAGGAAAAGATGGCCTCAAGATCATTGGGCACTTTGACTCTGGACGTTATTGCGCAGGTTGGTGGGTTTGTAGCTGGTATGGACAAGGCGGAGCGTAGTTCCGCCAAGTGGCGTAAAGAGGTTGAGAAGAGCGCTAAGGCAGTAGGGACTGCCGTTGGTGCAGGTGTCGCGACTGCGGTTACTGCACTTACTACAATGATGGTGTCGTCAGTAAATTCGGCATCTGAGATCTCCAACCTCGCAGCAGTTGCAAACGTCAGCGTCACTGACTTCCAGAGAATGGCCGTAGGAGCCAAGACAGTAGGAATTGAGCAGGACAAGCTTGCCGATATTCTCAAGGATGTGAACGACAAGGTAGGTGATTTCCTAAACACCGGTGGCGGCGGGATGGCGGACTTCTTCGAGCAGGTCGCGCCGAAGGTCGGCGTCACCGCTGAGCAGTTTCGCAACCTGAGTGGCAGCCAGGCCCTTGGCCTGTATGTGTCCAGCCTTGAAAAGGCGAAGGTCAGCCAGTCAGAAATGACTTTCTACCTTGAAGCTATTGCTAGTGATGCTACAGCTCTTCTGCCGCTACTTCGGAATAATGCTTCTGGATTTAAAGAGTATGGCGATGCCGCCGAAGCTGCTGGCGCTGTAATGGATGAAAAGACCATCTGGGCAGCTAAGCAATTTGGCTCTGAGCTTACTGTTATCAGTCAGTATGCGAACTCCGCGAAGACTGCCCTAGCAGCGGAGTTTATGCCGGTTTTAGCCCAGCTTGCGAAGGATCTAGCTGATACCACAAAAGAGGCTGGCGGACTAAGAAGTGTTGTGCACGAGCTTGCCAATGACTTGGTAGAGGCTACTGCTGTAACAGCTAGTCTGGCAGATGGTACGGCTCGTGCTTTCAAAATTGCTGCTGCGGTCATAGTTAGTGGGTTTTCCACTACTATGGCTTACCTCCAGAGTATTGGGGCTACGGCCAATACTATTATGGGGAGTATAACTTTTGGCGATATGTCAAAAGATTTCAAAGAAAACGCCGACAGGTTAACTGCTTACGCTATAGATCATTCAAGAACTGCAAGCAGCGTAATGTCTGAAGTGGCCGATGCCTACAATAAGCCCTGGTCTGGCGATGTGATCCGTGACTATGTGAAAAGGGCAAGAGAGGCGGCTACCGAGCTAGGCACTATCGCTCCCCCTCCGCCAGGCACTTTCACCCCGATTACCCCGGCCCAGCAAGCCGCCGCCAAAGCCGCTGAAGCCGCCGCGAAGAAACTCCTGGGCCAGTTCGACACTGCCGAGGAAGGCTACAAGCGACAGATCGCCCTGATCAACACCGAGACGGACAAGCGCAAGGAGGCCACCGAGGTCGCCAAGCTCCAGTTCGAACTGGAGTCGGGGAACCTCGCGGGCCTGAGCGCCAAGCAGCAAGAGCGTCTGAAGGGCCTGGCCGCTGAATTGGACCAGCTGAAGCAACTGAAGCAGGCCAAGGAGGACGACAAGGCGGTCGCCGGTTTTGATGCAAGCGTGAAGCGGCAGTTGAGCATCGATCAGCGCACGCTGGATGCGCCGCTGAAGAATGCCTACAGCAGTGATGAGATGAAGCAGCGGGCCTTGGACCTGCTGGCCATCGAGCAAAACTACCAGGACCAGCTTGAGGATTTGCGGCAGCGTCACGATGCAGGGGATGTGTCCGACTCGGTGTACGAGCGGGAGACGGAAATCCTCAACAAAGCGCTGAATGACCGCAAGGCCATGCAGGAGAAGTACTACCAGGATGTTGACGCGATGCAGCAGAACGGCACCGCTGGCTTCATCAGCGGTTTCGCGACCCAGGCACAAGCTGCCATGGATCTGTACAGCAACATGCAGAGCGTGGGTTCGGCGGCCTTCAGCTCGTTGACCGACATGCTGACTGAATGGGCCGAGACCGGGAAGCTCAACGCCAAGGACTTCGCTGCAACCTTCATCCAATCCATCGGGCACTCGCTGCTGGCATATGCGGCGGCGCAGGTGGCCATGGCCGGCCTGAACGCATTCACCGCGATGATCGGGGTTCCCTTTGTAGGCCCGGCAATCGCCCCGGGTGCGGCTATCGCCGCCGCCGCAGCTGCAGGGGTGCTGATGACCGGAGTAGGCTCGGCGCTGTCCGGCCAGGCCCACGCCGGTATCGACAATATTCCCAGCGAGGGCACCTGGTTGCTGGATGGCGGTGAGCGAGTGCTGAGCCCTGCGCAGAACCGAGACCTGACCGGCTACCTGCAGCGGGCCAACAGCGTTGATGCCACGTCCAAGCCTGGCGGCGTAACGATGAATGTGCAAGTCAACCAAAACATACCTGCTCAGGTTGGATTCGAGCAGGAGGGCGATCAGCTGAAGATCTTCATCCGAGAGGCGAAGAAGCAGATCGCGGGCGACCTAGCTCGGGGTAACGGCGACGTTTCCAAGGCGCTGTCGCAGGGATGGGGCGTTAAGAGGGCTGCGCGATGAGCATTCTCAAGAGGCTGTACGCCAGCTCCGGGCCGGAGATCATCCATGAAGTGCTCGAGATCACCGACGGGATTACCACCTACTGGATGACCAAAGGCTGGGACGAGCTGACCATCACCTTGGAAACAGGTCAGGTGGTGGTGTGCACGCCATGCGGCATGGACTTGGCCCTGCCGGCGCGCAATGACGACGGCACCCAGGATCTGACCTTCGCGCTGAGCAACATCGACGGCATCGCCTCTGGCTTCGTCCGTGCGGCGCTGAGGGATGGGCGCAGCATGTCGCTGATTTACCGCGCGTACACATCCGACGACCTCGGGGCGCCGGCCCATGCACCGCACCGCTTCAAAATCAAGGGCGGTTCAGTCACGGCCACCCAGGTGTCGGTGACCGCTGGCTACTTCGACTTGCTCGACACCCGCTGGCCTCGCAAGAGCTACAACCTCAACGAATTCCCAGGGCTGCGCTACCTATGAACATCGATAAATACACCCTCGGCGCCTACGTCGAGGGCGGCCGACTGTGGCCGCATGTCGACTGCTACGGGCTGGTGCTGGAGGTGCGCCGCGACCTGGGCCTCCCGGCTTGGCCTGAGTGGGCTGAGATGCGCAAGGCTGATGGTGGGTTCGTGCGGGCCTGCGAAGAGATGATCCAGACCGCAGTGACTTGCTGCGCAGCTGAGCACGGCGCGGTCGCCGCGGCCTACCGGGGCCTGGTGCAGGACCATGTCGCGATCGTGCTGGAGGTGGCCGGCGCCCTTGAGGTGTTGGAGATCAACCCCAAGCGCAACGTCAGTCTAACGCCCTTGCGCCGCTTTGAGCGCCGTTTTTCCCGAGTGGAGTACTACCGATGATCAGGCTTTACCCCAGCGGCCTTGAGGGCGAGCCGATTGAAACGCACGTCATCGATACCCCGATCCTGCTGGCTGATTGGTTGAAGCAGCAGGCGCCTGACTTCTCGCTAGACCGCGAACACCCGATCTGCATCAAGGTCGGTGGCGCGCTGTTGCCGGTCGAGGCCTGGGCTGACTTTGTCGTGCGGCCGGACACGGATGTACGGATTTACCCTGAGCCGCGGGCGAGCGCCCTGGTAGTGGCGGCCTGGGCCGCTGTGGCCGTGGCCGCTGTCGCCTTGGTCATGGTCTTGTCCATGAAGACGCCCGGGGTGTCGCAGCCTGGCCAGGGCGACTCGATGGACCTCAACCCGGCGAAGGCCAACCGCGCCAAGGTCAACGAGCCGGTGCGGGAAATCCTTGGCCGGTACAAGGTCTATCCGGATTATGTGGTGCAGCCTGTTTCCCGCTTCGTCAATCAGCGCGAACTGCACACCAGCCTGTGCTTGTGCGTGGGAGCGGGCTCGCACTCGATCTTGCCCAGCAGCATCAAGATTGGGGATACCCCGCTGGCTGCCTTCGGCGCCGACGTGTCGTATGCGTTCTACGGGCCTGGGGAGAGCCTTGCCGGCGATCTCCGGTCGGAAAACTGGTATTCGGTAGGAGAGGTCGGCGGTACCGATGCCGGCACCTCTGGCCTGGATACCGCGTCCACGGCCACTGGTGGCACTTCGGTGATTGCCGACGCGCTGGTGTTGGGCGGGCTGAGCGTAAGCCTGGCCGGCGAGACCCCCGAGTTCCCTGAAGAGTGGGCGGATGGCCTGACCATCACCATGCGTACGCCGAACAGTTACACGGTGACCAGCGTTGGCGAGTACGACCGAATCTCTGGCCCGCTGGCGGATCTGGGGCCATTCCCCGGCATGAAGGTCACGCTATCGACTGACGTGGACTATGACCTGGTGGTGGCCAACTATTCGCCCTACGTGCCGCCGGTACCCGGGTCGGGCGGAAGCCCGTCAGCCGTGCAGGCGAGTGCGTCGCCGACCACCTACGACTTCGCGGCATCTCCAGCGGTTTGGACGATCACCTACCGCGGGAACACGCGGACGATTTCGCTGGCCTCCAACTTCTTGAACATGAGCGGCCTGGTCTCCGCCATCACCTCCCAGCTTGATGGGATGGGGCTGACGGCGCAGGACAACTCTGGCCGGCTGTTGATCGCTGAGCCATCAAGCCCCTATCGGGGCGGCACGCTCTCGCAGTCCAACGCGCCCGTGGCCGTGTTTGGCGTGGCCCCGGTCTACACCGTGGGCTCGGCCTCGGCCGGCGGTGTGCCGGAGCAGCCGGCATACATCGAGCTCAACTACGACAACGGCACGCCGTTCGCCGGGCTTGAAGACGGCTCTCAGCGCCTGTCCCTGGGATATCGCAGCCATCGCTTCACGATCACCGGTATCGACGGCTTGACGATGACCGTGCAGCGCCTCACCGACGCCGGCCTGGTCGACACCGGATGGGCCGGGTTCACCGTGCGCACGCTGCTGGACTTCTCGCTTGGTGCCGACGGGGCTTCCACCCTGGACTGGCTTGGCCCTTTCATGGCGGTGCCAGAGCAGGAGCTGACCGACACCATCGAGTACGACTTCTATCTGCCCGGCGGCCTGGCCTGGTACAAGAGCAATGGCCACCGTCGGGCGGGCTCGCTGAATGTGTTCGTCGAGTGGCGAGACGCGGCAATTGGCGGGGCCTGGACCCGAGAGGTGCACAATCTGCAGAGCAACACCGAAGACGCCATCGGCTTCACCTTCCGCAAGATTCTGCCGTACAAGATGCGCCCGCAGTACCGGGTTCGGCGAGAAAAGCCCGAGAGCGGCGGGAACACTCGCGACACCATCTATTGGTATGGGCTGCGCTCGAAGCTGGATGTACCCAATGTTTACCCAGGAGTGACCATCTTCACCGCCTCCATCAGGACCGGCGACCGCCTTGGCGCTCAGTCCGACCGGCGCGTCAGCCTGGTTGCTGAGCGGCTGTACGAGGGTTTTGCTGGCCGGTCCATTAGCGGTGCTGCGCTGCACGTGCTGGGCAGCCTGGGGATTCCGGCCGATGAGGTTGATACGCCGAAACTGCTCGGGCTGGAGTCGTCACACTGGACGCCTCGCGGCGAGACCTTCGACTTTGAGTACACCGAGGCCTCTTCGGTGCGCGAGGTGCTGCAAACGATCTTCGCGGCCGGTATGAGCCACCTCACGCTGACTGATGGGCTGATCAGTGCGATCCGGGAGGGTATGCAGCCCGTACGCGGCACCATCACCAACCATGAGCTGACCGACGAGCTGACCGCCTCGTTCACTGCGCCGGATCAGGACGACTTCGACGGGGTGGACGTGAAGTACGTCGATCCCCGCACCTGGTCGGAAGAAACCGTGCCGTGCCGACTGGGAGAAAGCCTCGGCCTGAAGGTCGATGCGATCACCCTGGATGGTGTTCTGGATCGCGACCGCGCCTGGCGGATCGGCATGCGCGTGTTGCGCAAGCATCAGTCGCAGCGTTGGTCGTACTCGGGCACCACCGACCTGGAGGTGCTGTGCTATGAGCGGTTTGATCGTATGGCCCTTTCCGATGACATCCCTGGCACCAGCCAGTCGGCACTCATCGTCGGCGCCCAGGTCGTCAGCGACCGTGTGGTGCTCGAGGTCACCGAGCCGCTGGACTGGAGCGTGGATAACCCCCGCATCCTGATCCGCCGGCACGACGGGTCAGCCACCCCGCTGATTGTGCCGGCACGGGTGGGGGAGTACGAGATGAGCATTGCTGCCACAGACTTGGACTTCGACCTGGTAACCGACCTGTCGATCGAACCGGCCCGACTGCTGTTCGCGGCATCCACCCAGGTTGGGTACAGCGCAATGATGAGCGAGATCAACCCCGGCAGCGACGGCAGCTGTGACTTCACGGCCCTGGAGTACCGAGACGACTACTACGCCGACGACGACGGCTTCGCCCCGACATAAGGACCGATCATGGTTGTATACCCGAAATCGCTGCCCATGCCGCTGCGCGAGGGCTACGGCTTCACGCCGGTCAGCCCGATACGCCGGTCCAACAAGGTCAGCGGCCGCTCAGTGCAGCGGCGCCTGTACAGAAGCGTGCCGACTGTCGCCGCCGTGCGCTGGATCTTCAGCGATTCCCAGGCACTGGCCTTCGAGGCCTGGTTTGAGGAGCAGCTGGTGTCCGGAAGCCAGTGGTTCTTGTGCCCGCTGAAGGTGCCTGGCGGGATTGGAGCGTACAAAGCCCGGTTCATGGATATCTACGAAGGCCCGACGCTGGTGGGCCAGAGTAACTGGTCGTTCTCGGCCAACCTTGAGCTGTGGGAGCGACCGATCATCAAAGGTGAGTGGGGCAACTTCCCCGACTTCATCGCTGGGTCTCCAATCATTGACTTGGCGGTGAACAAGCAGTGGCCGAAGCCTAAGTAACTTCACAGAACATCACTATCCCGGCCCTGCCGGCCCCCGACGAGCATGCCCGCCTAGCGCGGGCTTTTTTGTGCCCGGAGAAAACATGGCTTACAACACGCTAAACCCGCTCGGCTCCTCTGATCCTCGTGACCTATTTGATAACGCGAGCGGTGCGGATCGTTTGCTGAACAGCACGGCGGATACTGTGCCCAACCGTTTGGGGCAGAACCTGTACACCTGGTCATTCTTCCATCGAATGACTGCCAATGCGCTGGCGCAAATCAATGTGACCATTGGCGCGGCGCAGACGGCAGTGAACGCAGCTCGTGACGCCGGCATCCAGAGCATCCAGGATTCGGTTGCCTCCGTGGATGCAGCAGAAGCGGTTGCCAAGCAGCAAATGGAGGCGACTGCCGCAGCCCTTGGCGATGACCTCAACAACAAGCACGCCAGCACCTACGCGGACCTTGTGGCTACGCCGCAAACCCGTGATGCGGTTGTTGCGGTGGTGGATGCCGACCCGGATGAAAACAAGAACGGATGGTACTACTGGAAAAAGGCGACGAATGCCTGGGTGTTCTTCCAGAACCAACCTTTTGGTGATTCGATCTCGATCAACCGGGGCAAGGCCTATCCGCTGAAGGCCGCCACGCGCGACGGAATCACATCGGCCGCCAGGGTGGCGGTGCTGAATTCGTTCCTGGACATGAAAATCATCGGCGCCCGTGCCGGCAAGGTTTATCGAGCGGAATGGATCGGTACTGGCACCACCGCGCTGGTTGGCGGCACGCCGAGATACGACCTTCTGGTAACCGAGTACGTCAAGGATAACTACGCCACGAACAGCGCGCTTGGCGCTGAGGTTGTTATTGATCTGGCCGACATGCCTTCGACAAGCATCGAGTCGGGCAAAGTGATCACCAGGGTGTTCAGGAGCACGCGGATTGAGGGCCTTGCGGTCGTTCTCACATACCGCCCAGAGGTGCTGCTTCCGGCCAACTCTTCCATTCCGATGAACACGCCGAACACGGTGCCATGCTGGTCGTGGATCATCGACGAAAACTGCTACATCTACGCACAGAAGGATCCAGATAACGCGCTGACGCTCAACGCAGGAAAGTCGTTTCCCCTGAAGTCCGCCAGCCGGGCCGGCGTGGTCAATGCTGAAAACGCGCTGTTCAAAGCGGGCATTCTAGATGTGAAGGCAATTGGGGTTCCTGCCGGGAACTTCGTTCGGCTGGCATGGTACGGCAATGGCACGACCGCATTCGGGGCGCCTAACTACGGGATGATCTTCGAGATCGCGCCAGTAGCGACCTATGCCACCACTGGCGCCGCCGAGCTGCTGACCACGCACACCGACGTGAGCTTCGAAGAGTTTGTCGTGAGCGGGACGATCGTGACACGGATCTACCGCAAGACCTCGCGAGCCGGCCTGACGCTCTCGATCACCTATGACAAGTCGGTCTTTGCCCCAACACTGGGCACGTCAGTCATTGCAAACACGGCCGGATACCCTGGCTACAGCTGGGTTATCGATCCTGCGTGCTGCATTCCACTCACCACGGAGTCTGTAGCTCCGACAGGGCCGCTGGTGTACACCCATTCGGCCACGGAAACCCTGATTGCCTGGCGCTACAGTGCGACTCAGGATATCCGAGTGGCGATCGGGCGGTACGGGGTGAACCTGGTCAACGATATTGGGGCGATTTCCTTCAAGAGCCACGGTGGCCAGCCGCTTTCGCTTGGTGGCACATGGACCGCGCAGACCCCGCGCTCGACGGACTGGATCGGCCCGTACATCGTCAATGCGGACGCCAATGGCAGTGGTAGCACCACTCAATTCACCGGTGGCAACCACGGCTATACCGGCGCCGCCGGCGCGCCCACGGCTGAAAGCGTTTATCGCAAAGCCTTCGTAGGCAGCCGCGAGCTTGCTGATGGCGACAGCGGGTATGCGGACAGGATTCTGTTCCAGTGGGAGAACCTGGTACAGGGTTCGAACACCAGGGATGTGCCAAGGTACATCCTGCGGGAGCAGCACACCTTGAGCGTTCGCCCAGGCTCAATCGAGACAACCGGACGGGCAACAGCCATTGAGGCCTTGACCGTCAGCCGCTATTACGGGCTTCAGGCCTACCTTGCGGGCTACAACGACAGCATCCACTTCATGAACGGCCAGCAGTCAGGCCGGGTAGCGTGGGCTAACGGCCTGTCGTCTGGTGCCAGCGGCACCTTTCCGGACGCCTGGGCGGCCAACGCGCGCGGCACCTCCGGATTCAACCTGCTGATGTGGGTTGATCGTAATTACGGCATTGCCAAGCTGGATAAGCTCGCATCGTCTTCGGACATGTACTTCACGGGCTCCACCAAGATGTACAACCGCATGATTGATGAAAGCAAGCCACTGAGCATGCAGGCTGGTGAGTCTTTCTGCTGGCGCGGCGGCTACGCCATGAGCCAAAACATCGGCACCGGCGTGGACTTTGGTGCGACCTATATGGACGCGGAAAAGCCCATGGTGATAGCTGCTCACGTAACAGCAGGGGCTGGCCGCATCGTGCTCCCTGTCCCGGATCGGGCAGGAAGCGAGGTCGTGGTGAAGTCCGGCGCCGTCTCCTTCAGTCCTCGGGTCGAGGCTGATGGCATTGCAGTTGTGGCCACTGGCTACGCGATCGGATCTGCCGCCATCTGACATCGATTGACCTTCAACGAAGTGATGCCCGCCTAGCGCGGGCTTTTTTACGCCTGGAGAAAACCCATGTCCGCACGCGGCATCCGCAACAACAACCCGGGGAACATCGACTTCAACGCACGCAATGCCTGGCAAGGTCAGCTGGGGCTGGAGGTAGGCGTGGCCAAGCCGCGCTTTGCTCGCTTCGACTATGTCGAGAACGGCATCCGCGCCTTAGGCAAGCTGTTGCTCAACTACCGGGGTAAGAACGGCATGCCCGGCGTCGGCCGGCCTGGTATCGACACCCCGCTGGAGTTCATCAGCCGCTGGGCGCCTGCCAGCGAGAACAACACCCTGGCCTATGCGCAGGCCATCGCCAAGCGGCTCGGGGTCGGGGTGCGCGACTCCATCGACATTTCCAAGCCGGAGGTACTGCGCGAAGCCGTGGTCGGCATCATCGTCCACGAGAACGGCGGCAACCCTTACACGCCAGCGGTCATCGATGAAGGGGTGCGGAGGGCGCTGGCATGAGCGCCTGGCTGGCGCGCACTGCTGGAGCAGGCCTGCTGATCCTGGCTGGCATGGTGGTCGGCAGCTGGGCCACCACCAACCACTTTCGCCCTGTGCTCGATGACGCGCAGGACAAGGTCGCCACATGCACCGCTGCTCGGGACAACCTGGCGGGCCTGGCGACGGAGCAGGGGAAGGCCCTGGGCGACCTGACTCTGGCGGCGAACAAGCGCCAGGCCAGGGTGGAGCAAGCGGTAGCCGAGGCGAAGGCCAGCGCCCCGGGTGACTACGCCGCGGCGAACCGGCTTCAGCAGGAACGGACTGGTGGCGACCAATGCGCGGCTGCCATCTCGATCATCGACAAGGAGCTGGGCCTATGAGGCTGGGCCTGAAATCAAAATGCTGTGGGAGCGGAACGCCGCTGTTTCAGGCTGCACGCCGTGTATTTCGGGGCTTTGCCTTTAGGAGCGGGCTGGTGCTGACCCTGGGCCTTGCCGGGTGCGCAGGTAAGCCAGCGCCGCAAGTGCAGTACGTGCGCGTCGAGGTGCCGGTGCAGGTGCCCTGCCGGGTGCCGGAAGTCGCGGTACCGTCTTGGGCGGCTGCCGGCCTGCGGAAGTCCGACAGCCTGGAGGTGAAGGTGCGGGCGCTGCTGGCTGAGCGCCGGCAGCGGATCGGGTACGAACGCCTTCTTGAGGCGGCTGTTTCGGCGTGTCGATAGGTCGGAGATCTGCGCCACGCGCCACAGAATCGCGAGCCTCGGTTTCGTGGCGCGGAGGGCGTGCGCAATATTCTTTACGCAGGTCTATTTGCAAAACCCATAGCTAACTTATTGATTGTTATAGGCTTATTTCGGCTTTTTCGGGGCTCTAGGTGAGCAGGGAAAGACCATTAAAATCAATGGCTTAACGATTATCCGCACACCACCTTGACATGGTGGGGGTCGTTGGTTCGAGTCCAATTGTGCCTACCAAA
>JADHEF010000908.1_pt1 | contig 23503 bp, 22 predicted proteins | sample 8952391 | NCBI WGS metagenome assembly JADHEF01 (sample SAMN16124439, study PRJNA663245) | bioreactor sludge metagenome | isolation source: sludge (nitrite) | place: India:Bengaluru | collected 2019-02-28 | reverse complement strand
TTAGAATCAATGTGAGTCAATCTGCGGTGGCTTGGTATGCTGTGCTTCAGGAGGTCTTTAATGTCGTAGAGCATGACATAGCTTCCATCATCGAGACGCAGGCTGAACCAATCCCAGGCCGGGTAACATTGGCGGAATCCGCCCCACTGATGATCGAACCAGCTATCTCCAGTGACATTTATCTTGTGTCGACCTACGGTTATGGTTCCTGAAGTGGTCATCGCTGGATGCGAATAGTAATAGGATCGCCCAGCCATTGCATCTGATCCAAAGCTCAGACAGGTTCCGAGCTCTGTAATACCATTTGGGGATTGTAGATGGTAGTCTGCTTTATCGTTGGCAATGGTCAGGTTCATAGAGATGGTTTGAGATTTTCCGCCTCTAAAAGATGCACTTCCATGCGTCTCGATGTTCCAGGAATCAAGGCTGCTCCAATAGGTGAGGTTGGTTTGATTATCTTCATAACGCCAGTAGGCTCCCTTATTGCCATCATTGCCGCTGGTGATATTAGCTTGCTCCGGCAATATTGAGTATCCGTAGAGCGGGTGCTGGCTATTGTAAACATCGCTTATTGCTACGTGGTTAATGAATGCCATTAATCCCGGCTGGAGGTCCATTTGGAAGAGCGTATACTGGATTCCGTATGGTTTACCGGTCTCCTCGTCGTGCAAAACACCTGTCCAGTATAGCCATTCTGCGAAGAGCTTGGAATCCGTCACAACTTCTTGAGGCTGGTGCAGGACATGATCCTTGGGGAAGTCGAATACCTCTTCGGCTTTCCATGATCTGTTTTCAGCAGACAAGTTAGTGGCATTAAATGCATTCTCTGACGCTATTGTATCCGAGGACGCTATTGGCATTAGCAGCAATACAATGATCAAGATCAGCAGTATACCTGTCACGGCTTAAACTCTCCTTCCAAGTACACATAGCAGTCTAGCTGCTTAACTATTAAGTATTTTGCAGGCCTGATCGAGAGCATCAGAATAGAAGGAGCATCCCCTGCCAATCCTAATGCAAAATACCTCTACGTCTGCAAGATCTCAAGGAATTTTCAAGGTGATCCATACTGCTATGAGCTTCCCTATGGTCCCGGAGGCTACGGCATACGGACGGATCAGCCGTTTTTCATTTCCTGGAGGCTATACCTGTAAAAAGCTAATTGGGCATTCTTCTCATTCCCCTCTCGCCTGCAGACGATTTCTGTCCTCTTCCGAGAGCATGCATCCGCAGGACTCCTGCTTGGCCAGTGAGCAATTACAGGGCTCGATATGGATGCTGACTGTGGTTCCTGGATAGTGCTCCTTTATGGAACAGGCTATCATATCGGTGATGCGATGCGATTCGTCCACAGACATGGTGGCATCAACCCGGACATGAAAATCCACAAAACGATCCGCTCCCGCCTTTCTGGTGCGCAATTTATGAATGCCCCTTATGGTAGGAGCAAAGGCCGCTATATGTCTTCTCAGATGCTCTGTTTCATCTTCCGGCAGGCCTACATCTACCAGGTCCCGGGCGGATTCGAGAGTCAAGTGATAAGCAGCCCTGATGATGAGCAAAGCCACGATTATGGCTGCCGCCGGATCAACCCAATATAGACTGAGCTCGGGCATGATCTGCTTTCCCATCATGATGATGGCCAGGCCGGTCAAGACACCCAGTGATGTATAAATGTCAGCATGCAGATGGCAGGCATCGGCCTTGAGAGCTACCGAATTGGTCTCCTCTCCAACTTGATATAGCCTCCTGGATACGAAAATATTTACAGCCACCGATATGAGCATAACCAGAATTCCCAGGCCGGCCTGATTTATAGGCTGGGGATTTCTCAGCTTTTCTGCAGCTTCATAAAGGATCCAGATGGCAGCGATGAATATCAATAATGCCTCAAAGGTCCCGGATAGATTCTCCACCTTGCCATGGCCGAAGGGATGGCTTTCATCTGCCGGCTTGCCCGAGACTCTTACCGCAACAAAGGCGATGATGGCGGCGAGCAGATCCACAGATGAATGGGCCGCCTCTGAGATGATGGAAACCGATCCGATCCACATTCCCACCAAGAGCTTCAGAATTATCAGCAGGGTATTGGATGCTACGGATAAAAGAGCGGCATTGGACTTTCGACGATCATCTTGAGCCATAACTATCCTTTATGCAATTCCCCGGTTCAGTATCTCAAGCACAGGCATAAAAGTGCAAATCCATTTATGATCCAGTTTGTTGTTGGCTCAAGAGAAGGAGGGGCCTTTTCTTCTGCATTCTATCCAGTGCCTCCAGGCTCTCAATTACCGCTCTCTCGCTCTTCTGCTCCAGGGTGGCGGTCAAGTCTCCTTCTTCTATCCTCTTCAAGACCGGCAAGAGATCGATTCCTCCCTGGCCCAAAGCCAGATGCTCATCGCCGTCTCCGGAATTGTCGTGCAGATGGATGTGCTTCAGGCCAGGATGATCTAAGAACTCCTGCAGAGTGCCGCAGGTGTGAGCATGTCCGATGTCCAGAACCAGGCCGAGGCCATGAAGATCCAGGTCCGGCTTATTGAAGAAGAGCCATTCGCTCTTGGGCATGTTCTCTACCGCCAAGGCTATTCCCAGCTCATCCTGGAGGGAGGCCAGCTCGGACAGCGATTGGTACAGGCAGATCAGGGCATCCCCCCAGCAGAAGCTCCAGGGGGTATAGCCGGGGTGAATAATATAAAGCTCTGCTCCGATGGCGGCGCTGGCGGCAATGGCCCGGCGGTGCAGATTGACCGAAGCCTCCCGAAATTCATGGTAGATGCTGGCGATGTTGATGTCGGCTATGGGGCCATGGATGCTGTATTTCAGGGAATAACTTGACGCGATATCCAGGTTCTCAGATCGAAAGAGGCTGTGCCTGCCCTCACAGAGGATTTCCGCCCGGTCGGAGAGCAGGGAGATCCGCTCTAAAGCATGATCCAGAGAATGGTCGAGGTAAGCCCAAGTGGAGATGCCCAGCTTCATGTCCATCAGCTAATCCCAATTATCCCCTGCTATATTAGAGCTACTGTTTTTATTCTGTCTCTGCCCGACGGATGAGATCGGCGGCATCCATCATCGCTTTCTCCTCCCGGAGCCCGGCCAGATGGACAGGCGACTCCTGGAAGAGCTCCAGGGCATTGAAGAACCTATCTAAAACATCGCCTTTTACTGTGGGAACCAGGAAGATGTGAGTATGAGCGATCCGCCTGCCCCGGGCGTACATGCAGACGAAGTCCGGTCGCAGGGCGGCCATCATCTTGCGGGCCACGATTCCCGCTCCTTTAAAGAGGCTGGAGTTCTCCTCATCGCTCAGCTCATGCCACCAGGGAACATGCCTTTTGGGTATGACCAGAGAGTGGCCCGTGCTGAAGGGATTGATATCGAGGATGCATAAAGTGAGCTCGTCCTCCCAGATCCTCTGGGCACTTATCCTGCCGGCCACTATATCGCAGAATACGCAGGACTCTTGATTTGACTCTTGATTTGACTCTTGATCGGACTCTTGAATGGATTCTTGATTGAGCTCCCGACTGGACTCCTGATTGGACTCTTGCGCCATATCTATGATTATGCCGGCCTGAATAGAAAATGCTGACGACTTGATAAAGCCCAGGCCAACTTTAATAAAGGGGCATGGCAAGCAGATTACAGAGGTATACCATGTCGTTCCAGATTGAGAAGATTCATGCCCGGGAGATCCTTGATTCAAGAGGAAATCCGACTATTGAGGTAGACGTTTACACTTGCTGCGGTTTTGGAAGGGCGGCAGTTCCCTCCGGCGCATCAACCGGCACCCACGAGGCTCTGGAGCTGCGCGATGGGGGCGATAGATACGGGGGCAAGGGCGTTCTCAAGGCGATCAAGAATGTCAATGAAGTCATAGCCCCGGAGCTCTTAGGCATGAATGCCTCCGCCCAGAGGGAGATAGATCAGTTCATGATACAGCTGGATGGTACGGCCAATAAATCCAATCTGGGAGCCAATGCCATTCTGGGGGTATCCATCGCCGTAGCCAAGGCGGCGGCCGCCTCGGCGGAGATGCCGCTCTACAAGTATCTGGGAGGGGTTAACAGCACCCGGCTGCCCATACCCTCCTTTAATGTGCTCAACGGAGGCCAGCATGCTGGGAATGATCTTTCCATTCAGGAGTTCATGATCCTGCCCACCGGAGCCCGGAGCTTTTCGGAGGGGCTGCGCATGGCTGTGGAGACCTATCATGCCCTGGGCAAGATACTGAAGGGCAAGTACGGCGTGGGGGCGACCAATGTGGGATACGAGGGCGGCTATGCCCCACCCCTGGTCAAGACCCGTGATGCTCTGGATGCCATAATGAGTGCACTTGACATCAGCGGCTACGGTGAGGAGATAAAAATCGGCCTGGACTCAGCGGCCTCCAGCTTCTATATGGAGGGAGGATACTCGGTGGACGGAAACCGTCTCACTCCCGGCGAGCTGATTGACTATTATGTGGATCTGGTCAAGACCTATCCCATCGCCTTCCTGGAGGATCCCTTCGAGGAGGAGGCCTATGACGACTTTGCCAAATTGACCGCCAAGCTGCCGGGCACCATAATCATCGGCGACGACCTCTATGTGACCAACATCAAGCGCCTGGAAAAGGGAATTAAAATGAAGGCAGGCAACGCCCTATTGCTCAAGCTCAATCAGATCGGCAGTGTGTCCGAGGCCTTTGATGCTGCAAGGATGTCCTTCCGGGCCGGCTGGAAGGTCATGGCCTCCCATCGCTCCGCGGAGACGGAAGATTCCGCTCTGGCTGATGTGGCTGTGGCTATAGGCTGCGAGATGCTCAAGACGGGAGCGCCGGCTAGGTCGGAGAGGACGGCCAAATACAATCAACTTCTTAGAATCCAGGAGCAGCTGGATGATGCGGCAGATTACGCCGCTATTTAATTTTTATCTCTCTTTCGCCCCTTGGCCCAAAATGGTTAAATCTACATCTCTCATCCTTTTTTATCATGATAAGAAATAAAATCCTGAGGATCATGGTCCTTCTCGCCATCTTAATCCTACTGGCCGCCCCGGCCAGTTCCCAGATGAATCGAGACACCCCCTTCCTGGCCAGCAAGATTCCCCGCACCCCGGAGAGCAGCATAGGCCAGGGCCAGCAGCCCCTCTCTCCGGTGGTGATCTCCACTCCCTTCAATGCCCAGGCCTCCTCCGACCTCTATCTGGTAGCAGACGCAGCCAATACCACCTGCAATCAGGCATCCTTTATTCTGATCTTGACTGCTTCCCCCAGCGGCTCATCCGGATATCAGGCGGTTAAGGTGAGAGTTATGGAGAATCGCCAGGGAACACCCACGGCAGTGGCCGAGCTGACTCTTCTCCTGCCAGCCAGCGGCGGCTCTCTGCATCAGACCATAGGCTTTGCCAGTGCCGCTAGCGCCTCTGGGTCCAATGAGATCACCCTGGAAGTTGATCCGGACAGACAGGTGGCAGAGACTGATGAGAGAAACAATACCCTGGTTATCAGTTCAGTCTGCTGAAATAAGGGAGATTAAGAAAAAAAAGGAAAAAATCTATATATAACTCACTTTTTGCATGATTGAGTGCATATTCCTTTCTTATTAAAGATGCATTCTACATAGCTTCTTTTATCAATATGAAATACCTTTATCTTATCCGTACCGGACATATTCGGATCGATTAAAATGAATGAATTCGTGCAGGATTTTCCACCTTCTTCTTCTACCCACCCCCCACAGTTATAGATTGTTAAACCACTGTCCTTATCAAATTTCTTTCCCGCTATATGAGTATGGGCAAAGATATAATGGTTTATTTCCTTTCCTTGATTTCCAATATCTTTAATTAAATTTAGATAGGTATAATTTGATTTCTCACAACTTATATTTTTCTTTACAATTTCAGGCAAAATTTTGTCAACAGTCTGACCTCTCATGCTGCTGATAGAATTGGTTACGATAATTGGAATAAACGCGCCAAGTATTCTCGGGCCGAATTTTCCGACAAGAATCGAAAAAAATGCAAATATCGAATAGGGAAGAGCATTATTGCGAATTAATTGCTCAGACAAAGAGAGAACACTTCCAAATTTAAATATTGTATATATTAATGAAGGTACTACAAATCCTATTATCGAGGAGAAAAAAAACCATCTCATTTTATGGGTTCTCCAGATAAAATCTCTCGCACCTCGAACTACATCATCTAGTTTGGAATGATATATAAGGGAGAAAACTGCTGAGAAATTGCCTTCTATATCATAAAATACCTCATGGGGCGTTGTCTTGGTTGTCTCTATATCAAATATATTAGATTTAGAGAAATATTTAGCTAAATATTTATAGATTTTTCTTATAATAACTTTTAACTGCCTATGCTCTTTTGTGTTATAATGCCCATGATCAAAGTACACTGTTCCAAAATCGAAATTCATTTTATAGTGTGGATAATATACCTTAACATTTTCATAATTGAATGCGTTTTTTAATTCGTTTGTCAATTCATCATCAATTTCCCCTTTTTCTCCAGCCATAATCTTACTGTATCTGCTATCGCTATTCTTTGCGTAGCTAATTTCTTTTAAAAAATGGTCATGATTGCCAATAATATAAATTAGCTCTGCGCCTTTATCTTTGTATTTGTTTATATACTTAGATAATCTCTCAAAGAAAAGGATATCATGCGCATTATCCCACGCATCTTCAAATTCAACTCTCCACAAATCAAAAATATCTCCCAGAAGTACTATGGTTTTAGGACGGATTTCATTTTCTATTAAATCTAATAAATTAAGGAGATCTGTAACATTTGTCTTTTCGTTTTCTGTAGGATCATGTATAACTCCAAAGTGAGTATCAGAGAAAACTATAACTCTATTAGAAATAGAATTATTTTCCATATTAATTAGTATACTTTCCATCTATATCAAATTTTTGGTAGTGCTTAGTGCACCCCCCTTCTCCTTCTGCTCAACCCGTATCTCCTCTATCGCCGTATCCGGATAGTTGCCGCTTTCATCCTTCTCCAGGTACTTGACCATATCCCAGACATTGAGCAGAGCTGCCGAGACAGCAACCAGAGCCTCCATCTCCACCCCCGTCCTTCCCACTGAGGTCACAGTGACGTAAGCCTCAACCCGCTCCGGCTGGAGCTGAAAGCTCACCTCCAGTCCGGTGAGGGGGATGGGATGGCACATGGGAATCAGGCGAGGCGTATCCTTTGCCGCCAGGATGGCCGCCAGCCGGGCGGTGGCCAGCACGTCCCCCTTCTTCACCTGCCCCGATTTGATGGCCTCGATGGTAGACTCTCGCAAACGGATGGAGCCGCTGGCCCTGGCCCTGCGAAAGACAGGCGGCTTTTCTGTGATATCCACCATCCCCTCCAGCTTCTCATTTCTATCCGAAATCATGCCCTCCGTCACCTCTTTGTCTTCAGCCATGCCTATGATCCCTCAACTCTCATGGCCAGAGGGATCTTCTCGATCACATCGGTGGCCAGCATGCCATAATCTTTCTCCAGATAAGCCAGATCGCCCGCTCGGCCGTTGACAAAAGCTGCCGCCGCTGCTGACCGCAGTGGTGAGGCTCGAGCATAAAAGGCGGCAGTAATCCCCGCCAGCACGTCCCCCGTCCCTCCTACGGTCATTCCCGGATTGCCGGTGGCATTAGCCCGCACCACCTCTCCGTCGGAGATCAGATCGACATTGCCCTTGAGCAAAACCACCAGATCCTTCTCCCGGGCATATCTTCGGACCGGCTCTATCCTTGCCCGGTAAGGCAAATCGGAGAGCGGGATGCCGCTGATCCTTTTAAACTCCCCGGCATGAGGGGTTACAATGCCCTTTAAAGGAAGCTCCGGAAGCAGGGCGTCGGCATCTATCACCGTTTTGCTGCAGAGAGGGATGATCTCGGAGAGAGCTTGCTCCGTCTCCGGCTCCTGGCCCAGGCCCATGCCCATCACCACCACATCATGCCTGGCTATCTGCTCTTTGAGAAGATCCAGATCCTGGGGCCGGAGGTGATCTTTAGACAGAGGGGCCACGATGAGATTAGGGGAAAATCCGGATATGGTAAGGGCAGCATCTCTGGGCGCGGCTACGGTAACTATGTCCGCTCCCGATCGCAGAGCGGCCAGGGCGGAGAGGGCAGGCGCTCCGGTGTAGGGTCCGCCGCCAATAACCAGTATCCGACCGGAGTCGCCCTTATGGCTCTCTGAAGCCCTCTTTACCAAGAGCCTCAGGTCTCCCTCCCCCACGAACAGCTCCGCCGCAGCAGGGATGCCGATATCGGCAACTACTACATTCTGAGGCAGCCCCGGCTTGGGCCGGTGGAAGGTGACTGTAAAATCAGCCCGAACTGCTTTATTGGTGCCCGATCCGCTGGGAACATCCACGGAGAGCACCGGCCGACCGGAGCGGTTGATGACATCTATGGCCCCCGCCTCCAGGCCGATGACCACTCCCCGCACTCCGGTCCCGAATATGGCGTCAACAATCAGGTCGCAGTCTGCCAGGGACAGCTCTGAGCTGTCCCTTATCTCTTTCAGGTCATAGCCCAGCCGGGAGAGGATCTGCCAGTTCCTCCTGGCCTCCTCGGTGGCGATATCCCTGGCCCGGCCCAGGAGATAGACAGTTACATCAAAGCCAGCCAGATGCCTGGCAGCTACAAAGGCATCGCCGCCATTGTTTCCCCTTCCCGCCACCACGGCGATCCTCTTTCCCCCTGCCCTGGCTTTGATCTCGCGAGCCAGAGCGGCGCCGGCATTCTCCATAAGCTGCAGGGGAAGAAGGCCGAAGTACTGGCAGTTGGCGTCCAGAGCAGCCATCTCTTCTGCAGAAATAACTTTCATGCAAGAGGGTATCTGTTGATGGAATAAGCTGTTTGCGGCAAGAAGATGGGGGACAAGAACCATCCACTATTCAGCAGAAGTTAGGGGCCGCCATTAATTCCTGTTTTGTCTCCCCGCTTCTTCCCATACTTGATAACTGCAACCCGGCTTATAGCTCTGAGAGAGCTTTTTGATAGCACTGATAGGTAGCATGACTGTAGCAGACAGCGATGACCAGAGCTCCCTTCTCCTCGCCTCCCTCCTCCAGAAAAGCATTCATCTCGGATAGGGCAATGCGACATGCTCTCTCCATGGGAAAGCCATAGGCACCGGCGCTGATAGCGGGAAAGGCGATGCTCCTGATGCCGTGCCTTTCAGCTAGCGAAAAGCAGCTTTTATAGCAGCGGGCTAAAAGCTCGTCCTCTCCAAAGCTGCCGCCCCGCCAGATGGGGCCGACGGTGTGAATGATCCATTTAGCAGGAAGGCGGTAGCCTTTAGTTATGCGCGCCTCCCCTGTGGGGCAGCCGCCTATGCCCCGGCACACTTCTAAGAGCTCCGGACCGGCGGCTCTATGGATAGCCCCGTCCACCCCGCCGCCGCCCAAAAGGGTTTTGTTTGCGGCATTGACTATGGCCTGGACGTCCAGCCTGGTGATATCGGCCATGACCAGAGATAGCTGGCCAGGATGTATGGGATCATCTTGCATTTTCCATCTCATCTCTTGCTGATCAGATGGCATTCTTGAGCAGATCAGCCTTCCGCCAGCCAGGGACCGCCAGAAAGGAAGGACAGTGTCAATCCAGGCGGAAGCATATCGAATTGATAGACGAAAGCCGATGAAAATTGGGGAAGGAGCCAGGATGAAAGAGCATGCAGGTTTCGGTTCCTGGCGAAGCCCGATCTCAGGCCGCAATCTTTTTACCTATTTAGTTCCGCAAAAACCAAACCAAGCACAAGGAGATAATCTCAAACGGGAGAATTGCCGGATTTTCATGTGGGACGGATGGATAAGAAGAAGGGTGGTCTGGTATTTACAGAAGAAGAAGGTCACCAAATGGCAGGCCAGGAGGACCGGGCAGTGCCTGCGATGCGGCAAATGCTGCGGGCAGTGTCCTGCCCTGGACACGAAGAGTATGCGCTGCCGAATTTACAGCATCCGGCCTGCCATATGTAAAGCCTTTCCCCTGACGCCGGATGATATTAAGAATATCAAATGCGGATTCAGATTTAAAAAATGAAATTAAGTATAATATGGCCGGCTCGATCCGCAACCTTTAACAGATTGTCATAGGGGCTTGAAATTCCATCTCTTAGATCAGCCTCTCCAGGTCATCCCTTTTCAGCAGATGCACCTGCACCATATGATGGGGATGATAGCGCATCTTCGCCTCCCGGATTCCCTCCACTCCCATGTCGCTCTCCCGGTTGATGTAGGTATAATCGCGGGCCAGTATCCTGGCCGCCTCGGCATTAATCGCCCGGTAGATGCCCTTGCAGTCGGAGAGCCCCTTCTCAAAGTGCACCAGTGCCGTGTCCTGATTCAGCTCCTCAAAAAGGGATATGGCCCCGATCTTGCCCTCGGCCCGGATGGCAATGCCGGAGAGGCTCAGCTCCTGGCGGAAGTCCAGGGCGCGCCTCATGGCCTCCTTCTCGCTGGAGAGCACGGGGTCCGAGTTGCAGTCCTTCCAGTCGCACCAGAGGTCCAAAAAATCCCAGATCTCATCCATATTCTGCTCTCCGATAGCCTCCACCGCCGGCTGGCAGGTCTTCTGGAATTTGTTGAGCTGATGGCGGATGGTCTGGTATCTCCTGCCCGGCAGCTCTGCCAGGTCCCGGGCCAGGTAGACATAATCAAAGTACCGTCTATCGGCCTCAAAGGTTAGATCCGGGTACAGACTGGCTATCCAATCCTTGCTATCCGGGTCCAGGATCACCAGGGGATGCTCCTCCTGGCTTTTGGCCGCCAGAGCCAGCACCTCTGCCAGGAGTTCCGAACTATGTGGACCGATGGGAGGCCTGAATCTGGTCCGGCCGTCGATGGTGCTGGAGAGGACTATGCATCCATCCCGGAAGGCATAGCGGTAATGGGCATAATCATTCCAGCAGAACATGTTGGTGAAGGTATTGTCGCTGTGCACCTGAGGATAGCTTTGATAATGCTGGGAGAAGAGATCCCGGTCAGATAGGGAAACGGGATGGAAGTCGGAGTGGCTCAGCATATTCCATCCTCCCATATAGAGTTCAGATTCAATCTTACGGTATCGATCAGGTTCAATCCACCCTCATGAAGAGCTTGCCCTCCGCCCCGCAGACGGGACAGACCCCTGGCGCTTCGCGCTCTACAGTGTTGCCACAGTAGGGGCAGACATAGTAGGGGAAGCTCTCCTGGCCGGAATCAAGGCTGCTAAAGAGCTTTTTATAGAGCTGGGAGTGAATCTTCTCCACCTCATTGGCATAGTGAAAGGATGTCTCTGCCGCCTTATTGCCCTCCGCCTGGGCGGTCCGGATCATCTCCGGATACATGGCCTCCCATTCCTCGTCCTCACCGGATATGGCCGCTTGCAGGTTCTCTTTTGTAGATTTAATGGCCTTCAGGGCTCGCAGATGATTTACGGCGTGCACCTCTTCCGCCGCCGCTGCGGCACGAAATAGCCTGGCAGCCTGGGCAAATCCCTCTTTGTCCGCCTTGGCGGCAAAAGCGCTGTACTTGCGATTGGCCTGCGACTCGCCGGCAAATGCCTCTTTCAAATTCTTCTCGGTGTTGGACATATTCTTACCTCTTGGGCCTAATTCATAGCTTTACTTATCTAGGTTTTGCAATGCGCGAGCATTCGGCTCAGGATAGAGCAATAGATGCCCTCCTGCCCAGCAGGCAAGAGGGGCATCAATCAATGGAAAAAATTAAGTAAGATTATTCAGGCGTACATCTCCCCCCGCTCCACCTCCCGGGAGGCCTTCTTGCGCAGTTCTGAAGCCATGCGGGAGTAGAACTTCATGGTCTCCGGGGTAACCGAGGGCCCGATCTCCTCTAAGGCGGCCAGAAAATGCTTCTGGCCGATCTTGTCCGCCGCCATATCCTCGCGCAAAGCCAGGCGCCCCGCCTTGCGCACCACAGCGGCGATGTCCGCCCCGGTGTAATTATCGGTCTGGCCGATGAGAGCCTCCATGTCGATATCCTCGGCTAAAGGCACCTTCCTCAGATGAACCTGGAAGATCTTGCGGCGGGATTCCACATCCGGCACCGGAGCCATGATCAACTCATCGAAGCGCCCTGGCCGGAGCAGGGCCGGATCTATGATATCCGGGCGGTTGGTGGCCCCTATCACCACCACTCCATGCAGCTCCTCGAGACCATCCATCTCGCTGAGGAGCTGGTTGACCACCCTCTCCGTGACATGAGGCTCTCCTGCTCCCCCACCGCGCACCGGGACCAGAGCATCCAGCTCGTCTAGGAAGATGATGGAAGGCGACACCTGCCTGGCCTTGCGAAATATCTCTTCCACCCTCTTCTCGCTTTCTCCATACCATTTAGAGAGAAGGGCGGAGCCCTTGACGGTGATGAAATTGGACTCGCTCTCATTGGCCACCGCCTTGGCCAGCATGGTCTTGCCCGTTCCCGGCGGCCCGTAGAGCAGTATCCCCTTAGGGGCATCGATTCCTATGCGCCGGAAGCTTTCAGCATAGCGCAGGGGCCACTCCACCGCCTCGACCAAGAGCTGCTTGACCGGCTCCAGGCCCCCTATATCCTGCCAGCTGACATCGGGAACCTCGACCAGTATCTCCCGCATGGCCGATGGTGAGACCTCCCGCAAGGCCGCCTCGAAGTCGTCCTTCTGCACCACCAGCCGGTCCAGGATCTCCTTGGGGATGGTGGGCTCATCCAGGTCGATCTCGGGCAGTATCCTCCGCAGAGCATTCATGGCCGCCTCCCGGCTGACGGCGGAGATGTCTGCCCCCACAAAGCCGTAGGTCCTGGCGGCATAGTCCTCCAGAGCCACATCATCTGCCAGGGGCATACCCCGGCTGTGGATCTGGAAAATCTCCATCCTTCCCTGCGTGTCCGGCACTCCCAGTTCGATCTCCCGGTCGAACCTTCCCGGCCGGCGAAGAGCCATATCCAGAGCCTCGGGGCGGTTGGTGGACCCGATAACAATCACATTCTTTCTCTCTTTCAGGCCGTCCATAAGGGAGAGAAGCTGGGCCACCACCCTTCTCTCCACCTCTCCCGTGACCTCGCCCCGCTTGGGGGCGATGGAGTCAAGCTCGTCGAGGAAGATGATGGCCGGAGCATTCTTTTCCGCCTCCTCGAACAGGTCGCGCAGGGCCTTCTCGCTCTCGCCGTAATACTTGGACATGATCTCCGGGCCATTGATGCTGATGAAGTAGGCATCGCTCTCATTGGCCACGGCCTTCGCCAGCATGGTCTTGCCCGTGCCGGGAGGGCCGTGCAGCAGGACCCCTTTAGGGGGATCAATGCCCAGCCGGTCAAAGAGCTCCGGGTGCTTGAGGGGCAGCTCGATCATCTCTCTGACCTTGGTTATCACCGGCTTGAGACCGCCTATATCCTCGTAGACCACAGAGGGCACAGTGCGCTCCGGGCTCTCCACCGCCTGGGGAAGAAGCTCAATATCCGTCCCTTCCGTGATCTTGACTATTCCCGCCGGACTGGTGGATACCACCCTGAGCTTGATCTCACCCAGGCCAAAGGCCTGGGCCCCCAGAAAGCCCCGGAATAGCTCCTCAAACATGGTCTCCCGGCCGCCGATGCTGTCAGAAGGCGGCTTTCTCACGCTGGTGGTGGAGATGACATCTCCCTTTATCAGCGGCCGACCATTGAAGACCCTGGTCAGAACATCTCCCGGAGCAAAGATCTGCATGCCCTGAGTCACCGGGGCGAGGGTGACGTGCTTGGCCTCGCTCCAGGCTGCCTTTTTCACCTCCACATACTGGCCTATGCTGGTTCCGGCATTGGATCGGATCAAGCCGTCCATGCGGATCATGTCCAGACCCTGATCCTGGGAATAGGCGCTCACGGCGAGAGCTGCCGTGGGCCGGGAGCCTGCCAGCTCCACTACATCCAGGGGACGGGCGTCTATCTTGGCCAGGAAATCCTCCCCGATTCTCACTATTCCCTTTCCGACATCGCCCTGGTTGGCCTCGGAAACCTTCAGCCTGATGGATTCACCTTCAGTCATGTCTCTCCTTTATGGTCATCAATAAAAGCTGATTTCAGATATGAATGCGCCTCTATTTTTAAGTAGTTTGCCGTTTGCCCTTTAAGGATGCAAATAGCCTCGGCGGCATGGATAATTATCCCCGCTTCACCTCAACAGGATTTCCAATGGACAACCATATAAGCCAATTTTCAGGAATTGCAGTTGCGGCAATCCGCCCGCAAAAAGAAATGCTGCCCAAGCTGCAGAGCTGCTCTGGAATTGACTCTAATAATTGCTGATAACGGACTCGCTGGGACTCGAACCCAGGTCAGCGGGTATCTCCGACTTTTAAGCCACCGAAGCCCGCTAGGATGTCCTCTACCCTACGAGCCCATCAACCACCCTTCAATTCTTTTAGGCTATTAAGCTTTCCTGCTGGGATAAGGCAAAGAGATATACGCTACTGCTGCATATTTCGGATCATGAGATCATTTATTGTACTTTCCCTGGCACTGCTGCTCTGCCTTCCCGCTGCGGGTCAGAACATCAGTACCGATGAATTGGTGGCCCTGTCTCTGAAGAGCCTGGTGGCCGAGTCATCCGCAGAGCTGCAGTCCTATCGCTTCCTCATGGATATGGAGCAGAATATCGATCTGGTGAGCCAGACCTCTGAAGACACCCAGAGCTTGGTCACCCGCTCCTTCGGTTTTGGCGCGGCCAATATGACCGAGAAAGCCCTCAAGCTCTCCCTGGTCGCCCTGACCTATGACCGGAGCGACGCATCAAACACCAGCATCATGGCCCTGGAAGAGTATCTGGTCAATGACACCATCTACATGAAGCTGGATGGAAACTGGACCTACCTGAAGATGACCTCCCTGGACCAGGCCTGGTCCAGCCAGACCACCATGGACCAGCAGCTCTTGATCCTGAATCAGTCCCACCTGACCCTGCTGGACTCGGAGAGGTTGGATGATATGGACTGCTATAAGGTTTTAGCGGAGATGGATCTGGGATCCATGGCCGATCAGCTCTCAGCAGAGGCGGCATCCCTCCTGCCTGATCTGGGCATCAACTATAGCGAAATTTACTCCAATTCCAGCCTGACTGCTACCTACTGGATAGACAAAGAAAGCCATAACCTCAAGAAGGCCGATGTTTTGCAGATATTTGTGATCAATCCTCAGTCTACTCTGGGCCTGTCTGCTGAAGAGCCCGATCTTGCGGCGGAGATGACCATTACATCAAAGGTCTCCATGACCTTCCAGGGATATAATGAGGAGCTGGAAATCAGACTCCCGGCTGAGGCTGTAGGTGCGGCCGATATTCTAGCCGACCTCATGGCCGGCGGAGAGGCTTCCACAGTTGCCCTGGCTGGCAACGAAAGCGAACTGGAAGAGAATATGTCTGAAACCGGGCCGGTTCAGATGCAAGATGACAGCTCTGCCCTTGGTCTGACTCTGAATCAATCTGAGAGCCTGACCTCTAACCAGACAGATAACCGGACCTCTTTAGAAGATGGAATTTTAGCCTGAGCCAGGTTTAATGGCTCATGCTTCCCCTTTTTTTTTGCTTAATTAGAACAGATTCTACCTTAAGTTCCTTCTGTGGCTTAATCAAATCAGTGACCAGGATATCCTCCCGAGCTGCTCTCGATGGGCCCGGCATCCTCGTATCCCTGCCTCTGGCCGGTGCCGGCCAGCCGGGTCAAGATCTCCGGATGGTATAAAAGGCGCACCGCATTCAGGGCATGCTCCTCGGCCCGCCTGCGGGCGAGCTGAGCCAGGGTTGGCTCATCGGGAGCCTCATCCTCGTGGACGAAGACCTCTATGATATGGCGGTTGGTCAGGAGCTGGGCGGCGATAAGGCCGGTGGATGCCTCATGGGCGCACATCTTGTCCTTGTCCGCCGCTCCGGGCATGCCCAGAGCAATGACTATGTCACACCTCTCCTCCTCCAGTAGCTTTTTAGCCGCCACAGGCAGATCCTTGATGCCGGGCACAGTGTAGCGGACGATCTCGGCAGAGGATTCCTTTTTTATGGCAGAGATGGCGGCCCGGGCCATGTCTACCCGGGCAAATGTGGTGTCGGCGATGCCGATGCGTTTCATTCTTTAACCTCAGATTAACTTATGCCTTTATTTGGATGCTCAATAACGAACTTAGCAAATCCCTGAAGAGACGATACTCCCCATTATTGGGATCCTGGATATGATCGATATTGAAAAAGTGGGTCGTAGTTGGGGATTCTCTTTTTGCATCTGCATAATCCATGTCGACTCTAACAATCGTCCAAAACTCAAAGAAGTTGTTGCCTTTGGCTTTCTGATGGCTCTTCTCGGCTTCTCCGATTCGATTATGTATATTTGATTTATCCTTGCCGCCCTTTATCTCAATGGAGACCAACGGTCTATTTGTTGATCCTATCAACTCGATGATGCGAATATCAGGATCGCTTGAAAATTCTATGGTTACAGTGCGTTTCGAATCGTTCTCAATTATAAGCGCCTTATCTGTTTCGTTTTTCAGATACGGAGAAACAAGGCTCTTGAGCAATTTGAATATCTTATCTGTTGCATTCTTTCCAAGTTCAGTGTTAAGGCCACCCCTGAGTTGAGGCCCCAAAGTCAGCATTTGAAGATCGCGAATTGTGCCCAGGGATAGATCATCGATATGCTCAATCATAATAACTGCGGATCCTATTAAGCTGATGCATAATGCTTCTATCTGCAGGCTGATTTTTTTAGTGATTATTCCTTGCTCCTCCAAACGCTTGAAGGAGCCGAACGGTCCTTTATTATAAAATTCTTTTTGAGAAAATCCTAAGAGCAAGCGGTAGTAGCCAAGCAGTTTTGGATTGCTCAGAATGATACACGGCACTGGAAAAAATATCTCGCCTCTAAGGCCGAACGAAGCTGCCTTTTTAAGCGCCTTATGATCTACATATTCTGCCAGTTGCTTATCAATATCAGGGATAAAAATTTGTTTTACAGTATCGCTAAGTGCCTGGTACAGGTATTGATCATTGATTGATTTTAGTTTATGATAAAAAGCGACTTGCAGGTCCGGCTTGAGTATAAGTAGCGGTGATTGTTTCATGAGTTAATTGCCTTCTGCTATCCTTTTGCGTGCAATTTCAATGTATTCTGGTTTTAATTCAATGCCAACAAATTTCCGGTTCAGCTCAAGACATACAACTCCCACGGTGCCCGAACCAAAAAACGGGTCCAATACAATGTCATTTTCATTTGCACTTGCCAGTACGCATGGCCTCACCAGTTCCTTGGGAAATGATGCGAAGTGTGCATAGTGAAATGGTTCTGTATTTATAGACCACACAGTCCGACGATTGCGAGAACCGTTCTTTGTCTTGGAAGGTTCTACCAGCTCGTCATAAACATAATTGTATTTCTCTGATTTGGAGAGGAGAAACATATACTCATGGCAGCGTGTTGGCCGGTCTTTGACGGATTCCGGCTGGCAGTTGGGTTTATGCCAGATGATATCCGAGCGTAAATACCATCCGTCGGATTGCAAGGCGAACGCCAGTCTCCAGGGAATCCCGATCAGATCCTTAGGCTTTAGGCCCTGTGGAGTCGGGGGCCTATAACCCATCGCACGGGCAGGATTTTTCCTGTCTATGTCTCGCCAGGTGCGATTACCGCTTGTATATGAGTCGCCAATATTGAGCCACAGGGTCCCGTCTTCGGTAAGGGTGCGCTTGACTTCTCTGAACACCAGCACCAAATTTTCTATATAATCTTGCATATCGGTTTCTGCGCCGATTTGGTTGGGCTCTCCGTAGTCTCTGAGTCCCCAATAAGGTGGGCTTGTAACGCAACATCTGAAATAATTGTCTTTGAATTTCCGCAGGTTTTCCAATGCATCGCCCTGGATGATCAAGGAATCAAATTCTTGATCGGAATAATTTGAGGTCAGGGTTACCTCAACGGATGCAGGAAACCTTGGTCCTATGCGAGGAATTGATTTTATGCAGATGTCGTCTTCTATGGTTTTGCACATATTGATCCGGTACGTTTCTGTTATCGTAGTCTTAGACGGGATGGTTTATGAATATGTCTGTGCATGACAATATTTACTTTTGAACTGTCGCGGCCATGAGCGGCTGACTATTCCTTTGAATTTCTCTATTTTTTCAATCTATCAGATATGGTGTCGGCGATGCCGATGCGTATCATGGCATGAAATATGATCAGAAACGTTATTAGGCTTATCGGTATCCTGCAGAGAATGTGCGGTCCTAATGCGGCTTTTCAGCCAATGCAGCCATCTGACTGTCCTCCATTATGCTTCTCATTTTTTACGAGGCAAGCTTAATCTTTCTCTCTTCTGCTACCTATTTTCTCCAGCATCTCCTCCATCTTCCTCCAGTGGCTGCCCCGCCAGTAGAGCTTATCGCATCTCCTGCATCGCCATTGCTCTCTACCATCCTCGGTCATCTGTTCTAAGGGCTCATTGCATAATGTGCATCTCCGGGGATCCAGTCGCAGAGGCAGGCCTGCTCCGGCCATCTCCAGGAGCTGCTCCTCGATCTGAGAGGAGAAGATAAGAATGCAGGGCCTTTCTATTTTCAGGCAGGACTGCCAGAGCCTTCTGTCCCTGGTGATCACCGTCCGGTGCTCTCTTGCTGCCTGCTCTATGATCTCCCAGTCTCTTTCAGCCCCTGGGTTGGCCACATCCTGCCCCATGAGCCTCAGCCACCTTCCCAGGCGCATGAGCATGAGATCTACCACATAGCTCTGCCCGGATGGCCTGAAGGTATCGGGAATGGTCAAATTAACTGCCCCATCCCAACTGGCATCCGCAACTATTTATCGATTGATATCGGAGAATTCCATCATGAAGAAGGCGATGAGCAATGTGGATGTGGCAGCAATGGTCTCGGAGCTATCCGATCGGATCCTAGGTGGCTTTGTGGGCAAAGCCTACCAGCAGTCATCGGATAGGATCTGGCTCTCGGTGGCCTCCCCAGCCGAGGGCCGCCTGGATCTGCTGCTGGTGGCCGGCAGGAGGGTGAATATCACCCGGACAGATCGCCCCGCCTCCAAGACACCTCCCCAGTTTCCCACAATGCTCAGAAGCCGTCTCAGCGGCGGCAGGATCGTGCAGATCCGGCAGCATGATTTTGATCGGGTTCTGGAGATAGTGGTGGAGAGAAGCGGCGCCAGCCACATTCTGGTGGTGGAGCTATTTCCCAAAGGCAGCATGCTGCTTTTGGATGAGAGCCGCACCATCCTCTCCCTCCTAAAGAAGACGGTCTACAGGGGTAGCAAGATGGCTGCCGGGGAGAAGTATCTCTACCATCCCGGCCAGCTTGATCCACAGAGCATATCTCTCCTTGATCTATCCAACTGGCTTTCTTCCGCCGGTCAGGATCTGGTGCGATCCCTGGTGCGGGGACTGAATATGAGCGGAACCTATGCCGAGGAGGTATGCCTGCTGGCTGGAGTGGAGAAGAGCAAACCGGCGGGAGAGCTGGACGAGACTGAGCGGCAAAAGGTGCACCAGGCCCTGCAAGAGGTCTTCTCAAATCAGACCCTCGATCCTCATATAGTCCTGGATAACGGTGAGCCGGTGGACGTCCTTCCCCGTCCTCTCCAGGTCTATCAGGGCCTGGAAATGCGGCGCTATCCCACATTGAGCGAGGCTATGGATGCCTTCTTTGTAGAAGCTGAGCCAAAAGAAGAGAAGAAGGATCCTTTGGAGAAAAGAATAGAGCTGCAGAGGGCGGCGGTGGCGGATTTCGAGTCCCAGATGAGGGAATTGGTGGCCAAGGGTGAGCACATCTACCAGATCTACGGCAGCGTTGATGCCATCCTGCAGGTGGTAGCCGGGGCCCGGGAGAAGGGCTTCTCCTACAACCAGATCTGGGAGAGGATCAGCAGCAGCGACCTGCCCCAGGCCAGGGCCATTCTCAGCCTGGACGGCCAGGGCAAGATGAGGGTCACTCTGGAGGAGACCGATCTGGAGCTGGATGCCGGACTCACTGTGGCTCAGAATGCTCAGAAATACTATGATAGAGCCAAAGAGCTATCCCGGAAGGCGGCAGGAGCCCGGGAGGCCATGGCCATAACCGAGCAGCTCAGGGCGGGAGGAGCCGCTCCCCGCAAGGCCCGGCCTGCCGCGGTGCACCGGCGGAGAAAGCCCAAGTGGTATGAGAGGTTTCGCTGGTTTTACTCCTCGGACGGATTCTTGGTGCTGGGGGGCAGAGATGCAGAGAGCAATGAGGAGATCTATGCCAAGTATCTGGAGCGGCGGGACCTGGCTCTGCACACCGATGCTCCCGGAGCGCCGCTGACGGTTATCAAGACCGAAGGCGAGGCAATTCCTGAGAGCACCATCCAGGAGGCGGCGGCTTTTGCGGTGAGCTATTCGTCTTCCTGGAAGGCAGGGCTGGCGGCAGCGGACTGCTATATGATAAAAGGGGATCAGGTGAGCAAGACAGCCGAGCCGGGCCAGTTCTTGAAGAAGGGCGCTTTCGTCATTCGGGGGGAGAGGACTTACTTCAAGGACACTCCTCTGGGACTGGCGGTGGGCATAGCGGAAGGCATCCTGATAGGCGGACCGGTTTCGGCTGTCAAGCCCAGGGCCGATCCAGTGCTGGAGATGGAGCCCGGCGAGTTCAATGCCGACGACCTGGCCAAGAGGATCTACAGGCAGTTCTCGGAGAAGGTGGAGGATAGGGCATTTCTAAAAGCAGTGGCCTCGGTGGATCAGATAGTGCAGTTCCTGCCTCCGGGGGGATCGAGGATCAAAGAAGAGATGTCCTGATTTCCCATCCCTCATCCCTCAAATTTTGCTGGAACCAGATGGCAATCTGTTCGGATAGATCGGCAACCGGTGAGGGGGGAGCGACCCAGAGTTGCCTGCTGACCAAAGCATTTTGAAATCAATCATCCATCAGCTATATATCATATTCTATTCATTGTCAGAGATTCGGAGGCATATTTTATGAAGAATCTAGGAGCAATTTTGGCAGCATCAATGGTGCTTATGCTGGCCATGAGCACGGCTAGCTCGCAGGATGGCTCAGGGAATATTTCAAAAATGGTGCAGCAGGTAGAACAGGCGGCAAAAGAGGCAAGTGGGGCTACAGGGCAGGTGGGATCAGCCGCTAAACAGTTGCAGAATATGACCAATGCTACACCTGGTGCGGATGCGATAGCAAAAGCGGCAAAGATGGTTGAAGAAAAGGCCGAGGCCGCAGGGGAGATAACCACCAAGGCGGAAGAGACAGCTAAGAAGGCTGCAGAGGCCGCTGAGAAGCTGCCGACATCGACACCGGGATTCGGCTTTATGGCTACAGCTCTTGGACTGCTATCCCTGGCCTTTATATCTCTGAGAAAGAGAAGCTGAAACTGCAATATAGCATCGATATAATTTTTTTCTCTCGGCTTTTCCAGGCCTAAGACTACAGTCCAGAAAATGGAAGGCCAAATGCATCTTGCCGGGATTGACAAGAGACCGCCTGCCAGGCGGGCCCCGGCGGACGGGCCATGCTGGAAGAGCGGATTGTTTGGGGGGACGCGGGAGACACGGCAAGATATCTTATCATTGACGCCGGGCTATTGGGATAAATATTAAAAGCTCAGGCATCCTATATTTGGAAGAGAAAAAATGACAAGCCTTGCTAGCTTCGTTGAACAATTGCCTCTTGACATCCAAAAGGAAGTCCTGAGCTATGCGGAATTTTTGCTGGAAAGAAGATCCAAAAAAAAGCAAAAGGCACCTGTCTTTGACTGGGAAGGTGCTCTAAAAGACCTGGGAGAGCAGTATTCTTCTGTACAGCTCCAGCACGAGATCGGAAAGATGCGAGGAGCATAATGTACCTTCTGGATACAAACATATTTTTGTAGATCCTGCTGCAAAGAGAGAAAAGCGAAGCCGCCAAGCATCTGTTTATCGCAAATGCTTCTAAAGATCTCTTTATGACTGATTTCTCACTTCATTCTTTAGGTGTTTTCCTTTTCCAGAGAAACAGACAGGAAGCCTATGTCCGATTTGTAAAGGACGTAATAATCCAGGCTGGAATTGCTGCGATCGGGATTAGACTCACAAGAGCTTCTCGCTCTGCCAGAAGTCTCTAAAAGGTTCCGTTTGGATTTTGACGACTCTTATCAATATGCAGTCGCTCAAAAGTATGGCCTGGAGATAATGAGCTTTGATTCAGATTTTGACCGCACAGAAAAAGGACGTAAAATACCTTAATCGAGATAGATTTAATGCCCTGCGCGGCTCGTTCCTATCTCTGGCCGCCCGTCAGTCCCGGCTTGCGGGCTCCTTAGCAGAGCCAAATAGCCTGGGGACGCGGGTGAACGCAAGCGGGCACGCAGTAAAGCCAACCAGTAATATGATAGTAAAAGCCAAATACAAAAAGAAAAGAAGTGTATCCGATGAAGCGGCTCACTGCATATATCTCAGGCAAAGTCCAAAGGGTGGGCTATAGGGCTAGAGTTATCCAGTTAGCCAATGGCTTGGGAATAAAAGGGATAATCGAGAACCTGAGCGATGGAAGAGTTCGAATCATCGCAGAGGGAGATGAAGAAAAGATAAAATTATTCGAGGGATCTATAGACATAAAGAACACCTTAATCCAAGTCACTTCTATTGAAAAAATATATTCACAGCCCTATGGGGAATTTGGCAGCTTCTATAAACTTGTAGGAACAGGGGAGACGGATTCTCGCCTGGATGAAGGAATTGGCGTGCTGAAAGACATGAGAGATATCCTTATTTCGATTTGTGGCACGCAGAAACAAATGCTGAGCAAGCAAGACCAAATGCTCGGCAAACAGGATGAAACCCTTCTTGAGATCAAGGACATGAACCGGAGCCTAAACGATAAGATGGACAAGGTTCTGGACAAGAGCGACATTATTGAATTGAAGTCCGATGTGTCTGAGATGAAGTCAGCTCTAAGGGCGAAGGGCATTATTTAGTTGAGGGCCTCATCTAAGCGGATACGGCTTCGAGCATGCTCCCTGCCAGGACACGGAGGCCATGCGACGATCGAGCCTGGGATCGGGGCCGCAGGCAGCAATCAATTGGGGGAATTCTGCCTCAGTTTCTGGGATTGTCCGATGAAAATATGGAGATAATTTAAAGATATTCTTGCAGGCCCATTTGGCCATCCGGAGTATGCGGGCCCTCGCCATCTCGGCCACGTCTGCCCAGCGGGCCCCGGTTGGGGGGCTCCCGGAAGAGCCACTCGCCTGGGGGCGCAGTAGCCTGGCGAGGGCTGGCGAGAAAAGAAGTCAAATTAGAGAAAAAGCAATATGCTAATGAAGGAGTGTTGTGTGCAATGGCAGCTCGCAGCAAGATCATAATTTCAGGAGAGGAGCCCATTGGCGACAGGGACTTTTCAGCCCTTGAAGAAGATGATGAGTCAACTGCGGAGGAGCTTCATGCGCTGTTGGAGCTTGAGAAGGGCGATTTCATCAGCCTGGATGAATACCTTAAGCGGCGTGGCATCAAATAAGATCGATATTTTGCGAATCCTGGCAATAGCCTGGACTT
>JADHEF010000905.1_pt1 | contig 23513 bp, 10 predicted proteins | sample 8952391 | NCBI WGS metagenome assembly JADHEF01 (sample SAMN16124439, study PRJNA663245) | bioreactor sludge metagenome | isolation source: sludge (nitrite) | place: India:Bengaluru | collected 2019-02-28 | reverse complement strand
CATCGGGATAGTCTCTCAGAATATTGACTCTCCGACAAACCCGGTACGGTTCAGTGGCAACGCCCATCGCATTATTAAAGGTATCTGCATCGTTAACTGTATCTATGTCAATCCTAAGACCGAACAATACTGGTTCATTGATTACCGTATTTATGACAAAACCACCGATGGCAAAAGCAAACTTGACCATCTAAAAGACATGCTACAGCACAGTATTGAACACAAACAAATTAAATTCAAATATGTGCTCATGGATACCTGGTATGCCACCAAAGACATCATGCTGTATATTGATAACTTACAAAAAATCTATTATTGTCCTTTAAAATCCAATCGCAAAGTCGATGATTCAAAAGGAGTACACCCTTACAAAGCAGTCAACGAATTAACTTGGACTGACCAAGAGCAACAAAATGGCAAACTGATTAAAATACATGCCTTTCCTAAAGATTACAAAGTGCAACTGTTCCGAGTAGTGGTTAATGAAAACCGCACGGACTGGATTGTCACCAACGACACCACTCAGGATTCATCAGATGGCACACGATTGGTGTGTGCCATCCGCTGGAAGATTGAGCAGTTTCACCGAGAACTTAAACAACTCACTGGTATTGAAGCTAATCAGTGTCGTAAGGCTCGTATTCAGCGGAATCATATTTGTTGTTGTATGCTGGTTTGGCTGCAGTTAGCCAGACAGGCTAAACGGTTAAAACAATCTTTATATCAGGTTAAAAGGGGTTTACTCAGTGATTATTTGCGTGAGCAGTTACGCTCGCCTTCGGTCGTCTTTGCGTAAGTCCTAATAAAGTATTTATTTTTCATTTATTTGTATTAGTAAATTGGATTTTTTAAAATAGAGTTTCTACTCTATAAATTAGAAAATTGTAATAAAATTAGGATATTTAGCGTGACGTGGTCTATATTTTTTGTAAAAAATGCAATTTATTTAAAAAATTAATTATGCTCGTGTATTTATTTTGTTATTAAAGTGATATAAATAAAATGGCATATTTTTTAATAAATATACCCCAATCTCAACTTTGAATAAGGCTTTCCAGCTGTAAAGGTGGATTTCCTAATCGTGTATTTAAAATTACTGCAATGGTATGTGAAAGAATCTTACGCGTAATTCTATGCGTTAAATGCCATAAATCTTTAGCTCTTACTTTTTGAATGTGAAATCGTTCAGTTAATTGACCTATAACAGTCTCAATTTTTCTACGAGCATTCATGAGCCTCGCCATAGCTTCCTTAGACCTGCTATCAGTCATGTTCTTTCTATAAGGTGTTTGTAAATCAATATCTTGGTACATAAAATAGTGTTTTAATTCAGGTCTTAAGTATCCTTTATCACCACCAAGTAATCCCTGAATATCTTGAGTAATTTCTGGTGCAACATCACGTTCATCACAATGAGCTGGAGCAAAAGTATAGCCTGTAATCATTCCTGAAAAGTTAATAACGATATGTCCTTTGAAACCATAATATTTTTCTTGTTTAGCCGCACAATAACTAAAACCTGCAGATTCTTTGAAGTTTTTATGTTTTTTTGCTCTAGCATAACGACAAACAGGTATAGGAAAGCCATCGATAAAATGAATATTATCTAAACCGAAAAAAGATTTTAGTTGTGACATAATCTGTTGACTTACATGCCATAATTTTGCGCAATGTTTGCAAAAATTAGGATAGGAACCTAATTTTGGAAACCATTCAAACCAATTGTTTTTAAAGTAGAACCAGATATTTTTATCAGAATCTAAGCCAAGAAACTCTCCCACAATTTGTATAGTAAGAATTTCAATATCACTTAAAGCGGGTGGAAATCCTCTACTTCTTAAAGGTTGAATGACAATCGCTGAGTAAAATTGCTCTATGATTAAAAATACAGAAATGATAAATTCGTAAATGGACATAACTTGCTTTGCTTTTCTTAGTCGAAAATTAAATTGGATTATGTCCTTTTTATTTCAAAGACTTAAAAAGTTGAGATTCGCGTAAAATATGTCATACAAATCTAATAATACATTAAGTCTACCAAGGGTTGTTTATGTGGAAATTATCGCTTTTAACTACTGTAATTTCATTGGTGGTAGCCTCTTGTGCATCTGATCCTTACTCAAAGCCTTCTGCTTTACGGTTTCAAAATAATAAGCAAGGTTATAATCAGGAGATCAATGTCAACAGAGATGCTAAATTATGCGCAGGGGATACAAGAGATGAACAGAGTTGCCCAATTCATTTCTATATTGACAGTATTGAATCAGGTAAATTCTATATCAATAATACGGCAAAGTATTATTTAAAACCAGAAGTTTATAATTTCAAAGTTAAAAATTGTAGCGGCGAAAAAAATTGTCAGAGTTGCGATGTCGACTTGCGGCCAGATCAATTAAAAGATCGTAACTTTATTCTTTCTGTAGATGCTGCTGGTGTACCTTTTATTTCAAATAATGGTCATCCTTTGGCTTGTAGACAACAGCCAGCAGCTCAAAAGCCTGTCGTTGCTCCTGTTGAGCATACTGAAACAATTGATTTGGCAGCCGATACATTATTTAAATTTGATGGTTCATCTTTAAATGATTTATTGCCTAAAGGCCGTCAGGAAGTTCAGGACGTAGCATCAAAAATTTCAACAGGTTTTGTTTCTGTCAGTAAGATCATATTGGTCGGTCATACGGATCGTCTAGGAAGCGAAACTTATAACCAAAAACTTGGTCAGAATCGTGCTGAAACTGTACGTAGTCTGCTTGTTCAAAATGGCGTATCCGCAAATATTATCTCGGTGGCAAGTGCAGGGAAGAATCAACCAGTCACGGACGGCTGTCCTACGGTTAAATCTCGTGAAGCACTAAAAGCATGTTTACAGCCCGATCGTCGCGTGACGGTACAAATTACGGGCATTACCAAGTAATTCAGCATTTAAAAGTTTCAACGAATATAGGCCACACAGAACATGACAAATTTTATTGTAGTAGAAAAAGATTCTTTAAATAAAGTATCTATCAACACGCAACATATCACTTTAACAGAAGCATCAATTGTCCATACCAAAATGCATCGTAATGATGTAGCAGAGTTTTTACGTGATGGCAATAACCTGATTTTAAAGTTAAATAATGGTGAAACTGTCCTTATCGAAAACTTCTTTGTCGTATATGACAAAGTTGATTCTGATCTGGTTTTTGAAGAAGATGGTTGTATCTTATACTGGTTTGATGGTGTTTCTGGTTTTAAGGGAATACCTGGGCTTGAGGTCTTATTACCTGCTAGTGCGGCAGGTGGGTCTTTACTGCCATGGATTATTGGTGGTGGTGCTGTTATTGGTGGCATCATTGCAGCCGCAGGAAGTGGCGGTGGAGGGGATAAAAACGCATGGCCAATCGCCGTTAAGGATGAAATTACAGGTGTTGAAGATACCCCAGTTAATGGCAATGTTTTAACTAATGATCGTGATCCTGATGGAAACGCAATCACAGTTACTCAATTTGTTGTGGAGGGTAAAAGCTATAATGCAGGCCAAACCGTTACAATTGATAAAATTGGCGAGCTAACGCTCAATGCCGATGGAACTTATCACTTTGTCCCTGCGACTAACTGGAATGGCACCGTTCCAACAGTTACTTATACAATTAGTGATGGCCAGGGTGGAACCGCTTCAGCGGAATTGGTAATCACAATTACACCTGATGCAAATCCTTCGATTAGCATAAAAGATGAAAATGGCGGCAGTGAAAATCCGAACAATACTACTGATACATTAATTGAACAGGGGCATGTTACTGTATATGAACAGGGTTTAACTGATACATCGGGTTCAAATAAAGAAACGGGTAGTATTACGATTAGGGCTGGTGATGGCGTAAAGTCTGTTACGGTTGGTGATACCAATATTTTGCTAACAGATCTGGAAAATGCCTCAACTACACCGATTATTATCAACACGCCTCATGGCAAGATCATCATTACTGACTATACGCCAAATGGTCAGGAATTTAATGGCGTATCTACGGGTGGCACCATTACTTATGAATATGAACTAGATCAACCTGTTACCAACGATGCATCACACACCGATAACTTTCTGGAAGAAGTCGGTATATCTGTGACAGATCAAAGTAATATTGTGAGCAGTGGCAGTCTAGTCATTAGCATTATTGATGATGCACCACTTGCCAAAAACGACATCGATAATGTGGCTGCTAATCAATTTACCCCTGAAACTGGAAATGTACTGACGGGTGTTGGTACGAGTAGTGGGGCTACAGGTGCAGACAAAATTAGTGCCGATGGAGTGAGCATCTCCACAGTGGTTAGTGATAATGTATCTGCTAACGTGGTAACAGATGATGGCACAACGCTGACGATCGAAGGGCAGTATGGTACTCTAATACTCAATAAGACCACAGGTGAATATAGTTACGAGCGTCATGAAGGTACGCCGGGCGGTGTAAATGAGGTATTTACTTATACATTGGTTGACGGTGATGGGGATAGCTCAACAGCTAGCTTGACATTAGTCATTGGCAATAGTGCGCCTCTTGTTACGCTTCCTTCGAGCGATGGAGAGAGTACCAAAGTCTATGAATCAGGTTTGAATAATGGTGGCTCTAAAGCATCTACTGATAAGGAAACAACAAGCGGTACAATTGCTTTTACCTCTCCAGATGGTTTGGCTTCTCAAGATGCAGTGAAGTTAGGTGGACATACCCTAACGACAGCAGATCAAACATTCTCGGATGGTTTAACTGCACGCTATGAATACAATTCGGCAACTGGTACAGGTATTATCCACTATAGCTACACACTTCCTGCGAATACGTCAGGTGATAATACCAATGCAACATTTGCAGTGGAAGTGACAGATATCGATGGCGATAAAACAGCTTCGGGTGATCTGGTTATTAATATTATAGATGACGCACCTGTTGCGAAGCCTGACACGAATAGCATTACAGAAGACATGGAGATAAATCGACAGCGACCATTACCATCACCATTAACGGACATACCGATGGCGCACCTAACGTGGTTATCACTGATCATAATGGATCAGCGCTTGGTGCGAACAGCATTGCCGAAAATGCAACGACCCCAGTACAAGGCGAGTTTACCGTCAACGCAGCAGATGGACTGAAATCTATCACGATTGGTGTCACGACCATTCTGACCAGCGAACTCTTGGGTCTATCCCCGACCACACCAAAAACAATCATAGGTACACAAGGAACACTGACCCTTACCGACTATGATCCAGTAACAGGCAAAGTCAGTTATAGCTACCAACAAAGTGGCACCAGCAAAAACCACAGCGGTGGTGATAGCAGCGTAAGTGATAGTTTCCCAATTATAGTGACAGACAATGCCGATGAAAGCTCAGTAGCGACGAATCTGGTCATTCTCATTACAGATACTGCCCCAGAAGCGAAAGCTGACACAGGCACAGTGACAGAAGACGGTACAGCACTTGAAGGAAACGTGATCACAGGTGGTAGTAGCAATAGTGCAGATGTTGCTGACCGTTTAGGTGCAGATGCAACACAAGTGACAGGAGTCAGCAAAGGAAGCTCAACAACAGAACAAACAGATAATGTTGGTGGAACAGGACTTGCAGGTGACTACGGCACACTGATACTCAATAGCGATGGTAGTTACAGCTATACCGTTGACCCAAATAACGCAACCGTGAATGCATTAAAAGATGGAGGCAAGCTCACAGAAACATTTAGCTACACCATTAAAGATGCAGATGGGGACTGGAGTACCACGACATTAACCATCACCATTAACGGACATACCGATGGCCTACCAAGCATTACACCGAACGATCAGAACGGTAGCAGTGTTGGTGGTCAGATTACAGTGTATGAAAGTGGTCTAAGTACAGGTAGCAACGCAAGTGCAGCGAGCGAATCTGCCAGTGGAACGATTCAGATCAATGCAGGAGATGGCTTAAGCAGTATTAACATAGGCGGACAGACCTTTAGCCTTTCACAATTACAATCACTGAGTAGCAGCAACCCATCGGCAGCGATCAACGTCGTTGGTGGAACCATCGTTCTAAATGGTTTTACGGCAAATAGCAGTGTAGGTGGTATCCCAACTTCAGGTAGTTTGAGTTATACCTATACTTTGAACAACGCCCAGACACATAGCGCTGTTGGAAATGATGGTTTACTTCTGAGTGGCATTCCACTGAGTGTCACAGATGCAGGAGGGGTAACCACAACAGGTAGTCTGGTTGTACAAGTGATTGATGATGTTCCGACTGCTGTGAATGATAGCAATAGTATTCCTGTAGGTAGTTTGGCAGTAGTTACTGGTAATGTGGTCAGCAATGACACGAAAGGTGCAGATGGCGCACGAGTAACTACAGTAAAAGCAGATACTGCTAATGGGTTAGATGTCACGATTAATCCAGTTGGTAACTATCCGGTTGTTGGTAAATATGGCACATTAACGATCCATTCTGATGGTAGTTATAGTTATGCACGTAATGCAGGTTCAGCTGGTGGTGTAAGTGACGTATTTACTTATACTTTAACGGATGGCGATAACGACACATCAACAGCAAAATTAACAATCAACATTGCTGATGCAACCCCGACCAGTACAATACCAACGGCTGGTGGTGCAACAACGACAGTCTATGAATCTGGTTTAAATAATGGTGGTACAGAAGCTTCAACCAATAAAGAAACCACCAGTGGCACAATTAGCTTTACCTCTCCAGACGGTCTGGCAGTCAGTGATGCAATCAAGCTGGGTGGACATACTTTAACTACCACGAATCAGACCTTTTCAGATGGTCTAACTGCGCGTTATGAATACAATGCAGCAACTGGAACGGGTACGATTTATTATAGTTATACCTTGCCTGCAAAAACGAGTGGCGATAATACAACAGCTACTTTCGCTGTTGAAATCAAGGATGCTGATGGAGATAGTGCAACAGCAGGGAATTTGGTCATCAATATTGTTGATGATGCACCAATCACCGTAGCGGATACAGGAAGTGTTACAGAAGGCGCGCTTTTGACCAAAGATGCAGCCAGTGGTGTACTTTCTAACGACCAGTCAGGTGCAGATGGTTGGGCTATTGGTGGTGGTGTAGTCGGTGTTGCTAAAGGCAATACAGGTACAACTTCGAGTACTGGAGTAGGAACAAGCATCACAGGTGATTATGGTACGCTTACATTAAATGCCAATGGTAGTTATAGCTATAAAGCGGATCCAAACAAAATAACAGCCAATGCACAGGATGTATTTACTTATACAGTGCGTGATGCTGATGGTGACTTAAAAACATCTACCCTTACCATTAATGTGCAGGATGTTACAGCCAATCCATTAACTACAGTGGGTAGCGTACGTGAGGATGGGATCGATGCCAATGGTACTCAGCCTGCGGGAACAGATGCGAGTAGTTCTAGCAATATTATTAATGGTGATTTGAATCTACAGACGGGTTGGACGGCAATCGCAACAACTGGCACTACAGCAAATGGAACGTATATCGTCAATTCAAATGGTACTTATAGCTTTACTTTAACTTCAGCAACCAAAGATTTAGCAGGCAATGAAACCAATAGCTTCACTTACACTGCTGTAGACCAATATGGCAATACGGTTACCAATACAGTGACAATTACGATTGTTGACGATAAACCTAAAATCAGTGAGAACGATGCAAATGTTGGTCGTGTAACTGTTGATGAAACTAATTTTGTCTCAGGTTCTGTTTCTTCAACAGATGCTAATTTTGTCAAAGATGTATTCACCCCTGTGTATGGTGCGGATGGTCAAGCTACAAGTAATGCGTTGATTTATACACTTAACATTAGTTCCGATGGTGTGGATAGCGGATTAGATACCACCAGTGGCCAAAATGTCTTGCTGTATAAAGTAGGTAATCAGATTGAAGGACGTGCGGGTAGTGCATCAGGCGATGTGGTATTTCGTATCTCCATTGATCCGACCACGGGTGCTGTTACCTTAACTCAATCAGAAGCACTTAAACATCCCGTGGGCGGTTCTTCTTATGATGAAAGTCTTTCTATCAGCAATGCAGGTTTAATTACCCTAACTGCAACTGCTACAGATGGTGATGGTGATGCGGTCACCAGTGATCCTGTTGCGGTAGGTGATCGTTTTATCTTTAAGGATGATGGGCCATCAATTGGTTCTGCGCCAGCAGTAACTTCTGTAGATGAAAAAGGTCTAGCGACAGGAAGTGAACCAAACACATCGTTACTCACCGCAGAAGGCAATTTGAGTGTGAGTTATGGTCAGGACGGTTCAGGTAATGGCGGTGGTTTAAGCTTTGCTGCAAATCAAACTGCTTTAAAGGCAGTGCTAGATAGTACAGGTAATAGCGGTATAAGCTTTAGTATTAATGCGGCAGGTAACGTACTGACAGCCACGCGTGGCGGCAGTGATGTGTTCATAGTCACTTTGGATACGACTACAGGCAAATATACCTTTGAACTATTGGGTTCATTAAACCATCCAAGTCATACTACACCATTGAATCTGAATTTTGACTTTATTGCCAAAGATGGTGATGGCGATACGGCATCTGGTAGTTTCGTTGTTCAAGTGATTGATGATGCACCAAAAACTGAGATTGTGATCACGATGGATGAGGATCATAGTTATGGTCCGTTCACCACCTCAGCTGATTCACGACTTGAGAATATTACCATTCAGGATGCGAATGGTAATACCATTGCTGGAACAGATAACGGTAATGGAAGCAAAAGTTTCAGTGTTGCACATGGCACTGTGACTGTAGATGAGGCTGGTCGAATTACTTATAAACCTGCCGATAACTATAGTAACTATGATGGAAGCTCTTCGACCAGTCCCGATACATTTAAAGTACTAGTTACCGATGACAGTGGGCAAACCACAACAACCAATGTGACTGTAAATGTAAATCCAGTCGCAGATGCTCCTACATTAACTGTTGTGGATGATGAGGTTGAAACCCCAGAAGATACAGCGGTAAGTTTAGGCTTAAAAACACCAGTTGTAACCGACAATACTGATCAAAATGGCAATACTGATCAAAATGACAATACAACAAAGGGTGATAGCCCAGAACGTCTAGGCGTGATTACTTTAAGCGGTATTCCTGCTGGTGCAACGCTCTTATCTGGTACTGATACTACATTATTGACATCGAATGGCGGCAATATCTCCATTTGGTTAACCGATGTTAATCATCCGACTGATGAAACCAAACCAGCAAATGCTTTGGAGATGACGTCTGCTGAGTTTGAAGCATTAAAGGTTTTACCACCTGCGGAAAGTCATGCCAATTTTACCGTAACGGTAAGTGTGACCAGTTATGAGGTTGACGATAGCGGTGCTAAAGTTTCTAATGTTAACGGTGCAACCAGTACTGCAACAGTCAAGGTCAATGTTCAGGCGGTTACGGACGGTATTGATCTGAAAATTTTTGATGTCAATAGTTTTGTTGATACAAGCAGTACGACACCTGTGATTAAAGACATTGCGGAAGATACTACACTTGATTTGACTAATTTGTTGCAAGTGACATTAGCGACTACTGCCGATAACAACACGACTGCTGACATCGACGGTAGTGAGCAACGCTGGATGACCATTACGGGGCTACCAGAAGGTACAACCTTAACTGTAGGTGGACAGCCTCACACCATTACTGCAACAGAATCGTTGAATGGCTATCGAATAGACATTCCAAATAATTACAATGGCACTTCACCAAGCTTACCATCGATTACAGTGACACCACCAAAAGACTTTAGTGGTGACATTAACAATATCCAGATCACGCTACATGCGCAGGACAGAGATAGTGATGGTGTAGGTAATGGGCCGACTACTGGAACTGAAATTACCGACAGTGTTTATTTAAATCTACATGTTACACCAGTAGCAGGTGATGTCGCAGCAGGTGATGTTACGACCAATGAAGACACAGCAGTTGCTTTCCTGCAAAATGTAAGAGTGACGGATACGGGTACTGGTACAGAAGTCATTACACAAGTCGCATTTGAAATTCCGACAGGCTGGCTAGTGACTGCTCCAAGTAATAATGGAGGGTGGAGTGTAAGTGGAGATGGTTCGAGTGGATCTCCATATACCATCACTTTTGACAATACCTTGAATGAAGTGCAACGTGAGGCTATCTTGGACAGTTTCACAATCTTGCCGCCAGCCAATAGCAGTAAAGATGCAACGATTCAACTTAATATTACATCAACAGATACTAATGGTTCTGATACAAATACCCAGACTAAACCACTTGATGTAAAAGTCACTGTAAATCCTGTTGCTGAAATCATTGGTTATATTCCTGGTTCAGGTGATTCTGATAAAGATGGTACAGCTGACCTGACCATGACAGGTGATCACAGATACACGACAGTAGGTGCAGAAGACACATGGTATACACTGGGTACTGAGAGTGGATTTGACCTTGCCATTGGCTGGACGAATCAGGACGCAGATGAACTGACTTATGCACATTTAACGCCTGAGTTAGTTTCAGGGGATAGCTATGCGACAGGCATCGGATCACAATTCAAATGGACAGTTTCTGGTGTTGAATATACTGCAACTTATACAGGCACACCAATTGATGTACCTGTTAGTGCATTGTCAACATTACAGTTCTTGGCTCCTGAAAATGTATCGGGTACCTTTAAAATCAAAGTTGAAGCTTATACAGTAGACTATGATGATGACAATGCAGGGACGGGTACACCAGCGACAGCAGTATCAGGTGAAGCTTGGTTAGAAGGTATTATCATCGCACCTGTTGCTGATGGTATTAATACCTTGTCATTAAATGGTCGTGCGATTGGTTTGGAAGATACGCCAATTCCACTGTCTATTACGCCAAGAAGTTCTGATCCATCAGAAACCTTTAATATCACCATTTCAGATATTCCTGCTGGTGCAAAAATTATCTATGGCGGCGTAGAACAAACGATTACTAACGGTTCAGTCACGATCTCTAACTTTAGTACATCTACGCCACTGACGATTACTCCACCTTTTAACAGCAATGTAAACTTTACCTTAAGTGTTACTGCGACGGCGACGGATGGTAGCGTCACATCTGCTTCATCTAGTCCGCTCTCTATACCTGTTACAGTTTATGGTGTAGCAGATACACCGACAATTACCTTAAAAGATTATGACAGTAATCAGTCTGGTGTACAGTCTTATACAACCACTGAAGCTAATCTGGATGGTACTGCCCAGCATAAAGTGTCACTCTCTAATTTGATTGAAAATGTTTCATCGATTGATAATACAGATGGCTCAGAAAGCTTTACCCTTCGTATCACTGGCTTAGCCAAAGATTTCAATCTGGGTGGCCCAGCCACTGTTTTGGTCACTGGCACAGGTGAAGAACGTGTCTGGGTGATTAAACCAACAGATTTAAATAATGTATTTATCACAGTACCAGAGAATTACAGTGGCAATGTGAATTTCAAAGTTGCAGGCGTTTCTACTGAAAATGATGGTGATTCCAAAACTGGTGCATTAACTGACGTTAATTTCACAGTGACACCTTCTGCCGAAGCAGAAGCAACGACCAGAGCGACACTGGTTGAAGATGAAATTACGACCCTGAATTTTGGCATTGTTCATGTAAATGGTGACAATGACGAAACTTTGGGACATGTTTGGATTGCACAGGATCAGGCGGCAGGAGCAAACTATACTTTATATCTGGGTACTGGCACATCGGCTGTTCTTTTAAGTAATGCAGGCTTACCAACTGAAATGATTGATGGGAAGACTTACTATAAACTGACTGCTGAACAAGCTCAAACCCTTGCAGCTAAAGGTGGTGATCAGCTTGATGGTGATCAGGGCTTCTTCACTTATAAATATGAAGTGACCGATAATCATTATGGTTCGGTGCAAACCGCACCAGCGGACACGGTGGTTAAAGATGGAGAATTAAAATTAACGGCGAGTGCAGTTACCGATGCTGTTGAGTTATCTGTTACTGGTATTTCTGGAACAAGCAATACCACTTCATCATCAAATCAATATCCAAATGATGATGCTACTCCAGACACCGCAACACTGACTGCAACGGATACTGTGACCGTTAATCTGAACGTCGCTTCGATTGACCATGATGGCAGTGAACACGTGGTTCGTATCTTGATCGAAAATGTGCCAGTGGGTGTAACTGTACAAGGTGCAAATGTTCAACAGATAGGTGCTGGTACATGGGTACTGGTCTATCAGGCAAATAATGCACCTTCAATCAACGCACAGGGTGGTATTGATGTACCAGTCACTTTCAAGATTGGTTCCGACGCGGGTGACTTAACAGACCATCCGATTAAGATAACTGTACAGACACAAGATCTAGGGTCTGATTTGACTGCTATAACAGACATCAAATCTGATTCAGTGACATGGTATCTAAATACAAATTTTGCTGAGGCTCCAGGCAGTGAAGCACCGCTTATTGAACAATGGCAATATAATGATGCATCTGCTACGGAAGATACACCATTTAAATTAAGCGATGTGGTAGATCAAGCCATTACCATTCAGGATAATTCGGCAAGCAACTTGTTTACTGTCACCTTGAAAGATTTACCAGCAGGTACAATCGTCAATGGTATGGTACAAACCATGATCGATACAAATAATGATGGTAACCCTGATACCCCAGTATGGACAGCAAGTGTTACGGTAGATCCGAATGCCACTGATGCCGAAGCCGAAGCTGCTTTGCAAAATCTGTTAGACAGTATTGTGATCACGCCACCAGCAGACTGGAATGATAATGGTCAATCTGGACAGTTCCATTTCGATGCGACACTTACGACTTCGGTCTTGGGTGGCGCTACCAAAGAGGCAACGATTCAAGACATGACGATTCCAATCGCTCCTGTGACGGATAATCCGATATTCACCATGTCTGGAGATAGTATGGTGGGTGAGGGTGCGACAGCAATCACAAGTTCTATTACACTCGACCCTGCCGATGGAAGTTTTGGTAAGGTTGTCGATGGTAAAATGTATGTGCAAGTCAATGCTGCTGATACAACCGATGCCATGGAAGGTGGTCAGCTATACATCACGGGTAGTACAACACCACTTGTTTTACAAAGTGTAGATATTGATGGTGATGGTACACCTGATGGTGAGTTCTACGTCATTGACATTGGTGAAAATGGCGGAACAGTAGACTTAACGTATACCATGCCAAATGGTGAGAAAACTGTACCAGGTAATGTATCATTTACTGCTTATGCAAACGTACAAGAAGACTATGCAGATGTTAAAGCAGTCATTGTCACGGGTTCTGTGGAAGTTCAACGGATCAATAATGGTGTAAATGTTGTTTCACAAAACTTTAATGGTAATGAGTCAGAACTGGCAACTAAAGCCTATGCAATTGAGCTGACTGGTGAAGGTGGACTAAGCGTGAGTTTGAACGATTCAGATGGTTCAGAGTCTTATGGTGCAATTTTGCTATCTGATGTTCCAAATGGCTTCTTGGTTTATGTCGGAAATAATGAGGATTCCGCAACGCCTGCAACGCTTGCAAGTAATGCAGGTGGTGATGGCACAACCAACACTTGGGTACTCTCAGAAAGTGGTGGACTACCAGCTTATGTTGCGATATTACCGCCGATACACTGGAGTGGTACTGTTGGAAACTTACAGTTGGTTGTAACTTCTGGTGAAAGTAGCTTATCTCCTTTAACTGAAACCAAAGACATTGGAGATTTGGTGGTTAATGCCGTAGCCAATGGCGTTGATATCAAACCGACTCAAACTTTCGGTAAAGAAAATGAGATTATTCCACTTACCCTGAATGCATCGATGCATGATCCAAAAGTTTCAGAAGTTGCAAATGACAGCAGTACTGAAACTATGACCATTAAACTCACAGGTCTGGGTCAATATGCCTCTTTTTATATCGATGGTGTACAGATTTCATCTAGTCAAATTACAGTAAGTGGAACTGGATCAAGTACGACTTATACCATTACAGGTTTAACCCAAAGCAATATAGATAAGTTAGGCTTTAAACAGGCGAAAGCAGCTTTAACTGATCAGGATTCAGCGACTGCAGGTACACAAATCGGGGTAGAAGCATGGACAGTTGAAAGTGGTGCTGGAAATAGTGAATCTGCTCGTGTTTCTACGAACATTACTGTAAATATGACGGCCCAACAGGCTACAACAGGTAATGATACCTTGCTATATACAGCAAGTAGTATTAATGCTGGAGCAGGTACAGATACGATTCAGCTCCGTTCTGGTGAAACTGTATCAGGTGCTACTTTGGCAGAAAATCTGAAGAATGTTGAAGTGCTGGATTTGTCTGTAAATGGAGCAAATAATATCACTAGCCTGACAGCATCACATGTATTGACCATGACTGATGCGGCACATACCTTGAAGATCAATGGTACTGCTGAGGATACTGTTGAACTTGGTTCAGGCTGGACACAAAGTGCAACCAATAATGGTTATGTGACATACACCAGTACCGTATCGGGTACGGCTGTCACTTTGCTGGTGAGTGAAAATGTTCATACCCAATCTGGAGTAAATCCATTATCAGCGAGAAGCTTCAGCGTAGCTGAAACCAGTTCGGATGATGTGATTGTGGCCAAAGCAGGTAACGATACCATTACGACGGGTCAGGGTCACGATACATTGATTTATAATGTGCTAGATGCGAGTGATGCCAAAGCGGGGCATGGTATTGATCATTGGACAGATTTCGGTTTTGGTTCTACCGCAACAGATAGCAATGCCGATACGATTCAATTCTCATCAGAATTCTTTAATGATTTGCTTAGTGATAGTGATTTGACATCATCTCATCTTTCACAAGTCGAAAAATTCATTAAGGTTGACTATGATGCAGCAACTGAATCTGCAACCGTGAAAGTAGATCGTGATGGTGAAGCAAATGGTTCAAATTATCAGGATCTTTTGGTCTTAGAACATCAAACTTCGAATGTAACGCTTGCAGAGCTGTTAAATAATCATCAAATTACGATTGGCTAACTTATCGTGTTGATGGATAAAAGTTGCCCCATCCGTGGGGCAATTTTTATGCTAGATGTGAATAATTTCGCTAAATCATTTAATGGCAAAACAAAATTCCAGTACAATACTTGAGTTTTGATTTTCCTCATCATTATTATAGTCGTGAAACAATATCATGAATAAACGGGATGTATTAATAAAGACGAGTTTATGTTCACTTCTTAGCCTTTATATGCCTTTACTTTATGCAGCGTCTGGTCAGGAAATTGCAACTTCGTTAAAAGATAATTTACAAGGTGTATTTACCCCAAAATCGGATGATCATTTTAATAAAGTAGATCTTAAACAGCTCTCAAATTTTGATGTCGATACCTCAAAGTTTGATGAACTTCCTGTTATCGGTTCAACACATTCCAATACGGTCAATACTGCGGGATTGAGCTTGGTAAGCCCCACTTCAAGAACGCTTGATATTTCTGAGGCAGTGAAAATTGCGGTTCAGCGACATCCTGAAATTAGTCAAAATATTGCGAGTCTTGCTTCTCAAAATGCCAATATTGATGTGGCTAAAGCTGCATATTATCCTCAATTATCGGGTGGTATTTCGACTGGAGATATGACTTCTGGCGAACGCGGTCGGCAGTTATTAAGTCTTAATGCGACACAGATGGTCTATGATTTTGGTAAGGTCAAATCCAGTGTGGATATTCAAAAAGCCAGATTAGCATTGCAGCAGGCGCAAGTGCTGGTCAAGATTGATGAGGTTGCACTTGAGGTTGCAAGTGCAATCGTGAATCTAAAACGCTATGAGGAAGTCTGTCGCATTGCACAGCAGCAAGTAGATGGGATTGCACGTATTGCTGAGATTGCCAATTTGCGTGCAAATGCTGGCATTAGCAGTCAGGCAGATCCCGTGCAGGCGAAGTCGTATCTTGAAGCTTCCCAATCAAATTTAATTGCTCAACAAACACAATTAAGACTGTATCAACAAAAATTACGGACTTTACTGGGCTTTGATATCAGTCGGATCAACTGGAAAATACCTGAAAATGTAGTCACTGAATCAAAGATTTTTGAAGCACCTAAAATCAATACGACTCCTACGATTATGTCTGCTCAAGCAGAAGTAAATGTCGCAAAAGCACAGAAAACTCAGACAGATCTCAGTCGTTACCCTACTTTAAATTTAGTTGGAACGCTAAGTCAGGCACTGAATGGTGTCAATCCAAACAATAACAAGGATGACGGATTTGATAGTTCAATTAAATTTGAAGCAAGCAGTAACTTCTTTCAGGGTGGATCAGTGGGGGCGCAAAGTCGCGCTGCAAGTTATGCAGAAGAAGCTGCCAAAGCCAAAGTACAAAATAGTTATATGGATATTCTGGAACAGATTCGCATGACTGAGGAACAAGTCACAAATAAACAACGGCAGATGCAGGTTTTGGTTGCCAGACAATCAACCACCACCAGAACAAAAGAATTATATCAGGAGCAATATAAGCTTGGTACGCGGACAGTAGTGGACTTACTTAATGCTGAACAAGCCATTCATAGTGCAAATATGGAAATTGAAAATAATCGTTATGATATTTATGCAAATCTAGTCCAACTTATCTCGACTACAGGTCAATCACGAGATGTTTATCATCTTAATCGTCTATCCATTCAGGGGGTTGAGGTTCAGCCATGAGTACGATGAATTACCAGCCATATCTTCAGGCAATTTTATTGATTGCCAAACATTATCGTATCGAAACCTCTGAAGAACGTATCCGTTTGCAGATGGATTGGGCAGGGGCTAGTGCAGCAGATGAGGTCGTGAAAACGATTGCACGTCAGATTGGCTTAAGTGTACGTAAAAGTAAATTTTCAAAAGAGATGCTTAATCCATGGCGTTTACCAGTCATCGTGGTATTCAAGGATGGTCAAGTTGGTGTGGTTGATCAGGCAGATGTCGATCATAATGTCAGTATCCAGATGAGTGGTGATCAGGGGCTTGCGCAAAGTTTTGTTGCTTCTGACCTTCAACATGAAATTGAAAGTGTTTATATCCTGCGACCTGAAAAATCAGTTGCAGATGCGCGTATTGATGAATATATCAAACCTTATGAGAGTAGTTGGTTCTGGTCGATCGTGTTACGTGACTGGAAACGATATATCGATATTATGTTTGCATCATTAATTGCAAATATTCTGGCACTGGCAACCATTATATTTTCAATGCAAGTCTATGATCGAGTCGTGCCTTCTCAGTCAATTCCTACGTTATGGGTGTTGGCAGGTGGTGTATTGATTGCGGCAATTTTTGAATTTGTTTTACGTGTAGCGCGTATCTATTTATCAGATATTATTGGTAAACGAGCAGACTTGCGTATTTCAGATCGGGTTTTTGGTCATACGCTCAGAATTAAAAATAGTGAGCGTTCCAAATCAACAGGTACTTTTATTTCCCAAATTCGGGAGTTGGAAGGGGTGCGGGAGCTAGTCACCTCAACGACGATTAGCGCCATTGCCGACTTGCCATTTTTCTTTTTATTTTTGGTTATATTCTGGATCATTGGCGGCAATCTTTTCTGGGTCATGGTACTTGTTGTACCGCTTATGATTATTCCAGCCATATTGGCACAAAGACCACTGGCTAAACTTGCCAGAGAGGGAATGCGTGAGTCTTCGATTCGTAATGCAATATTGGTGGAATCAGTGCAAGGCATAGAGGACATTAAGCTGTTACGCGCTGAATCCAGATTCCAGAATCAATGGAATCATATGAATGAAATGTCTGCCGATATTAGTATGAAGCAGCGTAAAATAGTGGGCGTGATGACTGCATGGACGCAAAAAGTCCAAGGTCTGACTTATGCTCTTGTGGTACTTGTTGGCTGTTTTGCCGTGATTAGTGGAGAAATGACCACAGGTGCATTGGTTGCATGCTCAATTTTATCTTCACGAATGTTGGCACCAATTGCACAAATTACGGGTGTTTTGGGACGTTTACAGCAAGCCAAAGTCGCAAAAAGTAGTCTTGATGAGTTAATGAAAAAGCCAGTTGACCAACCTGATCGGGCGCATTTGATCCATCGCTCAGTATTGTTGGGTGATTATCAATTGAATGGCACTTTATTTAAATATAATCAAGATGATGCAAAACCCAATCTAGCGATTGCTCAACTAGCAATTCGGGCGGGAGAGAAAATTGCAATTTTAGGCCGAAATGGCGCGGGGAAATCCACATTATTGCAATTATTATCAGGCATGCAAATGCCGCAGCAAGGTAATATTTATCTTGATGGTCTTGATTTATCACTGATTGATCCTGCTGATATTCGTCGTGATACAGGGTTACTTAATCAGAGTGCGCATTTGTTTTATGGCACAATCAGGGAAAACCTAACTTTAGGCGCACCTTTAGCCTCAGATGATGACTTGATTCAGGCGCTCAAAATGACAGGAGCTTGGTCATTTGTACAAGATAAAAAAGAAGGTCTTGATCATCTTGTACTTGAGGGTGGCTTAGGTTTCTCTGGTGGACAACGGCAGGCTTTGTTGCTGTCACGCTTGCTTATTCGCCAACCTAATATTGTATTGTTAGATGAGCCAACAGCGTCGATTGATGATGTAGCAGAAAAACAATTTATTGATCATCTAATGAATTGGATGGGGCATCGGACTTTAATTGTTGCAACTCATCGGCGAGCTGTTTTGGCATTAGTTGATCGAATTATTGTCATGAATGAGGGGAAAATTGTGATGGATGGTCCACGCGATCAGATTTTGAGTCAATCAAATAATCAAACTCATCCATCCAGTGGGGCACAATAATGAATGAACAACCACAACAAACAAAACGTCCTGCTAAAGCTTCATTTCATGAACCACCTTTACCTAAATCGAGTATGGTCATCTGGATTATTGGCTTAGGACTTTTGGTGTTCTTTATATGGGCTGCTTTATTTAAATTGGAAGAAGTTTCTACAGGTACGGGTAAAGTTATTCCATCTTCTAAAGAGCAAATTATTCAGTCATTAGAGGGTGGTATTTTGACCAAACTCGATGTTAAAGAAGGTGATATTGTAGAAAAAGGCACCATATTGGCACAACTTGATCCGACTCGCTTTGCATCTAATGTAGGTGAATCGCAGTCTTTGCTCGTTTCTTCATTGGCCACTTCGGCACGTTTACGGGCAGAAGTAAATGGAACTGCATTACAATTTCCCGAGATAGTTCAAAAAGATTCGCAATTGGTTCGTGAAGAAACACAGTTGTATAATACACGACGGAAAAATTTAGAAGAGTCAATATCAGATCTAACGACTTCTTTAACATTGGTACAGCAAGAGCTAAGAATGACTGAGCCGTTAGTTGCTAAAGGAGCTGCAAGTGAGGTAGAGGTTTTAAGGTTAAAACGTCAAGCTTCTGATTTACAAAAGCAAATTAATGATACACGTAGTCAGTATTATGTAAAAGCAAGGGAAGAATTATCCAAAGCCAATACCGACGTAGAAACACAACGGCAGATTGTGAAAGGAAAATCAGATACATTAAATCGTACAGTCTTTAGAGCGCCTGTTCGCGGTGTGGTAAAAGAAATCGATGTAATGACTTTAGGTGGCGTAATTCCTCCTAATGGCAAGATTATGACGATTGTGCCGTTAGATGAACAGCTTCTGATCGAAGCTAGAATTTCGCCAAGAGATATTGCCTTTATTCGTCCAAACCAACAAGCTTTAGTCAAAATTACAGCGTACGATTATGCGATATATGGCGGATTACATGGCAAAGTGACCGTGATATCTCCTGATACGATTCGAGATGAAGTTAAACAGGATCAATTTTACTATCGGGTTTATATTCGCACTGATTCAGATAAGCTGCGAAATAAACAGGGTAAGACTTTTGCGATTACGCCTGGAATGGTGGCGACAGTTGATATTCGCACTGGACAGAAAACAGTGCTGGACTATTTGATTAAGCCATTCAATAAAGCCAGAGAAGCGTTAAGAGAAAGATAAAGTCTTAAATTTTATGGATTTTGTAGTGATACAAAATCCTTTTTTTAATTTTAGATATCTCATTACCGCGCACGAACCACAAGCCGATAATACCCAATCAATAAAAAAATACCTGTCGCACAGCTCAAAAATATGAGTTTAGTTAAAACCAGATAAGTTTGAGTGTAAGCGTCCGCTGAACCCCATGCCTATTTTTTAATTTGAGTTGGATTTCCAGCGATGTGGCAGTAATTCTTCTATTTGGGTCGCTTTATGCGTCGGCAGCCTTTTCAGCACATCACTTAAATAGGCATACGGATACAAGCCATTCAGCTTTGCTGACTGGATTAATGTCATGATATTGGCTGCTCGCTGACCGCTGCGCAGCGAACCTGCAAATAGCCAATTCTTACGTCCCAACGCCCAAGGTCGCATCTGGTTTTCCACCCAATTATTATCTATAGGTAGATTGCCATCATCCAGATAGCGGCTTAAAGCTGGCCAACGCTTCAGAGTGTAATTGATGGCCTTGGCGGTGGGAGAACTCGATGGCACTGTCAGATGATGTTGGTTGAGCCATTCATATAGTTGTTGCATCACTGGTTGACTATGCTGTTGTCGGTATTCGCGGCGGTCTTCCGCTGTACCATCGGTCTTTTTCCTGAGTTCTGCTTCTATCGCATACAGTTTCTGAATCAGCACCAATGCCTGTTCAGCGACCTGACTTTTCCCGGTCACATGCAGTTCATGGAATTTACGACGTGCATGGGCCATGCAGCCCACCTCAATGACCTGACCTGATTTAAAGCGTGCTTTATAACCACTGTAATCATCACAGACTAGATTGCCCTGCCAGCCATTCAGGAACTCTGCAGCATGCTGGCCTGAACGACTATCCTGAAAGGGCACTGTTGCAAATAGGCTGACATGATAAGCTAAATATCTTATTTATTTCGAGATACAACAGATGAATACTGTCAACGGCAATTTAAAACTGACCCCTTTTACCTTAAAAACAGCAAAGTAAAATTGACCCCTTTGATGATTTATTAAGACTCAATTTGTGGTTGAATTCCTACTCTCTTTTTATCCTTCAAACGATAACTCTCACCCGATATCTGTACCACATGACAGTGATGTAATAGCCGATCTAACATCGCAGCGGTCAACGTAACATCATCCGCAAATGACTTAGACCATTGGCTAAAGGGTAAGTTACTCGTCAATATCGTACTGCCTTTTTCATAACGCTTGGCAATCACGTTAAAGAACAGATTCGCTTCTTCACGTCCAAACGGTAAATAACCAATTTCATCGATAATCAGTAACTTTGGTCCCAGTACCGCACGTTGCATATAGGTTTTCAATTTACCTTGCTGATAGGCTGTACTCAGTTGCAGCATTAAATCCGCTGCGGTAATGAACTTGATCTTAATGTTGTTCATGATGGCCTTATAGCCTAATGCCATAGATAAATGCGTTTTTCCTACTCCGCTAGCCCCGAGAAACACCACATTTTCTGCTCTAGCAATAAAGCTCAGATTGAACAGTTCAATCACCTGTGATTTAGGGGCCCCTAGGGCATAATTAAAATCATAGTCTTCCAGGGTTTTGACTTGAGGCAGGCCTGAGAGTTTCATCAGTACCTGCTGGCTACGCTGTTGCCTGGCAGCATATTCATGCGTCAAGATCGCTTCAACAAAGTCGGCATAACTTCCATCCTGACCTAATGTTTGTTGTGCATGATGTGACCATTGTGATGCGATGGCAGGCAGATTAAGCTTTTGGCAAAGTTGCTCTATACGGTCGTATTGCAGATTCATCAGGAAACTCCCAGCAACTGGTCATATACCGATAAGGGATGCTGCAAACTCTCGTAGGGCATGACATGCTCTGCTGCTGCAACAGGTACAGTGCTGGAACCTGTATCTGATTGCGGTAATGGCGTAAATTTTTGCTGCTCTTGTTGCAGTCGAACAGCCGGTTTTTCTTGCGTGGTGGCATGAAACCGCTGATTGGCGGTTTCATGCAGCCACCGGCCAATGTGGGCATTGGCGACATCAACATCTAACAGTAAACCCGAAGTCTTCAGGCTTGCTTTCAATGGCACAATAAAGCTTGATTTGAGGTATCCATTAAAGCGTTCAACTTTGCCTTTGGTCTGTGCACGGTAGGGCTTACATACGCGAGGACGAAAGCTGTATTTCTTGGCGCAGTCGAGCAGTTTGGGATTCCATTTATGCTGCCCCTCCTGATAGGCATCCCGTTCAATCATGATCGTTTTAGCGTTATCAAACAGGATTTCCTGAGGTACTCCTGCAAAGAACTGAAATGCATTTTCCAGACCATCGATCCATGCATCCGTACGTTCATGATCATAAAATTTCACGAAAGTCGCTCTGGAATACCCTAATGTTGCGACAAAGGCTTTCAAAGTCGTGTTGTTGCGTCGAATTGTGGTGAAATCCACCTGCATTTGTTGGCCAGGTTGGGTTTCAAAACGAATGACTGGCTCCAGTTTGGCAACTGGTTTTAATGTTGCAAGATATTCCCTCAAGATCCTGATCTTTCCTGGATATCCCAACCCTAAAATTTCCTGGTAGAGCACAACGGCAGGAATCCATTCAGGATGTGCTGCATTTACACGATGGAGTAAATAGGGTTTATATGGATCAAGAATACTTGTTCTAGGTTGTGTACGCCGATACTGAGGTGTTTCCTTCTGCCGTAAATATTTACGCACGGTATTTCGGGACACCCCCAGTTCACGAGTAATAGCTTTAATAGATTTACCCTGTTGATGAAGAATTTGGATTGTCACTGCTTGCTCCAAAGTTTACATGTTGAGCAGTCCAAAATGACCGCTATATTAACCAAGGGGGTCAGTTTTTAAATGCCATTAGGGGGTCATTTTTACACTGCCGCTAACAGATTATCATCTTAAAGAAACAGAATGGCGTTGGATGAGGGAGCCTAATGAGCTAGCAACAGAGTTGTGGGACCTCATTAGGTAAAACTAAGTGCAAATCTGCTAGTCTAGAGCCATATTTATTAGCGATTGCGATTGGAAGTGTGGTGACTGGTGTAGCTTATGCCGTGATAAAACAACGGTTAGAATAAGCCCTTCATAGAAGCTTTGTGAAAGCTATTTAGTGCAATAAATGAATATTATGCTCAATCCTATTTTGGATCAGTTGGAGAGTCTCACTTGAATTTGTCCAGGTAATAGATCATGAGCGATATTGCTGAATAGGATTGCAACCTTACAAATCGAGCCAATGTTCACCCCATCCATTGTAGTAAACATTAAGTTTTTTTGAGCATGGATTTATTTTCTTCTGATACGTTGGCGAGCCCTACTGTTCTGAAATGACAGCTTTGTCCGTTATAATTGTATAAACATTTTGGTGTCTGGTAATTATGTCCTTATTGATCAATTTTCTATCTCGCTTTAGTACTGCAACTCTTCAGCGCAGTCTGAGC
>JADHEF010000899.1_pt1 | contig 23521 bp, 21 predicted proteins | sample 8952391 | NCBI WGS metagenome assembly JADHEF01 (sample SAMN16124439, study PRJNA663245) | bioreactor sludge metagenome | isolation source: sludge (nitrite) | place: India:Bengaluru | collected 2019-02-28 | reverse complement strand
GGTACCTAAAGATGTGTAGATACCTATGCCTTTTAGGAGAGGGCTAGGGAGAGGTCTGTTAAATACTCTACTTGAGCTATTATAAAGCGCAAGTGAGGGCTAGGGAGAGGTTAATTAAAGAACCCTCCTCCTAACCTCCTCCCATAGGGAGGAGGGACTTCAAATACCAAGGTGACATTCACTCCGTCTTTAATAATTCCGCATAATCACTAAAACAATCCTCATGCTCTAGCTGAAATCCACTTTCCCTCATCCGTGTAGCAAAAATCCGTTTACCTGTTTCCTTCGGACTTGCTACAACCAGTTCAGGCAAATTGAGTTGCCGCTGAAACCACTGAATCACTTCGTGTAAAGGTAGAGGCTGGTTATTGGTGACAATATAGGACGTTTCTGGATGTTCCACGTGAATCAACTGCACTAAAAACTGGGCCAAATCATCAATATGAATCCGGTTAGACCAGTGAATTTGAGGATAGCTTTGGGTCGTTGCAGCCAGCTTGATCATCCTCGCCACGGACGTGCCGTAAATTCCTGTAGGACGGATCACCACACAGCGTTCAGCGAATGCCTGTTGATAGAGTTGCTCCATTTTCCAGAGTAATCGCCCCTGCTCATCTACAGGTTGAATAACAGATTCATCATCAATACGCTCGCCCGCATTTTCACCATAAACCCGAGTTGACGACACCACCACAATTTTTTGTACTGGATGGGACTTTAAGGCTTGAACAATCGGAGCAACCGAATCGACATAAGTCTGTTGATAGCCTTCCACAGTACTTTGTGACGGTGACAATAAAATATAGACCCAATCCACAGGTTCAAGATAAGTCAAATCTAGCTGATGCACATCCTGAATTAGATGAGTCGCATAGTGATCGGTTTTCGGACTTTGGCTGATTGTGGTAATTTGGTGCCCTTGCTGAAATAATTGTTTGGCAACCCGGGTAGAGGTTTGACCATAACCTATAAATAATATATGCATTAAGCACCTGATGATTTAACTCAAGTTGAGGGGACATGGCTGCAGTCCATCAATTGCAAGGGGTAGGAACTGCCTCTGCTGCACTACTGGAAAAACTGAATATTTTTACGACAGATGATTTGCTGTTTCATCTACCGCGTGATTATGAAGATCGTAGCACGATCATCTCCATGAACCAATTATCCGTGGGGCGTAGCTATTTGCTGGAAGGTATTGTGAAAGGGGTTGATTTTCCACCAGGTAAGCGTAAATCCATGGCCATACAGCTCCAGGATGATTTTGGCAAAGTCACCTTGCGTTTTTACCATGTCTATAAAGCCCTGACCGATCGAGCTAAAGTCGGCAACCGCTTGCGCATTTTTGGTGAAGTTCGTGTCGGTGCACGTGGTCTGGAACTGTATCATCCTGAAATTCAACTGATTACCGAACATACCCCCCTACCGAAAACCCAGCTTACTGCCATTTATCCAGCAACAGAAGGCTTAACTCAGCCCAAGCTGCGTGAATATGTTAAACAGGCACTAAAACAGCATAGTGATGAGCTGCCCGAATTATTACCGGAAAAATTTACCAATGGTTATGCACTAAAACAGGCACTGCAATATATTCATGAACCGCCACTGAATGCCAATATGCTACAGCTGGCGCAAGGTTCTCATCCGGCCCAGCAGCGGCTGATTTTTGAAGAGCTGGTGGCCCATCAGATCAGTCTGCTCTCACGGCGTGCCTATATCCAGCAGATTGCCGCCCCCTCTTTTAGCCCAAGTAAAAATTTTGCCAAGCAGTTATTGGCTGGCTTGCCTTTTGAAATGACCGGTGCACAGAAACGGGTCTCCAAAGAAATTGTGCAGGACTTAAAACAGAACAAGCCGATGCTGCGTCTGGTTCAGGGCGATGTCGGTGCTGGTAAAACACTGGTGGCTGGCGTTGCTGCCTGTCATGCGCTGGAAGAAGGCTGGCAAGTGGCACTGATGGCACCAACGGAAATCCTGGCGGAACAGCATTATCTGAACTTTAAAAAATGGTTTGAGCCTTTAGGTCTGAATGTATCCTGGCTTTCAGGCAAACAGAAAGGCAAAGCTCGTGCAGCAGCTGAGCAAACCATTAAACAAGGCATGGCCAATCTGGTGGTAGGTACTCATGCCCTGTTTCAGGAAAATGTCCAATTTGCCAAACTCGGTCTGGTGATTATTGATGAGCAGCATCGCTTTGGGGTCGATCAGCGACTGGCACTACGCAATAAAGGTGCCAATAACATGACCCCACATCAACTGGTCATGACTGCTACCCCTATTCCACGCACGCTCGCCATGTCTGCTTATGGTGATCTGGATACTTCGGTGATTGACGAACTGCCACCGGGCCGCACCCCAATTCAGACCGTCACCATTCCTTTGGACCGCCGTGAAGAAGTGCTACAGCGTATTGCTACAAACTGTGCTGAAGGCAAACAGGCATATTGGGTCTGCACACTGGTTGAACAGTCGGAAACGCTGGATGCACAGGCTGCTGAAGCGACTTATCAGGAAATTAAGGAACGTTTTCCTCAGCTCAACATTGGTCTGGTGCATGGCAAAATGAAAGCCGATGAAAAACAGTCCGTAATGCAGCAGTTTAAAGACAATCAGCTGCAACTCTTGATTGCCACTACGGTGATTGAGGTTGGCGTGGATGTGCCCAATGCTTCTATTATGGTGATTGAAAATGCCGAGCGTCTGGGACTTTCACAGCTGCACCAGCTACGCGGTCGGGTCGGTCGTGGTGCGACTGCCAGTTTCTGTGCCTTGCTATATAAAAATCCGCTTTCGCAAAATGGACAGGAACGGCTGCGCATTATGCGTGAAACCAATGACGGTTTTATCATTGCCGAAAAGGATCTGGAAATTCGTGGACCGGGTGAATTGCTTGGCACCAAGCAAACCGGGGACATGGGCTTTCGGGTCGCCAAGTTAGAACGTGATGATCATTTGCTGAATCAGGCGCATTATGTCGCGCAGCAAATCTTAAAAGACTATCCAGACAATGCCGAAGCCTTGTTAAAACGCTGGCTACCTGAAGCTCCACGCTATGCCTATGTATAAAAATAATGTAAGACACCTATAAAATAACAGGTTGAGTCGGTTATTTATTATCGTATAAGTAGCATGGATGCTGCCGATTTTGAAACCACCAATAAACTGTGCAAAATTACAACGAATTAAAAGAAGAATAAAACATGCTGCAATTGATTCACCCCTTACTGCACAAAACCATGCAGAGCCTTTTCCCCTGTATACTTTGTGGCATAGACCAGCAACGTCATCATTCAGTCTGTACAGATTGCTGGCAACAATTGCCCTGGTTGAAACAGACCATCCAACGTCAGGAAATAGAGATTCAGGCGGCCTGTCATTATGCCTATCCGATGGATCGCATCATTCAAAAATTCAAATATGAACAACAGCTGCACTTTCAAAATCTGCTTGCTGGCTCACTTATCGGTCTCAAACTTCCCAAAATCCAAGCCATTGTCCCGATGCCCATTTCCCATCAGCGTTTGGCAGAACGGGGTTATAACCAGTCTTTGGTGCTTGCGAAACTCCTGGCAAAACAGCTGAATATTCCAGTCTGGCAACCGGTTGCACGACTGGCCCAACATTCGCAAAAAGGCTTGAGCCGGATCGAACGGCTGGATCAGATTGACCAGCAGTTTGTGATTGCCACAAAGACCCGTGTGCGTTACCGCAAAGTGCTGATGCTGGATGATGTGGTCACGACCGGCAGTTCGCTACATGCTTTAAAACAGAAACTTGAAGCATTAGGCTGTCAAAAAGTTTATGCAGCCTGTATTGCCAGTGCAGAGATTTAATCTTTGGAAAGGACATACTGATTTCCCCCTTATCTCCTTGAGAAGTGTCGGCTCATCCTTGAGGGAAAAATCCTTTTACCAGTCAGAACATCATGCTTTCTGTTAAAAACCGCTTCACCCACGGCATGACAATTTCACGGGTTAAAGGTGCTAATGGGGTAGTTTGATCATCCAGATCGACCCACTTCATTTCGGCAATTTCTGCGGCAATTTTCGGGGCATGATCTAAAGTCACATAATACAGATAACTCACCAGCTGATGATCCGGCTCGTTGGCAGTTGCCGTTTCAAAACGACCGATGAATTGCTCAATCGAGGCCCGACAGCCTATTTCTTCCTGAATTTCACGCAGCATTGTGATTTCGGGTGGCTCATGGGGTTCAAGCTTGCCACCCACCTGCATAAAGCAGGACGTGTTACGTTTACGCACCACTAACAGTTGCTGTTGATCATTTAAAATAATGGCCGCCGCCACAGTAATGATATTCATGCATGTTTCACCAAAATTTCTTGATCAGCCATACCCCATTTCGGTTGTGGCGCTCTAAAAGCATCAAATTGTTGCAAAATCTCTTCAATGGAGTCCGAAGCAATCATACTGTCTGAAAAACGTGGCTGGGTAAAACCTTTTACTGTGGTCAACTGAATAAATTTCAGCAAATCATCGTAAAATCCGGCCACATTTAAAAATGCACAGGGCTTTAAATGAATACCGAGCTGTGACCAGGTCCATTGCTCAAAAATCTCTTCCAGCGTACCTGCACCACCCGGCAAGGCAATAAAGGCATCAGAAAGTTCCGACATCCTGGTTTTACGTTCATGCATATTGGCCACCACATGCAATTCGGTTAAATGCGGATGAGCCAGCTCATGATCCACCAACACCCTTGGAATTACCCCAATGACTTTGCCGCCTGCCTGTAAAGCACTATCGGCCACCATACCCATCAAGCCAGAACGGCCACCGCCATAGACCAGCGTTTTACCTTGCCGGGCAAGGGTTTGTCCCACTTTTTGTGCGGTATCTAAAAAAATCGAATCGGTACCTAAAGCTGAGCCACAAAAAATTGCGATCGATTTCGTCATTGTTTCAGCCTGTTTTGCAGATGTCATATTAATAAAGTAAATTTTCAGGAGATTTTTTAATAAAAAAGCGATTGAATCAGTGTTTTTATTCAATTCCTTGTCTAAAATACACCCATCAATTCACCTATACTGCGCAGGGAAAAGACAGCATGCTTGAAGCCTTTTACGCCACAGAGCGCGGTAGTTTGGAAGATGCCACCATCAATGGTGGTTTTGATCTCCACCCGGATTTAGTGTGGATCGATCTCATTGCCCCATCACAAGAAGAACAACAATGGGTCTTAGATGCTTATGAGCAAAATTTACCGACGCTAAAATCCTTGGAAGATATTTCTTCATCGGCACGATTTTACCGTGATGATGATGGTATTTTACATATCAGCACCTACTTTTTGACAAAAAATAAAAATTTTCAGGTCGATGGCGAAACTGATGACAACTCGAGTATTTTGGCAACCGTGCAAACGGTAGCCTTTATTTTGCATAAACAACACCTGTTTACCCTGCGCGGTGAAAAACTGGTGGCCTTTCGCGCTTTCCGTGCCCGTGCCCGCCGCAATGACTATGAGATTGACTATAAAGACCCGACCTGGGTCTTGCTTGGCTTGCTGGAAGCCAAACTGGATGAACTTGCGGATATCTTGGAAGATATCCACAAGGATCTGGAAAAGTACTCTACCGAAGTGCTCAATAACCGCCATCGTGAACAGATTCTCGATCTGGATGACATGATTACCCGTCTGGCACAATTGGAAGACATACTTGGAAAAGCACAATTGTGTTTAATCGATTTGCGCCGTGTCCTGACTTTCTTGTCCCGTCCACGTGCGTTGGGCAGTCATATTTATGATGCCGATATTCGGGAACTGAGCGAAGATGTTCGATCTCTGGTCGAACATGATGCCTTCCTGTTCCAGAAGGTTCGGTTCTTGCTGGACACCACCTCGGGATTCATTAATACCGAACAGAACGATACCATCCGTCGCTTCTCGATCTTGCCAAGCATGCTCGCACCACCCATGCTGGTTGCCAGTGTGTATGGCATGAATACTGATGTACTGCCCTTTGCACGAGGAACCACCAGCTTCATTATGGTCAGTATTATTTTAGCGGCTTTCTTTATTGGACCGCTGGCCTATTTCCGCTGGAAGAAATGGATTTGATGGGTTTATATTCTCCCTCCTTTTAGGAGGGAGTTAGAGGGAGGTATTTTAAATCCCATCAATTTCATTACTTATCTAAGCTGCTTTACTCGCCAATCTAGCTACAGGAAGAAATCTAGAATTCTAATTTTATCCCCTCTCTCTAACTCTCTCCCTGAGGGAGAGAGGACTGCTCAATATTCATCTCTTACAAGCTCAGCTCAATAAAAAAGCACCTTCCGGTGCTTTTTTATTGGTTTAGCCAATCAGTTGCAGATCATCTTGCAAATGACAGGCCTGAATGATTTTCATCATTTTCTCAGGGACTGCTTTAAATTGCAGACCCTGAGCTTTCGGGGTCTGACGCAACCAGCGCACCAGTACGGCCAGTGCCAGCGTACTGCCCTGTTCCAGCTCTGCCAGATTGACCACCACCGGAAACTGATGCTGCGATTGAATCAGTTTCAAACCTTGCTGGTAATAGTCCTCTGCATTGGCATAATCTATTTTGCCGGAAACCTGCAATTCCTGATGAATGAATTGAATCACTGAACACCCTTCCCGGTTATTTTTTATTTACAGATGCATCTGGTTGGAAGTTCGCAATCGCTTTATCGATATTGCCACCATTACGTTTTACCGTTGCAGCAAACTGATTACGGAACTGTAAACCTAAATCAATACCAGCCACATTGATATTACGCACTTTCCATTGATTGCCTTTATCCACCAACTGGAAAGATACCGGAGTTTTTTCACCTTTGTTGTTAAAATCAATCGTGACCACAGGATTTTTGCTATTGGTTTCTTTATATGGACGCAGGCTATAAGTCTGGTTGGTATATTTAGCAAACGCTGTACCGTAATTTTCGATTAAAGTTTCACGAAAATTGTGTTCAAACTTGGCACGCTGAGCAGCCGTACTATACTGATTGGTCGCATAAGTTCCCATCACCAGACGGGTAAAGGCTTGTGAATCAATATAAGGATCAAGGTTTTGACGCACAATCGCTTTCACTGCAGCAGGATTGTTTTGCAATTTTGCCTGATCCGCTTTTAAACGGCTAATCAGACCATCCGCCACTTTTTTTACAAAAGCTGGTGGAGTTTCAGCTGGTTGTGCAAAAGCAGTACTCGCCATCATTGTTGATAAAACACTTATGCCAAGTGTATGTTTAAGTAAGGTATTCACTAAATTCTCCTCTCCAAATTATTCAACAAATGAAGTTTGCGCATCTTCTGTTGATTCAGTTGATGTTTTTTCTTCCGCCACTTTCGCTGATGACTTGCCCGCACCGCCAGTAATGAACTTGCTGATCAGATCTTCAAGATCCATGGTGCCTTGGGTATTGGCAATGCTTTCACCACGTTTGATATAGTTTAGGCCACCACCTGGTACCACTTTCAAATATTTTTCGCCCAATAAACCATTTGTTGCAACCATAATGTAAGCATCTTCATCAATACTGGTGATGGAGTTCATGTTATCAACAAGTTGCTTTTCCATTTCTTTTTGTTTCGCAGGATCCGCTTCGCTATATTCTGTGCTATAGCGCAATTCTTCCAAAGCATTGGCTTGAACTTTTTTCAGCTGTTCTTTGTTGAAAGACGTTAACTTACCATCCAGCTCGAAATACACCGTTGCCAAACGCGATACCGGATCAAGAGTAATATCTGTAACACGACCAATGGTGACACCACTCATGGTCACTTTGGCACGCGGTTTCAGACCGTTCACATTGTCAAAACTCGCAGTCATGTTATAGCTGTCACGCAGGTTGGTTCCCATCAGACCACTGACTTTCATGGCCAGGAAAAATAACGCAATACCAGTAAGAATGACAAAAATACCTACGGCCAGCTCACTTGCACGTGATTTCATTAAACACCTCCAAACATGACCGCAGTCAACACAAAATCAGAACCCAAAACACACAATGAGGAATACACTACTGTTCGCGTAGTCGATGTTGCAATCCCTTCTGAAGTTGGCACACAGGCGTAACCCTGATAGACTGCAATCCAGGTACAAAGCAATGCAAAAACTAGGCTTTTAATAATGGTGCCATTAAAAATATCTTTATAGAACTGCACGCTATTTTGCATGCCACTCCAGAAAGAACCTTCATCTACCCCTAAAAAATCGACGCCGACCATTTTACCGCCCATGATGCCGATGGCACCAAAAATAATCGATAACATCGGCAGACTGACAATACCAGCCCATAAACGCGGGGAAACAATACGCTTTAGCGGATCGACCCCAATCATTTCCATACTGGCCAGCTGCTCTGTGGCTTTCATCAGGCCAATTTCAGCCGTTAAAGCCGAGCCAGCACGCCCTGCAAACAGCAATGCCGCTACTACAGGAGCCAGCTCTCTTAATAAGGTTAAAGACACCATGGTGCCGAGCATGGCTTCTGAGCCGATATTGACCAAAATGGAATAGCCTTGTAAGCCCAGTACCAAACCAATAAATAAACCCGATACGGCAATAATCAATAAAGACATCACACCAATACGGTACATTTGGTAAATAAACAGTTTGACCCCGAGCCAGGTCGGCATGGAAAACAGGATTTGCAGCAACATCTGGGTTGCCACCCCTATCCCCTGAACGCGTTCAATAACGCGTCTACCTAATGAGGCAATAGCATTCATGAACGCACCTCATCACTTAAATAAGCCGTATGGCTAAACTGATAATCGACAGGACCTTCAGCAGCACCGGTTAAGAACTGACGGACAAATGCCGATTCATGCTGCATTAATTCAGCCGGCGTGCCTTCACCCTGAATAACCCCTTCCGCGATAATATAGATGTAATCGGCAATAGATAGGGTTTCTCCCACATCGTGCGACACAATAATCGTGGTTAAATCCAGTGCTTCACGCAAGGTACGAATTAAACGTGCAAGCACCCCTTTTACAATCGGATCTTGGCCGGCAAAAGGTTCATCGTACATGATCAGTTCCGGATCCAGTGCAATGGCGCGAGCCAGGGCCACACGACGGTTCATACCGCCTGACAGCTCTGAAGGCATCAGCTTTTCAGTACCGCGTAAGCCTACCGCTTCCAGTTTGAGTGCCACCAGCTCGGCAATCAGATGTTCCGAAAGTTGCGTATGTGCACGTAACGGAAAAGCCACGTTTTCATAGACGCTCATATCGGTAAACAGTGCACCGCTTTGGAATAGCATACCCATACGTGCACGTGCAGCAAATAATTCCTGACGTGACATATCTGCAATACTTTTGCCGTCCAAGAGAATTTCACCGTGCTCAGGCGTCAACTGACCACCAATCAGACGCAGCAAAGTGGTTTTTCCCGTACCTGAAGGCCCCATAATCGCGGTAATCTGGCCACGCCGAATTTTTAAACTGACATTATCGAAAATGACACGTTTCCCTCGTTTAAAACTCAAATCATGGACTTCAATCCAAGATTGAGCTTGCTGAGGTATTTGATTATTCATAGCTGAGGGTTTTCCTGCATTTTTTCAGCATGCATACTATAAAGGATTCGGGTTTAAAATGTTACCTTTAGGTAAAAAGCAACCGATTTACCATAATTTTTTAATTATTTAATTGTGGTGCAATTATTTTAACAAACAGGATACTGTGTTACAGAATGCTATTATAGATATAGTATGCAATATTGATGAGTAATAAAATTAAACCAATATAAGGCATAATCACCTCTTGATTAAAATTCCAAACATAATAATTAGATTCATTATTCATATTTAACAGAATCAAGACAAACTATGATCCAGTATACATTTCTATCCAACAAGATCAAAGATTAATCCCATAAAAAAACCGGTGTTTCCACCGGTTTTTTACTACCCAAATCTAACGTTATTAGTCGTTAAATTTGCGACGTGGGCGATCTTCACCAAAACTGCGTTTAGGACGATCTTCACCGAAAGAACGCTTAGGACGATCATCACCAAACGAACGTTGTGGACGATCACCGAAACTGCGTTGTGGACGGTCACCATTGAATTCGCGACGTGGACGATCACCTGCTGGTTTATAGTCTACGCGGTTACCACGGTTGTCATCGTTAGAACGAGGACGGTCGCCAAAACCACCTTCACGACGTGGAGCTGGACGATCACCGAAATCACGCTTCGGACGGTCATCAAAAGAACGTTGTGGACGGTCGCCAAAACCACCTTCACGACGTGGACGATCTTCACCGCCAAAGCTACGTTGTGGACGATCGCCATTATATTCACGACGTGGACGATCTTCACCGCCAAAGCTGCGTTGTGGACGATCACCAAAACCACCTTCACGACGTGGACGGTCGCTATTGAATTCACGACGTGGACGCTCTTCTCCACCGAATGCTGGACGTTCGCCACGTGGTTTGTCATCGTAGCTGCGACGTGGACGATCATCACCGCCTTCACGACGTTTGAAGTTACTTTCGCCTTCAAAACGTGCACGACCACCGCCATCACGACCGCCAAAACCGCCACGACCACGACCACCGCCATCACGACCGCCACGACCACGACCGCCGCCATCACGACTACCGCGTGCAGGAGGTGGAGATGGCTCAAGACCTTCAATTTCAGAAACGTTTAAACGTGCTTCCAGGAAGTCTTCTAAAGCACGGATCTTGCCGCGTTCACGGTAAGTTGCAAGTGTAATTGCTTTACCAGTACGACCAGCACGGCCAGTACGACCAATACGGTGTACATAGTCTTCGTTCTTCATTGGAAGACCGAAGTTAATTACGTGAGAAATGGTTGGTACGTCAAGACCACGTGCAGCAACGTCAGTTGCAACTAGAATCTTAGCACGACCTTCACGGATGCTACGTAAACGACGGTTACGAACAGTTTGTGGCATAGCACCATGAAGTGCTACAACTGATAGACCTGCTTCAGCAAGTTCTTCAGCCAACATATCTGTGTCTTCTTGAGTAGAAGCAAATACGACTGCTTGATCAACGTCTTCTTCGTTCAACCAGTGAGTAAGAAGTTTTTTCTTATGTTCGAAACCGTCAGTCCAATGCAAAGTCTGAGTAATATCAGTATTTGTAGAGTGACCAGTTTCAATCGAAATACGCATCGGATCATTCATCATGCGTTCTGCAAGTGTAATGATACGTGGTGCAAAAGTCGCAGAGAACATAAGTGTTTGCTTACGGTTTGCAGCCAAATCACCAATGGCTTCTAGATCTTCAGAGAACCCAAGATCCAGCATACGGTCAGCTTCATCAACAATTAATGAATCAACTTTGTCGAGTTTAATTTGACGACGGTTAACCAAGTCAAGTAAACGACCTGGAGTCGCTACAACCACTTGTGCACCTTTTAACTGCTGGATTTGTTTACCAAAAGGCATACCACCCATGATTGCAGCTACACGTACGCCTTTCATATGGCGAACCAAGGCAATCGCATCCTGACATACTTGCTGTGCAAGCTCACGAGTCGGAGAAATTACCAAAATAGACGGTTGAGTAATTGCTTTCATACGTTCTTTAAACGGTACGAAAGTATCTTGATTTGCAAGTGCATTCAAAGTTGGAAGCAAGAATGCAGCTGTTTTACCAGAACCGGTTTGGCTTGATACTAAAAGGTCTTTACCTTCAAGCGCAGCAGGAATCGCTTGTTCTTGTACAGGAGTTGGCGTAGTAAAGCCTAAACCTTCAAGAGCCTGTGTTAATGACTCATCGAGGGAAAAATCAGCAAAAGTTTTGCTCATAGAGAGTATTCACCCTGAAATGGGTGCTCCATTTAATAAATTACAATATGGACATCGGCAAAAAGCGGCACAGCAATTAGAGCTGAAAAAATAAGAATTCAGCAGCGATCCGAATAACGACGATGTGGATATAACGCACGCATGATTACGGCCGCAAACCTGAAGGAATCGCTTAAGCGATTGGGGCGCGAAGGATATGTCCTCTCTATGGACAGCACGCGCATACAATGATTAGAAGATAATGTTCAGGTAAAGAACGGAAATTTAAGTGCGTGGCGGCATAATAACAGAACCATTTAAAAAAGTAATCATTTTTTTCGATCAAATGATGCATACATACTGTTTTTTTCAGTAACAGTCTATTTTACAACTCAATTTTGTTTAATTTTTAAACAGGTAATATTGTAACGCTTTATCTGGATAAAAATGCGGGCAAATAGGCGCTATCCGGCATTTTCATTGAATCAGGAATTTAATCCAGAAATAAAAAAAGCCCTCACCAGGAGAGCTTTTTTGTCATGTCACTCGATTCAATCGATCTTACTTGGCTGCGTCACCCCAAGCCGGAACAACAGCTTGCATTAAAGGTTTAAGCATTTTCATAGAGCAAGCAAGTACTTGACCATTTTCCATAGAATCGGCACCACCACGTGCATCCACTACAGTACCACCCGCTTCTTTCACGATTAACTCGCCTGCAGCGATATCCCAAGGTTTCAGACCCAGTTCAAAATAACCATCCAAACGGCCTGCAGCAACATAAGCCAAATCTAATGCAGCAGAACCAGCACGACGGTATTGTGCACCCGCTTCAGTTACGTTTAATAATGACTCAAAATGGTTTTTTGCATAAGAGATCACTTCACCGTTACGTTTAGCACGGTAAGCATGACCTACGGCAAGGAAAGTATTTTGCAGGCTGTCTTTGACATTTACGCGAATACGGCGTTGATTCAACATGGCACCGCGACCACGACTGGCAGAGAATAACTCATCTTTTACAGGGTCATAAATCACGCCGTGTTGAGTCACACCTTTGTGCTGAACAGCAATAGAAATACAGAAATGCGGGAAACCGTTAATGAAGTTTAAAGTTCCATCAAGTGGATCGATCACCCAGCACCATTCGGCGTCGTGACCTTTACCTTCTTGCAGACCAAACTCTTCACCAAGGAAGCTGTGGTTTTTATAGCTTTTACGTAGCGTATCGATAGTCAATTGTTCCAAATAACGGTCTACACGCGTTACCGGACCATCAATCCCTTTTTCTTCGACTTGTAGATCGAGTTTATGACGATTTTGATGCGCTTTTAAAAGCTCTTGACCGACTAATTGAGCCGCACGCGCAGCCATCACCACCATAGGTTCCATTGAACACCCACTACAAATTTGAAGATATTGATAAAGAATAATGCATAAAAGCCCTCACATTTTAACAAATACGAGGGCTTTTAGGGAAAAAATGTTTCTAAAATTTTTTAAATTGATCAGGACACCGACTGCACAAGCTTTGACCAGGCCAATTCAACTGATTTTTCAATTCCTTTGGCATCCAGCCCGGCTTGTTGCAGCATCTGTGCATGTGAAGCTTGGTGCATGAAGACGTCTGCCAGCCCCAAATTCAAGATTGGTTTAACAATTTGTGCCTGCGCCAAATACTCGTTTACCGCACTGCCTGCGCCTGCCATCACGGCATGTTCTTCAACAGTGACAAATAGACTGGTTGTCGCAGCCAACTGTTCAATAATCTGTTCATCCAGCGGTTTAATGAAGCGCATATTCACCACACGCACCCCCACCTCATGGCTAGCGGCGAGTGTTTGTGCTGCTTCTACCGCCACACTGACACGGCTACCGAATGCCAGAATGCTAATCTGGTCTTCTTGAGATTCATTAAAACTGGCTACAATTTCTGCTTTACCAATCTCCAAAGCCGTCATTTGTTGCTGAATTTCAACCCCTACACCATTGCCACGCGGGTAACGTACCGCCGCTGGACCATTGTATAAATAAGCAGTATGCAGCATTTGACGACATTCATTTTCATCTTTAGGCGCCATGATCACCATATTGGGTACGGTACGCATAAAGGCATAATCATAGGCACCGGCATGGGTTGGGCCATCTTCACCCACCAGCCCGGCACGGTCGATGCCAAAAGTGACATCCAGATTTTGCAAGGCCACATCATGAATCAGCTGATCATAACCGCGTTGCAGAAAAGTCGAATAAATCGCGACGACCGGTTTTAAGCCCTCACAGGCCATCCCTGCTGCCAGGGTCACGGCATGCTGTTCGGCAATCGCCACATCAAAAAAGCGTTCCGGGAACTGTTTGGCAAACTGCACCATGCCCGAACCTTCACACATAGCCGGCGTAATCGCCAGCAAACGCTGATCTTGGGCAGCTTCATCACAGAGCCATTGTCCAAACACATCGGAATATTTCGGTGCTGCATTGCTTGAAGATGCAGTATTTAATTTACTGATAGCATGGTATTTAATCTGATCGGCTTCCGCAGGCGCAAAGCCTTTACCCTTTTTGGTATAGACATGAATTAAACGCGGACCTTTACGTTTTTTTAGGGCATTAAATACCTGTACCAGACATGTCATTGTCATTCAGTACCACGATTAAATCTGCATTATGTGCAACGGCATCATTCATGGCTTCGAAGGCCATACCGGCCGTCATGGCACCATCGCCAATGATCGACACCACTTCACACGGATCGTTCTGATAACGGCGTGCCAGTGCCATGCCCAATCCCGCAGAAATGGCTGTTGAAGAATGTCCCACGCCAAAAGTATCGAATATCGATTCTTCACGTGCAGGAAAGGCAGCCAAACCGTCTTTGGCACGAATGGTGGTCAACTGTTCACGGCGACCAGTCAAAGCTTTATGCGGATAGGCCTGATGACCCACATCCCAGATCAGACGGTCATGCGGCGTATTAAAACAATAGTGCAAAGCCACAGTGAGTTCGATCACCCCCAGGTTAGCACCAAAGTGTCCACCGCTTTGTCCTGCTGCATACAAAATGTACTGACGTAACTCATCTGCCACTTGTTCTAATTGGCTGCGCTCGAGCAATCGTAATTGTTGCGGATGATCAATCGCATTCAGCAACGGAGTTACAGGTCGGTGAGTCGGTATTTCTGTATACAACATAAATGGCGAAGCCTTCTAAAGCCTGGCAAATCCTAAGCTAGGTCAATGGGTTTATTCGAGCATAATGATCGAATTGTATCACCTTTAAATCAGCCACATTTCTAGCGATGCAGTTTAGAGGCAAATCTCTACACTGGGTGTTTGTTCATGAGCGAGATTATCCTGAATAATCTTACTATTTATCAACTATTATCGTTCTCTTTATACAAAAAAGAAAATCTTCTGCATAAATTCATCTTTACAATTCAACTAATGTCCAATCATTCAGCTATACTTTAGCTAATTAATGAACTATTTAACGAGTTAAGCAGTGCCCATAGAATTTGTCGCGACTTCAAGATTACCAACCGCTTTTGGTGAATTTAAAATCACGGTATTTCAAGATCCTAAAACGGGTGAAGAACATGTAGCACTGTCTAAAGGTCTGGATATGCCGCCTGTCGGACCGGTATTGGTGAGAATACATTCTGAGTGTTTAACCGGTGATGCCTTTGCTTCACTGAAATGCGATTGCGGCCCGCAACTGCAAGCCACCCAGAAACTGATTAATGAAGTCGGTCAAGGCGTGATTCTGTATTTACGTCAGGAAGGTCGCGGTATTGGACTAACCAACAAGATTCGTGCCTATGCCCTGCAAGATCAGGGACACGATACGGTTGATGCCAACTTGATGCTGAACTTGCCCGCGGATGCACGACACTATGACATGTGTACCATCATGCTCGACCATTTACAGGTCAAGCAGGTTAAACTGATTACCAATAACCCTTCAAAGATTCAGGCACTACAAGAACTGGGCATTGATGTGGTTGACCGTGTGCCGCTCACTGTCGGTTTAAATCCTTTTAATGCCGAGTATTTAAAAACCAAACATGAACGCATGGCGCATATGTATAAGAAAGGCGATTTTTAAATCCCACTTATTTTATAAATCTCCCCGACTTTATACAAATCCACCCCAACCCTCCTTTGCTAAAGGAGGGAGTTGTCTTTTTTAAAAGGGAAGTTTGTAGGGATTTAAATCGTCATCGAAAAAATCCGATTCTCCGGAACGCGGCGTTTTAGGCGTAAATCAAAGGCCATACAGATATTACGCACAAAAGGCTTGCCTTGCTCAGTCACAGTAATGCCCTGCTCATCAATCTGTAACAACTGATCCTGCTGCATTTCTGCAAGTTGCCGCAAAACCTCGGGCAATTCAGGAAATTGCATCTCTTTCGATGCCCAAGATGTAGTAAAAGTACACATCAAGTTCAAGATATGTTTACGGATCATCAGGTCTTCTGTACTCAGCACATGGCCTTTGACCACCGGAATTTCATTTTGCTCCAGACGTGCATAGTAGTCTTCCAGTTTTTTTTCATTTTGCGCAAAGCTGTACCAGCTGTCGCTAATCGAAGAAATCCCCAAGCCAATCATCACTTGGGTTTTGGATGCGGTATAGCCCATAAAATTACGATGTAAAGTCCCCTGTTTAAAGGACTGGCACATACTGTCTTTTTCTAGAGCAAAATGATCCATACCAATTTCATGATAACCTTGCGCTAGTAACTTATTCTTTCCTTCTTCATAGCACTGGCGTTTTATTTCATCTTTCGGTACATCAGCATCTTTAAAACCACGCTGGCCATTGCCCTTAATCCAGGGCACATGCGCATAGCTATAAAATGCCAAACGGTCCGGCCTTAACCGATTGGTTTGATCAATGGTATTCAGCACATCTTGCAAACTCTGAAAAGGCAGACCAAAAACCAAATCATGTGAAATGGACGTATAACCAATTTCACGTGCCCACTCCGTTACACGCTGTACATGTTCAAAAGGCTGCATCCGGTGGATGGCTTTTTGCACCGTTTCATTGTAGTCCTGGACCCCGTAACTGACCCGACGAAAACCCAGATCATATAAGGCTTGCAGATGTTCACGGGTGGTATTGTTAGGATGCCCTTCAAAACTGAATTCATGCTCGGCAGCCACCTCTGCCTTTGCCAATATGCCCTGAATTAACTGTTGTAAATGCTCAACCGAAAAGAAGGTCGGTGTGCCGCCGCCCAAATGAATTTCTTTAATTTTCGGCTTTGTTACCAGCAACTGGCAATACAAGTCCCATTCTTTCAGCACGGCCTGAATATAAGGCTGTTCCATCTCATGCTTTTTCGTGACACGTTTATGGCAGCCGCAAAAGGTACACAGGCTTTCACAGAAAGGCAGATGGATATACAAACTGATGCCTTCACTTGAGTTGGATTCATCAAAGGAACGTTTTAAGCTCTGTTTCCACAGATCAAGCGAAAATGGCTCGGCTTCCCAATACGGCACCGTTGGATAACTGGTATAACGGGGTCCGGGTACATTATATTTTTGAATTAAAGAACGCGTCATCGTTGCTATCCACTATCTACTGCAACAGCCGGTTATACTTATAACCGAACCCATATTTTGCATCATATATTCAACTCATTTTGCTGGGCTTACTTATAGAATTCAACCTAGTGATCTAGTCGGGATATTTTTCAGCGATCACTTTGAATCAAAGTCTCCATAAAATGGATGGTGTCTTTTTCAATAAAAAAACATGCTGCATAAAAATCCTTACTCTTTTATACAATTTATGCTTTGATGTATCTCAGTTTTCTTTTCCGCTATGAGGGCTTTGATGCAGCATCCTACATCTGCCGATATTCAACGCGTTCGCGAATTCCTGCTTGATCTGCAAAGTCGTATTTGCTCGGCACTTGAACAACAAGAACAACAAGGAGGCGGCACAGCTCAATTCGAAATTGATGACTGGCAGCGCCCTGAAGGCGGTGGCGGCCGTTCACGGGTCTTGCAAAACGGCAGCGTCATTGAAAAAGGCGGAGTCATGTTCTCTCACATCAACATTGCTAAACTCCCCGCTTCTGCCACAGAACGCCATCCCCAAATTGCCGGTGCTAAAGCCCAGGCTATGGGTGTGTCTTTAGTGATTCATCCGAAGAATCCCAATGTGCCGACTTCACATGCCAACGTGCGCCTGTTCGTGGCCGAAAAAGAAGGTCAGGATCCAGTGTGGTGGTTTGGTGGCGGTTTCGACTTAACACCATTTTATCCCTTACAGCACTAGACACGAGTGTGTCACAAAAATCGTTTAGACTGGATCATGATATTCATGACCTATACTGATTTAATCAACATGGATAAATACAAAAAAGTATGCTTGAAGGAGAAACGATGCTCAACACAATGTTAAATAATAAGGTGATTTTATTTTGGTGTATTTTAACCCTGATTGTGTGTTCTATCACCATTACCTTGCTTTCACATAACACCCTTGCAGACAGCGTGTCGATTAGCTTTACCGTATTTGCAGGTTTTGCCCTATTTTTTACTGCAGCCATGTGGCTGGAAGATACCATTCGCGAAATTTGTAATCCTTAACAGGATTTAACTTTACCGCTTTAACGATTTCCCCTCTTTTTTCTTCCTTGTCATTTTTCCTTTCCGTAGTGGCTTTAGCCCGCGGGAAAAATCACGTATATTGAATGCCATTTCCGCACACGGACCTTGTGAAATGAGCAAACAATTTGCCGTGATTGGCAATCCAATCGAACAATCACGTTCTCCAGAACTGCATCATGCTTTTGCCAAAAAAACTGGCATTGACCTGAGCTATAGCAAACGCCTTGCCCCACTGGATGGCTTTGCAGCCAATATCCAGGAGTTTTTTGCTCAGGGCGGTATGGGCATGAATGTGACCGTGCCCTTCAAAGAGCAAGCTTTTGCAGCCTGTGCGGTATTAACCGAACGTGCCAAAATTGCCAAGGCAGTCAATACCCTATGGATGCAGGATGGCAAGCTGTATGGCGACAATACTGATGGGCAAGGTCTGGTCGATGCCATCAAGGCCCTAGATTGGAAACTCGACAATAGCGAGCTGTTAATTATTGGTGCAGGGGGTGCAACCCGTGGTGTCATCTACCCTTTGGTACAGGCGGGTGCGAAAAAAATTGTCATCGCTAACCGGACTTTAGCCCGCGCAGAACAACTGGTTGCCGACTTAAAACCTGCTGTGCCGCAAGCCACCCTTGAAGCCACTTCTTTAAATGATCTGGCTGGTCATTTTGATATTGTCATTAATGCAACTTCGGCAAGTTTAACCGGCGATGCCTTGGTTTTACCTGAAGCTTTACAATTTAAGCATGCCTATGAAATGGCCTATGGCAAGCCATCCAGCTTTTTAGATCAAGCCAAAGCCCGCGGTGTTCCGACCTCGGAAGGTTATGGCATGCTGGTTGGACAGGCGATTGAAGCTTTTTATATCTGGAACGGCATTAAACCTGAATTAAAAGACTTTCTTTAACTAACATCCATCAAAAGAACCTCAGGATGATCTGAGGTTCTTTTGAACCATCTTCCTGTTTATTTTACATATTTCTGCATATTTTCATACACTTCCATATATATTTCATAATTAATAACTTCAGCATGTTGAAGAGTCAGGTCTTGAATCGTTTTCTGACTTAATTTTCCATGCTTGCTGTCGATATAGCTTTGCCCCAAAATCTGCGCAGTTTCTTTGAGCACACGCGAGTCGGCGGCATTGTCCGGATATTCCTCCCGATATGCTTTCAGGTATTGCTGGGCAAAAATATGCTGTGGCTGCTTATACTGCTTCGCGGCTTGGTGCCAAGCTGCAGCGACCTTACCTTCGCCTACAGCACGCTCAGTCAAGGTATTAACATGGCTGCCTATAGCCCGGTTGAATTGGCTGTCATCCTCAAGATGATGCTTTTTCTGTAAGGCCTTAATGCGCTCAAGTTCTTTGCCTTTAGGATCATAATACTGTTCATCGCTAAACCAGTAGGCATACACCTCTGCCATTTCTTGCAAGGTTTGCGGACTAAGGTTTTTCACCCACTCACTTTGCTCTGCAGCCATATCGAGCAAAAATAAGGTTTGATAGGTTTGACTGAACGACTGGGCTTGCTGATAGGTTTTATCGGCCAACAGATTCAACTCATCCTCATAGCTTAAGGCGGGTGCTTCGGCTTTAGTTCCTTCCATCACAGCAGCTGGCTGCTCCAGAGTTCGCCCTACATCTTTCACCCATTTTTCTAAAATTGAACCTTTGCTCACCTCTTGAATCGACTTGGCATCGCGCAATGCAGCACGGTCAATTTTGCTGGCTTGCCCATAATTAAATACACGCATATCGGCCTGTACATCAATTTTACCGTACTTTTCAGTAAGGAATTGCACAGCATAATCGACCTGTGCCGCACGTCCCTGAGCATCTAAACCGACATCTATTTGTATCGGGGTCTTTTTAGCTGGCGAACTTGCCGCCAGAACCTGACGAATTTCAGGCTGGTGCGTTGCCCACAGCTCAGCAAAATGCGCTGCATCTATAAACTGTTCAGAAACATACGGTGCAAAGACCAAGGCTAATTTTTCGTGTACCGAACGGTCCTTCGCTTCAACCGAAGCCGTGATCTGTACTGGTTCAACACGCTTAAAAGCATCTAATTCATAAGCAGAAAGGCAGTATGTTAAATCACCGACTTGGGCTGTTTTTGGCGTAGCAATTATACGCTGGCAGTCATCTACTGTAAGAGTGATAGTTTCATCAGCAGTGTCTTGTTCTGTCGGGCTTTCATCATCCGTTTCTGTTTCTAGCGCTACATCCTCTTCGTCTACCAGTGAATCGGCCGAACCATAAAGTTTGTCGCTGACCAGTTCACGCAAGGCAAGTGTTGCACTATAGGCTGTGCCATCTTGAGCCACAGCATCAGCTTTACCTGCTTGCACAGGTGAAGCAGTATCTTCCACAGCCTGGGTTACAGCCTCTCCCGCCTGCTTTTCACTCCCGGCATCGCTCACTTTAGTAGCCGCGGTATAGCCCAGCACGGAGCGCTTTAAATACGGCTCATTCACCTGTTCAAACAGGGCCATTTGCAACATCAGTTCTTCCAAGGTGCTGCTAAAACGTATTTTTTCAGTCAACTGACCGTTCTTCTCTGCAACGCTCAGTGGCAGGCTTTTGATTTGTCTAGCATCAGCCAAAATATATGGCAAGGCATTTACCGCTTTTAAATAATCAGCCAACTTCGCTACATTTACCCGTTCAAAATCAGCTTTATATTTCGAGAAATCAATATAGGCAAAGCTGTTTTGACTGTCTTTATTCACCAAATACGGCATCAAAGAAAAATAATTGGTATAAAATTTATATTCTTTAAAATCGACCACCATCGGTACTTTCATTTGCACCAGCAAGGTCGGCTTTTCATAACGGGCTGCCAAGTTTAAAGCAGCGGTCTTTTCTCGATAATGCACAGAACCATCATATTCAAATTGCGTATTATTGAGTAAATTCAATGCAAAAATATTGAATGAACTCAGCTTGTCCTCTGAAGCAAAACTGTCCGCATGCGCTTGCTGCTGTTTCGCCATAGCGGCATACAGGTTTTGTTTTTCAGTGCTGTTTAAACGGATATTTTGCGCTTTTAAATATTGATCTAAGCGTTTTTTCAATGCCGGTTCAAATGCTATCGCCGGATTGACTTGTTGCTGTGCTTTTTGACGTCCTATGTCCGGACTAGACTGTACACTGAGCTTGCCCCGAAAATCATAACTAGATGTTTCAAACATCGCATTTAGACCATGAATCGCTCTTTGCTCTACAGTTGCCACCTGATTCGGATTGGTCTTTATGACATGCTGTGAACAGCCTGCGAAACTGAGACTACAAAGACAAAAAGTTAAATATTTTAGTTGTGCCTTCACATGTAAACGCCTTATATTCATTATACTTTATTCTGTTCTAAGCTACAGAATTACAACCCAATATAACATAATAGGATGTTGATACTATTGGGTCGAGCATATTTTATAATTCGCATTTCTGACATTTTTAATCGCTATCCTTATCAATGTTTTTTGATGATAAATGTGAATAATCAAGGTATCGATACAGATAATCCAGAACTATTTCTAAATTAGGATTAAGACTATGCCAGCGTATAAAGCCCCTTTGCACGATATTCGTTTCTTAATGAACGAAGTGCTTGATTACCCAACACATTATAAAACTCTCTCAAATGGTGAAGCAGCAGATGCTGACACTGTAGACATGATTCTTGAAGGTGCGGCAGATTTCTGTGAAAACGTACTTTCTCCACTTAACCAATCCGGTGATGAAGAAGGCTGCCACTTTGAAAATGGTGAAGTCAAAACACCAAAAGGTTTTAAAGAAGCGTATGACCAATTTGTGCAAGGCGGCTGGCAAGGTCTTTCTTTCCCTGAAGAATTTGGCGGTCAAAACCTGCCGCAATCTTTAAACCTGATCAAATCAGAAATGATGGGTACTGCGAACTGGTCATTCCAGATGTACCCAGGTCTGAGTATCGGCTGTATGAACACGATTCTTCAGTTTGGTACTGAAGCACAAAAAAACACCTATATGCCTAACCTAGTGACAGGAGAATGGTCAGGTACGATGTGTCTTACCGAACCACAATGTGGTACGGACTTAGGCCAGGTCAAAACCAAGGCGGAACCCAAGGCAGATGGTACCTATGCCATTTCAGGGACTAAAATCTTTATCTCTGCCGGTGAACATGATTTAACTGAAAACATTATTCACATTGTGCTTGCCCGCCTTCCAGATGCGCCTGCCGGGACCAAAGGTATTTCGCTGTTCATCGTGCCAAAATTCCTGGTCAATGCAGATGGTACAGTGGGTGAGCGCAACCCTGTCAGCTGTGGTTCAATCGAACATAAAATGGGGATTCGCGCTTCTGCAACCGCAGTATTAAACTTTGACAATGCAACGGGTTACCTGATTGGCGAGCCACACAAAGGCTTGCATGCCATGTTCACTTTCATGAACACTGCGCGTATCGGTACCGCGATCCAGGGCATTGCCCATGCTGAACTGTCATTCCAGGGCGCACTTCCTTATGCCAAGGAGCGTATGTCCATGCGTGCCCTTTCAGGTAAGAAAGACCCTGAAAAAGTGGCTGATGCGATCATTCACCATGCTGACGTTCGTCGTATGCTACTCACTCAAAAAGCGATTGCTGAAGGCGGTCGTGCAATGATTTATTACGCCGCACAAATTGCCGACAAAATGGCTGATGCCTTAATACAGGGTGATACTGCAGCATATGAAGCACATGATGATCACCTGGGTTTCTACACCCCTATCCTGAAAGGTTTTTTGACTGAATTGGGTTTTGAAGCTGCCAACCACGGTATGCAAGTCTACGGCGGTCATGGCTACATCAAAGAATGGGGCATGGAACAGATTGTTCGTGACTCACGTATCTCTACCCTGTACGAAGGGACCACCGGTGTACAGGCACTTGACCTGATTGGCCGTAAAGTCCTGTTAACCTCTAGAGGTAAAGTGATTCGCGATTACACGGCTGAAATCCTGAAATTCTGTGGTCAGCATGCGCGTAACAAATACATGCGCCGTTTTGCCTGGGACTTGACCAAGCTTTGCGCACAATGGAATGCTCTCACCGTTCGTATTATGCTGGCGGCACGTAAAGACCGCGACATCGTGTCATCTGCATC
>JADHEF010000903.1_pt1 | contig 23536 bp, 14 predicted proteins | sample 8952391 | NCBI WGS metagenome assembly JADHEF01 (sample SAMN16124439, study PRJNA663245) | bioreactor sludge metagenome | isolation source: sludge (nitrite) | place: India:Bengaluru | collected 2019-02-28 | reverse complement strand
CAATAAAACGAGCCCCACCCCCCACTCTGTTTTTGTATGAACGGCGCGTTATCTCTTTTATTGCCCCTCACAGCGGAAGCCATCGAATCGCGCCACGCCTATACTCGACAGCGGGGGTTAGAAATCCGTATACTGTAACGAAATGCAACGTGCGCTTCGCCTACGAAGCAGGGAGAACGTTAAGTGAGCGAGCCCAGAAAACTATTTTTAATCGATGTGATGCCGCTGCTGTACCGGGGGCACTTCGTTTTCCTCAAAGACCCGCGCCTAACCAGCACGGGCATCAACACATCGGCGCTGACCACGTTCGCCAACTGCGTCCTGCAAATCCTGAACGAGCACACGCCTTCCCATGTGGCGCTGGTGCTGGATTCCACGACGCCCACGTTCCGGCATCTGGCTTATCCGGAGTATAAAGCCCAGCGCCAGAAAATGCCGGAGGATCTGGCTCTGTCGATTCCTATGGCCATTGAGCTGGCCGAGGCACTGCGCATTCCGATCCTGCGCGTGGACGGGTTCGAGGCGGACGACGTGATGGGCACCTTGGCCGCGCGGGCGGCGGCGGCCGGATGGACAACCTATCTGGCGACCCCCGACAAAGATGTGGCGCAACTCGTGGGCCCGACCACCTACCTTTTCCGCCCAGGCAAGGCGAACGTACCCGCCGAGATCTACGATGTCGCGGCCGTATGCCAACACTGGGGACTCACTTCTCCCGGCCAGATGATCGAGTATCTCGGCTTGGCGGGTGACGCCTCCGACAACATCCCCGGAATCCCCGGGGTGGGGGAAAAAACCGCCACCGCACTTTTGACGCAGTACGGGAGTATCGATACTCTTCTCGCCCACGCGTCCGAGTTGAAAGGCAAGCTCGCTGAGAAGGTGGCGTCCGGAGCGACAAGCGCGCTACAAAGCCGCGATCTCGCCACGATCCGAACCGACGTGCCGGTGCCGATCGAGCTGGAAGCCTTGGCCCGGCGCGAACCCGACGCGGAGCGGCTGAGGGAGGTGCTTAAGAAATATGAACTGTTCGCCATCGGCAAACGCCTGCTGGGCGAGGCCTTCGAGAGCGGCGGCGAGAAAGCCCCGAACGCCTACAAGACTCTCGCCAACGTGCGCCACACCTACGTCTGCGTGAAGAGCGGGGAGCAGGTGCAGGCGCTGCTGCGCGCTTTGGACGAGGCCTCCGAATGGGCTTTCGACACCGAGACCACCGGACTCGATCCACGGCACGACCGGCTGGTGGGGATGTCCTTCGCGACTGCGCCCGGCAAAGCGTGGTATGTACCTGTGCCCGAAGAGCGCGAGGCCTGCCGCGCGTTTCTGCACCGCTTCGCGGCGCTTTTCACCGATCCTTTCAAGGTCAAGATCGGCCACAACGCCAAGTTCGATCTAACGATCCTGCGACAGTACGGCATCGAACTGCGCGGCGAGCTGCACGACAGCATGCTGGCGCACTATGTGATTGACGCGTCAGACCGCCATGGCATGGATCACCTCGCCCGCCAGTATTTAGACTACGATCCCATTCCCATCACCGCCCTGATCGGCGAGAAGAAAAAGGGAGTGGAGCAAGGGAACATGGGCGACCTGGCGCCCGAACAGATCAGCGATTACGCAGCGGAGGATGCGGATGTGACCTTGCAGCTCGACCGGCTACTGCGCAAAGAGGCGCAAGCGACGGGCTGCCTGCGGGCGCTGACCGAGTGCGAAGAGCCGCTCATCGAGGTGCTGCTCGACATGGAGACCGAGGGCGTCCGCATCAACGAAAGCGCGCTACAGACTTACGGACGCGAACTGGACCGCGAGCTCCTTGCCCTCGAGATCAAGATCCGGGAACTCGGCGGCGGCAATTTCAATCCGTCCTCGCCCAAGCAATTGGGGGAGATCCTGTTTGATCATCTGAAGATCGATCCTGAGGCTGCGCGCACGACGACGGGGCAGTACGCGACTAGCGAAGACGTGCTCTTCAAGCTTAAGGACCGGCATCCGATTGTCCCTTTGATTCTTGAGTTCCGCATGTGCAGCAAGCTGAAGTCAACCTACGTGGACAAGCTGCCGACCTGCATCGATCCCTGGACCGGCCGCGTCCACACGAGCTTTGCGCAGGCCTTAACCGAAACAGGGCGGCTCTCCTCCTCTGACCCCAATCTGCAGAATATCCCGATCCGCACCGAGCGCGGCCAGCGGATCCGCGAGGCGTTCGTGGCGCGCGATGCGGACCACGTGCTGCTTTCCGCCGACTATTCGCAGATCGAGCTACGCGTGATGGCGGCTTTGAGCAAAGACCCCGGAATGATCGAGGCTTTCCGGCGCGGGGCCGACATCCATTCGGAGACCGCCACGCGCGTGTACGGCGTCATGCCGGCGCTGGTGACTCCCGAGATGCGGTCCGTCTGCAAGATGGTGAACTTCGGCATCATTTACGGCATCTCGGCGTTTGGCCTGAGCCAGAGGCTCAATGTGCCGCGCAAACAGGCCGCGGAGCTGATCGAGACCTACTTCACGCAGTATCCGGGCGTGAAAGCCTACATGGATCAGGCGATCGCCGACGCACGAGCAAAAGGGTATTCCCAAACGCTGCTGGGGCGGCGGCGTTTTCTCCGCGACATCGACTCGCGCAACGCCACCTCGCGTCAGGCGGCGGAACGCAACGCGATCAACTCGCCGGTGCAGGGCTCGGCTGCGGATCTCATCAAGCTGGCCATGGTGCGCGTACACCGCGAGCTCAAGCAGCGGCGGCTGAAAACCAAGATGGTTCTGCAAATCCATGACGAACTGCTTTTTGATGTGCCCAAGACCGAAGTCGGCACGGTTCGCGACTTGGTCAAACAGGCCATGACCACGGTGCTCGATATCGACGTACCGCTGGAGGTGAGCATCGGCATGGGTGACACGTGGCTGGAGGCGCACTGAGGGGAAAAGCATGAGGGATACTAAAGAAGGACCCGTGACACGGCGAAATGCGCTGGCTTGGCTGTTACGAGCCGGGGCGGGGGCGGTGGTCGCGGCGTTCGCGGCCAAAGCCTCGAGCCGCCCGGCGAGCAACCGAAAAGTCTGGCAGATTGACCCCCGCAAGTGCATCCAATGCGGCACGTGCGAAACCGCGTGTGTTCTGCAACCCTCGGCGGTGAAGTGTGTTCACGGCTACACGATGTGCGGCTACTGCAAACTGTGCTTCGGCTATTTCAAGCCGGATGCGGCACGGCTCGATGAGGCGGCAGAGAACCAGACCTGCCCCACCGGCGCGATCAAACGGGCTTTTATTGAAGATCCTTATTTCGAGTACTCCATCGACGAGCCGCTCTGCACCGGATGCGGACTGTGCGTCAAGGGCTGCACCCATTTCGGCAACGGCTCACTCTACCTGCAGGTGCGGCATGACCGCTGCGTGAACTGCAACACCTGCCGGATCGCCGAGGCTTGTCCGTCGCAGGCGTTCGTGCAGATTTCCGCCTCACAGCCCTATCTGCTGAAGGAGACGCTGCGTTAGACGCAAAACACTCAAACCGTCATGTCCTGCCACAAAAAATCATTCAGCGCCTTTTCATGGCTGAGCCTGCCGTTCTGCGCGGCGGCAAATTCACGCTTTCCGCAGCCGCAGTTCGACTCGGGGCACACGGTGCCGCAGGCGGTGCATCCGGCTTTCACAGAGCTCGTGCCCGCCTGGGCGGATGTCCTGATTCTGGCCCTTGCCCTGGCCGTGTCGGTCTGGCTGGTGCGCCACGTGCGGTCACGGCGCCACATCCTTGCCTTCTCTCTGGCGTGCCTCGCCTGGTTCGGGTTTGTGCGGCACGGTTGCATTTGCCCCGTGGGCTCGGTACAGAATGTGGCGGTGGCGGCTTGGACAGGAGGCGGCTTGCCGTGGTTCGTGACGGCCCTCTTCGCGCTACCACTGTTGACGGCGCTACTGTTCGGGCGCGTTTTTTGCGGGTCGGTGTGCCCCCTGGGCGCTTTGCAGGATCTCTTCATCATCAAGCCACAGCGGATGCCGAGAGCGCTGGACGCCGTATTGAGGCTAATCCCGCTCATGGTCCTTTCTGCGGGACTCGTTTATGCGGTCAATGGCGCGGGATACGTGATCTGCCGCACGGACCCGTTCGTGGGCTTCTTCCGGCGCAGCGCGCCCTTGCCCATGCTACTGACCGGCATGGCGGTGCTTCTGCTGGGCCTGGTTATCGCGCGGCCCTACTGCCGCTACTTCTGCCCTTACGGCGTGCTGTTGGAACTCTGCGCGCGGCTCGCGTGGAAACGCGTGGAGCTGACACCGCAGGCGTGCATCAACTGCCGACTGTGCGCGGGCACTTGTCCGGTGGACGCCATTGCACTGCCGCGCACGGCCTTGGGAGGAGCCGCGCGCGTGCGGCAGCTCCGGCGCTTTCTGGCGCTTTTGACACTCATGCCCGTCCTGATCGTTGGCGGTGCCGGCGCGGGCTGGCTTTCCGGCGCCTTTATCGCGCAGGCCCATCCGGACGTTTCCCTGATTGACCGGCTGGCGAAAACACCCCCTGCCGATGAGGATCTTTATCCCGAGATCGAAGCGTTCAAGCGCACCGGCCTGAGCCAAGAACGTGCCGAGGCGCGCGCCCTCGAGACGGTTCAACGTTTCCGGAAGGGCTGCGCGTGGTCCGGCGCGTTCATCGGTATCATGATCGCCCTGCGCCTGCTGGCGCTGACACGTCTGCAGCGGCGCACCCTACACGAGGCGGACCGTGTCCGGTGCGTGGCTTGCGGCCGCTGTTTCGCCGCCTGCCCCAAGAATCAGGAGGGCGACAAGGGCTCCGCCACCCCCGGGGCCGATGGGCCTGATACGGAAGCTCGCTCCGTCGGCGGATGAGGCTATTTCACCGTCAACAGCGTGGCGACCGGGATGAAGGTCCGGAGGGTGAGCGTGTTGCCTGCGATCGAGAAGACTCCCTGCAACTTGGCGGCGCCTTCTGATCCAAGGTTTCGATAGCGCAAGGCTGACGCGGCGAACGTCGTGCTGCCGAAAGTCATCAGCGTGTAGGTCCGACCCGGAACACCGCTGTGGCCGAAATCGAAGTAGAACCTGTCGCCGCCGGCCTGTTCCAGAGCGCCGGAGATCCCTGTTTGGCTGGCTTGCCCATCTGCCATCAAGGCTAGCGCGAAGGTGCCGTTCGCGTGCCAAACGAGGCTGCTCATTTGGAGAACCTTCGAAAGGGCCACCGCATTTTTCAGCGATCCGCCCGCCAGCGTGACAGGCCCTGTCCCCAAACCCGTCGGAGCCATCACCTCGAGCGTACCGTTGCTGACCGTCATGCCGCCGCTCGATGTGGTATTCGTGCCCGACAGAGTGAGCACGCCGGAACCGATCTTGAGCAGGCGCACCGCGCCGGTGAAACGCCCATCGAAGTTGGTGTTGATCGACTGGTTCACGGTCAGCGTGGCGGCCGTTGGGCTGGTGACGGTGCGCACTCCCGCGTTTGTCGTGTTGTTTAGCAACTGACTCACCGTCTGGTCAAAGCCGTTCAGATTGAGGGTGCCCCCCGGGGCATAGCCTAGACCGATCTTGAGCTTGGTGGCTGCCGGAAGCGCATTCGCGACATCGGTTCGCAACGTGCCATTACCGAGAATGGTTTCCCCCCAGCTATTTCCGTTTACGCTCAAGACGGTGAGGCCGGTTGAGTCGGCCCAAAACGTATCATTCGCGATCAACAGCGGCTTCTCAGCGATCACAAAGGTGCCGTAGGTGTTGGCGACGAACAGTCCTCCGCCGCCAGAAGCGCCTCCGGTCATGACGAAGGTGGAACCGGACGCGGTGTTGATGCGCGTCTGGCCGATACGGGTGAGCGGTCCGCTCCAGACATTGCTGCCGCTGCCGCTTAAGAGCGAGTATCCGCTGTTCGCACGTTCGCCGTTGAGCGTTAACGGCTCCCGCACGACAAGTCCGCCACTGAGCTGGAGAGCGCCGCCCTGCGTGGAACGGACCACCGTGCCGCCATTGGTGCTACCGAGTGCCGAGGCATGCGTGATCGCGACCATTCCGTTGCTGACGATGGTGACACCGCGGTAGGTGTTGGCGGCTCTGAGGTTAACCGTGCCGTTGCCGGTTATTGTGATGCCGCAGGCGAGGGAGCCGTCGGACACCACGCCTGAGACGTCGAGCGTAGAGATTCCCGCGCCATTGTTGGTGACTGTCCAGACCTGCTGATCTGCGAGCAGCAGGTCCTCGGCCAGCGAATAGGTGCGCGCTGTGGTCGTCGGAACGGCTGCGCTGATGCCGCCGCCGCGGAGCACGATACTGCCGCCGCCGTTGGCCAGCGTGAAATTTCCGGCCCGGTTGAAGGTGATGCCGTAGAGGCTGATCGCGCGATTGACCAGAGCCGTACTGCCGCCGCTACCGAAGAAAGCGTGTGCGGCACCGTTGAAATCATTCTGCGTTACGGCCTCCCAGTTGTTCGTGACATCCACATTGAGATTGGCGCCGCCGCCCGCGTTCCAAACGAGGCTGACGGGAAGGCCCGAGCCGGTCGAGAACGTGACGGCGTCACTCCAGCTCTCGCCGAACGCGTTGGTGGCATGGAACAGATAGCCATAGGTTGTGTAGGGCTGGAGACCCGAGAGGTTGTACAAAAGCGCCTGGAACGAGCCGGTAAACGTGGCGCCGAGGCTGACCACATTCGTCCATGCGGCCGCTGCGGCACCCGGGCCCCAGTGCAGGAAGACGCCGGCCGGGGCGGTGCCTGAGGAAAGCAACGTTCCCTTGACGGTGACGACACCGCCCACATCGTCGAGCGGCGTTTCGCTTCGCACGCTGGGCCACTCGGCGGCCCAGCCCGAAATGCCCGCGGTCCAATAGGTGCCTCCGCGCTCATAGGCACCGCTGTCGGGCGAGGCGCCGACAAACGCGTCCGGGCACAGGTCGCCATCCGCATCCACCGGCACGCCGACGCCCCCCTGTTCCTCGAAAGCGAAGGGCTGGTTCTTATAGACCATGGAAAGCTTGTAATTGGACGGGACGTTGAGAACACCATTGGTGGTGGCCCACGCGATCGTGTTTGTTCTGTAGGCAGGATCAACGGCGGCGCTCGAGGCTTTGGGACGAAAGTCGCGCGCGTCAGGATCTTCAAGGTCAGGGGCCGAGTTGGTCATGTACAGGTTGTTCTGTGCGACATAGACAAGATGATGGTTTTCGGGTAGCCACCAGTATGCGTTGTCGGGCGTGTTGCTGCCTGGCTGGAAAGGCGTGTAGGTGCTGTAGTCGTAGTTGCGGCACCGGAAGAGCGTGTTGTGGAAGAGACGGAGCGCGTCGGCGGGCGCATTCAGGCGGAGCCCGTCGCTCCACTTCAGCGTGAGGCTGTCGCCGAAATTCCAGACCACATTGTGGTCGATCTGGAAGTTGCGGCTGTAGTTGTCGATATAGATGCCCATGCCGAGCGCATCGTTCGTCGTGCTGTCGTGGACCCAGTTATAGGCGATGCGCGTGACGGAGCCGTCCGGGGCTTTGCCGTTGGTGCCCCAGGCATAGACGGCACCGAGGTCTTTGCAGAGACGCCCGGCGTGATAGAGGTCGTTATAGAGGACGCTGACCCCTTTGCCGGTCGGCTGCAGGATGTCGCGTCCGGTGTCATGCAGCGTGTTGAAAGACGCGGTGATACCGGTTCCGGAGAGCGTCATGCAGGTGGCGTAGGAGGCGGAGTAGTCGGTGTTGAAGACGTGGTTGCGCGTGATGAGGTGCCCCGTGCCGCTGGCCAGAATACCGCTGCCTGCCGTGTCGGCCACCGTGCAACGCCGCACCACGTTGCTAAGGCCGCTGACAATGATGCCGCCGCCCTCCGCACGTCCTCCGTTCGCGGAGCCTCCGGACGCGTAAACCAGATAGTGGCTCAGATGGCGCGCGTCGCAACTGTCCAGCACCAGGCCTTCGCCGTTGAGCCGCACCGCACCCGCGCAAAGGGCGACGTTGCTGACAACGATGAAGTTCAGGCCATTGATGTCGACACACCAGTTCCGGCGTTTCATTTCGACGAGATGAGCACTCGGATCGGCGCGCCCCGCCATGCGCAGGTACAGCGTGTGCGGGGCTACCGCATTGGTTTGGAGGAACCATTCGCCGTCAGCGTCGAGCAGGCCGGGCAAACCGTAAATGAAGCCTCGGCCCGTGTCGCTGCTTTTGTTGGCGAAGTTGGGCCACCACCAGGTGGTTGTGGCCGTAGCCGGATTGAGGAACAGGGTGCCGGTCTTGTTGCTGGCGACCAGCGCATTCTGCCACGACCAAGAGGAACCCACGCTAGCGAAGAAGCGCGCACCGGTCAGGTCTCCTTTGCCGTCGAAAGCCGAACAGGTGACCGCATAGTTACTGGAAACGGAGAGCGACACGGTCGCCGGGCTCAAGAGGTCGCCCGATCCGTGGTCGGGGTGCCGCGCCTCATGCTGCATCGCGCCATCCACGAACACTTGGCCGTAGCCGGAACCGAGCGTCCAGCCGGCGCTCGCCGCGTAAATGCCATTACTCGTGAAGGACCACGGGCCGACCAGCGCATCACAACCGGAGAGCGTCACCGGCTCCGCGTTGTAGGCGGCGACAAAGAGGGGGTTCTCGCGCGTGCCGGACCTGGGCAGCTGCAGCGTCTCGCGGTAGGTGCCGCCACGCAGATAAAGGGTGTCGCCCACATTCAAGTTGGTGACGGCACGGGCCAGCGTTTGAAAGGGCGCAGCCAAGGTGCCCGCGTTTGTATCGGACCCATCCGGCGACACGAACCACTCGCGCCGACCGTCCTGCACCTCACAGCTCGCCTCATCCACCCAGAGGGTTACGGAGGGCGTCGTGTGTTTAACCTCAAACGTCAGGGTTTCATTCGTTGCCGAGGAAAGGTTGAGCGTGAAGAGCGTCCACGCCGAGGTCACTTGGCAATTGGTGACGGCCCGCTGAGTGAAGGGCGACGACGACATCCGCATGCCGAACGTCACGTTCACATTGGACGAGCTCTTGAGCCACACCCGCGCCACATAAAGGCGCGACGCCACAGCATAGACGCTCTGATATAACTCAAGGTTTGCTCCGCTGCCATAGCCACTCTGAAGGGAAACGGTCGCGCGGAAAGCCGTCCCCGAGACCGTGCCGCCCGTCTCTTGCGCGTAAACGTTCACCGTATGCTTGCCCGTATAACGCGAATTGTCCGACCATCCACTCGGAAAGCTCCCGGAGACAATGCCATAGCTGTTCGTGCTATTGACCGTCAGGTACGGAGATTCGAGACCGGGATTCGTGAGCTGCTCGACAGCCCCCCCCCTCGCCGTTACAGCAAGCCAGCCAAACGCGAGCGGGACTCCGCACATAAGCACGCCCAGAGATGAAGACGCTTCCGTCATCCCCACACAACCCGCACGCTGTTTGATTCGCTTTTTCATGTGCCCTCGCAGCGGTGATCCGATACGAAACACGTAGTTCGCCGACGTCAAGGGAGGCACCCCCACAGCAACCGGAAAAGACCAAAATCAGGTTGGGGCTCCGAAATCGCTCTGGGCGTAAAATTGATGATTATGATACTCTATTATTTTTAAGCGTGAAAGTCCGCGTTTATCGAAGTTGGGGGAATATGAAAGAAGTCTTTTGTTTATTGGCATTGGCGGCAGGCGTGGCGACGGCTGACATGAAACCGCTGCCAACCGGGGGGCCGGGGTGGTTCGGAGATCCGATGACATGGAAATTCCGGACGGACGGCGTGCACTGCACACTCTCGAACGGCAACGGCCTCGCAGTGTACGAGGCGGCCCCGCTCGCGTCGAACGTGACCGTCGAGGCCATCTTCACTCCACAGCAGTCGGAGCGGGTCGGCTGGGACATCGCCGCAGTCGCCATCGTGGACGACGCCTTCAACTATTGGCATCTGGCCCTGGTTCAGACGCCGCCCGAGGAGGACTGCCGGCCGATGGCGGAGCTGACCGAGATGCGCGAGGGGGTGTGGCTGTCACAAAGCACGTTGAAAATGGTGACCAACGAAGAAAGCGGCACCAAGTGGGCCTTCGGAAAACCCCACACGCTCACGCTGAGCCTGGACGGCAGCGGTATCACCGGAACGATTCTCGCACCTGACAGCAAGCTGATCTTGCGCCGACGCTACGGGTTTACGGCGGAAGCGGTGAGGCGCGGTCGGCCCGCGCTGCACATCAGCGGGATTACCGGCCCCTTTACGAACATCCAAGCGTCATGGGGCGAACCGGTGACGGAGCGCCGGGCAGAACCCGCATTCCCGGCCTATGCCATGGAGAACACGGTCGCGCAGGTCTCTGATAAGGCGACCGGCTTTTTCCACGTCGTGCAGAAACCTGACGGACGCTGGTGGACCATCGATCCGAACGGACGCGGCCTTGTCTTGCTCGGCGTCGACCACGTGACCTTCCAGGGCCATTGGTGCGAGAAGCTCGGGTATTGCCCGCACGGCAAAAAGAACGCGAAGAAATATACCGATCATGCGGAGTGGGAGAGCGAGACGCTCGGCCGGCTCAAGACGTGGGGATTCACCATGCTCGGCGCGGGGTGCGATCCGCACCTGAAGCATCGCGGTCTGGTGCACACCGAATTTCTCAACATCGGCTCGCATCTCGGAACGCTGGGCGACGAGTATGACATCACTCCGAACGAGCGGCGTCCGTGTTCGGCCTTCCCGAACGTCTTTCATCCCGATTTCGAGGCGTTCTGCCGCTACCGCGCCAGGCAGTCGTGTGCGCCGAACCGCACCGACCCTTGGCTGTTCGGCTATTTCATCGACAATGAACTGGCGTGGTGGGGCCGCGGCGGGTCCGAGACAGGCCTGTTCGATGCGGTGATGAAGAAGGGTGCGACGCACACTGCCAAGATCGCCTTGAAGGATTTTGTTTCGGCCCGCTGCGACCGGAAGATCGACAGCTTCAACACCTCTTTCGGCACGCACCTCCAGCGTTTCGACGAGCTCTTGACGCTTCAAACGCTTCCCCACGCGACGCAGGAGCAGCGAGACCTCAAAAAGGCGTTCCTCCGCTTCGCGGCCGACCGCTATTTTTCGGTCACGACGCGGGCGATCCGCGAAGCGGACCCCAACCATCTGGTGTTGGGCGCGCGATTCGCCGGCACGGGCGGCGCCGACCCCGCGGTGTGGGAGGTATCGGGCCGGTACTGCGATGTGGTGACCTTCAACTGCTACCCCATGGCCGACTTAGACGAGGGCCGAGTCTACACGCACTTCGGGAAGACCGGCGAGCCGGTGACCGAGCACTTCACGAAGTACTACGACTACGTGAAACGGCCGATGCTGATCACCGAATGGTCCTTTCCGGCGCTGGACGCGGGCCTGCCGAGCGTGCATGGCGCGGGGCAGCGCTTCCGCACTCAGACCGAGCGCACAGTAGCGACGAGCCTCTTCGCGCGCACGATGCTGAGCCTGCCGTTTCTGCTGGGCTACGACTACTTCATGTGGGTCGACGAGCCCGCACTGGGCATCAGCACGCCCTTCCCGGAAGATTCCAACTACGGGCTCATCAACGAAGACGGCGCGCCCTACGCGCTGCTGACCGAGATGTTCGCCGACTTGCACCGCGAGGCCGGGCTGTGGCGCTTCAAGCCCGCACCGCAGCCCAAGGCGCTACCGAGAACCGAGCCTCGCCCGGACGCGATGGCTGTGGCCCGCAAGGCGTCGGTCGGCGACACAAAGGCTTTCTTCGCGCGTGAAGGCGACACCTTTCGTGCGGGCAACGGACGCATCGAGCTGTCGGGACAGCTGGGAGACGGCACGATGGTGCGGCGAGTGACGCTCGACGGCGCCGAAAAACCGTTCGGTCACTACAACGCACTGCTGCACACGCTCGACGCGGCCGGCCGAAGCCGCTGGACCGACACCCGCACGGTGAAGGCGGTCAACGGCCGCGAAATCGACGGCCTCGCGGTCATGGAGGTGACGGGTGCGCTGACCGTTGGACAAGAAGGATTTGAGGTGACACACCGACTCCTGCTGCCGCGCGGCACGCCTTGGTTCATCAGCGAGATCGTCAGCATCAAGAATACGGGGACCTTGCCGCTGCGGCTGAAGGGCTTGTATTTCCGCTTGTACAGCGAGTTTAAGAACGTGCCGGAGGCTCTGCCGCCAAACCTGTGGGGCATGCCCGTGGCGGACTGCTGGCTCGACGGCACGGATGGTCGGTTCTTTGGCGCGGTGGCGACCAAGGCTTCGGGCATTCATATCGACTTCTGGTGTGACAGCCCGGGTGTCGGACCACATCCCGACGCGCGTTTGGAGCTGGAAGAAACGGCGGTCGCGCCGGGCGCGACGTACACTCCGACAGAACCCGGCTTCCTGGCCTGCGTGACCGGCAAGGGCGGCAGCGAGGCGTGGCTGAAAGCCGCACAAGAGGTGAAACGACTTTTGGAGTAACCGGCGGAGCGCTTCAACCTTCCCGCTTTTCTCCTTCTAGCCTTCCGTGATAAACTTAACGAAACTTTCAACCTTAACTTACAGGGTCATTCCACTATGAGCCGAGTCATCGCCATTGACGGACCTTCCGGAGCGGGAAAATCCTCCGTTTCCAAACGCGTGGGCAAACAACTGGGATTCCTGCATGTCGATTCGGGTGCTCTCTACCGCATCATGACATGGCAGTGCCTGCTCAGCCGCATCGACACGGCGGACCCCGACGCCGTTGCCGCCTTTGCGCAGACGGTCAGCGTCGAGTGTGTGCCGCGCGACGGGGCCATCGCCTATTTCGTAAAAGGCCAGGCACCGGGCGACGCCATCCGCACGCCTGAAATCAACCAGCACGCCAGCCCGGTCGCGACGGTCAAAGCGGTGCGCGACCGCGTCACCGCGTGGCTGCGCGACATGACGCGCTTCGGCGACCTGATCGTCGAGGGCCGCGACATCACCACCGCCGTCTTTCCCGAATCGCCCGCGCGGTTTTATCTGGTGGCCAGCGCGGAGGCCCGCGCCGAGCGCCGCCGCAAAGAGGAGATCGAGAAGGGCATCGCCAACCAGTCCGCCGAGGAGGTCAAACGTTCACTCCTCACCCGCGACGCCATCGACTCCACCCGCAAACACGCGCCGCTGCGAAAGGCGGACGGAGCGCTTGAGATCGACAGCACCGACATGACGCTCGACGAGGTGGTGCAAGCCGTCATCGACGCGCTGCCCGCCGACTGGAAACGAGGCGGCACATGACCCCCGCAGGCTGGATGGCCATGGGGCTGTGCTGGACCCTCGTCATCGGGTTCAGCATTTTCCTGATCGGCAAAACCCTTCGACTCCCGCACCCTCCTCCGAACGCGGACGATAGCCCGAGCCAGCGATAGTGCCGAAGCACGGCTGATACTCCGCACATTGAATTGCGGGGATGCGCCGATTCTTGGTATTATGAAAAGCAACTCACGTACTAACGAGGTCAAAGCATGACATTCATCAAACGCCGTTCCTTCCTGAAAACAACCGCCTCAGCCGCCGCCGTTTCCGCCTTGGACGCGGTCCCAGCCGATGCTCAGGAGACCGTTACGCCTGCTGCCACCGTGGTCGTTGTCCATGGCAAAGACATCCCGAAAATGCTCGCGGCCGGCATCGCCAAGCTAGGCGGCTGGGAGGCCTTTGTCAAGCCCGGCATGAAGGTGGTGATCAAGCCCAACGTCGCGTGGAACTCAAACCCCGAGCAGGGCGGCAACACCCATCCCGATCTCGTCAAGGCTTGCGTCCTGGCCGCCGAGGCAAAGGGCGCCGCCTCCGTCAACCTGCCTGAAAACACGTGCCATCCCGAAAAATCCACCTACAAAGTCAGCGGCGTCGAAGACGCACTGAAGGGTACCAAGGCGCGCCTCTACCGTCCGGCCAAGGAGGACTACCAGAAGGTCGACATTCCCAAAGGCAAGATCGTCAAATCGGCCGGCGTGCCCAAGGACATCCTCACGTGCGACTGCCTCATCAATATGCCCGTAGCCAAAAGCCACAGCGGAGCGACCCTGACCCTCTCGATGAAAAACTGGATGGGGTCCATCGCCAACGAAGACCGCCGCGCCTGGCACCGCGACGGACTGCACCAGTGCATCGCCGACTTCAGCACCTTTATCAAACCCAAGCTCATTATCATAGACGCCACGCGCATCATGCTGACCAAAGGGCCGCAAGGCCCCGGGGACTTGGCGCATCCAAACGAGATTATCCTCAGCACCGATCCGGTGGCCGCGGATGCCTATGCCGCCACGCTCTTCAAGAAAGAGCCGTTCGACATCGGCTACATCAAAATCGGACATGAGATGGGGCTCGGGTGCGGCGACCTGAAGCGGGTCAAAGTCGAGCGCGTGGAGGCATAACGAGCCCTGTCATGTTTACGCGCCGCAACCTCCTCCGGCTGATCCTCTTCATCGTGTTCGCGCTGCTCGCCCTGGGCGCCGTGCCTGAGTCTTGGCGATCCTGGCATGTGCTCCTGCCCGGGCTGAGCCCGCTGCTCAATCTCGGCGGCGCCGCAGCGACCTTTACCGTCGGCGTACTGACGCCCCTTGCGCTTCCCCTGCTGATCCTGCCGTTCTTCAAAGGGCGATTCTTTTGCTGGCGACTCTGCCCGATGGGCTTCGCGGCGGAGACCGTCAGCCGCCTGAACACGCGCAACGCGGGACTCATCCGCAACGTTCCTTATATCGGTAAAGGCCTTGCGCTTGTCATCCTTGCCAGCGCGGCCGCCGGTTATCCGGTCCTGATCTGGACCGACCCCCTTTGCCTCTTCAACGGCTTTTTCGCCGCCTGGCGGCAGCCGCTCGCATGGGGCTCAAGCGTCACCGGCATCGGGCTCGTGATGATCCTGCTCGCCAGCCTCATCGCGCCCAACATCTGGTGCCACCGCCTCTGTCCGCTCGGCGGGTTGGAGGAACTGCTGACCCAACTTGCCCGCAAGCTCCGCCCCGCCCGGAAATCCGCAGCGCCAACACCCACGTTCGCCGAGAACGTGCGGGTCGGTCGCCGCGTGTTTCTCGGCTTCGCCATCGGCGCCGCAGCCGGGCTCACCTACGGAAAGGTGAAAACCGCCGCAGCCAGAGCCGTCTCTTTCATCCGGCCGCCCGGAGCGGAAGACGCGAATTTCAGCGCGCTCTGCGCCCGCTGCGGCAACTGTATGAAGGCCTGCCCCTATGGTTTGATCGTGCCCGATCTCGGAACCTCCGGCATTGACGGCCTCTTCACCCCGATACTGAAATTCCGCAGCCAGAACGCGACCCAAGAGCAGTTCTGCTTCCAAGACTGCACCGCCTGCACAAAGGTCTGCCCAACAGGCGCGATCCGGTCTCTGAAAAAAGGAGAGAAACAACAGATCGCCATCGGACTCGCCCGCATCGACAAAAAAAAGTGCATCGCTTGGGAAAAAGGCGAATATTGCGTTGTCTGTCAGGAATTCTGTCCCTATCAGGCGATTATCGAAGTCGACCACAAGCATGTCAAATGTCCGGTCGTCGACGAGCTGAAATGCCGCGGGTGCGGCGCCTGCGAGAGCCAGTGCCCGGCCCTGCCCCTCGCGATTGTGATCGAGGGACGCAATCCCCAACTCAGGCTATCCTCCCCCTCTCCAAACTTGACAACGTGAGCGTTACACGCTGCACATTACCCACTCATGACCACACGCCGTTACTACGCCGATCTGCACATCCACTCGCACTACTCGCGCGCGACCAGCCCGACCTGCACCCCCGAGGGCCTGTTCCACTGGGCGCAGCTTAAGGGCGTCGGCGTTTGCGGCACGGGCGACTGCACGCACCCCGGGTGGATCTCTGAGCTTCAGGAGAAGCTTTGTGAGGACGCGCCCGGGCTTTACACGCTCAAGCCCAGCCTGCGCGAGGCCGCCAGCCGTGATGTTCCCGATGCCTGCCGCGCCCCCGTGCGTTTCACGGTCACCGGCGAGATCAGCAGCATCTACAAGCGCGGGGGAAAATGCCGCAAGGTTCACAGCCTCATCCTTCTGCCCTCGCTCGAAGCCGCCGCCCGACTCAACACGCGCCTCGCGCAAATCGGCAACATCCTCTCCGACGGGCGCCCGATTCTCGGGCTCGATCCTCGCAACCTGCTGGAATTGCTGCTGGAGACCGACCCCCGCGCCGCCCTGATCCCCGCTCACATCTGGACACCGTGGTTCTCCATGCTCGGCGCCAAGTCCGGCTTCGACTCGCTGGAAGCGTGCTTCGGCGACCTCACGCCGCACATCTTCGCGGTCGAGACCGGGCTCTCTTCCGACGCGCCGATGAACCACCGCATCCGCTGCCTTGACCAGGTGGCCCTGGTTTCGAACTCAGACCTCCACTCGCCCGCCAACCTCGGACGAAACGCGAACCTCTTTTTCGGCGAGCCTTCCTATGACGCCATGATGAACGGCCTTCGCACCAAAGACCCCGCCGTTTGCGGCGGAACCATCGACCTCTTCCCGGAAGAAGGCAAATACCACCTTGACGGACACCGATCCTGCCACGTCCGCCTCACACCCGAAGCGAGTATCGACCACAACAACCTGTGCCCCGCCTGCGGCAAAGAACTGACCATCGGCGTGCTCCACCGCGTCGTGGATCTGGAACGGAAGCAGAGGACGGAAGACGGAGGACGGAAGACGGAAGGCGGCCGACTCCCCTACCGCTACATCGTCCCGCTCCCCGAACTACTCGCGCAGCAACTCGGCGTGGCGCCAACCGCGAAAAAGGTGGCGACCGCTTATGCTCAAACCCTTGCAAAAGCGGGCCCCGAACTGCCACTGTTGCTGGACGCGGACGCAACGTCGCTCGCCGCGCTCGGCGCGACAAGCGACGCCGTTCTGAAAGTGCGCGAAGGCCGCGTCCTCCGCGAGGGCGGATACGACGGTGAGTACGGCGTCATCCGCGTCGTGTGAAACACTTTGATGTTTCCTTTCTCCCCCGTCTTTAGCATAATGTTTTTCCTTACGACCTTGATCGGGGATTCACCCAATGCGACTGCTTCTTCACACCTGTTGCGCACCCTGTGCCAGCCACTGCATTCTTGTTTTGCAGAGCCTTGGATATGATGTAACGCTGTTTTACTCGAATGCGAACATCGCACCGCACGAGGAATTCATCAAACGGTTTGAAGCGGTCCAAAGCCTCGCAAAAAGGCTGCACGTTCCGGTGTTGTTGGATGAGCCTGACCATGCCGAATGGCTCGCACAAGCAGCGAAGGGACTTGAGCGCGAGCGCGAAAAAGGCGCACGCTGCGAACGCTGTTTCCAGTACAGCCTGAGACGAACTTACGACGCGATGCTGAAACACGGTTTCGACCTCTTCACCACCACGCTCTCGGTCAGCCCCCACAAGCATACGCCGACCCTGTTCAAAGTGGGCCGAGAGCTGGATGAGAACCGGTTTCTAGCCATCAACTTCAAGAAGGACGAAGGCTTCAAGCACAGCCTCCAACTGGCGGCAGAGTATGACCTCTACCGGCAGAATTACTGCGGCTGCGAATTCAGCGTCCGCGACTGACAGCCGCGCCCGTCTCTTTACTGAACCCGGATCAGCGTGCCGGGATCGTACACGAGATACGCGAACTTGTTGGGGGTGTCGTATTTGACCATCCACCGCGCAGGCAACGCGCCGACGGAAGCGAAAGGTTTCGTCAGCGCGCCGGTACAGGTGGCCACCTTATACCGTTTGAAGCGTTCGAGCTGCGCCGTGTTTTCCACGTTCAGCGACAGCGTCGACAGGTTCAGATCCCCCTGCACGTTCAGACAATCGCACGCGCCGTTGGTTGAAACGCTCACGGAAAGCGTGCAGCCGATCATCGACGCGGGCAACCCCGCAAGCGTCAGCGTTCCGAACGCGTTCGCATCGCCGGGGGCAAGCGTCCCCGTCACGGTCAGCCCGGCGAGATTCGTCACGGTGCCGCCACCGCCGAGTCCCGCGAGCGTCTGGGTCTTGCCGTTGATGTCGAGCACCGCGTTGGAAGAAGCCATGGCGGTGTTGCCGGGCGGCAGCAGGTCGCTTCGCCCGAATTTGAGCGTACCGCCCTCAACAACGGTGACTCCGCTGTAGGTGTTGGTGTTCAGGAGCGTCAAGGTTCCCGCGCCGCGCTTGATCAGCCCGCCGTCAACAGGCGCACCGGTATAGAGAGGCTGCTTGATCGAGATGGACTTTCCCGCCGTGTTGAAGATCGCGCCGCCCTCGCGAACATGCACAAAGATATTGGTCAACCACTTGTCGTTCGCATTTCCAACAAGCACTTCCGTGGTACCCAAGAAATTCACATTATCGACACGGGGTTCAACCGTGCCGCCGTTCAGGAAAAGCATGCCCTTTTGCCCGTTAAAATTCGTGTCGATATAGAAATTGTTCAGGCGCATCACGCCGCCGGTGTTGACGCTCACGACCGTGTTAGACGGGCTGCCGGTATTCTGCGAGATACGCACCACGTTGGCCAGTATCACGCCGCTGCCGCTAACCGTCGTGTAGCCATACGTTGAACCGATGCCGTTCAGGATCTCACCGCAACTGGTCGTGTCCGCAAGCCCGTTGGTGACGAGGAAATGGCCTCCATCAACATTCACAAAACCGCTTGCCGTCGTTTTCAGCAGCCCACTCGCGAGGAGCAGCGTGCCGCCGGAAATCCTGAGCCCAGGGGCGTTCTGGGTATTGTTTGAGCGCGTCACCAGATTGGTGCCGCTGCCAAGCACCAGCGTGCCCGCCGTCGGCTGGAGGGTTCCGAAGAGATTCACAGCGGCGTCTCCCGGATTGAGAACCAGCATGCCGCTGCCCGCCTTCACGAGCGTGGAGCTCGTGTCCGCGCACATGATGGTGCCGTACACCATCTGGGTATACGCCTGCGTGTCAAAGGTCGCCGTCACCGCATTCGTGATCCAGAACGCGCGATTGACGTCCACCGTGTGGTTGCCGCCGCTCTGCAGCGTGCTGTTCGCCATAAAAAACAGATTTGTCGCCGGCATGGACGGAACAGCGCCCAGGCTTTGGTCGCGGTTGATGTTCAGCGTACCGCCATAGAGCCGTGTCGAGCCGTTAAAGCTGTTCGTCGAGAGCAGCGACAGAGAGCCCGCGCCTTTTTTGGTCAGCCCGCCGTCGGAGGCCGCTCCACTGTTCAGGGGCTGCTTGATCGAGATGGCCTTGCCCCCTGTGTCGATGACTGCCCCACCCTCCAGAATCCTGGCCGAAATGCCGCTCAGCCACTGCGCCGCACCGGTACCCAGAAAGTCGGCATAATCTATTTTTGCGACCAGCGTACCGCCGTTGAAATTGACCATCCCCTTCGGATTGACAGACGTATCAATGGCGAAGTAGTTGAGCCGGATCACCCCGCCGGTATTCACATTGATCGCATTCTGAGAGGCCAACCCTTGTGTTTGGGATACTCTGAAGGTGTTGACATCCAACAACCCGTTTCCGCTCACCGTGGTCGTGCCGGCCCCGTTAAACGCATTGAGCAGCTCCCGGCTGGCGCTCAAATCCACGATGCCGTTCGTAATCAGCAGCGAGCCCTTTACAGCCGAATAGCCGCCACTCGCCTGCCTAACCTTACCGCCGCTCACCAACATGGAACCGGAGTTGACATCAAAGCCGATGTTGATGTTATTCAAATCGTTCGTCGCTATTTGGTGGGTTCCTCCAATAACATGCAGCAAACCTTCTGAAACACGCAACGTGGAGAAGAAATTTGTCCGATTGACACCGGTATCCAAGACCAGCGTACCCGCACCTCTCTTCAGCCAGCGGCCAAACGTATTCGTAACCGTGGCGGTCAATAAAGCGCTCATCCCCGTCCCGACCGTCACGGTATTGCTGCCATTCATTTGCAACGGGCCGCCGCCGAGGGCGTACCCATCGGCGGTAAAAGCCAGATGATTCAACGTGACCGCATCGGCCGTGACGTTTTGAGTCCCCGACGCGCCAAAGGTTGCGTTGTTATCCACACCGTTGGTCCACACCGTGCCCGCGCCGGACCAGTTCGCATCCGTCTCGTTCCAGTTGCCGCCCGCAGCCCCCGTCCACGTAAAATCCGCCGCCCCAGCGGACATACTGAGCAACAACGAACAGCAAAAACCTGCTATACCAGAACCCAACCGCAACGCGTTACCTTTACTCATAACGTCTCCTTATACAAAAAACGACCCATCTTCGCTCTGATTGCTCCGCATGCCCGAGGCCTTTGCGAGAGTCGAGCCTCTCTGTTTTTTACCGCACCGAGATCAGCGTGCCGAAATCGTAGACGAGATAGGCCGTCTTAACGACGGTGTCGTACTTGACGATCCACCTCGGGGGCAACGGACCAACGGAAGCGAAGGGCTTCGTCAGGGAGCCGGTACACGTGGCTACGATATACCGTTTGAACTGATTGAGCTGCGCCGTATTCTCCACGCTCAGCGACAACGTCGAGAGGTCGAGATTGCCGCGCAGGTTCAGGCAATCGCACGCGCCGTTGGTCGAGACGTTCACGGTGAGCGTGCAGCCCGCGATCGAGGCGGGACGCGCCGTTGGTCGAGACGTTCACGGTGAGCGTGCAGCCCGCGATCGAGGCGGGTGCCTCGGCCAGCGTCAACGTGCCGAAGGCGTTCGCGTCGCCGGGGGCGAGCGAATTCGTCACGGTCAGCGCGGCGAGATTCGTCACGGTTCCGCCACCGCCGAGCCCCGCGAGGGTCTGCGTTTTGCCGTTGACGTTGAAAAGCGCGTTGGAGGAGACCATGACCGTATTGGTCGGCGGCAACGCGTTGTTCAATCCGAAGACGAGCGTACCGCCCTCCACCACGGTCACGCCGTTGTACATATTCGTGTTCGCGAAGGTGAACGTGCCTGCGCCCCGTTTGCGGAAGCCTCCGTCATTGGCCGCACCGCTGTAGATGGGCATCTTGCTGTCGATGTTAAATCCGTTGCTGTCAATCACCGCACCGCCTTCGCGAACCGTGAAGAAAATGCCCGAGTACCAGTTGGTGTTCGCGATCCCCATGAAGTCGTCCCTCGTGCTCTTGGCCACAACGGTGCCACCGTTGAAGTTGACCCGACCCTTCGAGGTCGTCGCCGCATCGATATAAAACCGGTCCATCCGGATCACACCGCCCGTATTGACATTCACGACGTACAAATCCGGTGCACCGCTGGTCTGCGAAATGCGGAGCGTCTTCAACTCCAGCACCCCGCTGCCACTTACGGTCGTGTTTCCTGTTCCGCTATAGGCATTGAGGAGTTCACTCACGCTGTTCAGGTTGACGGTACCATTGGTGATAACGAGGGTGCCGTTTTGCGTCATTGCATAACTGCCGCCCAGCGTCCGGACCAAGCCACCCGCCACCAAGACGGTCCCTCCGTTGATGTGAAACGTATCAAAAATTTGACTGCCGGGGGCATTGGTGACGATGTTGAACGTACCTCCGGCAAACACCAATGTTCCCGCTACCGTTCTCAACGACCAAACCGAGTTGGTCACGCCCGCACCGGAGTTGATGATCACGGCCCCGCTCCCATCCTTTCTCAAATGGCTTCCCGGAGCCCCGACGATCATACCGTTAACGGTCTGTGTGTAGGTCTGCGGGTTGAAGGTGACCGACACGTTATTGGAAATGAACAGCGACCGGTTCGCATGCAACGCGTGGTTCGCACCCGCATACAGCGTGCTGCTGCCGGCGAAGGTCAGGTTTGTGACCGCAGAAGCCGGCACCGCGCCGAGGTTCAGGTCGTTGGAGAGATTCAATCCGCCTGCCCAAACGACCGTTCCCCCTGCAAACAGATTGGTGCCGTGCAGACTCAGCGTGCCGGAGCCTTTCTTGATGACACCGCCGTCGTTGGCCACGCCGCTCAAAATCGGATGTTTGAAGGTGATGGTTCTACCAGCGGTGTCGATGACCGCCCCGCCCGCCTGAATCTTGGCAAATATCCCGGGCAGCCAGTTGGTGTTCCCGTCGCTGAAGAAATTCACCGTATCCGCTCTCGCCATCACGGTACCGCCGTTGAAATTCACCGTGCCTTTGAAGGGTTTCTGGGCATCGATGGTAAACTGGGAGATGCGCAACGTACCGCCCGTGTTGATATTGACAACGCTCGACTCCGACGAGACGGTGTTCTGCGAGATGCGAAGACTGTTGACGTCCAAGTTGCCGGTACCCCCAACCGTCGTTGTGCCCACGGAATTGAACGCGTTCAGCAAATCGTTGTTACCCGTCAGATCGACCAGGCCGTTGGTGACCAGCAAAGTGCCGCCCTCGCTGACACGCGCAAACGCGCCGCCCGTGGTCTTCAGCAGGCCGCCGCCCATCACCAGGGTGCCGCCGCTCACCCAGAAAGCGGGGCCGCTTTCCGGGTTGCTGCCCGCCTGCGTGACCAGCGTCGTGCCGCCGGCCACCTGCACGGTACCGACAGCAGCCTTGAGCGCATAGAACACGTTCGAGACTCCCGCACCGGGATTCAGCACCACTGTTCCCGCCCCGCTTTTCGTCCACACGTTGACATTGGTCACCGGAGCCGCAAGGGTGGCGGTCAAAGAGGCTCCGACGGTGGGGCTGCCATACATCAGCAAGGGTCCGCCGCTGAGGGTGTAACCGTCGGCGGTAAACGCGAGATTATTCATCGTGATCGCGGCGGCGGTGATGTTTTGGGTGCCCGACGCACCGAACGTCGCGTTGTTTGCCGAGCCGTTGGTCCACACCGTGCCCGCGCCGGACCAGTTCGCGTCCGTTTCGTTCCAGTTTCCGCTTGATGTTCCCGTCCACGTGAAATCCGCAGCCACCGCAACTTGCACCGCCAACAGGGCGACGGCCTTGCAGATCATCCGGAACCTGTTTTTCTCCTGCGCTTTCATTCACACTCCTTTACATTGCAAAGTCTTCCAAAAAAGAAATCTACTTTTATTATTGACGTATTATAAACTCAGGGAGCCGCAAAGGAAACAGGAAAAGGTATGGGAAAAGTCCGCCGGTGCGGGAAGCGGAAGCGAGTTTCAGCGGTCCCAGGTTTCATTGCGCTGGGGACTGGCAGACGGCGGGGGCTGGCGGACGGCAGAGGCCGGCTAATGGCATGGACCGGCTGGGCGGCTGGGACTTCATTTGATGAAGTAGCCGGATACTCGCCACTTGCTGTCTTTGTCCATCATCGGTGTCACGGTCTCGATGGCAGTCTTCTTGTTCTCGAACGCGGTCTCGAACGTAATGACCACATATTCACCATCGGGTGCCCCCGGCAGCGCGGTCTTGTAGGCCGAAGACTTCACCTTTCTTGAGACGAGTTTGCCGAGGGGATTCCGCACCGCCTGTACCGCCTGCTCCCATTGCTCCTGCTTGACGGCGTTCTTGAAATACGTGGCCGCGTCCTTCCAGCTCTCTGCGTATTTTCCACCATCCACGAGGACGACCCATTTCTCGGCGGCGGCCACCGCCGCTTTCTCTTTCTCCGGCTCTGCGGCTATGCCACTGAAGGCCATCGTGATCACGCATACAGCCGCAACCGACACGATTTTGCGCATCATCTCCTCATCTCCTATTTTGCTCCACCGTTTTCTTGCCGAAGTTGGCTCTTGCTGGTGCAACGAATCAAGACATAAGACGCGGACAGAAGTTCCCATGAAAACAGCATCAATCGGCTCTTCATTTTCAA
>JADHEF010000902.1_pt1 | contig 23551 bp, 15 predicted proteins | sample 8952391 | NCBI WGS metagenome assembly JADHEF01 (sample SAMN16124439, study PRJNA663245) | bioreactor sludge metagenome | isolation source: sludge (nitrite) | place: India:Bengaluru | collected 2019-02-28 | reverse complement strand
TCGCCGCGCCCCTCCTCGACGCCCAGGGAGCCCTCGGGATGATCGTCGTCGGCGCCGCCCTCGGCGTCCGGAGCTTCAAGGGCGAGGACCTCGAGCTCCTCGTCTCGCTCGCCTCGGTGGCGGCCCTCCGCATCCGGAACGTCCGGCTCGTGGCGGAGGCAATGGAACGGCAGCGCCTCGAGCAGGAGGTCCGCCTCGCGCGGCAGATCCAGGTCGCCCTCCTCCCGTCGACGCTGCCGCAGCTCCCCGGCTGGGAGCTCCACGGAGGGACTCTCCCCTCGCGCGGCGTCTCCGGCGACTTCTACAAGCTCCTCGTTCGCGGCGACGAGACGTCCTGTGCGCTCCTCGTGGCGGACGTCTCCGGCAAGGGGATCGCCGCCTCCCTGCTGACCGCGTCGCTCGAGGCGCTCTCCGCGCTTCCCCTCGAGGGATCGGACCCGCCGGCCCGGATCTGCGAGCAGGTCGGGGCGATGCTCCACCGCCGGACGCCGCCCGAGAAGTACGCGACGGCGTTCCTCGGCATCTTCGACCCCTCCTCCGGGACGCTCGTCTGGACGAACGCCGGGCACAACCCCGCGCTGCTCCTCCGCGCCGGCGGCGAAGCGGAGTGGCTCCGGTCGAACGGCGTCCCGCTCGGGCTCATCCCCGGGGCGAAGTACGGGGAGGGCAGTCTCGTGATGGAGCCGGGAGACGTCCTCCTCGTCTACACGGACGGGATCACCGAGGCGGCCGACCCCGACGACGAGGAGTTCGGCGAGGCGCGCCTCCTCGAGTCGGCCCTTCGCGGCCGCACGCTCCCGCTCCGCGAGATGGCGACCGTCCTCGAGCACGACCTCGACGCTTTCGCGCGCGGAATCCCGTTCCACGACGACCGGACGCTCGTCCTCGTCCGCAGGTCGGCGTGAGGGCCCGGCCCGTGTACTTCCGCCTCGTCCGCCTGAAGGTTCGGCCCGAGAGCCTCTGGGCGTTTCGCGACTACTACGAGAGCCGCATCCTCCCCGGCCTCGCGTCGGCCGGAGGATGTCTTTACGCCGCGCTCCTCCGTCCGGTCCGTCCGGCCGAGGAGGCCGAGGCTGCTTGCGAATCGCTCACGCTCTGGGAGAGCGAGGAAAGGGCCGACGCCTACGTCGACTCCGGCCGCTACGACGAGCTCCTCGACGGCGCCGACCCCTTCCTCGCCGGCACGACGATCTGGTCGGCGGATCTCACGCGTCTCGAGGTCGGCGACCGGCCTCCCCTGCACGACCCGAAGGTCGAGACCGGCTCGGTCGAGGCGCTCCGGGAGGCCGACGACGGACGGAGGCTCCCCGCTCTCTTCCTCCGCATCGTCGAGCACCGGGTCGAACCCGGCTCCATGGCAGCGCTCGAGCGTGCGTGGGGCGAGGAGGTCGCGCCCGGCCTCCTGGCGACGCCCGGCTGCCTCGCCGCCTACCTCGTAGAAGGGCTCCGCGGCAGCGCGCAGGCGCTCTCGCTCACGTTCTGGTCCGACGAGGAGAGCGCCGTGCGCTACGAGCTGAGCGGCCGCTTCGACGAGCTCGCCGGGAAGCTCGCCCCCTACCTCTCCGGCCTCTACCGCTGGCGCCTCGCGCTCGGGCCGGACGGCGCGGCGCGGGACCTTCGCGGACGCGACCTCGCGGTCTCCTCGTTCCACGTCGTCGTCGGCCGGAGGCTCGACGCACGGGAGCCCTGACCGGGCCCGGGACTCACCCTGCCGCGACGGAGAGGAGCTCGTCGACGATCCGGAGCGTGAGCCCCCAGATCACCCTCCCCTCGTAGCGGATGCAGGGCATCGGGAGCGGCAGCCCCTTCCTCGCCCAGGTGAACGAGCTCCGGTTCCTTCCGTCCGCGAGGAACGCGAGCGGGACCCAGAGGGCCTCCTGGACCTCCTCGTTCGGCGCGAGCGGAGGGTCGCCTTCGACCGAGAAAGCGAACGGCACGACGCTGTGAGGGACGGAGCCGAGCGGAAGGTGCGTCCGGACCTCGGAAAGGCGTCCGAGGGGACGCCCGAGCGCGGCGAGGTCGAGACCGATCTCCTCGCGCGTCTCCCTCACGGCGGCGTCGAGCGGAGAGGCGTCGGCCGGCTCGACGCGCCCCCCCGGGAGCCCCATCTGACCCGACCACGGATCGCGGGGATGCTCGGCCCGTCGGATGAAGAGGAGCTCCGCCTCGCCCGAATGCTCCCGGAGGATCGCGGCGACCGCCGCCTTCCGCTCCGCCGGGACGCTCTCGTCCGGGGCGCCGGGACGGCGCACGAGCGCTCGCGCGAGAGGGCCGAGACCGCCTCGATTCTCCACGCCCCGATTCTGGCATTCGGGCCTCTCGTCCCGCGCCCGACGCCCGGAGGGGCGGGTCCGGCTCGATTCCCGTTGACGCCGTCGTTCCGGCGGACCACAGTTCTCCGAGAAGAGCAGGGAACGAACGGACGCCGGAATGCTCGACAGGAGCGCGAGGCTCGGTCCGTACGAGATCCTCGACCCGCTCGGGGCGGGGGGGATGGGCGAGGTCTACCGGGCGCGCGACGGGCGGCTCGGGCGCGAGGTCGCGATCAAGGTCCTGCGCGGCGCTTTCGCGCGCGACGGCGACCGGATCGCCCGGTTCGAGAAGGAGGCCCGGGCGCTCGCGGCGCTCTCGCATCCGAACGTCCTCGCGATCCACGACTTCGGACGGGCCGGCGACGTCGTCTACGCCGTGACCGAGCTGCTCGACGGCGAGACGCTCCGGGAGCGGCTCCGCCGCGACCGCCCCTCCTGGCGGAAGTCCGCCGAGATCGCCGCGGCCGTCGCGGACGGGCTCGCCGCCGCGCACGCCCGGCACCTCGTCCATCGCGACCTGAAGCCGGAGAACGTCTTCCTCACCTCCGACGGCCGCGTGAAGGTGCTCGACTTCGGCCTCGCGAAGGTCGTCGAGCCCGTCCTTCCCGAGGCCTCCACGCTCACCTCGCCCGCGAGCACGGCGGAGGGGCGCCTCCTCGGCACGGTCGCCTACATGTCGCCGGAGCAGGCCCGCGGCCTCGGCGTCGACTCCCGCTCCGACCTCTTCTCGCTCGGGACGGTCCTCTTCGAGATGCTCTCGGGCCGGCGCCCCTTCGAGCGCGCGACGGCGGCCGACACGATCTCCGCGATCCTGCACGAGGACCCCGATCCGTTCGAGGCCGACGCGGCGATCCCGCCCGCGCTCGCCGCCATCGTCGCCCGCTGCCTCGAGAAGGATCCGGAGGAGCGCTTCCACTCGGCTCACGACCTGGCGATCGCCCTCCGCAGCCTCTCGGCCGAGAACCTTTCCGGCGCCCGGCCCGTCCGCTCGCGGCGGCGTGCCGCGCGAGCCCGTCCCGCGCTGCTCGCGGCGGCCGCCGTCGCCGTCCTGGCGTCCGCCGCGCTGCTCGTGGCCGATCGCGCTCGAAGGCGACCCGGCCGCGAGACGGTTCCGGTCGTCGCGCGGCCCGTCACCTCGATGCCCGGGTGGGAGGTCGACCCGGCCGTCTCTCCGGACGGCGGGCTCGTCGCGTTCGCCTCGAACGCCTCGGGGAGCGCGGACGTCTGGCTCGTCGAGAGCTCCGGCGGCGAGCCGCGCCAGCTGACGGACGTCGGAGTCCCCGGCGCCGACGCCCCGGACGACCTCTCCCCGGCCTGGCTCCCCGACGGGCGCTCGCTCCTCTTCTCCTCGGACCGGATCGGCCGCCGGTCGGTCTTCCGCGTCTCTTTCCTCGGCGGGAGCCCGAGCCTCGTCGCGGAGGACGCCGCGGAGCCGGCCGTGAGCGACGACGGGACCGTCCTCGCGTTCACCCGGACCGTCGGAAGCGGGCGGTACCGGCGAATCTGGGTCGCCCCGTTCGCCGACCCCGACGACGCCCGGGCGATTACGACGGACGAGGACGGCCTCTGGGACCACGCCCGGCCCGCGATCTCCCCGGACGGCCGGCGCCTCTGCTACGCCGACTTCCGGAACCTCTGGATCGTCGACCTCCCCGGCGGGAAGCCCCGCCCGCTCACCTCCGACGACGCGTTCGACACGGAGCCGCGCTTCTCGCCCGACGGACGTCACGTCTACTTCACCTCGAGGCGCGGGGACGTCGTCGCGGTCTGGGCCGTCCCGGCCTCGGGGGGCGAAGCCGTCCGGATCACCGGCGAGGCGGCTTCGGAGACCCACCCCTCGTTCTCGCGCGACGGGAGCGTCCTCGTGACGGCGACGCGCGTGCGGGACTCCGACGTCGCCGTCCTCGACCGCGTCGGGAGGACGGTCGAGAGGATCTCGAGCACTCTGAGCGAGGAGACGCCGATCCTCCACCCGGACGGGCGGAGCGTCTTCTTCTCCTCGAACCGGGCTGGCCGGTCGAACCTCTGGAAGCAGCCGCTCGAGAGCGGGCGCCCCGTCGGGCCGGCCACGCGCCTCACCTACTTCGAGGCCGGCGGGCCCGCGACGCCGTCGATCTCGCGCGACGGCCGGTTCGTCGCCTTCTTCCGGGCCCTCTCCGGGAACCGCGACATCTGGATCCTCCCGACGGCCGGCGGCAGCGCCCGGCCTCTCGTCGGCGGCCCCGACCGCGAGTTCCACCCGGCCCTCTCGCCCGACGCGCGGAGGCTCGTCTTCGTCTCCTCGCGAGGCGGCGTCGAGCATCTCCACACGGTCCCTCTCCGCGACGGCGCCGCCGCGGGCGAGCCGCGGGCGATCACCTTCGGCGTCTCGGCGGACGCCTTCCCGGCCCTCTCCCCCGACGGGTCGCGGATCGCGTTCCTCCGGGACGGGGAGATCCACCTCGTCGACTCCGAGGGGCGCGACCCGCCCGCGCGCCTCACGCGCGACGCCCGCCCCAACCACTTCGCCTGGGACGCCGGCGGCGACGCTCTCGTCGTCGCCGGGCGCTTCTCCGGGCGAAGGCTCGTCCTCCGCCGCGTCCGGCTCGACGGCGTGGTCGAGCCGATCGAGCCGGCGATCGAGCTCGGCGGAGAGCTCTCCTCGGGCTACCTTTCCGTGAGCGCCGACGGCCGCTTCGTCGCCGTCCAGGTCGGCCGCCTGGAGGCCGACGTCTGGGTCCGGGCTCCGTTCACGGGCGGGCCGTGACTCATGAACGGGCGCCGGGGCCGCCCCCGGCGCTCCCTCGACCGACCGCAGACGACGAAAGGAGACCGGAATGCCCACGACGCTCGTCCACCGTCTCGAGCTGATGAGGCTCCTCTACCGCTTCAAGGGACTCGTCGAGTGGGAGCTCGCGAAGCTCGCCGCGCTCGACGGCGACACCGTCCCCCTCGACCTCGCCGAGCCCACGGCCTTCACGGGGAAGAAGCTCGAGCGGAAGCCTCCCTCGATCGCGCCGGGGACGAAGCCCGCGACGGAGGAGCCGGTGGCCCTCGAGAATCCTCCGATCTCGGGAGCCGGCGCGCCGAACGGCTCGCTTGCCGACCTCTCCCGCCCGGCCGGAGCGCCGTCGCATCCGTTGCAGCAGACGAAGGTCCCCACGAACCTCGAGAGCTGCTGCCGCTCGGCGGACCTTCCGACCGGAGACTACGTCGAGCTCGTCGACGCGGCGACGCCGTACGTCCGGGCGCTCGCGGAGGAGTGACGGAACTCCGGGCTCCGGCCGCCCGGCCGCTCGTCCCGGGCCCGCGCGCCGTGACGCTCCTTCTCACGACGCGATGCAACCTCGCGTGCGCCTACTGCCCGCAGCGGCGCGGCGCGCCCCGCGACATGGACGCGGCGACTCTCGAGGCCGCCGTCCGTCTCGTGGCCGCTTCCGGCCACCCGCGACCGAAGCTCGTCCTCTTCGGAGGCGAGCCGCTCCTCGCGAAGGCGCTCGTCTGGAGGGCGCTCGCGCTCCTCGCGGCGTCCGTACGGCCGGGCCTCGTGCCCGACGTGCACGTCGTGACGAACGGCCTCCTCCTCGACGAAGAGACGGCCGCGTTCCTCGACGAGGCGGGCGTCACGATCGAGCTTTCCTGCGACGGCCTCGGCGCCGCGCAGGAGCGCCGCGGCGCCGGCACCGGCGCGGCGCTCCGCGCCCTCCTCCTCCACCTCGCGCGGAGCCGTCCCCGCCTCCTCGCGGAACGGATCGTCGCCCGCCTGACCGTCGACTCCGGGAACGTCGGCGCGCTCGGCCGCTCGGTCGCGGAGCTCCGGGCTGCGGGAGTCCTCGAGATCCGGGCGGCTCCCGTCACGACGCCCGACCCGGGCTGGAACGCGAGCAGCGACGACCTCCTCCAGCGTGCGCTCGGGGAGATCGCCGCCCTTCCTCCGAACGAGGTCGGAGACTCGGTCTTCGAGACGCTCCGCTCCGCGGCGCGCCTCCGGAGCCCGTTCGGCGCCCCGGCGTGCAGCCTGGGCGCGCGGGACGTCGTCTTCGTCGACGTCGACGGCCGGGTCGCCCCGTGCGGCGCCTTCGCCCCGTCCGTCCTGCCGCTGCTCCCGGCCCTCGCGGAGGAGCTTCGGTACCGGCTCGCCGGACCACGAGTCGACGATCCCGCGCTCGACGCGCGTCTCGCGCTTCGCGAGGCGCGGCGCCGGGTACTCCCGGCGCTCGTCCCGTCGCCCGCGAGGCGATCGCCCCGCGGCCCCTGCGCGTCGTGCGACGGGCTCGGCGAGTGTGCCGTCTGCGCGGCGGCGATCGCCGCGGCGCCGGAGCAGGCCCCGGACCTCGTCCCGGCGATCTGGTGCGACTGGAACCTGCGGTCGGCGCAGCACCGGCGCGCGCTCCTCCCGCGCGCCGCCGAGGCTCAGCGCGCGGGCAGCAGCTCGAGCGCTCCGGCGACGAGCGCCGTCACCCCCGTCCGGATGGCGGGAGCGTAGGCCGGGGCAAACTCGGCCGAGTGGAGCGGCGGGAGCGACGTCCCGTCGGCCTTCGCCTTCTCGAGAGCCGCGGGCTCGGCGACGCCGAGCCAGAAGAGCGACGCCGGCACTCCCTCGCGGCCGAAGTAGGAGAAGTCCTCGCTGACGCTCGCCGGGGGGAACGAGGCGACGCTCCCCGCGCCGAGCGCCGCGGAGAAGGCGGCGCGGAGCCTCTCGGTGAGGGGCACGTCGTTCACGACGCCGGGCGTCGACTCGACGATCGAGAAGTCGGGCGCCTGCGGCGTGCCCCCCGCGATCGACTCCCCCGTCGCGACACGGCGGATGCCGTCGAGGAGCCGCTGCCTCACCTCCTCGCGGTAGGCGCGGACCGTGATCTTCAGGCGCGCTTCGGGCGGGATGACGTTGTGCTTCGCGCCGGCCTGGAACGAGCCGACCGAGACGACGGCCGGCTCGAACGGGTCCTTCTCGCGCGAGACGAGCGCCTGGAGCGCGACGACCGTCCGGGCCGCGATCAGCACCGGGTCCACCGTCCGGTGCGGCATCGCCCCGTGCCCCCCCTTGCCGTGGATCGTCAGGTCGACCGAGTCGACCGACGCGAAGGCCGCTCCCGGCGTCACGCCGACCGAGCCCGCCGGGAGCTCGGGCGTCACGTGCAGGGCGAGGGCGAAGTCGGGCCGCGGGAACCGGGAGAAGAGCCCGTCCTTCAGCATCGTCGCGGCCCCGGCCCCCTTCTCTTCCGCCGGCTGCCCGACCATCACGAGCGTGCCGCGCCAGCTCCCCTTCGCGCGCGCGAGGAGCGTCGCCGCGCCGGTCCAGGCGGTCATGTGGAGGTCGTGCCCGCAGGCGTGCATCACCGGGATCGGCGAGCCGTCGTCCGCCTTCCCCGTCGCCCGGCTCGCGAACGGCAGCCCCGTCCGCTCCTCCACCGGGAGCGCGTCGAGGTCGGTCCGGAGCATCACGACGGGTCCGTCCCCGTTCCGGAGGACGCCGACGATCCCCGTCCCTCCGACCCCCTCGGTCACCTCGAATCCGAGGGCCCGCAGGCGCCCGGCCAGCTTCGCGGCGGTCGCCGTCTCCTGCATCGAGAGCTCGGGCGCGGCGTGGAGCTCCCGGTAGAGCTCTCCGAGAGGCTCCGTCTCGCCGGCGAGCGGCGCGAGGACGGCCTGCAGTCGCGGAGCGGGGGGCGCCGCGAGGGCGGGAACGGCGAGGCCGGCGACGAGGGCGGCGGCGGCAGGGCGCATCGGATCCTCCATGGAGACTCTCCCGCCGCCGACTATAGTGGAGGGGTGAGCCCCGAGACTCCCGTCTGGGTCCGCGACGCCGTCTTCTACCAGGTCTTCCCCGACCGGTTCGCGCGAAGCGAGCGCGTGGCGAAGCCGGGGAACCTCGAGCCGTGGGACTCCCCGCCGACGCCGCACGGCTTCAAGGGGGGCGACCTCCTCGGCCTCGCCGAGAAGCTCGACGACCTCTCGGCGCTCGGCGTCACGGCTCTCTACCTCAACCCCGTCTTCGCCTCGGCGGCGAACCACCGCTACCACACCTGGGACTACCACCAGGTCGACCCGATCCTGGGCGGGAACGCGGCGCTGCGCGAGCTTCTCGACGCGGCGCACGCGCGCGGCATGAGGGTCGTCCTCGACGGCGTCTTCAACCACGTCGGGCGCGGCTTCTTCGCGTTCCACAGCGTCCTCGAGAACGGCGCCGACTCCCCCTACCTCGACTGGTTCCACCTCGACCTCGAGCGCCTGCGGGACGGCCGGCCCCTCGGCGCCTACGCCGAGCCGAAGCTCCTCCGCCGCTCGAAGCGGCCGAAGCCCGCGTTCGAGGAGCTCGGCTACTCGGCCTGGTGGGACTGCCCGGCCCTGCCGAAGCTCGACACGCGGACGCCCGCCGTCCGCGAGTACCTCTGGGACGTGGCGGAGCGCTGGGTCCGGTTCGGGATCGACGGGTGGCGGCTCGACGTCCCGTCGGAGATCGACGACGACGAGTTCTGGCGCGAGCTGCGCCGGCGGGTGAAGCGCGCGAACCCCGAAGCCTACCTGGTCGGCGAGATCTGGCACGACGCCCGTCGGTGGCTCGCGGGCGACCAGTTCGACGCGACGATGAACTACCCTCTCGCGAAGGCGGCGCTCGGCTTCTTCCTCCCGGAGCTGGAGACGGACGCCCTCCGGTCGGTCGGCGGCTACCGGGACGTCGTCGAGCTCGACGCGGCGGCCTTCGCCGCCGAGGTCGAGCGGGTCCTCGCGCTCTACCACCCGGCGGTCCGGGACGCTCAGCTCAACCTGATCGGGAGCCACGACACGCCCCGCTTCCTGACGCTCGCCGGCGGGGAGCTGGCCGCGCTCGAGATGGCCTTCCTCTTCCTCTTCACCCTCCCGGGGGCCCCCTGCATCTACTACGGCGACGAGATCGGCCTCGAGGGGGGGCCCGACCCCGACTGCCGGCGGACCTACCCGTGGGACGAGGGCTCGTGGGACCACGTCCTGCGCGAGCAGGTCCGGCGCCTCGCCGCGCTCCGCCGCGCCCACCCCGCGCTCCGCCGCGGCTCGTTCCGCACGATCCTCGCCGAGGACGCGATCGTCTCCTACGTCCGGGAGGAGGAGGGCGGCGACGCGGTCGTCGTCGCGTTCAACGTCTCGCGCGAGGAACGGCGCGTCGACCTCCCGGTCGGAGCGCTCCCGGAACGCCTCCTCGACGCGGCCACCGGCGACGACCTCGTCGTGACCGACGGGGAGCTGCGCGGGATCGATCTCCCCGGCCGCTCGGGCCGCGCGTTCGTCACGCCTCCGGCCGCCTGAGTCCCCCTCCCGGTCGCCGCGTCGTTCCCGGCGGGGCGTTTCGCCCCGGATCGGGTCATTCCGGGCGCGAGACATGATGTGTTTGCATCACGCCGACCCAACCCTCCGTAATTGCGACGAAAATGCAGAAATCGCGCAACGCGAGTTCATTTCTTCGTTTATCGAAACGAGTCCCGGATCCGGGATTCTGAAGATCCGCGGCCAATCCGGCCCATTCCTGACCTGAATTGAGGCGTCTGGAGGATGGTGCTGCGCTGCAACGGGAAGGAACATGCGCGCCGGATCAGGCAGCAGGAGCCGTGCCGCCGCCAGGGGGCCGCGTGTCGGGAGAGAGCCAGGGAGCCATGCACCTCGGGGAGGCGTCTCGACGCCTTTGTGGAGATCCGTGTGGCCTCTCCGGCGCCGCGTCCGCTCCGCCCCGGCGACGCCTCCCGGACCCGGCTCCGGACCTTCCGCGGCGAACGCAGTGAAACAGGATGGGAGATCGATGAGCGACACCGTTCGGTACGACGATCGAACCCCGCGGCTCTTCTTCCTCGCCGCGATCTTCTGGGCCGTGGTCGGGATGCTCGTCGGCGTCCTGGTTGCCGCGATGCTCTTCCTGCCGGAGCTGAACCTCGCGCCGTACCTCACGTTCGGGAGGCTCCGCCCGCTCCACACGAACGCGGTCATCTTCGCGTTCGTCGGGAACATGATCTTCGGCGGGACCTACCACTCGATGCAGCGGCTGCTGAAGGCCCGCCTCTTCAGCGACACCCTGTCGAAGATCCACTTCTGGGGGTGGCAGCTCCTGATCGTCGCCGGCGCGGTCGCGCTCGTCGGCGGCGTGACTCAGGCGAAGGAGTACGCCGAGCTCCCGTGGGTCCTCGACGTCGTCATCACGTTCCTCTGGGTCGTCTTCGCGGTCAACTTCTTCGGGACGATCGCCCGCCGCCGCGAGGAGCACCTCTACGTCGCGATCTGGTTCTACATCGCGACGATCGTCGCGATCGCGATCCTCCACATCGGCAACAGCGCCGCGGTCCCCTACTCCTGGCTCGGGAGCTACCCGGCCTACGCGGGCGTCAAGGACGCCCTGATGCAGTGGTGGTACGGCCACAACGCCGTCGCCTTCTTCCTGACGACGCCCTACCTCGGGCTCATGTACTACTACCTGCCGAAGGCGGCCGAGCGCCCGGTCTTCAGCTACAAGCTCTCGATCATGCACTTCTGGTCGCTGGTCTTCGTCTACATCTGGGCGGGGCCGCACCACCTCCACTACACGGCGCTCCCCGAGTGGGCCTCGACGCTCGGGATGCTCTTCTCGCTCATCCTCTGGATGCCCTCCTGGGGCGGCATGGTGAACGGCCTCCTGACGCTCCGCGGGGCGTGGAACAAGCTCCGCGACGACCCGGTCCTGAAGTTCCTCGTCGTCGCCGTGACCTACTACGGCATGGCGACGTTCGAGGGGCCGATGATGTCGATCAAGTCGGTGAACGCGGTCTCGCACTACACCGACTGGACGATCGGCCACGTCCACGCCGGGACGCTCGGCTGGAACTCCTTCCTCTCGTTCGGGATCCTCTACTGGATCGTCCCCCGCCTCTGGAAGACGGAGCTCTTCTCGAAGAAGCTCGCCACGGCGCACTTCTGGATCGGGACGATCGGGCTGATCCTCTACCAGGTCTCGATGTGGGTCGCCGGCATCACCCAGTGGGCGATGTGGCGCGCTTTCGAGCCCGACGGCCGCCTCGTCTACCCCGACTTCATCGAGACCGTCCTCCGGATCGTCCCGATGTACTGGGTCCGGCTCGTCGGCGCGCTTCTCTTCTTCGCCGGCCTCCTCGTCATGCTCTACAACCTCGTCCGGACGATGAGGAACGCGCCCGCCGGCTTCGACGAGGAGCCCGAGGTGAAGGCGCCCCCCCTCGTCGTCGACCGCTCGGCCCCCGGCGCGACGACGGCCCCCGGGACGTGGGACCACGCGTTCTACCGCCTCCAGCACGTGATCCGGCACGGCGTCCACCGCGCGATCGAGGGGCGCGTCGTCCTCCTGACGGTGATGACGGCCCTCGCGCTCTCCGTCGGCTCCCTCGTCGAGGCGATCCCGATGTTCTTCGACGAGAGCAACGTGAAGACGATCGCGAGCGTGAAGCCCTACACGCCGCTCGAGCTCCTCGGGCGCGACATCTACGTCCGCGAGGGCTGCTACAACTGCCACTCGCAGATGGTCCGCCCGTTCCGGCACGAGACGGAGCGGTACGGCGAGTACTCCAAGGCGGGCGAGTTCGTCTACGACCACCCGTTCCAGTGGGGGTCGAAGCGGACGGGTCCCGACCTGCACCGCGTGGGCGGGAAGTACCCGTCGCTCTGGCACGTCCGGCACATGGACCAGCCGCGCTCCACGACGCCGGGCTCCGTCATGCCGCGCTACCCGCACCTCCTGAAGGACCCGATCGACGACGCGCTCGTCGAGGCGAAGATGCGTGCGATGCGCACCGTCGGGGTCCCGTACTCGGACGGCGAGATCGCGATGGCGAAGGCGGCGATCGCCGCCCAGGCGCAGGCCATCGCCACCGAGGTCGAAGCGCAGCAAGGCCCCCCCGGCCTCGCCGACCGGGAGATCACGGCGCTCACCGCCTACCTCCAGCGGCTCGGTACCGACATCCGCTGGCGCCGGCCCCTGGTCCAGCCGCCGCTCGCGCTGCCGGCGGCGCCCGCCGCCGACGCCGCGCCGGCCGCCGCGCCCGTCGCGGCCGCGAGGTAGCCGCCATGCTTCAGGAGCTCGCCCGCGAGAGCGGCGCCCAGGCCTGGGCGATCGCCTCGATGCTCTTCTTCCTCGGCGTCTGGCTCGTTCTCGCGGTCCGCGTCGTCCGCGCCCGGCCCGACGCGCTCGCAGAGCGGGCCCGCCTGCCGCTGGCCGACGACGAGGCCGCCTCGCCGGCGCTCGCCGCCGAGCCGCGACGCGGGGCCTGACCGGAGGGGACGATGGCCGAATACGAAGACAAGGTCCTCCACGACATCGACGGCATCAAGGAGTACGACAACCCCCTCCCGGGCTGGCTCATGGCCATCTGGTGGGGGGCGATCGCCTTCTCCGTCCTCTACCTCGCCTTCTACGCCCTCCGCTTCGGCGAGAGGTCGATGGACTCGGAGTACCGCGCGGAGACGGAGAAGGCGCTCGCCTCGGTCCAGGCGCACTTCGACGCGAACCCGCTCGTCGCGCCGACCGCCGCCGAGCTCCTCGCCGGCGCCGCCGACCCGGCCGTCCTCGACCGGGGAGCCGGGCGTTTCGCGAAGTCGTGCGCCTCCTGCCACGGCGAGAACGCGCAGGGGCTCATCGGCCCGAACCTGACCGACGACCGCTGGATCCACGGCGGCTCCGTCGAGCAGGTCTTCCAGTCGATCGTGAAGGGCTGGCCGGCGAAGGGGATGCCGCCCTGGGGGCGGGCGATCCCGCCGGAGGAGATCTCGGCGCTCGTCTCGTACGTGAGGAGCGTCCAGGGCTCGAGCCCCGCGAACGCCAAGCCCGCCGAGGGCGACCCGTTCCCGCCCGAGACGATCCCCGGACGCTGACGTGGCCGGACCCGCCGCCGCGAAGGAGGAGAGAGAGCGCGCCGAAAGGCCCGCCGGACGGGAGCGCGTCTTCGACGTCGCCCCCGAGGAGGAGCTCCTCTACAGCATGTCGGCGGACGGGTCGCGGAAGTTCATCCGCCCGGTCCTCCACCGCGGCCGCTACTGGAAGATCCGGCGCACGATGGCCTGGGGGCTCTTCGTCCTCTTCGTCGCGCTCCCCCTCGTCCCCCTGGGAGGGCATCCGGCCGTCCACTTCGACCTCGGCAAGCGGCTCTTCCACGTCCTGGGGGCGACGTTCCACCCGACCGACAACGTCCTCCTCCTCCTCTTCGGCTTCGGCGTCATCGTCACGGTCTTCTTCGTCGGCTCGACGTTCGGCCGGATGTGGTGCGGCTACGCCTGCCCGCAGACCGTCTACCTCGAGTTCTTCTTCCGTCCCGTGGAGCTCCTCCTCGAGGGGGCTCCGCTCGCGCAGCGCAAGCTGAACGCGGCGCCGTTGAGCCCGCGCAAGGCGGGGATCAAGACGGCCAAGTGGGCGATCTGGGCGCTCCTCGCGCTCCTCCTCGCCTCCACGTTCGTCGCCTACTTCGTCAGCTGGAAGGGGCTCCTCGCGGGCCTCGCCGCCGCGCCGGGCGAGATGACGGGCGCGCTCGGGACGATCGCCTTCCTCACGGCGCTGATCCTCTTCGACTTCGGCTGGTTCCGCGACCAGATGTGCACGGTCGCCTGCCCCTACGGCCGGCTCCAGAGCGTCATGGCCGACCCCGACACGATCCTCGTCGCCTACGACGCGAGGCGGGGCGACCCGAAGGTGAAGGTGAAGGACCGGGTCGCGGGCGTCGCCGCGGGCGACTGCATCGACTGCCGGAGCTGCGTGAACGCCTGCCCGACCGGCACCGACATCCGCCGCGGCCTCCAGTCGGAGTGCATCGGGACGGCCCAGTGCGTCGACGCCTGCGACGAGGTGATGCTCGGCCAGAAGAAGCCGATCGGGCTGATCAAGTACACCTCCGAGCGCCAGGAAGCGGGCGGGACGCGGCGCCTCGTGAGGCCCCGCAACCTGATCTACCTCGCGCTCCTGACGCTCGCCTGGGGCTCCCTCGCGTTCCTCCTCCTGACCCGAGCCGACGCCCTCGTCGAGATCGTCCGCGGCGGACGCGAGCCCTACCGGCTCCTCGTCACCGGCGAGGTCGCGAACCAGCAGCGGCTCCGCGTCACGAACCAGCTCGACGTGCCGCAGAACTTCGCGGTCGAGGTCCTCTCCCCCGCCGGCTCGAAGCTCGTGCTGGCGGGAGGGCCGGTCGAGGTCGCGCCGGAGAAGGTCGTCACCGTGAACGTCGTGACGACCGTACCGGCGGAGGTCTTCCGCGACGGCCAGGCGACGGCGCGCTACCTCGTCACGTCGGACCGGGGCTTCCGGAAGGAGATCGACTTCCTCCTCCTCGGACCCTGGGGAAAGGGGGGCGGGAAGTGAAGCTCCGGACGTTCCTCTCCGAGTACCGCTGGCCCCTCTACCTGACCGGCCTCCTGACGATGTCGATCGCCGCCTACGCGATCCTCGTCTGGGTGGCGACGCGGCCCTCGGCGCCGCGCCCGATCGCCGGCTTCTACGAGGCCTCGCAGGAGTGGGACGCGGACGAGGCGGTCGTCGCGGCGAGCCGCGCGCTCGGCTGGACCGTGACGTACGAGCTGCCGGCGGGCGTTCCGCACGTCGCCGGCGCGCCCCGCCCCGTCGACGTCCTCGTCGCCGACCGCGACGGGGAGGGCGTCACCGGGCTGACCGGCCGCCTCTTCGCCCTGCGCGCCGCAGAGGCGCGCCGCGGCCCGCCCGGAACGCTCGTCGAGCTCCCCCACCGGCCCGGCTCCTACCGCGCCCTCCTGCGCGTGGACGAGCCGGGCGCCTGGGACTTCCGCCTCGACGCGCTCCGCGACGGCCAGCGCTTCGTCCATTCGGCCCGCGTCGCGGTCGCGAGCGACGCCCCCGCCGAGGGAGGGAGCGCGCGGTGAAGGACCCTCGCGAGCGCTCGCACCTGCGCGCCGCCCCCGTGGCGTGCGCGCACTGCGGCCTCGCGGTCCCCGAGGGAATGCTCCGTCCCGGCGAGGAGAAGCAGTTCTGCTGCAACGGCTGCCGGCAGGTCCACGACCTGATCCGCGACTGGGGCTACGAGAAGTTCTACGGCCTCGTCGAGCAGCAGGGGGGCGTGCTCGAGCCGGCCCGCCCGACCGGGCGTGCGTTCGAGGACCTCGACGACCCGCGCGCGCTGGAGGGGGCGAACGAGGAGGAGCCCGGCGGGCGCTGCCGGACCCGCCTCTACCTCGAAGGGGTCCACTGCGCCGCGTGCGTCTGGCTCGTCGAGAAGCTCCCGGAGGCGCTCGACGGCGTCGACTCCGTGAGGCTGAACCTCGCGAGCGCGGTCGCCGAGGTGACCTGGCGCCCCGGCACCGTGAAGCTCTCGGCGATCGCCCGCGCGCTCGACCGCCTCGGCTACTCGCCGCACGTCCACCGGGCCGGCCGCGCGCGGGACGCCCGCCGCGCCGAGGACCGCGCCGCCCTCGTGAAGCTCGGCGTCGCCGCGGCCGGCGCGATGAACCTGATGTTCCTGCACGGGGCGCTCTACGCCGGCGAGGCCTCCGGGATGGCCTCCCCCTACGAGACGTTCTTCCGCTGGGTCTCGCTCGGCATCGCGCTCCCGGTCCTCGCGTTCTCGGCGCGCCCGTTCTTCCAGACGGCTTACGCGGGGCTGAAGTCCCGCTTCGTCCACATCGACCTCCCCGTCGCGATCGGGATCGCCGTCACGTTCGCCGCGAGCGCCGCGAACGTCATCCGCGGGAGCGGCCCGGTCTACTTCGACTCGCTCGCGATGCTCGTCGCGGCCCTCCTCGGCGCGCGGCAGGCGCAGCGCGCCGCGCAGCGGGCGGCGCTCGAGCGGGCCGACAGCCTGCGCGGCGTCGCATTCCTCGAGTTCGCCCGCCGGCTCGAGGGAGACGGCCCGCTCGCGCCCGCCGTCGAGGTGCCCGTCGCGGCGCTCGAGCCGGGCGACCGGGTCGAGGTCCGCTCCGGCGAGCTCGTCCCGGCCGACGGCGTCGTCCTCTTCGGACGCTCCACGCTCGACGCCTCGGTCCTCACCGGCGAATCGGCCCCCGTCCCGGTCGCCGAGGGGGGCGGGGTCTGGGCGGGCGTCACGAACCTCGGGGCCCGGCTCGTCGTGAGAGTCGAGGCGGCCGGCGAGAAGACGCGCGTCGGGGCGCTCCTCGCCGTCGTCGAGGACGCCCTCGCGCGACGCCCCGCCGTCCTCCGCCTCTCCGACCTCCTCGCGCGGCGCTTCGTCCAGGCGCTCCTCCTCCTCGCCGCCGCCGCGCTCCTCCTCGCCCTCCCGCTCGGGACCGAGGCCGCCGTCGAGCGCGTCGTCGCCCTCCTCGTCGTCGCCTGTCCCTGCGCGCTCGGGCTCTCGGTCCCGCTCGCCGTCTCGGTCGGGCTCATGCGCGCCGCGCGCGGCGGCATCTTCGTGAAGGACCCCGACGCGCTGGACCGCCTCCGCCGCGTCGGCACCGTCCTCCTCGACAAGACCGGGACGCTCACCGAGGGGAAGGCGACGTTCGCCCGGTACGAGGGGGACGACGCGGCCCTCGATCTCGCTGCGGCGCTGGAAGCCGAGTCGTCGCACGCCGTCGCCCACGCCCTCCGCGCCGTCCACGCCCGCCGCGTGAACGTCGTCCGCGAGGTGGCCGAGGTCCGCGAGGTCGCGGGGCGCGGCATCTCCGGCCTCGTCGACGGGCGCCGCGTCGCGGTCGGGAACCGCGCGCACGTCGCGGCGTTCGCCCCGTCCGTCCCGGAGGAGCTCGACGCCCACGCCGAGGCGCTCGTCGCCGACGGCTTCAGCCCGCTCTTCTTCGCCGTCGACGGCCGCGTCGCCGGCGTCGGGGGAATCGGCGACGCGCTCCGCGCCGACGCCCGCGCCACCGTCGACGCGCTCCGCGCCCGCGGCGTCCGCGTGAGGATCCTCTCCGCGCGCCACCGTCGACGCGCTCCGCGCCCGCGGCGTCCGCGTGAGGATCCTCTCCGGCGACGACCCGCGCGTCGTCGCCTCCGTCGCGGCCCGCCTCGGCATCGCCCCGGAGGACGCCCTGGGCGGCCGGACGCCCGAGGAGAAGCGCGACCTCGTCGCCTCGCTCGTCGCCGGGCGCGCGGCCGACGGGCGCGGCGCCTCCGCCGTCGTCATGGTCGGCGACGGCGTGAACGACGCCGCCGCGCTCGCCCTCGCCGACGTCGGCGTCGCCGTCCTCGGCGGGAAGGGGGCCTCCCTCGTCGCCGCCGACGTCGTCCTGACGCGCGAAGGGGTCGCCCCGCTCCTCGACCTCCTCCGCGGTTCGCGGCGCGTCTTCGGCGTGATCCGCCGGAACCTCGCGTTCTCCCTCGTCTACAACGTCGCGGGCGCGGCGCTCGCGCTCCTCGGGCTCGTCGGTCCGCTCCTGGCGGCCGTCCTGATGCCCGTCTCCTCGCTGACCGTCGTCCTCTCGTCCGCGCTCTCGCGGCCCTTCCCCGCGCCTGCGCGCCGACCCGGGCGCGCACCTTCGAGGGAGGCGTAGGTGGAGACGATCTTCGTCCTCCTCCCGCTCGCCCTCCTCATCGCCGGGATCGCCCTCGCGCTCTTCATCTGGGCGGCCCGCTCGGGGCAGTTCGACGACCTCGAGACACCCGCCGTCCGCATCCTCTTCGACGACGAGCCGGCTCCCGCCGCCCCGCGCCCCAGGCCCGGCGCGCCGGCCGCTTCCCCTCCCCCGAATCCTCCGGAGACCACCTCCGACGCGCCGACAAGGAGGACCGAATGAGCCGACCGAAGACGCCCGTCCGCATCCTGATCCTCCTCCTCGGGATGGTCGCGGCGGGCTCCCTGGCGTACGCGCTGAGCAACGTGCGCAAGGGGTACGAACCGCGACAGCCGATCCTCTTCCGGCACTCGCGGATGGCCGGGCCCGCCGTGATGCAGACGAACGCGAAGGGCGAGGCGGTGAACGTGGGGGGCTACGACATCCCCTGCGTCACCTGCCACACGATGCCCTACAAGGGGCGGCACTCGACCGTCCCGTCGACCGCCGTCTGCATGAACTGCCACACGACGGTCGGCCTGAACCGCGAGTGGGTCCTGAAGATGAAGGACTACTGGGACCGGGGCGAGCCGATCCCCTGGGTGAAGGTCCACGACCTCCCCGACTTCGTCTACTTCGATCACTCGGCCCACCTGAACGCGAAGGACGAGAAGGGGAACCCGAAGCTGCCGCTGCGAGACGCGGACGGGCGCCCCTGGCAGATCTGCGCGAACTGCCACGGCCGCGTCGAGGAGACCGACATCGTCTCCGTCACGAACGCCTTCAACATGCAGTGGTGCCTCGACTGCCACCGCAAGCCCGAGATGAAGGCCTCGACCGACTGCGTCGCCTGCCACCGCTAGAGGGAGACGAAGATGAGACCGAACGAGACCTCCCCCCGGCCCGAGGCAGGCGTCGACCGGCGCGAGTTCCTCCGCCTCGGGAGCGCGCTCGCGGCGGCCGGGGCCCTCGCGAGCGCGGGCTGCCAGCCGCCGCAGGAGGCGACGATCCCGTTCCACGACATGCCCGAGAGCCTCGCCGAGGGGATCGGGCGGGCCCGCTTCTTCCACACCGTCGTCGACGGCACGCCCGTCCTCGTCAGGACGCGCGAAGGGCGCCCGATCCTCGTCGCGCCGAGCCCGACGGACGCGAGCGGCCGGGGCCTCACGCTCCGCCACCAGGCGGCGCTGATGGACCTCTACGACCCCGACCGGGCCCGCGGCCCGCTCTCGGTCCGAAGGGGCCAGGGGCCGACGGTCGCCTCGAGCTGGAAGACCGTCGGCGCCGAGGTCGCGGCGCGTCTCCCGAAAGCCGGGAGCGGCGCCGCCCTCCTGACCGGGCCCGTCGCGAGCCCCGCCCTCTCCGAGGCGATCGCCGCGATCGCGGCCGCGACCGGCCTCCGCCACGTCGCCTGGACCCCGCTCGCCTCCGACGCCGCGGCGGCGGCGCACCGGGCCGCGTTCGGCGACGAGCGCCTCCCGCGGCCGCTCCTCGGGAAGGCCGACCTGATCCTCGGCCTCGGCGCCGAGTTCCTCGACCGCCCGGCCGACGGCCTCGAGCGCGAGTTCGCGCTGCGCCGCTCGCCGGACGGGCCCGACGCGAAGATGAGCCGCTTCGTCCAGCTCGAAGGGCGCCTCTCGCTCACCGGCGCGAACGCCGACGAGAGGGTGCGGGTGCGCGACACGCAGCTCGCCTCCGTCGCCGCCGCCCTCGCGCACGAGCTCGTCGTCACCCGGAAGGCGGGGCCGCTCGCGGGCAACCCCGAAGTCGCCGCCGCCCTCGCGCCGTTCGCGCCCGAGGCCGTCGCGAAGAAGGCGGGCCTCGACCCGGCGCTCCTTCCCCGCCTCGCCGGCGAGCTCTTCGCCGCGCGCGGGAAGGCGATCGTCCTCGCGGGCGGCGCGGCGAGCGGCTCGGCCTCGGGCGAGGCGCTCGAGCTGTCCGCCCTCCTCCTGAACCTGACGCTCGACGCCTACTCCGCCGGCCTCTTCGACGAGGCGGCCGCCGAGCGGCCCGCCACGGGCGGCGCCGGCGCCCTCGCGGCCCTCGCCGACGAGATGCGCGCCGGGAAGGTCTCGCTCCTCCTCGTCGCGGGCGCGAACCCCGTCTACGACGCGCCCCCGGCGCTCCGGATCGCCGAGGCGATCGCGAAGGTCCCCTTCGTCGTCTCGCTGAACGACCGCCTCGACGAGACGAGCCTCCTCGCCGACCTCTTCGCCCCGGCGAGCCACCCGTTCGAGTGCTGGGGCGACGCGGCGCTCCCGAAGGGCCTCCTCGCGGTCCAGCAGCCGGTGATCCAGCCGCTCTACGACACGCGCGGCCTCCTCGACCTCCTCGTCGAGTGGGGCGCCGCGGCCGGTGCGGGAGGCCCCCTCGCGGCCGCCGTCGCCGCCGCCACGGCCGCGCTCGGGAAGGCCCCGCTCCCCGCCTCCGCGGCCCCCGTGCCGAGCCCCAGCTTCGCGTGGCACTTCCTCCGCGCCGCCTGGGCGCCCCGCCTCGGCGCGGCCCCCGGCTCGCCCGAGCTCGAGAAGGCCTGGAACGAGCTCCTCCGCTCCGGCGCCTTCCAGGGGCCCGTCCCCGCGGCGCCTCCCGCTCGGTCTCTCGCCCCGGCGGCGCTCGCGCCCCTCTCCGCGCTCCCCGAGGCGCCCGCCGGCCTCGAGCTGCAGCTCTACCCGCACCTCGCAATCCACGACGGGCGCGCCGGGAACAACGCCTGGCTCCAGGAGTTCCCCGACCCGATCACGCGCATCTCGTGGGGCGGGGCGCTCTCGATCGCCCCCCGCCGCTTCGACGAGATGGGCCTCGCGAACGGCGACCTCGTCGAGGTCGACGCGGGGCACGCGAAGCTCGTCGCGCCGGCCTACCGCCACGCCGGGATGCACCACGACGAGGTCGCGCTACCGCTCGGCCTCGGCCGCTCCTCCTGCGGCCCGATCGGCGCCGGCGTCGGGCCGAACGCCTTCGCGCTCGGCCTCCTCTCCGGCGGGCGCCTCCTCTCCGCCGGCCTTCCCGTCGCGATCCGGAAGGCGAAGGGGCGCGAGGAGCTCGCGTTCGCGCAGGGCTCCGACGTCATCGACCGCGACCGCCGGCCGCTCGTCCCGGTCACGACCCTCACCGCGTACGAGAAGGACCCGAAGTCGGGGACCGAGCAGCAGCACGGCGGCCCCTCGGCCTGGCCCGAGCACGACTACCCGAACGCCCGCTGGGCGATGGCGATCGACCTCGCGAAGTGCAACGGCTGCGGCAAGTGCGTCCTCGGCTGCCAGGCCGAGAACAACATCCCGGTCGTCGGGCGCCGCGGGATCGTCGACGGGCGCGAGATGTCGTGGATGCGGATCGACCGCTACTACGACGCCCCGAAGAAGGAGGGCCGGTGGGACGCGGAGGTCTGGGACGGCCCGCTGCCGGTCGTCGAAGAGCCGAAGGTCCTCTTCGAGCCGATGCTCTGCCAGCACTGCGAGAACGCGCCGTGCGAGACCGTCTGCCCGTTCGTCGCCACGATGCACAGCGAGGACGGCCTGAACCAGCAGATCTACAACCGCTGCGTCGGCACCCGCTACTGCGCGAACAACTGCCCGTTCAAGGTGCGGCGCTTCAACTTCTGGGAGTACGGCAAGGCGCAGGAGAGCGCCCTCTTCCGCGCCCTCGAGCCCCGCATCAAGCGGAACGCGGAGCTGAACACCCGCGCCCCGATGCAGATGAAGAACAACCCCGAGGTGACCGTGAGGAGCCGCGGCGTGATGGAGAAATGCTCCTTCTGCGTCCAGCGGATCCGCGAGGCGCGGGCCGCGGCGACGCGCGACGGGAAGGAGAAGACGCACTTCCCCGACGGCGCCGTCGTGCCGGCCTGCATGGAGGCCTGCCCGACCGGCGCGATCACGTTCGGCGACGTGAACGCCCCGGGCTCGCGGGTCGCCGCGCTCTCCGCCCACCCGCGGGCGATGCGTCTCCTCGACGCGCTGGGCGTCAAGCCCTCCATCTCCTACCTGACGAAGGTGCGAAATGACAAGGCCTGAGGCGAGCCCCTACGCCACGGTCATGGACGACAGCCAGCTCACGGGCCGGCCGATCGTCCTCGCGGGAGCCGGCCCCTACGGCGGCGACCTCGAGGTCCCCGAGCCGCTCGTCACCGGCGGGAAGAAGTGGTCCGACGTCGACCAGGACATCTGCATGCACGCCGAGCGCTTCCCCACGAAGAGGTGGTGGATCGCGTTCTCGGTCGCGCTGACGGGGCTCGGAATCCTCGTCTTCTCGCTGGTCCTCCTCTTCTACTCGGGCATGGGCATCCTCGGCATCAACTCGCCCGTGGGATGGGGCTCGTTCATCATCAACTTCGTCTTCTGGATCGGCATCGGCCACGCCGGGACGCTCATCTCGGCCGTCCTCTTCCTCTTCCGGCAGCAGTGGCGCACCGGCATCAACCGCGCCGCGGAGGCGATGACGCTCTTCGCGGTCGCCTGCGCCGGCATCTTCCCGATCATCCACCTCGGCCGCGCCTGGTTCGCCTACTGGCTCGTCCCCTACCCGAACGCCCGCGGCCCGCTCTGGATCAACTTCAACTCGCCCCTCTCCTGGGACATCTTCGCGATCTCGACCTACGGCCTCGTCTCGGCGGCCTTCTGGTACGTCGGCCTCCTCCCGGACCTCGCGACCGTGCGGGACCGGGCCACCCACCCGTGGCGGAAGAGGATCTACAACGCGCTCAGCCTCGGCTGGAACGGCTCGCACCGCGCCTGGCGGCACTACGAGTCGGCGTACATGATCCTGGCCGCCCTCGCGACGCCGCTCGTCTTCTCGGTCCACACGATCGTCTCGTTCGACTTCGCGACGTCGGTCATGCCGGGCTGGCACACGACGATCTTCCCGCCCTACTTCGTCATCGGCGCCATCTTCTCGGGCTTCGCGATGGTCATCACGCTGATGACGTTCATGCGCGGCTACTTCGGAATGAAGAGCTACGTGACGCTGAACCACATGGAGTCGATGGCGAAGATCCTGATGCTGACCGGCATGCTCGTCGGCTTCGCCTACTCCACCGAGTTCTTCATGGCCTGGTACTCGGGGAGCGAGTGGGAGGGCTTCGTCTTCAAGAACCGCGCGTTCGGCCCGTACGGCTGGGCCTACTTCATCATGTTCACCTGCAACGCGATCGTGCCGCAGGTCTTCTGGTGGAAGAAGCTGCGCCGGCACACCTGGGTCCTCTTCGTCGTCTCGATCCTCGTGAACGTCGGGATGTGGTTCGAGCGGTACGTCATCGTCGTCACCTCGCTCCACCGCGACTACCTCCCCTCGTCCTGGGGCATGTACGCCCTCACCCGGTGGGACTTCGCGATCCTCGTCGGCTCCTTCGGCCTCTTCTTCACCCTCTTCCTCCTCTTCGTGAGGTTCCTGCCGGTGGTCGCGATCTCGGAGGTGAAGGGCGTGATGGACCCGAAGGTCGCCCGGAGCGCCCCCACCGACGCCGACCTCGCCGCCGCACGGGCGGCCCAGGAGGCCTGAGCCATGTTCACGCCCGTCTCGAAGAAAGGCGTGCTCGGACACTTCTGCGAGCCCGACGAGGCCCTCGCGGCCGCCGCGAAGGTCCGCGACGCCGGATTCCGGCACTTCGACTTCCTGACCCCGTTCCCGATCCACGGGATGGAGGAGGCGATGGGGCAGAAGCGCTCCTGGATCCCCTGGGTGACCGGGGTCCTCGCGCTCTGCGGCATCCTCTTCGCGCAGGGGCTCCAGAACTGGGTGATGGTCTTCGACTGGCCGATGAACTTCGGCGGCAAGCCGTTCTGGTCGTGGCCGTCGTTCATCCCGATCACGTTCGAGGCGATGGTCTTCTGGGCCGC
>JADHEF010000906.1_pt1 | contig 23565 bp, 16 predicted proteins | sample 8952391 | NCBI WGS metagenome assembly JADHEF01 (sample SAMN16124439, study PRJNA663245) | bioreactor sludge metagenome | isolation source: sludge (nitrite) | place: India:Bengaluru | collected 2019-02-28 | reverse complement strand
TTACTCTTTGCAGGGTGAAACGCGAACTGCTTGGCTGCCGACCGTTTTCGTTCGCCTGACCGGTTGCCCCCTGCGCTGCCAGTACTGCGACAGTGCCTATGCCTTCACCGGCGGCACCATTCGCACCCTCGATTCGATCCTTGAGCAGGTCGCCGGCTTCAAGCCCCGTTATGTCTGTGTCACCGGCGGCGAGCCGTTGGCCCAGCCGAATGCCTTGCCGTTGCTGCAGCGCCTGTGTGACGCCGGTTACGAAGTATCATTAGAGACCAGTGGCGCACTCGATATCTCTGGCACCGACACCCGCGTCAGTCGCGTGGTCGACCTGAAGACCCCGGGTTCCGAAGAGTCGCACCGTAACCGTTACGAGAACATCGAGCACCTGACCCGCAACGACCAGGTCAAGTTTGTCATCTGTTCCCGTGAGGACTACGACTGGGCCGTGTCCAAGCTGATCCAGTACAACCTGGCCGAGCGTGCTGGCGAGGTGTTGTTCTCGCCAAGCCATCATCAGGTAAAAGCCAGTGACCTGGCGGACTGGATCGTTGCCGACAACCTGCCCGTGCGCTTCCAGTTGCAGCTGCACAAGCTGCTGTGGAACGACGAACCCGGACGTTGATTGAGGAGCAAGCACACATGACAGAAAAACGCGCAGTAATCCTGTTGTCCGGCGGCCTGGACTCCGCCACTGTGGTCGCCTTGGCCAAAGCAGAAGGCTATAGCTGCTACACCATGAGCTTCGACTACGGCCAGCGCCACCGCGCCGAGCTGAACGCTGCCGCACGCGTGGCCCGCGACCTGGGTGCGGTCGAGCACAAGGTGATTGGCCTTAACCTCGATGGTATTGGTGGTTCGGCGTTGACCGACAGCAGCATTGACGTGCCGGAAGCCCCCAGTGAAGGTATCCCGGTCACCTACGTGCCGGCCCGCAACACGGTGTTTCTGTCACTGGCGCTGGGTTGGGCCGAAGTGCTGGAGGCGCGGGATATCTTTATCGGCGTCAATGCCGTGGATTACTCCGGTTACCCGGATTGCCGCCCCGAGTTCGTCGAGGCCTTCGAGCGTATGGCCAACCTGGCGACCAAGGCGGGTGTAGAGGGGCAGGGCTTCCGCATTCAGGCGCCGCTGCAGAACATGAGCAAGGCGCAGATCGTGCAGGCGGGTATCGCCCGCGGTGTGGACTACAGTTTGACTGTTTCCTGCTATCAGGCCGACGATGACGGCCGTGCCTGTGGCAAATGTGACAGCTGCCGCCTGCGTGCAGACGGCTTCAAGGCAGCCGGTGTCGAAGACCCGACACGGTATGTTTGACAAAAAACCTTTGATGGAGTGTTGATTTCCCGTTAGAAATCAGTATTATACGCGCCATCCAACGGGTCGTTAGCTCAGTTGGCTTTTAACCAATTGGTCGTAGGTTCGAATCCTACACGACCCACCATACTCAGTACGTCAAAGCCCGCTACCGGCAACGGTCGCGGGCTTTTTCGTTTCTGCCGGGTGTCACGGATCCTTCGCATTTTGCATCGTGGCGCCAGGGTGCCGCCTGGCAGTGCAAGGCCTGCCTCATGCATTCATTTGAATAGTCAAAAAAACGTCTTTTTTGCATCTCACGCATTTTTCTTATGGTTTTTAATCAAAATATTGACATTGGCACTTTGATCCTAGAAAGTACGCCCCCGTTGTCGCCTGGAAGCGGCATCGCACTGGAATAACGGATTGATGTCGATTCCATTCTGCCGTTTCCCCAGTCCCCGAGCGAAGACGTGCGCCCTGATGCGCCTGTCGGCGCATTCGTCTGCACGCCCGCTGTGGCTGCGATGCCACTCAACCTTTGCAAGGACTAGATCGTTGAGCCTTTCGTCTTACCGTTTGCAGTTCGCCGTTCTGAGTACTGTTCTGACTGCTCCGCTTTTCGCGTGCGCCACACCGGCCAGTGATGCCTTGCAAGCACTGGCTGCCCAGGATTGGGTGGCGCGCAGCGTCTCGCTCAAGGACCTCGGCATTACCAACCCGGTAGTGCTCGACCAGGCTGATAACCGCCAGGTGTTCTTCCTGCCAGTGCCCAAGGGCGTAGCGATCCGCGATGCGCATATCGCGCTCGAGGGCGAGTTCATCAAAGGTGAAGAGCAGCCGGCCACACTGCGCTTGGCGGTGGATGGCCTGCCTCGTGTGGCCGAACGCATCAATCAGGCGCGCGGCACGCTGTCCCGCACGTTGCCGGTAGACAGTGGCAAACACGCCAGTGGCTTCGTCAATTTTGCCCTGGACTGGAGCTCGCCGGTTTCTGAAGACTTCTGTGCGCCACCGCGCGCTACTGCCAATGTGTTGACGTTGTCGCCAGAAACACGGCTCGATTACCGCTATTCGATGTCGGCATTGTCCAGCCTGACCGATGCATGGGGTAGCCTGTCTGCCGAGCCGTCTATCCTGGTTGCCGCTGGCGCGCTTGAGCGTGCCAGTTTCGACAGTGCCTGGCGCTTGGGTGTAGCCCTGGAGCGCAGTGCGCGCCGTGCCCAGGTGCGGGCGCTGCCCCAAGTGGGCGACAGCGTGCAGTTGGCAGGTGTTGAAGTGCCGGCCGCATTGACCACGGTGCCGGCGTTTGCCGCGTTGGCCGGGCAGCAGCGCCACACGCTGGCCAACCCGGCAGAGCTGGGGGCACTGCTGATGCTCGATACGCCAGCGACGCGCGCTGAATTGGCCATTGCCGACAGCGCACTGATCGCTCAGCTCAACACGGCCCTGGATGCACTGGGCCATCAGTTGCAGGGTGACCCGGAGGCATTTGCCGCGCTGGGCCAGTGGCGCCAGCAGCGGGCAAGCCTGGCGCTGGAGCCCGTACCCGGTCAGCAGTTGCAATTGCGTAGCCTTGGCCGTCAGGTGGTGGTGGCTATTGCGGCTGATGCGGGGGCCAAGGCGGCGGGTGTGCTCGATGCACATTGGCGTAACGTGCTGGTATCGCACCAGGCCGAGGTGAAGGCCGTAGGTGAGGCGCTGCGCAACGAGCACGGTCATTTGCGCCTGAGCAGCCTGGGTGGCAACTTCGGTACCTTCGATGTGGTCAGCCGCGGCGAGTGGACGGCCACATTCCCGCTGAGTGCAGTATCGGTCAACGGCCTGATACCGGGCGAACTCAACCTGGATGTTGCTGCCGCACCCGGCGCCTCGAGCACCCGGCCGGTGGCATCGGTCATCTGGAACAATGTGTTGCTGAGCGCGGCGCAACTGGATGCCGACGGCCACCCTGAGCGGCTCAAGGCGCGTATTCCCGGCTACGCCCTGGGGGTGACCAATACCGTGCAAGTACGCTTCCAGCGCCAGCCGAGTTCACCCGATTGTGCCGAGGTACCGCAGGCCTATCCAGTCAACGTGCTACCTAGCAGCTACCTGATTTCGGCAGATGCCGAGCCTGATGGCACCTTCGTCGGCTTGCTGCCGCTGCTGGCCAACAAGCCACAGGTGTTTGTCGACAAGGCCGCGTTGCAGGCGCCGGTTGCAAGCCTGGGTAAGTTGATCCGTCTGGCCAGTGCCGCCGCGCTATCGCCGGTCAACGCCGAGCTGGTGCTGGCTACAGGCAAGGCTGATGCAGCACCGTCGCGGCCTTTCCTGGCGCTGGATGTTCCGCTGACGGGTGCCCGGCCGTTGCTGGGTGTAGCCGAGTTGCAGCGCCTGCAGGCTCAGGGTAATCAGGCCCTTGCGCTTGACCTGCAAGGGCCGCAGGGCCTGGGCACAGTGTCGGTGGTCAGCGCCAATGGCCAGAGCGGCGTGCTATGGAACAGCCTGGGTAATCCCGACATGGTGCCGCAAGTGCCGTTCCTGCTGTCCCAGGGCAATGCCGTTGTAGTGGGCGAACAGGGCCCGCTCACCTGGGTCGACACCACAGACCCGGAGCTTAACCTTGCAGGCACGCCGTTCCATCAGTGGCGCAAGCAACTGGTATGGGCGTTGCCGACGTTGTCTGGCGTGGTACTGCTGCTGTTGCTGCTGGGCGTGATTGCCCGCCGGCTGCGCTTGAAGAACAAAGGCAAGTAAGGCGCGGCGAGCATGTCTTCCCTCTATTGGCCATACCTGCTGGCGGACTACTACCGCGTGCTGGAAATCGTCACTGCCTGTGTTGGCGTGCTGATCCTGCTATCGAGCCTCGATGACCTGTTTATCGACCTTTGGTACTGGGTGCGTCAGGCGTATCGCAAGCTGCTCATCCGTCGTAAACGCTACCAGGCGCTGACGGTAGAGCAGTTGCGTGGCAAGCCTGAACAGCCATTGGCGATCATGATCCCGGCGTGGCTGGAATACGACGTGATCGCTCCGATGCTGGAGAACATGGTCGGTTCACTGGACTACAAGAACTACTACATCTTCGTGGGGACTTACTGCAACGACCAGCGCACGATCGATGAAGTTGAACGCATGCGTCGGCGCTACAAGCAGCTGGTGCGGGTAGAGGTGCCTCACGAAGGCCCAACCTGCAAGGCCGACTGCCTGAACTGGATCATCCAGGCCATTTTTGCTCAGGACGCGCGTATGCCTGAGCCCTTTGCCGGGGTGATCCTGCACGACAGCGAAGACGTACTGCACCGCCTGGAGTTGCATTACTTCAACTATCTGTTGCCGCGCATCGACTTCATTCAGTTGCCGGTCACCTCGTTGGAACGTGACTGGTACGAACTGGTGGCGGGTACCTACATGGACGAATTTGCCGAATGGCACACCAAGGACCTGGTGGTGCGCGAGAGCATGTCGCGCATGGTGCCGTCAGCCGGCGTGGGCACCTGTTTTTCGCGCAGGGCGCTGCTGGAGCTTTCCGCCGAGACCAACAACCAGCCGTTCAACACCGACACCCTCACCGAGGACTACGACATCGGTGCGCGACTGGCGCGGCGGGGCATGAAGCAGATTTTCGGCAAGTTCCCGGTCGACTATGTGGCCCGGCGCAGCACCTGGTTCGGCATGGGCAAGGAAAAGATGGTGGCCGTGCATATGCCGTTGGGCGTGCGCGAGTACTTCCCGGATACCTTCCGCACCGCCTACCGGCAAAAAGCCCGCTGGACCCTGGGCATCGGCCTGCAAGGCTGGAGCCAGGTAGGCTGGGCAGGCTCGCTGGCAACCAAGTATCTGCTGTTCCGCGATCGCAAGGGTTTGATCACGTCGTTCATCGCCATCCTTGCCTATGTGTTGCTGGCCCAGCATCTGCTGTTCCTGGCTATCAGCGTCACCGGCCACTGGAGCCTGTTCTTCCCGTCGGCATTCGGCCCCAACAGCTGGCTGCTCGATTTGATGTGGGCCAACACCGTGGCATTGAGCCTGCGCATTCTGCAGCGTGCGTACTTTGTCGGGCGTCTGTACGGCTGGGAGCATGCCTTGCTGTCAGGGCCACGCATGATCATTGGCAACTTCATCAATGCCATGGCGGCGGCCCGGGCGTGGCGTCTGTACCTGGGCTACCTGTTCCTTGGCAAGCCGTTGGTCTGGGACAAGACCATGCATGACTTTCCGTCCGCCGACCAGTTGCAGCAGCAGCGGCTGCGCCTTGGCGAGTTGCTGGTGTCGTGGCGAGCCATTGATGAAGGCACGTTGGCCAAGGCACTGGACGCGCAGGCCGAGGCACACAAACCGTTGGGTGAAATCCTGCTCGACTACGGCTTCCTGGATGCCGAAACGCTCAACGAGGCGATCCTGTTCCAGCAAGAGAACGACGATGTCACCCCCGCTCCCGCAGCCGCTTCGGCGGTGAAGAAGAAACAGGTTGCCGCACTGTCATGATGCTCATTCGTCCCGCCACTTTGTTGATCGGCGTGGTGCTTGGCTGCGCCAGCCTGCCTGCCGCCCTGGCTGCCGAGGCACCCCTGCAAGGCGTAGCCTGGGAACAGGCCGACCTTGCCTACCGCAGTTACCAACAGGGGCGATACCGCGATGCGCTTCAGCAGGTGGACACCGCACTCAAGCTGCGCCCCGAAGTGGCTCGGCTGAACCTGCTCAAGGTCTACACCTTGCAGAAGCTGGGCCGGCGCAATGAAGCACGGCAGGCTGCGCAAGGTGCGCTCAAGCGTGGCGTGCGCGACCCGGGCCTGCTCGCTGCAGTGAGTAACCTGCAAGGTCAGTCGACTGCCAGTGGCCCTGCGCCCACGGCGGCCTATCAGCGCGGCTTTCCACTGGCGACCAAGGCCTATGCGGCCTACAACGCCGGCGACATGGCAAGCGCCGAGCGCGATGCCGAACGCGCGTTCCGCACCGACCCAAGCCAAGGGGCCTGGGCGTTGCTCTGGCTCGATAGCCTGGAGGCCCGACAGCGTTGGCCCGAGGCGGTTGCGGCGGCAGCGACTGCGATCAGTCTTGGCGCGCCCAACACTGCCGATCTCGAAGCGCGCCGGCAAACCCTTAACCGCCGTATGGCCGTACGCCCTGCAGAGCAGGCCTATCAGGCGCTGATCGGTAACCGGCCGGGTGATGCCGTGCCGCTGGCCCGAGAGGCGGTGCACCTGGCGCCTGATATTGCCAGCCATCGTCTGTTATTGGTCACCGTTCTGCTGCTCGATAATCAGCCTGGCGCTGCGGAACAGGCGGCCAGCGAAGCGATCGAGGTCGACGACGAAAGCACGGTGATGATCGTGATGCGCGGCTATCTGCGTCAGTTGCAGGGTAATGCGCCGGCGGCGGATGCCGACTTCGACAGTGCGCTGTCACAGGACTGGCTGGATGAAGAACAGCTGCGCAATGTGCGCCTGATCGCCACCGATGCCGCGCTTGCGGGGGGTGACAAGGCCCGAGCTGCCACGTTGTTGGCACCGCTGGATGCGCAGGATGAAGCCGTTGCCCGACGCCATGAGGCGCTGTCCGCCCTGCGTGAGCCGGCGGGTGCATTGAGCCTGGCCAATTACCCGGCGCCACGCCAGTCGTGCCAGGACACCCCCTACGGCACCCAGTGCGAACTGCTGCCGGCCGACGGTGGTGGCGCGGCGGGGCCGGCTGGCGAGGCCTATGCCGCCTACGCCAGGCAGGATTACCAGACGGCCATTCGCCAGGCGCGCAGTGCCACAGAGCAGGAGCCAGACAACCTGGCGTTCCAGCGCCTGTTGACCACCGCTCTGGCTGCGGGCAACGAGCAGCAGGCTGCTGAAGCCGAACAGCGCCTGAGCGATGCCATTGCCAACACGCCCACCGATGCCGACCTGCTGATGCAGCGTGGCTACCTGCGCATGCGCACTGCCCAGCCAGCGCGCGCCCGTGAAGACTTCCGCGCCGCCCGCGACAGTGGCAAGGCGCCGAAAACCGCCATCCTCGACGAGGCCTATGCCCTCTCGGCAATGGGGGACAAACCGGCGGCGGTGCAGCAGCTCAAACACGCCATCGACATGGACGACTACGGCACCCTCGACCTCGACGCCGAGCAGCGGCACAACACCCGCAGTGCCATCAGCGGTTTCGACCGTGAATGGGGCGCTACCGTCACCACGAGCTACCGTGGTGCCAGGCCGACCACCACCATTGCCAACGCCGGGCAGAGTTCGGCGGGAGATTCGGTGTTCAGCACCGCAGAACTGTACTGGCGGCCGAGCCAGTTCAATGACCAGCGCGGTGTGCTGGAAGTGTACGGGCGCCTGAGCAATACCCTGTGGGACGAGGGAGGGCGCTTCAAGTCGCAGGGCGCGATCGATCCTTGCAGCAAAGCGTCCGTGGACGATGACGGTGTCAGTGATTCGCAGTCTGTCAGTGGTTTCCCCAGCACGATCGGGTCGTTGGGTGTGCGCTACATGCTCGCTGATACGGGCTTCACCTTTGGCCTGGAACGTCGCTCTCTGCTGGGTTCGGCAACCCGCGAAGGGACTGCAAACCCGGCAAAGAACAGCGTGCGTTGCGAGATCCAGGAAGCCATCGCTGAAGAAAACCAGAAACCTGAAGCGACCAAGCGTATCAACGGTGCGCTGATGGCATACAAGCTCAAAGACAGTGCCGGCGGCTGGTTGGCCTATGCGACTTACGGCTTCTACCGGGGCACGGAGCTGCGCATGGAGCGCAGTTGGTGGACGGTGGATGCCTACTCGCAGCTGGGTTATTCGCTGGAAGACAATGCCGCCACCTTCAGCCTGTATGACGTCGATAGCGAAGGCTCGCGTACGGACAAGCTCGCAGAGGCCTCGGGCCGCCTCAAACGCCAGCAATTGTTCCTCAGCAATGAAATTCGCCTTGGTCGCAGCTTCCGGTTACCCGGGCTGCCGTCGAACCTGGTTGTTTTTCCGCACGTTGTGGGCGCTGCCGACGTGATTTGGCAAAAGGATGAAGCCAGGCAACTGAAGGGAAAAAGTGGCCTGTTCGCCGATCAGCTTGATGGCGGCAGCTACTCCCTGACCCGTGATCAGGGCACCTGGTCGATGGGCGTGGGGCCAGGCGTGGCCCTGCGTTACTACTTCCGTGAAGACCATTACCACGCGCCACGCTCCTACCTAGACTGGACAGCCCAGTACCGCTTCGCCATCGGCGGCGGTGCCCGCGAGCGGGCCGAAGGGCTGTTCATGAACCTGACCCTGTCGTATTGAGGACCCTGCACATGTCTTCTTTGTTCAACCGTTCCATCAAACACCTCGCCACCGGCCTGTTGCTGGCCGGCCTGGCATTGCCCAGCGCCCATGCCGACGATTCTTCGATCGTGCTGCGCGGTAACGACGGCTGGCTGTTCCCAGGCTGGGGCAGCCTTACCGAAGTCGACAGCCGTGGCATCGAAGCCTCTACCGCGCTGATCAAGGAAGCCCGGCAGGCCCTGGCTGCGCGTGGCGTTCAACTGCAGGTGCTGGTGCTGCCTGACAAGACCCGCTTCTACCAGGACAAGCTGCCAGCCGGCAAAGCGCTGAGTACACCGGTGCAGCAACGTTACCAGACCATTCTTGCCAGCCTGCACAAGGCCGGCATCAGTGCTGTCGACGATGAAGCCGTGCTGCGCCAGGTCAAAGACAGTGGCCAGGAGGTGTTCTACCGCACCGACCAGCACTGGACCCAGGCCGCTGCGGATGCCACGGCACAGGCCACCGCTGCGCAGGTTCGCCAGGATACGCCGGTGCTGAAGGGGAATGCCGGCAGTGGCATGGCGCTGGGCAGCGAGTTCAAGGAACGCCGTTACGGCGACCTGGCCGAACGCTTCCTTACCCCCGAGCAACGCAAGCAGACTGGCCGCGAAACCTTTACCGTGCGCCGCCAGGCAGCCACTGGCGGCCTTCTGGATGACGCCCCGGCGCCGTTGCATGTGACTGGCCACAGCATGGTGCAGCCGTACTTTGGCTTCCCGCAGAAGCTGTCCAACAGCATCGACCGCCCGGTGTCGGTGAACTGGAAACCGGGCAATGTCGGCCAATGGATCATGTTGCTGGAGTACCTGGAGTCTGCCGACTTCAAGCGCAACCCGCCGCAGGTACTGGTGTGGCAGATGTTCGAGCCTACCTACGCGCAGGGGCCCCAGGCCAGCGGCCTGTGGGACAACGCGTCGATCATGAGTGCCGACAGTTGGCGCCAACGCCTGCGCGCTGCCACCGGACAATGACCCATGGCTGACCAGGCTTCCATCGTGACCCTGTCGCACCGTGGCTACACCGCTGCGGTCGTCACCCTGCTGCTTGTTGCCCAGGCCTGCGGCCTGTGGATGCTGTTCAACAGCAAGCTCGATGCCGCGCAACTGCGCCCGCAGGCCTGGCTTGACGGCAGTGCCGGCAAGGCGTTGGGCGATGCGCTGCAACCGCAGCTGCAACAGGATGCCGACACCCTCAGCGCTGCCGTACGCTATCGGCTGCTGGGCGACCTTGGCGACCAGGTGGTGCAGGGTTGCCCCGGCTGGTTGTTCTACCGCGACGGGTTGCGCGCTCAGCCAGGGGTGAACGGGGCCTATGAAGCACGCCTGCAATTGATGCGGCACTGGTTTGCGCAGTTGCGGGGGCAGGGCTTGCAGGTGTTGCTGGTGGCTGTGCCGGATAAATCGCGTGTCGAAACCCAGGCCCTCTGTGGCCTTCGCCAGGCACCCTCGTTGCAGGCGCGGCTGGGGCATTGGCAAGCCGCCCTGGCCGGTCTGGGTGTGCCTTATGTCGACCTCGCCCACGCGTTGGCCGCAGGCCCACACGCCGCGCCGAGGTTCTTCCGTACGGATGTGCACCTCAATGCCCACGGTGCTCAATTGGCCGCCGATGCGGTGGCCGCAGGGGCCTTGCCGCTGCTGGCCGGCAAGCGCGACCAGTTGTTTGCCGGCAGCCCACCAGGCCCCGCGCAGCCGCGCATGGGCGACCTGATTGTGCTCGCCGGCCTGGAGCATGCGGCCACGGCCTGGCGCCCGGCGCTGGAACGTGAGCGCCCCGAGCACATTCAGGTGCAGCGCAGCGGTGGCCTGCTCGACGAGACGCCGCCAGTAGAAGTGCTGCTGGCCGGCAGCTCCAACGGCAGGCGCAGTGCCTTTGCCGAACGCCTGGGGCGCAACCTTGGCCAGCAGGTATGGAACCAGAGCCTGGACGGTGGCCAGTTCAGTGGTGCGTTGCTGGCTGCGCTGGCCCGCCGTGAACGTTGGCCAGGTAGCCTGAAACTGGTGATCTGGGAGTTTTCCGAAAGCGCCCTGTCGTTGCCATTGACTGCCGATGAACGAACCGCGCTGGCAGCGCTCGCCGAAGGACAGGCCGCCCATGCTCTTTAACTCGTATCTGTTCTTGCTGCTGTTTTTGCCACTGACGCTGGCGGCGCACTACCTGATCGCAGCGCGCAGCCTGCGTGGTGCGGCGCTGTGGCTGTGCGTCACGTCGATTGTCTTCTACGGCTGGTGGAACCCGCAGTTCGTGCTGCTGCTGATCGGGTCGATCGCCTTCAACTACCTGGTCAGCCTGGCCATCCTCGGCTGTGCCGGAAGGTCACGCCTGCAATTGCTGGTGACCACGCTGGGTGTTGCTGCCGACCTGGCGCTGCTGTTCCATTACAAATATTTCGTCACGCTGGTGAATTTTGCCCAGGACTGGGGGCTTGCCGGCACTCGCATGGACGACATCATCCTGCCGTTGGGCATTTCGTTCTTCACCTTTACCCAGATCGGCTACCTGCTCGACTGCCGTGCCGGTATCGTCAAGGAGCGCAGCCTGCTCAGCTATGTGCTGTTCGTGACCTTTTTCCCGCACCTGATTGCCGGGCCGATCCTGCACCACAAGGAAATGATGCCGCAGTTCGCCCAGCCGGATAACTACCGTTTCCGTGCCGAGAACCTCAGCGTCGGCAGCATGCTGTTCGTCATTGGCCTGGCCAAGAAAGTGTTGTTGGCCGACCCGATTGCACCCTATGCCGACGCCGGTTTTGCCGAGCCAGGTACGCTTGGCTTGTGGGCCGCGTGGGGGACCGGCATCGCCTACGCGCTGCAGCTGTATTTCGACTTTTCCGGTTATTCGGATATGGCCCTGGGCCTGGCCAAGATGTTCGGCATTCGCTTCCCGTTGAACTTCAACTCGCCTTACAAGGCCAGCAACATCATCGACTTCTGGGCCCGCTGGCACATGACCCTGACCCGTTACCTGACGGCCTACCTGTATTACCCGGTGGCCATGGCTGTGTCGGAGTGGCGTGGCAAGCGTGGCCTGCCAGTGGGGACTCAAGGGGCGGCGACCGCTGGCGGCTTTGCAGCGGCAATCATCCTGCCGACCACCTTCACCATGGGCCTGGCTGGCATCTGGCACGGGGCGGGCCTGCAGTTCCTGATCTTCGGGCTGCTGCATGCCGCCTACCTGTCGATCAACCACGCCTGGCGCATCTTTGTGGTCGGCCGCGCGCCCAAGGGCAAGCAGCACCCGTTGAAAGTGGCGGCCTGTGTATTGCTGACCTTCGCGGCGGTGATTGTCGCCCAGGCATTTTTCCGCGCCGAATCAACGCACGATGCTGTGCTGCTGGTCGAGGGCATGTTCGGCTTGCGTGGCCTGGGCAGCCTGCCCGACATCCTGTACCCGGCCGGTATCGCCTGGGGCGACGCCTGGCGGCTGCTGGTCGGCCGCCACCTGGAGGCGCTGCATGTACTGGCGGTGCTGGCCGTGGCCTGGTGCCTGCCCAATTCGCAACAGATCATGGGCGGCTTCTCGCCATCCCTGGCCCGCGCGCAACTCGACGGCCCGGCGGCCCTGCGCTGGGCGCCCAGCCTGAAATGGCTGGTGATCATGTTGCTGCTGCTAGCGCTGTGCCTGATGAACCTGCACAAGGAAGCGCGCTTCCTGTACTTCCAATTCTGACCGGAGTGAACGACATGAATGAAATGACCCTCAAGCAACAACTGGCCGACATCATCGAGAACGTGATCGGTACTGCCGTGGCGCACGACGACCTGCTGATCGAGTCTGGCCTGGTCGACTCGATGACTGCCGTGGACATCGTCATGGCGGTGAAGACCCACTTTGGTTGCAAGGTACCGGCGACTGAAATCGATGAGCACCTGGAGTCGGTCGACACCTTGGCCCTGTTCGTTCAGAACAACCGCTGAGCCTGCCTGGGCACACAAGGAGGAGGGCGCCTGATGCACTTCGATTTCGACCACTGTGTGTTTGCCGACTGCAGCCAGGGCACCGACGCCCCAGCCTTGCGTGACGCCCGTCGGGTACTGGACTGGGCGGGGCTGCAGGCCGCTGTCGAAGCCTGGGTAGTGCGTGCCGGTGAGGCTGGCATCAGCCCGGGTACGGCGCTGGTGCTCAGTGGCCACAAGCAGATCGAGTTCGTGGTGGCCATGCTCGGCTGCCTGCGCATGGGCGTTACCTATGTGCCGCTGGACAGCATCAACCCGCCCCAGCGCTTGCAGCGCATTATCGAGCTGGTCGGCGCCGGGCACTGCTACGATGCGCAGGCCGACCAGTTTCTGGCTGGGCTTGCGGTGGCCACGCCGCTGCCGGAAGAGGGCCTGGCCTACATCATGTTCACCTCGGGCAGCACTGGCGACCCCAAGGGCGTGCAGATCGGCCGTGACAGCCTGGCGCTGTTTGCGGGCTGGATCCGCGATTGCCTGGCCTTGGGCGCACAGCCGACGTTCATGAACCAGATGCTGTTCAGTTTCGACTTTTCGTTGTTCGACCTGTGTGGTGCGCTGGCGCTGGGTGGCCAGTGTGTGTTGTGCCCGCGCGACGTGATTGGCGACCCCGACGGCTTTATTGGCTACCTGGCCGACAGCCAGGTGCAGGTGTGGGCGTCGACCCCGTCATTCGTGCGTCAGCAACTGCTCAACGACCGTTTCGACAGCCAGCATCTGCCGGCCTTGCAGGTGTTCGTGTTTGGCGCCGAGTCGCTGACACCGACCTTGGCCAACGCGTTGTGGCAGCGTTTCCCTGGCGCCCGCATCATCAATTCCTATGGCCCCACCGAAGCGACGTGCTCCACCACCTGGATCGAGATCGTGCCGCCGCTTGAACCAGGTGCCCAGCCGTTGTCGATAGGCCGGGCCAAGCCCTACGCCGAAGTGTTCCTCGAAGACGGCGAGCTGTGCATTGCCGGTGACCATGTAATGCGTGGTTACCTGAATCGCCCGGACCTGACCCAGGCGGTGCTGTTCCGGCACAATGGCAAGCGCGCCTATCGCAGCGGTGACCTGGCTGAAATCGATGCGCAGGGCAAGGTGTACTTCCATGGCCGGCGTGATGACCAGATCAAGTTGCATGGCTACCGTATCGAGTTGGGCGAGGTGGATGCCGGCCTGGCCAGGCTGCCCGGTGTGAATGTTGCCGCTACGGTTGCCTTGCGCCGCCCCGACGGCACCCTGATGCGCATGGTTGGCTTTATCGAGCTGGCCGACCAATTGCCGGTGTCTACCCTGGGCCCGCTGCCGTCAGTGCTGGCTGACTGGAAGCAGCGGCTGGCCAGTTACCTGCCTGGCTATATGATCCCTTCCGAACTGCTGGCCTGCGGTCGCTTCCCGACAACGTTGAGCGACAAAGTCGACCGCAAGCACCTGGCTGCGCTGTACCAGCAGGCCCGTGTGAAACGCCCCAAGGAGACTGTATGAAAGCCCGTATTTTGCTGCTTGCAACGTTGCTGGCGGGTGGCGCATTGCCGTGCGCGGCACAGGCCGAGGGCAAACTGGCCCAGCTTTATGCGCCGCGCCCGCCAGCCGGCTCAGCGTTCGTGCGGGTGTTGCAGCCTGCCGACAACGCAATCGACGTGCAGGTTGGGCAGAACCCGTCCCAGCAGGTGGGGGCGGGCAAGTTGGCCAGCGGCTACAACGTGGTCAAAGGGGGAGAGCCCTTTACCGTGCGCATGGCGGGTAAAGCAGTTGGCACCTTGACCGTAACCGCCGACACCTACCAAAGCCTGGTGCTTCACCAAGGCTCGTTGCTGGTGCTGGACGATGGTGCTGCCAGCGAGGATGCCTTGAAGGCCGAGTTACGTTTCTACAACCTGGCCGGCAATTGCCCTGCCGGCCAGTTGCAGGTCCAGGGTGGCCCCACCCTGTTCACCGAGGTGGCTGCACGTTCCAGCAAGGCACGGGCGATAAACCCGGTCAGTGCGAGCCTGACTGCAGGTTGCGGCGCCACCCAGGCCAAGGCACTGGCGTTGCCGCCACTGCAGCCAGGCGATCACTACGCGCTGTTTCTCACGGGCGATGCCAGCCAGCCGGTACTGCGCGGCGAGCTCGGCAGCACCGCGCCTTTCACCCGGTAAGCGACCATGCGCACATTCTTACGTGATGACCACCTGCTGTTTCGTGATCAGGTTCAGCGTTTTATCGACGCGCGAATCCAGCCGTTCTATGCCGACTGGGAGCGCGATGGCCTGACCCCGGCAGCCTTGTGGCGCGAGGCCGGTGAGCAGGGCCTGTTGTGTTGCGCGCTGCCACCCCCGTATGGCCCAGGCGGAGACTTTGGCCATGCCTTGGTCGTGATCGAGGCGTTGGCGCGGGCCAACTGCCTGGGGATCGGGTTTTCGATCCATTCCGACATGGTTGCGCCTTACCTGTACAACCTTGGCACACCGGCACAGAAGGACCGTTGGCTGCCGGCCATGGCGGCGGGCGAGCTGATCGGTGCCATTGCCATGACCGAGCCCGGTGCAGGCAGCGACCTCAAAGCGGTACGTTGCCGAGCTCGGCGCGAGGGTGACCACTTTGTGCTTAGCGGCCAGAAGACCTTCATCACCAACGGCGTCAATGCAGGGCTGGTCATCGTGGTGGCCAGCACCGAACCCGAGCTGGGCGCCCGTGGGCTGTCACTGTTCTGCGTCGAAGCCGGCTTGCCAGGCTTCAGCAAGGGGCCGGCCATGAGCAAGATCGGCCAGCATGCACAGGACACCTGCGAACTGTTCTTTGACGAATTGCGTGTGCCAGCCGACTGCCTGCTGGGCGAAGAAAATGCCGCGTTCGAGTACATGAGCCGCGAATTGGCGCGTGAGCGCCTGGCCATTGCCTTGCGCGCTGCCGCCCATGCTGAAGGCATGCTCGAACAGACACTGGCGTACACCCGCGAACGCAAGGTGTTTGGCAAGCGCGTCAGCGATCACCAGCACAACCGCTTCATCCTGGCCGATGCCCACGCGCGGCTGACCATGTTGCGGGTGTTCCTCGATGATTGTGCCGGTCAGTTGATCGAAGGCAGCCTGGACCCGGTGCTGGCAGCGATGGCCAAGCTCAATGCCAGCGAGCTTCAAGGCGAGGTGCTTGACCGGTTGCTGCAGCTGCACGGTGGCTACGGTTACAGCAGCGAATACGGAATCGGCCGCGCTTGGGCCGATGCCAGGGCGCTGCGGATTTTCGGCGGCACCAGCGAGATCATGCGCGAGATCATTGGCCGCAGCCTGCCTTGAGCGGCCCGTCAGGGGCTAGCCGCGTAGCCAGTCCTGATGCAGGCGGCGGGCCTGCGGCTCGTCGCCCAGCGCCCACGGGTCGAGGGCGAATGCCACCACGTGCTCGGCGCCCGTGGTGCGTGCCCACTCCAGTTGGCGACGCACCCGGGTGTAGTCGGCCGAGCGTGCCTTGAAGTCGCTGCCATCGTTCTTTTCCGAGGGCAGTTGTTCAAACAGCTCCACCACCACATCGAACGGCACCTGCCGGCGGCGCAGCTCCAGCAGCAGCGGCTCGATGGCCTGCAGGTTGGCCCAGCCGGCTACGCCGACGCCGTCCTGCACCACCGGGCGCAGTGCGGTGCTGTCGAGCAGCGTGCGCCACAGCTGTACCAGCGAGCCTTGGCTCGGCAGCACGCTGTAATAGGTGGAAATGGCTGGCACCTGATCACTGTGCTGGCGGGTCAGGTTCGACATGTCGCCCAGCCAGAGCGCCAGACGTTGCTGGCTCTCGGCGCTGGCCCAGTGGTACTGCTCCAGCTCGTAGGGGATGTACCAGCCGGCAAAAGCTCGATGCTGCGGCCATGGGGCAGTGGCCAGGTAATGCCGGGCGTCGGCCAGGGACTTGGCGAAGAACTGGCCTTGCCCTTGCGCATCTGCCGACAGCGCCTGCCACCAGGCGTTGTCGTAGGGCAGGCCGACCTGCACCTGCATGCCTTGGTCATGTGCGATATCGAACACGGTGCGCAGCGTGTCCTCGGGCATCATCCACGGTGAGTCGCCGCCGATCAGGCCGACCCACTGCAGCGTCACGCTTTGGCAACCCATTTCAGCCATGGCCGCCAGGCGCTGGCGCCATTGCCCCGGGGTCAGGTCGTTGTGGCTTTGCCACAGTTGCAGGAAGCTGCCCTGCAAACCGGTGCTGCGGCTGCAGCCTGGCAGGCTGGCCACGAGGGGCGCGGTGGCCAGCAGGCAGAGCAGGCTGCGGCGGCTGAGGCTGAAGGTGGAAATGGCGAACATCCTTATAGGCAGCATTTGAAGCGCAAGGCCACAGACTACCTGAATTGCGCCCAGCTTACTCAGCCCACTCCGGATCCCCGGTGAACACCACCGTCAGCCAGCGGTCCGGCCCTTCGCCACCGACGGCATCACCAATCTCGTTGCGCCATGCATCCCATTCATCGATGGTCTTCGCCGCCATGGCCTTTGGCACAATGAAGTACAGCTCGATCTCCCGCGAGCGCCCGACCTTGGCCACATAGGCGCGGTATGACTGCAGCCCGTGGCGGGCAACGAAGGCCTTGGCCACCTCATCCACATGCAGCTTGAGGTCGCCGGGGGTGACCAGAAATATTTCTGACAGCGCCTGACGCACCACCGACATCGGCAACGGCACGATAACCAGACACACCAGCGCCAGCACGGCCGGGTCGATGTACGGTGATACCCACTCCAGCGACGTGCCCTGCACCGCATAACCAAAGCAGAACGCAATCAGCAGCGCGGCGGTGATGCTGGCCGACATCACCCAGCCCTTGACGTCCATGCGCACGAAGTCTGATTTCAGCTTGCGGTTGGCGCGGGCTTCGACCACGGCGATGGTCACGCAGGTGATCACGGTCAGCACCGCATAGATCATGGCAATGCCGAATTCGAGGTGACGGCCGCCTTGCAGCAGGCTGCTGACGGCGTTGATCAATGCGTAGATGGCCACGCCGCTGAGCAGAATGCCGTTCAGAGCCAGCACCATGGGTTCGAGGTGCCAGAAACCCATGGTGAACCGTTCGCGCAGCTTGCGCGACATCTGCACGCTGGTGGTGTGCGAAGTGATCAGTTTGACCACAACAAGCGACAGGCCACTCATGCTGGCATCGACCAGCGAATAGACGCCGTCGAAGACGATGGAGTAGGAGCCGGAGGCCACGCCGAAGGCGATACCGATGCTGGCGATGAACAGGGTGACGGCAATCGAGGTGCGTAACAGGCCCTGTTCGCTGGTGATGTCGAAAAAGGTGGATCGGGTTGCGGTTTGCATGAAGTGTGCTCTAAGAAACGATAATGCTGTGGTGTCTGCAGGGGCCTCTTCGCGGGTTTACCCGCGAAGGCGGCGCATTGGCCCTCACAGACTAGACGCGGAATTGCTCCATCAGCGCCTGTTGTTGATTGGCCAGCCGGTTCAGCGCCTGGCTGATGCGTGCCGATTCGTCGGCCTGGCCCGCCAGCGACTCGGTCACATCCCGAATACCGGCGACGTTGCGGTTCACTTCCTCAGCCACGGCGCTCTGTTCTTCCGCGGCCGAGGCAATCTGCAGGTTCATGTCGCTGATCACGGTCACCGCCTCGCCAATGCGCTGCAGTGCCGGCAGCGCCTGTTCCATGCGCGTTGCGCTGTCCTGTGCCTGGCGCTGGCCCTCGTGCATGGCGCCCACGACATCCTGGGTGCCTTGCTGCAAGCCTTCGATGACCTGGCGAATCTCCTCCACCGACACCTGCGTGCGCTGGGCCAGCCCGCGTACTTCATCGGCGACCACGGCAAAACCGCGCCCGGCCTCGCCAGCACGGGCCGCTTCGATGGCGGCATTCAGCGCCAGCAGGTTGGTCTGCTCGGCGATGGTGCGGATCACTTCCAGCACCGAGCCGATCTGCCCGCTGCGGTCTTCCAGAGCACGCGCCTCGTCCATGGCGGTGTCCATGCCGGCAGCCAGGCGGTCGATGCCCTGGCGGGTGCTGTCGATCAGCTGCAGGCCTTCGCGGCTGGCCTGGTCGGCGGCGCGCGCGGCCTGAGCCGCCTGCGAGGCGTTGTGGGCGACATCCAGAGCGGTGGCGCTCATCTCGTTGGCAGCCGTGGCCACCTGCTCGATTTCCCGGTGCTGCTGTTGCATGCCGTTGCTGGTCTGGCTGGCGATGGCGGCTGACTGGTCAGCGGTATCGCGGGCTTCCTGCAACGAGCCTTTGACCTGGGCGATGATCGGCTGCAGCTTGTCGAGGAAGCGGTTGAACCATCCCGTGAGCTGGCCCAGTTCGTCGTCGCGGGCGTATTCCAGGCGGCGGGTCAGGTCGCCTTCGCCGCTGGCGATGTCTTTCAGGCGCGCAGCCACCGCCAGGATGGGCCGGGTAACGCCGCGTGCGGTCAGCCATACCAGCAGCAAACCCACCACCGCCGCGCCAAGGCCGATCAGCAGGCTGGTGAGATTGGCGCTCTGGTTGTGTGCGTCCAGGCGTTGATTGAGGGCCACGGCGGGTGCCTGCAGCACGCTTTCTGGCAACTCCAGCAAAACCTGCCACGGCGCGGCGTCAGGGATTGGCGTGAAGGGGTGGGCCACGCGCAGCAGGCCGTCGGCTACCGCCTTGTCCATGGGCTGGCCGAGCGCGCTGTCGTCGCGGCTGTTGCCTGCCAGCAGGCCGGCAGCGCTGGCGATACTCACCTGGCCCTGGCCATCGAACAGCTCGCGGCGGCCATCCAAGCTCAGTTGCTGGAGGTTGGCAAGGCCAATGTCCAGGCCCACCACGCCGATCACCTTGCCGTGCTCCAGCAGCGGCAGGGCGATGCTGGTCATCAGCACCTGGCGGCCGTTGACGTCGTCCAGATACGGCTCGAGCATGCACGTTTTGGCGGTGTCTTGCGGGCAGGTCAGCCAGCGGTTCTTTGCCGCGCCGTTGCTGCCGATGCTGGCATCGCCGAGCATCGATTCCGGCATGGCCTCACGTTCCAGTGCGCCGGGGCTGGGCTGCGACCAGTACAACGAGAAGCGCCCGCTGTCGTTGCTGCCTGCGGCATCCTGGCCGACGAACTGGCTGTCCTGCTGGTCCAGCGCGTTGGGCTGGAACACGAGGTACAGGCCTATCACGTCCGGGTTGCCGGCCAGGCTGGCACGCGCCTGGCGGGTCAGCTCGGCGCGCAGGTCGCTGCCGCCACGGGCCTTCAGGACTTGTACCAGGCGGGCAAAGCCATTGCCGTACTGGTAAGCGTCCATGAAGTAGCGCTGGATACGCAGGGCCTGGGTTTCGGCGTGGGCCTGCAGGCGCTGGCGAGCGCTGCTGTCGAGCATGGCGGTGTTGGCCTGGTTGACCAGCGCGGCACTGCGTTGTGCCTGGGTCAGCGAAGTGGCCACCAGCAAGGCGACGATGGCCAGCAGGCACAAGCCGGCGAGCAGGGTGATCTTCCATTGGATGGAGAGGCGACGCAGCGGCATGAGGGCTTTCCTTTTCGAGCAAGTACAACGCCCGCGGTCAGGCGCGGGCGTTGTTGGCAGCGTGGGTCATTCGGCGACGTAGTTGGGCGGTGCCGACCGGAAGGCTTTGGTCAGCCAGCCCAGGTAGATCAGCCCGAGCGCAGCCCAGATGCCGCCAAACATCAGCGAGTGCGCATTCAGGTCCAGCCACAGCGAGACGATGATGCAGAAGCCGACGGTAGGCAGTACCAGGTACTTCAGCTGGTTGGCCAGGCCTTTGCGGTTGCCTTCGCGCAGGTAGCAGTGGTTGATCACCGACAGGTTGACGAAGCTGAACGCGACCAGGGCGCCGAAGTTGATGATCGAGGTGGCGGTCACCAGGTCGAAGAAGATTGCCGACAGCGAAATCAGCCCCACTACCGCAATGTTCAGCACGGGTGTCTTGTAGCGTGAATGCAGGCGGGCGAAGACGCTGGCCGGGATCACGTTGTCGCGGCCCATCACGTACAGCAGGCGCGACACGCTGGTCTGCGAGGCCAGGCCCGAGGCGATGGTGTTGATCACGGTGCAGGCGATGAAAATCGACTGGAACAGTTTGCCACCCACGTACAGGGCGATTTCCGGCAGGGCCGCTTCATGGTCGTGGAAGCGCGCCATGGTCGGGAAATAAGCCTGGATGAAGTATGACACGGTGATGAACACCACGCCGCCGATCAGCGCAGTGAGGAAAATGGCACGAGGGATGGTCTTGCTCGGGTCGCGGGTTTCCTCGGACAGGCAGGTAACCGCGTCAAACCCCAGGAACGAGAAGCACAGGATGGTCGCGCCAGCGGCCAGGGCGCTGAACTGGGTCTGGCTGTCGCCGAAGGGGACCAGGCTCCAGGCGGTACCCAGCCCTTCACCTTGGTCCAGGCCGCGCACGCACAGGTAGATGAACACCGCGATGATCGCTACCTGCACGCCCACGAACAACAGGTTGAAGTGCGCCACCAGGTTCACGCTGCGCATGTTGATCAGGCTGATCAGGGTGACGAAGCCGGCCACCCACATCCACTCTGGTACTTCCGGGAACATGGCCGAGAGGTAAAGTTTGGCCAGCAACGCGTTGACCATCGGCAGCAGCAGGTAATCCAGCAGCGACGACCAGCCGACCAGGAAGCCTACATGCGGGTTGATGGCGCGTTGGGTGTAGGTGTAGGCCGAGCCTGACTGCGGGAAGCGCTTTACCAGGGTGCCGTAGCTCACGGCGGTGAACAGGATGCCGGCCAGCGCCAGGATGTAGGCGCTGGGTACGTGGCCGGCGGTAATCCCGCTGACGATGCCGAAGGTGTCGAACACGGTCATCGGCGTCAGGTAGGCCAGGCCGATGATGATCACATGCCAGAGACGCAGGGTTTTGCGAAGTTGGCCGTTGCCGGTAGCGCTGTGGTCATGCTGCATGCTGGCATGGCTCCTGCTGCTGGGCGTAAACGACGGGCACGGTGTATTGCGCATGCGGCAAGGGCGAGCGGGTGGGCTCCATGTTGTTCACCTTTTATGTTGTGGTGAAAATAAAAAACGATGGGTAGGTGGGTGTCAAGTTAAACATGACAAGATGTTACTGAATTGAAGCATTTATCGATTTAGAGGCTGTTTTGTTCGGTTTTTGCGCGGTTTTTTGCGATTTTGATCAATTTGAATGTTCGTAAAAATTAACGATTGGACAGCGTCGTTGGGCTGGGTGTCAGACGCTTCCCAAAAATGCCATTTCTCGATCCGCACCCGCCTGTGTCACCTGTTGCAGTGGTAATCTTCGCTGCGTGGCCTTTGGTCGCCCAACAAGCCCTTACGGACAGCATTCGGTTCTATTCATGAAGAAATCAGTTGGCATCCTTTCCGGCCTGGCTATCGCCATTGCCGTCGCAACCACCGCTGGCGCCTGGTACACCGGCAAGCAGCTGCCGGCCGAGCTGGACAATGCCCTTGCCCGCAGTAACGCCGAGCTGAAAAAAGCCCTGGTGACCACCGGTGGCAGCATGAGCATCGAGCGGGTGTCGCTGGAGCAGCATTTCTTCAGCAGTACCGCCCAGTACCGCCTGAAGGCACGCGACATCAACGTGGGTGACGGCGAGGTGTTGAGTTTCGACGTGGGCGTGACCGACCAGATTGAGCACGGCCCGTTCCCCTGGTCGCGGGTCAAGGCGTTCAAGCTGATGCCGGTGCTGGCGGTCAGCAACAGTAGTTTGCAAAAGGACGAAGCCACCGCACCGTGGTTTGCCGCAGCGGGTGAGCAGGCGCCGGTCAGTGCCCAAACCAGCCTGGGCTACGGCGGTAATGTGGTCAGCCAGGTTCGGCTGGCGCCGGTCAAGCTCGACGAAGCGGACGGCAACAGCCTCGACTTCTCGGGCATGCAGCTGGAGGTCAGTGGCGACAAGGAAGGCAAGGCATCCAGATTCCACGGCCAGGCCGACCGCTTTGTGATGAAACTGGTGCATGACGACCAGCCGCCTGCCACGTTCGAGCTCAAAGGCCTGAAGCTTGGCGGTAACCTGGCAGCCACCGCGCACGACGCCATCTATGTCGGTAATGCCGACCTGGCGCTGGCTGAAACCAAGGTCACCCTCGGGCCCAAACAGCAGGTACTGCTGATCAAGGGCTTTGAGCAAAATGCCCTGCAGACCCTTGATGGCCCGGATACCGTGGGCGGTCGCGTGGAGTACAAGGTTGGCGACATCACCTGGGATGGCCGTGCAGTGGGTAAGGCACAGATGGCGGTGAGCATTACCTCGGTCAACGCACCGGCGCTGCAGGCATTGTCGAAGTGGTACCAGGCGCATCTGGCGGAGTTCGAGGCCGCGGCAGCCGCCGGCCAGCCGGTGCCGCAAATCCAGATGGACGACGCCGAGAAGGCCCGTTTCCAGGGTGACTTGCAGAAGCTGCTCGCCGCCAGGCCCAAGGTGGCGATTGAAAACCTGTCGTTCAAGACCGCCAATGGCGAGAGCCGCTTCAACCTGTCGATGGACTTTGTCGCCCCGTCCAGCTTCGACCTGCCGCCGGACCAGTTGAGCAAGCAGATGATCACCGAGGTGAAGAGCAAGCTCTCGTTGTCCAAGCCGATGATGGGTGACCTGGCGACTTTGCAGGCCCTGCTGGAGGGTCAGACTGACGCTCAGGCGATTGCCATGCAGTCGAGCCAGGCGGGGGAGATGGTTGGCATGATGGCGCTGCAGAGTGGCATGGCGACTGTCGAAGGTAATGATGTGGTGAGCAGCCTGCACTATGCCGATGGCATGGTTGACTTCAACGGCAGGAAAATGACCGTGGAAGAGTTCGCCATGCTGATGGCGGCGCACCTGGCCGCGTTGTCGCCGCAGGGTTGATTGGTTCTGCCTGTGCTGGCCCTGTCGCCGGCACAGGCAATACAAAAACCACTTTAGAAATCGCTGGATTGTCTGTAGCCTTCGGCCTCCGATAATAATCCGTGCCCGCAGAGGGCCGTGGCGGGCAGTATGCCGTCCGGCACCCTTAGCCGATCTGTCAGGGCCGGGTGATACACTCGATTTGACGCGCACGCGCGCCTGCAGGTCCAGCGATCATGACCCAGATTTCCGAACGCCTGTTGGTTCAGGCCCACCTCGACGCCAAGCAGCCCAACCCGCTGACAGCCGAGCAG
>JADHEF010000904.1_pt1 | contig 23634 bp, 18 predicted proteins | sample 8952391 | NCBI WGS metagenome assembly JADHEF01 (sample SAMN16124439, study PRJNA663245) | bioreactor sludge metagenome | isolation source: sludge (nitrite) | place: India:Bengaluru | collected 2019-02-28 | reverse complement strand
AAAAAAAAAATTCCAAACCAAAAAAATTAATTAAAAAAAGGGTTTCTACAAAGCCGATTAAATATAATTAAATTTTAATTTAAAATATTTTAATTTATTATACTAATTAAATTTAATTTAAGAGACAAATTAATATTTAATCAAAATTTATTTTTTAATTTTAAATACAATTGTCTTTACTATTTTTCATACTCTTTTAATAAAAAATTATATAAATTCAAAGCTATATACTATTAAATATATATTATATAATTTAATAATATTTCAACATTAATATAAAATTATTTATTCACTATCATTTATCAAACAATAGAAAATTATTTATAAGAGAAATATGTCTATTTAAATAGTTGTATGCTTATTAATAGTTCTTTAATAAACAAATAAATCTTTAATAATTATTTTTTTATAATAAATTTTCTATAAATTTTCTATAAAAAAGTTTTTTTAATAATAAAAACATTTTATTAAGAAAAAATTTCTTACTAATAAAACATTTTTATAAAAAATAATTATTGCTAATTAAAATTATTAATAATTAATTATATAATAAATCAATAATTAATTATATAATAAATCAATTATAGGGAAAAATATGAAGTTTGCACATTTATCTGACACTCATTTAGGATACCGTCAATATGGATTAATTGAAAGAGAAGAAGATTTTTATAATGTATTCAATGAAATTGTTGATAAGATAATTGATGAGAGAGTAGATTTTGTAATTCATAGTGGTGATCTATTTGAAATGGCAAAACCTTCTCCAAATGCTCTTCTTATTTTTCAAGAAGGTTTAATAAAAATTAAAGAAGCAGGTATTCCATTTTATTCTATAGCAGGAAATCATGATACTATAATGCGTCAAAATGCAATTCCTCCTCAAGTGCTTTTTAAAAAATTAGGTCTCACTCTTATTAGTCCAAAAAACCCTACTATAAATAGCTCTTTTTTAAGGGATAATGACATTTTTATTGGGGGAACACCTTTTATTTCAAAATCACAGAACTCTTTTCTAAAATCTCAACTAAATAATTTATCAAAAAAAAGTGAATCCTTCTCAAAAAGAATTTTAGTATCTCATCAGGGAATTGATAAATATATGCCATTTGAATATGAGTTAGAGATTGGAGATCTTCCTACTAATTTTAATTATTATGCTATGGGACATGTTCATAATAGAATTGTAGATGATTTTGGTAAAGGAAAATTAGTTTATCCTGGCTCAACTGAAATTTGGAGATCTAATGAAGTTAGTGATTACAAAAAAAATGGAAAAGGTTTTTATATAGTGGATATTAGTGAAAATGATGCTGAAACTAATTTTGAAGTTGAATCAATTAATATTGATCTTCCAAGAGAGTTTATAAATAAAACTATCGAATATGGAAAACTTAATTCAGAACTTGAATCATTAGAAACATATATTTCTTCTTTAAATAATAAACCTGTATTGAATATTACTGTTGAAAATGGTAGTTTCAATACTGGGGATGTTTATAAAAAACTAAATAATATATTATCAAAAATTACTTTAATGTTCAGGCCTACTTTTAGAAATGAAGAATTAATAAAGGAAGAAAGATACATTGAAAATAATAATTCTTTAGAACCAAGAGATTTATTAATAGACTCTCTTAAATCATTTGAAAATGAAGATATCTCTAATTTGGCTATTGATCTTTTAGATTTCCTATCAAAAGATAAATTTGAAGATTCAGTGAAAATATCTGATTCTTTTTATGAAGAGTATTTTGGTCAATATGAAACAGAATTTAAGAAAATAATGAAACATGAATCAAAAAATAAGATGAAAAAGACCAATAAAGAGACTAAAGATAGTAAAAATATAAATGAACAAGATAATTTTGAGAATATTAATAAGGACGATAATAAAAAAGAAGAAAAAGGTAAAGGAAATAAAAATAATGGAATAAATAAAGAAAAGGATAAAAATTTAAAAAATAAAGATGATAACAAATTTAAACAGACAACTATAAATTTCAACTAACTTAATTAATCGTGATAAGATGATATTTACAAAATTAACTCTTGAAAACTTTAAATCACATAAATATTCTGTTATCGAATTTGAACCAGGTATTAGTATTATTGTTGGCCAAAATGGGGCAGGTAAATCAACTATTCTGGATGGTATTAGCTTTGCACTTTTTAAACAATATAATGGGAAAAAAATTAATGACTTAGTTAGAATTACTAAAAATAAAGATTCTCATGCATCCATGTCTGTAAGTTTAGAGTTTATTTCTAATGGAAAACATTATACTGTAACTAGGACAAGAGGGAACACTTCAAAAGCAGAACTACTAGTTAAAGATTCTGATGGGGGCAGTACTCGAATTTCATCTGGAGATTCATCAGTCAATGATGAAATTCAATCAATTCTAGAGATGGATGGGGAATTATTTTTAAATGCAATTTATATCCAACAAGGAGAAATAGCTAATCTAATAAGTAAAACTCCTTCTGAGAAAAAAAAGTTGATTGGGAGACTCCTTGGTGTTGAAAGTCTTGAAAAAGCTTGGAAAAACAGTTTACCATTAATCAATATATATGAAAATCAAAAATCAGAACTTGAGGGAAGAACTGCTTCATCTTTAGATTTAAGTAGTGATTTAAAAAGTAAAAAAGTATTTTTAGAAGAGATTAAAATCAAGGGTAATAATCTTCAAAAGGAAATTAATGAATTAGAACAATTAAAATCACAAAAAACAACTGAAAAGTTAGAAATGGAAAAATCTAAAACTACTTTTGATAAATTAAATAATCAACTCAATAATGAAAATGAGAATATTAGAAGAGTTATTGATGAGAGAAAAGGGTTACAAGAACAACTTGAAAATCTAAAAAATAAAGAAAAAGAAATGTTAAAATTGGAAAAATTTTCAAATAAACTTCCAATTTATTTAGAATTTCTCGAATCTGTAAATAAACTTGAACAAATCACAAAAGACCGTGAAAAATATGGTGAAAAATTAGATAAAATAATAAAACAAAAAGAAATTATTAAAAAAGAAGAAAATGGATATACACAATATTTAGACATTCAAAAAAAATTAAATGTTTATAATGAGAGAAAATCTAAGTTTGAAAGTGAATTAGAAATAATAAAACAGCTTGAAAAGAATAAAACAGAAGTTAAAGAAGAATTTAATGAAAATATTAATAAAATTAAATCTTTCTTTAATGAAACTAATAACTTATTAAATATTGATTTTAGTAATTATGAAAATTCAACAATTGATTTTTCAAATTATGATGAATCAGAAATAGACTTATTTAATCAAAAAAATTTCAATTCAATCTCTAATAATTTTAAAGATATTAAAAGAATAGTTACAGATTTTAAAATTGAAGCAGAAAAGAAAATTAAGGAAATTGATGAAAATTCAAACAAGTCATCGACAAAAATATCTAGATTAGAAGAAGGTATTAATTCTGCTAAAGAACCACTTTCTGAAATTAAAAAAGTTGATAATCAATGTCCTATTTGTAAATCTGAAATTACAGAGGAGAAAAAAGACACTTTAATTGATTCTTATAATAATAAAATAAAATCAAATCAAGAATCTATAGATAAACTTAATAATGAATTAAAAAAGATTTCTAATGAAAAAACAATATTTAAAAATAAACTCGATGAAATTAACTCAGTTGAGAAAAATATTTCAAATAAAATACATATTTATGATATAGCTAAAAAAGATCTTGATAAAATAAATGATTTTAATATTGAATTAAAAAAATATGAAGATACAAAAGATAAGCTAGAAGATGTTTTATTATTAATTAAAGATCAAACTAAATTACAAATAACATCTAAAGAAAGTTATGATAATTATGTTCATGCTTCTGGTTCTTTAGATGCATTAGGAAAAGAATATGATGCAAAAGATAAATTAAGAGAAGTAGAAAGAAGCATGGATGTTGAAGTTGAAAAAGTAAAAGTAGCTATGGCTAAAGATCCTTATTTGTCTCCGGATATTAAAGAAAAAGATTTAAAAAATAGGATTGCTGATTTAACTGAAAAAGACAAAAAATATAATCAATTAAAAGGAGAAATAGTTCAAATACCAATTTTAGAATCTCAAATAAAAAATAAAATTGATGAATTTGATTCTTTACGTTCTAAAATTGATAATATTGAGAATAATATTAAATTTACTAATTATAGTGAAGATAAGTACAAAAATATTGTATTTACTTGTGAAAGATCTGAAGAAAAATTAAAATCATTAAATAAAGACATAAATGAAATAAAAGGTATGGCTACTCAAATCATAGCAGATATAGAAAATTTATCTATAAAATTAAATCAAAATGATGTCCTTAAAGAGAAATTGGAAAATGTTCAAGATTATCTTAAACTTTTAAAAGACATAAGAGATCTTTATAGTAAAGAAGGAATTCAAAAAGATTTAAGAAATCGTTCAAAGCCACTTATTCAGAAGAACACTAAAGAATTCTTCGAACAGTTTAATTTTAATTATTCTGACTTAAAAATTGATGATGAGTATAATATTTCAGTATTTGGTCCAGAAGGAGAAAGTAAATTAGATATGGTGAGTGGTGGTGAAAAAATTGCTATTGCTCTTGCACTTAGATTAGGAATTACAAAAGCTATGTCTAAAGGAAACATTGAAACAATACTTCTTGATGAACCTACTATTCATTTAGATAGCTATCGTAGACAGGATTTAATATACATTTTAAGACAAATGTCTTCTCTTCCTCAAATGCTTATTGTGACTCATGATAATGAGCTTGAAAATGCAGCAGATAATATTATAAAAGTTAAAAAACAGGAAGGTATTTCAAAGGTTATTTTGGAAAAATAATTATTTAATTTATTTAATTTATTTAATTTATTTAATTTATTTAATTTATTTAATTTATTAAATTTATATAATTTATTAAGCTTATTAGATTTATTAAGGTCATTTAATTCTTAATTTAGTTTAATCTATTAATATTGGATTTTAATTAACATAAAAATATTATTAAAGTTGATAAAAATTTAACTAATATAAGAATTTTATTAAAGTTGATAAAAATTTAATTAATATAAGAATTTTATAAAGTTGATAAAAATTTAATTAATATAAGAATTTTATTAAAGTTGATAAAAATTTAATTAATATAAGAATATTATTAAAGTTGATAAAAATTTAATTAATATAAGAATATTATGAAAGATGATAAAAAGTATAGTAATGATAATCTAGATGATAATCTTGAAAATTCTAAAGTATGCAAATCTATGAAAATTAAGAATGATAATAAAATAAGTTTAGATGACAGTCATATTCATGATTTTGAATATCATAAAGCAGCTAAAAATATATCATTTGCATTTTTTCTAAATATTATTTTCATGGTAGTAGTTGGTGTTGGAGCTGTTTATACAAATAGTATGGCAATTTTAGCTGATCTTCTCCATGGATTAAGTGATACTATTGCACTTGGCTTTTCCTGGTTTTTTCAAAGATTTTCAGAAAAAGAAGAGGATGAAAAGTTTACTTATGGATATAGGAGGTTTTCACTTCTTGGTGCTATTGTAACTTCTTCAATAGTTATTATAGGTTCATTCTTAATACTTCTTGAATCATTTTCTCGAATCTTTTCTCCAGTTGAACCTCAAGCATCAGGTATGGTTCTTGTAGCTATATTTGCAATATTTTTAAAATCATTGAGTATATGGAAATTAAGAGAATCAACCACTTTAAATGAAAGAGCTGTTTCAATTCATCTTATAGGGGATTTAATGGGATGGATTGCTCTATTGGGTGTTGGAATAATATTAATATTCTATAATATTCCTATCTTGGATGTTTTATTATCAATAGCTATTACATTATGGATGATATATAACTTAGCTAAAACACTCTTTTATAGCTTTAAAATACTTTTATTAGAAGCTCCTGGCAATGTTAACCAGGATAAATTAAAAAAAGATATTTTATCTATTGAAGGGATTGATGATATTGTTAAATTTTATTTATGGAGTTTAGATAATCAAAAAAATATTTTAACTGTTAAAATTAATCTTCAAGATGATTTGAAGGTTTCAGATACTGAAGAAATTAAAAAATCTCTGAATAATCTATGTTCAGTACATGGAATTGAGGATATTAATATAGAATTTATAAAAAAATAGTTTAATTAATAATTATAGTTTAAATAATTATAGTTTATATAATCATAGTTTAATTAATAATTATAGTTTAAATAATCATTATGGGGTGTTGGTGATTTCATGGTAGAATTATTGTCTCCTGCAGGTAATTTTATATCTCTAAGAGCAGCTCTTGAAAATGGTGCTGATTCAATTTATATTGGTTTAGCAGATAATAATATGAGAGCTAATGTTTCTAATTTTTCTCTTAAAGATGTTGAAGAAGCAATGGAATTAGTTAAAGAATATTCTTCAAAATTATATCTATGTACAAACACTATAATGAAAGATGAAGATATTAAAAAACTTGAATTTGATCTTGAACTAATTAAAGAATATGAAGTTGATGCTTTAATTGTTTCAGATATTGGACTTGCTCAAATAGCTAGTGAAGTTGGAATTGATCCACATATGAGTGTTCAAGAAAATATATCTAATACATATGCACTTAAAACCTTGAAAAAATTAGGTGTTACACGAGCTATTCTTTCTAGAGAGCTAAATATTTGGGAAATTCAAGATATAGCTAAGAAATCTCCAATTGAAACAGAAATCTTTATTCATGGGGCTATGTGTATGGCTATTTCTGGAAGGTGTTTTTTAAGCTATGGATTATATGGTAAAAGTGCTAATTGTGGAGAATGTTTACAACCTTGTAGAAAGGATTGGAGACTATCAATTGCTCAAGATAAGGATTCAGACTTTTTTCATGAAAATGATAATGATTCTTCCTTTATTTTAAAAACTTTTTCAGATAATATTAATAATATAAATGATGATTTAAATCTTAATGATGTTAATGATGTTAATGATGTTAATGATGATAATATTGATACTAATAACCTTAATGATGATTCTTTAGGTTTCTATAATCTGAATACTCCAAACTCAAAAACTAGTTTTATTTCTCCCAATGATATGGCAATGGTTGAGTATATTCCTCAATTGATATTTACTGGAGTTGATGCTTTTAAAATAGAAGGTAGAGCTCGTGGACCGGATTATGTAGCTACTACTACAAGAGTTTATAGGGAAGCTATTGATTCAATTGAAAATAAGACTTTTATTTTTAAGGATAGCTGGATGGAAGATTTAAAAAAGGTTTTTAATCGTGGTTTTGATACAGGGTTTTATTTTGATATTCCTTATGAAATAAGTACTAAAAACCAATCTAAATATGTTAAGAGAGATATTGCTAAAGTTGTAAATTATTATTCAAAAATAGGTGTTGCTGAACTACAATTATGGGATGATTTGAAAATAGGGGATGAAATCTTAATCCAAGGTAAAACTACTGGTTCTATAACACAAAAAGTTGAATCAATGGAAATTAATGGTGAATTTGTTGAATATTGTAAAAAAGGTAATAATGTGGCTATAGCTATTGAAAATAAAGTCAGAGAAAATGATTTTGTTTATAAACTCATTGAAAGAGATTTAAATTAAATTAATTCTTTAAAATATCTCTTGGCTTATAATCTTAAAATATTTATATTAATCTAAATCTTTTCTTGATTAACTAGATATTAAAAGAGTAATTTTAATCGATTTATTTTTATAAAATTAAATTAGAAAATTAAAAATCTATGTTTTCTTATTGAAAAATGAGCTTTTTATAGATTGGAAACTTTGATTTTTGAAAATATTATAATAGTTGATATTATTTCATTGGTGGAGAATGAATAATAAACTGTTGTGTTTAGTTTAAATTATTATACGGAGTGACTTAAAAAGTACTATTTAATATGCGTCTTTTAAAATCATTTTCATCTTATGTGTTTATAGTATTGTATATTCAGGGGGGTGAATATGATAATACATTAAATGTTAAAAAAGAGTATTCTTTTTTACTCCACCAATGAAATAATACCAAACTAATAACATAAAATAATAATATTATTTTTTATTATTTTTATTTATGAAAAAAGTTTGAAGAGAATATTCCCTATGTCTATTATTATGTTAATTGTAATATATAAACTTATCTATTTTAATATAAAAGTATAATATTAGGTTATTATAAAAATTATTATTTATCTATTATTTTTTAAATTAAGCCTTTTATCTTATTTTAATAAGTTTTTATATTTATTTTAGTCTTATTTTTTCTTTTTATTCTTTCTTTTATCTTTTTTTCTTATTTATCATATAAATTATATTATTATAAACTGTTTTTTAATAAGATAATCAAATAGAAAATTTTATATGCTATTTTTAATAAAAGATATTTTATATCATAGGGAGCAATCTCTTAATTAATGAAAAAATGATTTTGAGGGGGGTAAAAAACCAAGTAAGAAGATGATCGTATATGAGTAAATATAAACACAAAATGACATTGATAATTTTGATTTTCTTTTTATTTGCCTTATCTATGTCATATGTTTCTGCTGCTGATTATACGGTTATTGGTAATGATTTTGATAGTATTCAGGGTGTTATTGATTCTAGTAGTTCTTATGATGCTGTAATTCTTAATAATATTAGTTATTTTTGTGGTAGTGTTGATACTATAAGTGTTATTCAGGATAATATTGTTATTAAAGGTTCATCTAATAATTTGAAAGCTGTTTTAAATGGACAAGGAAGTGGTTCTAGGATTATGGCTATTTCTGGGGATAATGTTCGTTTAGAGAACCTGGTTTTTATTAATGCTAATACTGATGTTTATGGAGGAGCTCTAAGGTCAAATGGAACTAACCTAACTATAGTTAATTGTGATTTTATAAATAATAAAGCTGTGGTTGGTGCTATTGCTTTAAACAATGAGTCAATAAATGTTTTAATTCAAAACTGTAATTTTTATGGAAATATTGCTCAGACAACTAGTGGAACTGGTGGTGGAGGAGGAGGAGCAATAGACTCACATTCATCTAATGGAAGAATAATAAACTGCACTTTCATTAACAACTCTGCTATAAATGGTGGTGGAGCTTTATATTATCTTTTAGGGACTAATAATACTGTTGAAGACTGTGTTTTTATTAATAATTCTGCTCCCATAGGTGGAGCAATATGGATACAAACAGACACCACAGCAACATTAAAAATAACAAACTCTAACTTCACAGGAAACAAAGCTACCAACAATGGAGGAGCAATATACTCAGCAAACACAATAAACATCAATAACAGTGATTTTACAAATAATAATGCAGATAATAATGGTGGAGCAATATTTAATATTGGAATATTAACAACAAAAAATAATATTTTTTCCAAAAATGATGCAAAAAATAATGGCGGAGCAATATACTCCTCAAACACTAATAAACTCCTGATTAACACTTCTCATTTTAATAGTAATTCCGGACGTAACGGAGGAGCAATATATTCAGAATCTACTTGTAATATAATATTTTCTAATTTCACAAATAACAAAGCAACAGATACTAATAGCGCAATTATTTACATAGAAAACACACAAGAAATAAAAAACAACAACTTCACAGATAATCAAGCAACAGCCATTATAATAAAAGTAGGAAATAATGCTATAATTGAAAATAATAATTATACAAATAATAATGGTCATGGGATTTTAAGTAATAACCTTCAAAGTAGTCAAATAATTAATAATATTTTCATTGATAATCAAGGTACAGGTTTGTATATTACTGGTAATCAAAACATAATAAAAAATAACAATCTCACAAACAATAACATAGGAGTTATTGTTAATGGCAATCAAACAGGTTTTATAGATAATAATATTAAAAATAGTAAGAGTGATGGTGTTAGACTAACAGGAAACAACATACTAATAAATAACAACAATATAGCTAATAATAAAGGATATGGACTAGTTTTAAACGGTGATAAAGAAACAATCACCAACAATATTTTTACAAGTAATGGTAAAAGTGGAGTATACAGTTTAAAATTAACTAACACTCTGATACAATATAATCTTTTTGATAGTAATAAAGAATATGGATTATATGGTCGTGGAGCTAATAATAAGGTTTTTAACAATAATTTCACAAGCAATAATATTGGAATACAAATCACAGGAGACAACACTAATTTCAAAGATAATAATGTTAGAAATAACATTATTGAAGGGATAATATTTACAGGAAATTATGTGTATATTGGATATAATAATATATCAGGTAATAAGCGTAATGCTTTAAAAGTCAATGGAAACAGACTAAAAATAGAATATAACAATATAAACCGCAATTCTATTAACAAAGAAGGAAATTACGTAGTTTATATTAAAGGAAACAATGCCAGTATAAAATATAATCGGATATTTGATAATAATTATCATGGAATACGTGTTTTTGGAAACAATACACAGGTTTATTATAATAATTTAAAAAATAATACAGGTGCAGAGTTAGTAATTAATGGCAATAAAACAACAATACGATATAATAACGTTTCTCATGGTAAAGGTCATGGAATACAGATTAATGGAAATTATAACAACATATTAAATAATACTATATCAAAGAATAAAAATAATGGCATTAATATTAAAGGGTACAAAAATAAGATTATAGAAAATAAAATAGCTGAAAATAAAGGAAAAGGAATTAATATTGTTGGAAAAAACCTAGAAATATCCTATAATATAATTTATAAAAACTCAAAAAATGGGATTTCAGGTGAAAGTAATAATGGTATTATTAAAGGAAATCTTGTTTATGAAAATTCGAATAAACAAAAATGTTCTGCAATATACTTTAAAGGAAATAATAACAATTTCCAATACAACATAATACAAAACAATGGTTTTCGTGGATTATACATTAAAGGGAACAAAAACACACTAAAGAGAACTCCTATTTTTAAAAATAAAAATACTCAGCTTATAATTGAAGGAAATTTGAATAATATAGTATATTCTATTGTTGAAAGTGGGAAAAAATCAGGAATAGCTCTTTATGGAACTTCAAATAAATTATCTAATCTTCAAATAATCAATAATAAAGGTAAAGGAATTTTAATTAAAGGTGATAAAAACCAATTAGACAAAATCCAGATTTTTAATAACACCCTAGGATTTCATGTTACAGGAAATAAAAACATATTAGAACAGAGTATAATCTTATCCAATAAAAAATATGGTATTTATCAACTTAAAGGAACAAATAATCATTATAATTACAATTATATTGTTAATAATAAGGCTAAAGCTAATTTATACAGAGTTAAAGGGTCTGTTAATGCAGATTATAATTGGTGGGGAATAAATAATCTTAAAACTGTTAAAAATTTAAAAGTTAAAAAATATGTCATTGCAATACTAAATGCACCTAACATTTTAAAAGTTAAAAATAAGTATACAATTAGTGTTAAATTTCAATCTAATGACCATAAAAAGTTGAAAAAGACAATTCCTAATTTGATTGTTTATTTTGGATTTGAAGGAGGTAAATTAAACCCTAAATATGTATTTGTTAAGAAAAACATTGCTAAGGTTAAAATTAAACCATTAAAACATAAAGCTATTAATTTAGTTGCAAAAGTTGACAACCAGCTACTCTATAAACAGTATGTTAATTATAATGGGAAATTATATGAGTATAATCTATATGTGAATATAATAATGGAACAAATAAGGCGATATAATGAGTGGGTAAGAAAACAAAATGCTAAAATAAAACAACAGGGACAATTTGCCTTAGGAACAAAAATGGTTTTTGATTCTATGAGTAGTAATCATATTTACTCTAGATCAGCAATGGGTAGAGATCTTGCTAAATCAACATCAATTTTAGATAAAGCTGTAAAAATTAATAAACCAATAATTTATGGTCCGGGTGTAGGTTATGCACCACCAAATTTAAATTTTATCAGTGGAATGAAAGCAAGAAATATGCCTGATGGATCATTTACCAAATTATTCTATGATATTGCTATAAAATATAATATAAAAGACCAAATGACATATTATGGTCTTTATGTAGTGGGTAAACTTACTGATGCATATAATTATTCCCAAGGTGATGTAGGTAAATTTTTCGAGTATATTTTCATTAATATTTATGGTTATAGTAACTTGGATAATTATGGGTGGGCAGGTCAAGCAGGAAAAGTTATTCTTGAATTTACTTTAGGTATTGATGAAAAAGGAAATATGAGTATGGAAGATTTAACACTCAACTTAGTTTCAATAGCTTTTGGAATGGGTGTAGGAGGTTTAGCTATTAAAGGAATGAAAAACCTTACAAATGCCATATTGAGAAGAATTCCAGCAAAATACAGGGCAGCAGCAGCCAAGACAATAAAAAATTTCGCGAAAACAGTTGAAAAATATACAGGTATAAGTTTACAAAATATTGATCCTTTAACTGTGAGGAAGTCTATTGTTGATGTTGCTAAGGTTTTTACTGGTGATTTTTCACCTATTTTAAAGAGTATTCCTGTTCCTTCTAAGTTAAAGCCTGCAAATCAACTTCTTAAACAATTTGAAAAATTCACAAAGGATAATAAAAAGATTGCAAAGTTGGTTCAAGGAGATTTTAAAGAAGCATTAAACATTCTAAATTCTAATATCAAGAATATGGCTACTTTAGTTAACGATCCTAAAGTTAAAGCATTTTTAAATGGTCTTTCATCAACTAGTGCTTATAAAGCAGATCTTCTTACTCTTACTAAATCTATTAGTGAAGGACCAGCTAAAATTAAAGAAGCACAGGAAGCAATTAAAAAAGGATCTAAAAATGCAGAGATATATGCTAAAAAACTTATTGAAAAATATACTAAAGATATGAAAGCACTTGAAAAATTACTAAAATTACATGGATTAAAATGAAAATAAAACCATCTAAAACAAAGTAATTCATTAGAATATTGATTGAAATTTGAATATTCATAGGGATTAAAATGAAAGTTGAGTATGATATGGAAAAAGAAAAAAGAAATATGAAAAAGAAGATGGATAAGTTATTAAAAAAATTTTCTGATGTTGGTGGATTAGATGAGGTGTTAGATAAAATGTTAGCTCTTGTTGATTCCAAATCATTTAAAATTCTAACAAAAAATAAAGTAAATTATACAATAAAATTTAATGAGATACATCCGGAAGAAAAAATCGATATTGAAGTATTATGGGAGGAATTTCCTGTATTAAAATATGCTATCATCTTAGATAGGACTAAAGATAATTCTAGATCTATTTTCTCTCGTCCAAGTGACACAGTGACATATACTCAATTTGTGAATTTCATATCATTTATTATTGGAATTTTGGCAATGAAAGAGGGAAATGAAGCAATATATTCAGAAAAAAGGATTTATAATTTATCTGAAAGAGTGATGTTTTTGTTGGATGATTTTGATAAAGATATCTCTTTTGATTCTGCTGATGAAGATTTTTTTATAAGTTTGGATGCTGTTAAATGGAATAAAGATGCTAAAAAACTTTCTAAAAAAATGATATACTTGTTGTTAGATATCGCTGAGTTGATGATAACAACTATCTTTTCTGATATAAGACATGATGTTTTCGCTACTTATCGTACTGTGCCAATCTTTTTAGCTGCTTGTAGTGCTTTTAAGAATGATAGGAATACTATGGAGTATGAGGATGTTATTTGCGCTTTTAATACTTTTTATAAGTTGATTGATGCTGATCTTGATGATTTAATATAGTTTGTAGGTGTTTTTTATGAATAAAAGAGTTTTAATATTTGTTGGGCTTGTTTTAATTGCTAGTCTTGTTATTTTTTCTTTAAGTTTTTCTGATGGGACAACTCAAATAGATAATAAATTATTAAATGGAACGATTAAAGGAGAAGTTATTAAGGATAATGAAAGTAGCTATGTGGATGATTGGAAGGTGGATTATAATGATACTAAAAATGGGGTTTATTATAATTTTTTAATGGCTGATTCTTTTAATTTTACTAAGGAGGGTTTTATTAATCTTATGGATACTGAAAAGATTGTTGAAAAAGACTATAATGGCACTAAATGGGATATTTATTATTTAAATTATCATTCTAGTATGAGTTATGATAATCAAGGATTTTACTTTGTTGCTCCAGGGTATATTTGTTTTGCTTCTGGTGTAAATGGGGATTATTTTGTAGCTGTTAGTAGTGGGGCTGTGAATGTTAATAATTCTATGGATTCTGATTTATTTAAATACTATCTTGAGCCATTATTGCAAAATATAACTTTAAAAGATCCTTCCAATCCACCTAAAGAATATGAAATTTTAAATTCAACTAAAGAAGATTATGATATGGTTAGTAGCTATGTTAAACAAAATGGGTGGGAAACAATGAAAAGAAGCATGGTTTTATGAAAATCTGTCAGTGTTGAATAAAAAATAATTTATAAATAATAATGGGTAAGGTTGTGTTTCTATGAAATTGAGTAAAAATTTAGCTATTTTTGGTTCTGTGATTTTCTTTTTTGTTTTATTATTTGTGTTTATAGCTATTGTAGTTATTTTGTTTCCAGATTTTAGTTTTTCTGAAAATCCAATTATAAGACTGATTTGTTTATTATTGTTAGTCTATATTACAAAAAGGTTTTATATCTACTTAAAAGGAGATTAAAAAGAATATTAGTGGATTAATTTTATGATGTAAAATAGTGTATAATGTTGGGGAATAGTTTATGCTTTATGATGTTGTTATTATTGGTGATGTTGAGAAGGAAGATTATCCGTGGATTTATGCCATAATTGATTTATTTACTTTCTTTTTGTTAATTTTTTTAATTGGTAATTGGTTAGTTGCTTTTATAATAAGTACTATTGGGGGTATTCTGTTAAATTCATGGGGGCCATTTTTAATGTCTCATTTTGTTGATAAAGGATATCTTTTAGAGTTTAAAGAGGACAAACTTGTTTTTATTAGTGAAGATTCTGAAAATAATATTTCTGTTCCTTTTGATTTAGTACTTGATGTTGAAAATATATTAACATCGGAGAAAAATCATCAGATTTTGATTAAAGGTTTGAATGATTTACAAATATTGTTTAAATTATCTGAATATTCCAGTGAAACTTTTAATGAAGTATTTAGACTAATAAAAACTAATTTATGAAAATAATATACTTATTAATGGTGTTTAGGAGGCTAATAAATGGGTAATGGAGATTTTAGTTATTGTAAATATTGTGGAGAATCAATAGTAAGTGATGATGCTATTTTTTGTGGGAAATGTGGAGAAAGACTTGTTGAAAAAGAAGTTGAAGAGTATGTTCCATTAGATGATGAGGGGATAATATATCATAAAAATAAGTATTTAGCATTATTTTTATCTTTATTTCCAGGTTTTGGGCAATTTCATAATGGACAAATATTGAAGGGGTTTTTGTTCATTATTATAAGCTTAATATTAGCTAATTTGAAATATACTCATTTAATTGGGGGAAATATCTTAGATACTATTTCTTTAATATATTCTGGTTTTTATTTTTATAATTTATATGATGCTTATAAAAATGCATCTAATATAAACAAAAATAATGGAAATTATTTTTATAATGAAAACTTAAGAAATGGAATTTCGGAAAGTAAAAATGGAATTTTAAGAAATTTTCATAAGTTAGATTTGAAAATTAGTTCTTATTTTCATAATATTGATTATAATGGTAAAAAATCGGTTTCTGTTGGGAAAATTATCTTAATATTCATCGCATATCTCATTATTGATGAGGTAATATCAGAAATATTGCATATACCTGAAGTCACATGGGAAAACTTTTGGGAATAATAATTAGAAAAAGAATTAGAATCTCTATAATTAATTATTTAATCAAGTAATAGATGATTAGACAAAATGAAAGATGAAAAATATAGGAATGATATTTATGTTGAATTTGAAAAATATTTTGGTGTTTTTTGCTATAATGAGTTTTTTAATAGTTTTAACTTTAGGTTCTGCTTCAGCAGCTAATCTTATTGTCACTGAAAATACAACACAAAATGACATTAATAATTGGATGAAAGATAATAATACAGTTAAAGGGGATAATCTTATATTTACCAGTAGTAAATATGATTTGAATGATACTATTGTTGTTTCTAAATCAGTTAATATTAAAAGTAATGTTAAAACTAGTATTAATTTTAATAAAAATAAGAATATGTTTAATGTTACTACTAGTGATAAGGTGTGTTTTTCTGGATTAAACTTAAATCATAATGGTATGGGTATTAGTAAGGAAGTAGTTCGTTTAATATTTTCCAACAATACTAAATCAATAGTTAATATAATGAATGTGAATTTTAATTTGAATAATCGATATCTTGCTGGCATTGTTATTAAAAATTGGAAAGGTAATATTAGTGGTTCTATTTTTAAATCAAGTCAAAAGGGAAATATTGGGGTTGGTAGTGCTAATTGGACAGGTAATATATATAAAACATCAATATCAACACCGGGAGGTGCAGGAATAGTTGTGCTTAATTGGAAAGGTAATATTTCAAACAGTAAGATATATTTTTCAGGCAAAAAAAGTTTTGGGATTGGTGCGGTTAATTGGACAGGAAATTTATATAACTCTAATATATTAAGTGTTAATAAGGGTTTTGGTGTTTTTATAGATAAATGGAATGGTAAAGTTTCAAATACAATAATCAATATTAAAGGATCTCCTAGCTGTGGATTTTTAGCTAATAAGTCATCAAGGGGAACAATATTTAATAGTAAAATTTATGCCAAGAAAGGCTCAGCTATTCTAATTACTAAAAATGTTAAAATTATTAAAATTAAAGCCTTATCTGCAAGCTCCATTGAAAATATTCTTATTATTGGTCCAAGAGTATACCCAGAGTCAAGTCAATCTTATATAAATTCTAAATCTCTTCTTTATAAGATTAAAGTTTCTAATTTTGGCGAATCTAAATCTAAAACTTCTTATTTAACATTTAAATATGGGAAATATAAAAAGGAAATTAAGATTAAGCCTTTGAAACCTGGAAAATCAACAATTGTTAAAGTTTTAATTCCTAAATCTTTTAAAACGTATAAAAAGAGAGTTACAATAACTTATTATAATGGTGCAGGTAAAAAATCCACAACAAAAACATGGAAAATAAAATAAAACCATTTTTTTCTTTTTATGGACTTATAATTTAAGTGGTGGGGGTGATGTTTTAAGTATAATGTATATTAAGGAAGTTCAGGTGAAAAATATCACAACTAATATTATGAAATTGTCTATTTTGATTTTTATTTTTTAAAGTTTTTATTTTATTTTATTTTTATTTTATTTTCTTGTTTTAATAAAAATTTATCTATCAACTGTTAGGTTTATATATGATTATAATTATATTATATCTATCGAGTGTTAGATAGGTAAAAATTTATGAAAAAGATGTCTACAAAAGAGAAAATATTCAATGTTTCAATTGATCTTTTTTCTAAAAAAGGTTATAATCAAGTTTCTACAAGAGAAATAGCAAGAGAGGTTGGAATAAAAGAATCTTCTATATATTACCATTATTCTAAAAAAGAAGATATATTAGATTCCATTTTTGATTATTTTATTGAAAGAATGAACCAAGCAGAATCATCAGAAGAGGATATGGATAAATTATTAGAAATAAGTCCTAATGAACTATATCATTTTGGATCAGAGGCTATCAAATATCAATTTAGTTCATTTAAAATGATAAAAATTTTAAGATTAATATTTATTGAAGTTTATCATAATGCAAAAATTAGAAAATTCTTTATAGAAGAACTTTTAAATGGACCAATTGAATTTTGGACAGTATTCTTTCAAAATTTTATGGATAGAAAAATTATAAAAAAAGGAAATCCTAGAAAATTAGCTGAAAATTATTTTGGTTATGGTATTTTTAAAATGTTTGAATTAGTTGTATTAAATTTTCCTAAGGATAATGAGGATATTGACTTAAATTTAATATTTGATGATATAGAAAATCATTTTAACTTTATAATAGATGCTGTTTCTATTTCTGATGAAAATATAGGGAAAAATAAAAAAAATTATATTAGGGGGTGTATGGATGTTTAATAGTTTTAATGATAAGAATAATTATAATTTAAAATCAATAAATCCTAAAAATGAGCCTCCAACTTCAAAAAATAGAATCTTTTTTGAAGATATTCTCTCTAAAAATATTATTTTTGAAGATATTATTTCTAATTCTAATATTTCTAAAGATATATTGAATAATGATTATAATTATAATAATAATAATAATAATAATAATAATAATAATTTTATTGTTTCTACAGATATTATTACTTCTAATCAATCTAATTCAATTAATTTTGATAATTTTAAGTTTTCTAACTTAAATCATAAAAAAACGAATAATGATTCTACTTATGGCGAAAAATTAGATAATATAACATATAATCTTAAAAATAATAATTCTAATGAATATTATCAAAAAATTAAAGAGTTTTCTACAGATGTCTTGGATAAATCAGAAATATTAATTGGGGATATAATATTAGATTATCAGGAATTTTTAGTTGAAAATCCCGTTGATGATATATATTTTGACTATTTTTTTGAAGAGAATGTATTAGAAGCATTATATCTTGGTGTACTATGGAAGTTGTATATGGATGATGCATTAAATTTAGACCCATTTTATCAAAAAATATTAGCTAAATTATCTAATTTAAGAAATAAAAAAGAACTTATTGAAACTCCATATAAAACTCAAATTGATGAAATAAGAGGATTTTTAGCTACTAAATTTTTATTAAACAATGAATATAATTTAAATTCTAAAAATAATAACAATGAATTAAAGGATAACAATATTAATAAGAATATTGATGATATTACTAATAAAACTAATAAAACTAATAAAACTAATAAAACTAATAAAATTAATAAAATTAATAAAACTGATAAAATTAATAAAACTAATAAAAATATTAATAAAAGTATCAATAATGAATCAATTAAGCAGTCTGTTTTATGCGAATCTATAGAAAATGAAGGGATTAATTTAAATCGCTTTAAAATAAAATTATTATTAGAGTATTTAGAAGCAACTGGGGATTATAAAGAGTCTTTGAAACATTTAAATATTTGGAAAGAATTTTTATTAAGTAAGGATGAATATACAATTAATTCTTATCTTGATTCAATTTTTTCATTCACTTCATGGTTTGAAAATTATGCTAAAGGAGAATTACATAATTATACAAATAATGTCGAGAATTTTAAGGCTAATTTCTTAGAAGATCATTTAAATAATGAAGATATTATTTTTTGTGGTAGGTCTGAGCTTGAGTATCATATTAATTTGTTTGGAGCAGAAGTTATGAATGAAATATTTCAAGAAAGGTTTAGAGAAAGAAATAAAAAAGCTATTCTTCTACCAACTTGTATGAAAATTCCTAATTATAACAAATGTAAAGCAATAAATGATAGATTAGGCTCAAGATGTATCTCTTGCAGTAATAAATGTAATATTGGAAATATTAATGAAAATTTAGATGATGATATTCCTGTATATGTTGTTTCTCACTCTTCATCTATTTTATCAAATCTTAATGATTATGATAAAACTAATATTTCTATTGTTGGAGTTGCATGTATTAATAACTTAATAGAAGGAGGCTGGAAAATTTCATCTTATAATATTCCTCCTCAATGTGTTATTTTAGATTATGTAGGATGTAAGAAACATTGGACTCCTGAAGATATTCAAACTAATTTTAATTTTAATAAGTTGAATAATATAATCCAATAAGATTATAATTTAATAAATTAAATTTTAAATTAAATATTAATTTACTTTTCTATTAATCTATTTTATATTAATCTATTTTCTATTAATCTATTTTCTAGTGGGATATTCTCTTATTAATTTATCTCTTATTAATCTATCTTTCATTGTTTTATCTTTTATTAATATATTTTCCATTATTTTATTTTTTATAACCTATTTTTTATTATTTTTTTAATCTATTTTTTATTAATTTAGTTTTTTATTAATTTAGTTTTATATTAATTTAAATATTATATTAATGATAAATTTAGATAAAATAGATATAAGTAAAACTTATAAACTAAAAATCTATTTGAATATTTTAATATTGTTTAATCAATAAATTTAAATATTAATAAAATCATATTAATTATGAATAAATCTGTTAATATTATAAATTTTTCAATATAAAATTTTTATAGGTGTTTTATATGATTAAAATAGAAGAAGCTATGGAAACTAATGTATTAGTTTTAAATAAAAAAGATACAATTACAGAAGCTGCCAAATTTTTCACTGAAAACAAAATAAGCGGAGCTCCTGTAATGGATGGGGATAAAGTTGTAGGAATTCTTAGTGAAGGGGACATTATGAAACTTCTTGATGTACATTCTCCTAACTTAAATTTAGTCCTTCCTTCTCCTCTTGATGTAATTGAAATGCCTATTAGAATGAAACATGAATATGATGAAACAGCTAGGGGTATTAAAAGAGCTTCATTAACTCTTGTTGAAGAAATAATGATCTCTCCAATTATAAAAATTTCACCTAATGACGATATTTCTGATGCAGCTATAATAATGGATAAAGAAGATATTAAAAGAATTCCTGTTCTTGATGATGAAGAAAATCTTATTGGTATAATCACAAGAGGGGATATAGTAAAAGCTTTGGTTAATTATAAAGAAGATAATTAATTTTTACTTTTTTATAGGAGTTTAATACCATAAAATATATTTTACATACTTTATTCCATATTTAAATATTTTAATAATATTTATAATTCATTATTCTATAATCTAATTTTTATTAGATATTTTTTGTTTTATAAATTATATTATATTTTTAATTAATTTTAATTTAATTAATTTTAATTTAATTAATTTTAAATAATTTTAAATCAATTTTAATTATTATTTATAACTTTTTTTTATAATTCTTTTTATAGATTATATCTTCATTATTTCGGTGTATATATGTCAAAAACTAAGAAAATTGCAGTTTATGGAAAAGGAGGAATTGGAAAATCTACTACTGTAGCTAATTTAGCTGCCTCTTTTGCTAATGAAGGCAAAAATGTAATAGTTATTGGTTGTGATCCAAAGGCAGATACAACCAGGACACTTTGTGGAAAAAGACTTCCAACTATTCTTAAAACTATTAAAGAAAATAAAAATCCTGAAATATCTGATATTATTTTTAAAGGATATGGTGGTGTTCTTTGCACAGAAAGTGGGGGTCCAGAACCTGGTGTAGGGTGTGCTGGAAGAGGCGTTATTGTAGCTATGAAATTACTTGAAAAATTAGGTGTTTTTACTCAAAATGATTTTGATGTAGTTATTTATGATGTTTTAGGAGATGTTGTTTGTGGAGGCTTTGCTGTTCCTTTAAAGGAAGATTATGCTGATGAAGTTTATATTGTAAGTTCTGGTGAATATATGTCACTTTATGCTGCTAATAATATCTCAAAAGGTGTTAAAAAGCTAAAAGGAAATTTATCTGGAATTGTATGTAATTGTAAAGGAATTAGTAATGAAAAAGAAATAGTTAATTCTTTTGCAGAAAGAATTGGTACTAAAGTCATTGGTGTTATCAATAGAAGTGAGCTTATACAGTCTTCTGAACTTGAAGCAAAAACAGTGGTAGAAAAGTATCCTAATTCTAATGAATCTGAGAATTATTCTGAATTAGCTAATTCTATATGGAATAATGATTTTGTTTCTTCTTCTTTAAATCCTTTGGATGACGATAAATTTGAAGATTTTTTCAAAAAATTTATTAATTAAGGTTATTATTTGGTAATTTTTCCTTAATCGATTTATTATTAATTAATATATTATTTAGCTATTTTAAAGTATTTTAAGTTATTATTAATTAATATATTATTTAGCTATTGTTTTAAAATATGTTAAGTCATGAAAACTAATTTTTTGGTTATTGTATGATTCTTTTACTGTTTTAATACAAAAATCTTTATCTTCAAAATATATCAGATGTGAATCACAATTACAATCAGAACAACCAAAATTTTCTTTTCCATCTCCATTTTTAGAAATAAAATTAGCTAAATTACATTCAATTTTTTTCTCACCAATATTAAAAATAACATCTTCAATTTTAGTAGTATTATCTTTTAATAGATAGTCTATATGCCAATGCATCTTTTTTTCATCAGCTAAATGTCTTTTTATTCGAGGAATTAAAGAATTCATTGCAGAACCGATATAAACATAGTATCCTTTCTCATATAAGTTTAAACCAATAGCACCAACTTTTATCTTGCTAGATTTTTCTTTATGTATAATTAAACAATAGCTACCTTTCATTGTTTAATATATGGAATTTTAAAAGATATATAATTATGTTATGATACTTAATTTATATTATTATAATTAATTTTAGTAATTTTTTATCTTATTATAATCTACTAATTAATTTTTAATCTTAAAGTTGAATTTTAATATAATAAAGATTAATATAAATAATGGTGATAAATTGAATTTTATTATACATGCTATGGGTCATGAAAATATTACTTCGAAACATAAATCTACATTTGAGATTACAACTGATAAAGAACTATCATTAGCTGGGGATTGTATAATTGGAGTAGAAATGGATAAATCTATGAATGATTTTCCAAAAGAACTAAAAGAAAAAATATCAAATGAAAAAACTGAAATTAAGGTTAAAATATCAACTGAAAATTTTAGTGATGAAATTATTGGATATGGACATCCAAAACTTACATTAGACCATCCAACAGATATTGTATGTAGAAAAAGTAATTATGTGTGTTCTAGGACACTTATGATAAAATCTGATAAATCTTCTTCTGATTTAAATAGAAATCTAATAAATGATCTTAAAAATAGTAAAAAAATTAAATTTGAGATAATTATTTAGATAAAACTCAAGATTATAATATTATATAAAATTTTAGATAATTATTTAGATAAAACTTAATATAATTGTATTATATAAAATTTAGGATAATTATTTAGATAAATTTTGAATTTTAGTCTAAATCTAAATCTTCATCTAAATTTAAGTTCATAGCTCCTTTTATATTATCAACTATACAATTAGCATTCCAACCAACTAAAGTAGTAGCTATTGATTCTAATTCTTCTGGAACTTCTTCAACACCATAAGGTCTTACTAAAACTATTGGTTTTTCAAATTTTTGACTTGCTTTAATAAGTGCATCAAATTTCTCACTATTATTCTCATATAATCCTGATAAAATTATAATTACATCAATTTTACTAAAAAATCTCTCAGTTAAATGTGAATAAGATCCTGGAACAGATTCTTTCCATAGAAAATCAACCTTAGAATATAATTTTTCCACGAATTTAGGATATTCTTGATTTTCATCAATTCCATTACTTATAAGGAGATTATAAATTTTATCATCTATATCTTCTTCAAACATTTTAAAACCTCTGTTATATTAGTTTTATTATAATTTATTATATTTTATTTATTTTTTTCTTTTAACCAATTATTATTTATAATATAAACTTTAGATAT